>Ga0209535_1000540_pt1 | contig 27074 bp, 21 predicted proteins | sample LinPmetageLP28_FD_184041 | JGI IMG/M metagenome (GOLD analysis project Ga0209535, IMG submission 184041) | Marine viral communities from the Pacific Ocean - LP-28 (SPAdes) (version 2) | ecosystem: Environmental > Aquatic > Marine > Oceanic | place: Pacific Ocean | collected 2009-08-22
GATCGTTTACTCAAAGACAAGAACAGCAACTCAACTCTCTTAAATGGTATGATAAGGTGTGGATACTCGACTCTCAGTGGGTTGATCAAGCGTCCTTAGTAAAGTCTGAAGTATTACTCAAACAACGGGAGAAGGTGTTTATATGGCCCGAAAAGTTTGGTAAACGTTTTAAAGATTTTAACGATATAGCTATGGCATGTAAGATAGATGAAATTAAATGGGAATTTATAGAAAAAAATACCTTCGAGGGTCTCGAAGGTATTGTTAAGTTATCAGAGATTAAAAAGTATAGAAATCTAATTAAACATACTTAAACTGAGAGTTTCCGGTCTGAGCTAAATAACCTTTAAATGACTCTGTTACTCCAGCTAGCTCAGTAGCAACTCTAGCAAGTTTTCTCTGTTCAGAAGCTTTCATTCTATCAAAGATAGTATCAGGTTCTGCATTAGCTAGTTTCTGTTGAATTGAATTAGGTTCTTCACCATTAAGATAATCTAAAAATTCTTCCATTTTATCAATCCAAGATCTAAGCTCTTCTTTCATAGCTTCATTACGATCATTAACTGCTTGCGCGGCTTTAACGCTAGGGTCCTCATCAACCACAGCATCATCAACTTCTACATCCACATCAAAGTCGCCAGGATCTGTATTATCATCTAATTCAGCTTCAAATGCTTCTCTTTCGTCATTTTGCTCGTGCAGATTCTTAAAAAAACGTCTCTCAAATTTAGTCATAAAAATATTTATTCTCAAGCATAAATAAATACATGAGTAACGGGGAATTTCCTTATAGTGTCGGTAGAGACGATAAACCAATTAACTTTCAAATGAATACATCTGATCAAATATCCAAATATAGGGAAGATGAAAAGCATCAAAAAGCACCACCTATTATACCATTTAATGTAGAAGCTATGAATAGTAAGCTAGGTGATATGTTTGTAACTTTAGCAGAACTGAGAAATATGTTAATGAGATTAACAGCTCAACCTATTGAAGGTCCAACAGAAGTTCCATATAATGGCGTAAACAAAGGTGCAGTAGATAATATTACTAATAAAATAGATAAAATTAACGAAATTATACTTGATATCCCAGAGGACTTGGCTAAAATAGCTATATGACTTTCCTAAGATCGATAATTATTACAGTATTAGTAGCTCTTGGGTTTGCTTTTGGTTTAAAAAATGTTTTAGGATTCTGGGAAACTTTCGCTTTGGCAGTAGTATTTCAGTTTTTAGCTGCTTTTTTATACAACTCAACTAAAATTAGTAGGGTTAAAGAACTTACTATCGATTTTCAAAATGAGCTTGATCAATTATTAAGTTTAAGCGAAGCAAAGATAGCATGTCCTTGTGGTAATTATACATATACTACTAACTTGTTTCTAAATGTGGACGAAACGTTTAAGTGTGAAAAATGTGGTAATGAATTTAGAATAGATTTCTCTGCTACTCCTACTTTACTAACCCATCCTGTTTATACACAAAGTGAAGTAGACTTAAAAGAAGGTAAAAACGACGATGAAATTAGGATTTCTTCAGATTATAAGCCCGGAAAGGAACTATAATATAATTATATTATGGATACAACGTATAATACGGATTTAAAAAATAGTACTACAGCTCAGCTCAAAAGAATTAAAGAAGATTCTTATGTTATGGATAAGAAGTTTACTTTTGACTTAAAAGATGGTACTACTAAAACTATGGAATTTGATGAGTTTGTACGCTGGTGTTGTTTGATTGAAGCTGTACAAGTTGTTGATAATCAGCAAGACGTAAATACTACTAATGATAAGTGGATCAAGCCTTTAGCTTTTCAAAAATATATTGACGAGAGATTTCATTCAATGAAGCATGATCTTAAGGTGGAAGTAGTTATGGGTAACGTTTAAAATCCTAATTCACTACATTCCTCTTCCTCACAAAGATTAATCTTTACATTAGGAGCAGTTACAGGTGCCTCATCAACACCGGGTTCTACCTCTTCATCAAAATTAAATGGTGTTGGCTCTTTTTTGGTAAAGTTAGTATTAAAGTCTATGTTACTTAAAAATGGAGCAGCAAAACTATCAACAGGAGCTGGATAAAAAAATACTTCAGGAGGTTCTACCGGTTCTACCTCTACTGGAGGAACAAAATCTGGATCTTCCTCTGGAGGTACACCTAATCTAACAATTGGAGGAGTACCACAATCAGCAGGGATATAAGGTGTAAACGGTATATCTGGTGGGGGAGGAATAAGCTCAGTAGGAGTATCGGTTATGAATGGAGGTGGGATACCTCCTCCAGGTGTTATAATATCAGTAAAAGGGCCTGGTATAACTATAGTAGGACCCCCGCTAGGCTCACCGTAATTATCTATAGGGTCAGTTGGATCAATAATAACTGTACCATTATCAGTAGGACCGGTATTACCTCCATCTACAATACCACTATCAGTACCGCCGTTATCAATACCACTGTCTACGGTCCCACCGTTACCGGTAGCATCTGTCCCGTCATCTACATTGATTCCATCCTTACCACCTGTACCAAACGGATCTAGCAATTTACCTTGTATGTCAATTTTACCTAATGTAAATCCTTCTGCTATTTCAGCTTCAATAGTATACCTGGCTACCTTATCAGATAACATTTCACGGTTCGTAATATTGACTTTGTCTGGTATTAAAACAATTTCATCTAAATCAGAAAAAGATAATAACGTGAAAGAAAATGCATTCTCTTTTGATGTAAGGGAAAAAAGGGCATTATTATTATCTAGAGGTAAACCATTAACATTGAGCCTAGAATCAGTATTGTTAAAAATTTGTAATGTGTAAGATTTAGAGCCGTGAGTTCTACCATCCCCCGGCTCCTCATCACCTGTAACACTACCATCACCAGTACTATCACCTGTAACAGTACCGTCACCGGGCTCCTCTCCAGGAAGATCACCATCGCTAGGAACAGTTCCATCAGGATTTACAACTACAGGAGGTTTATTTGGTCCTGGTAAGTCTCTAGGAGGATTATATATTCCAGGATATTCATTAATGAGTGTATCTAAATTTATTTCTAAAATTCTATGAGATATACCTGGAGAAAAATATAATCTGTTACCTACAGCAGTAGCTAACGTATACCACCCATTAGTAGCTCCTGAACTATCTAATATATCGCTTATATCTAAATAACCTATTGAATCATCTTTTGGATCAATCCAGATAAGATAAGGAATGTTCCATGGTGTTGAGTATATTCTGCCGTCGCCACCTAACACTGAACCGTATGAAGCTGCTTTAGCTGTATCTGCAACTAATTTAGACCCACCATCAAGCATCGCTTCAATAATAGCCTCTGGGTAAGGAATCTCAGTGGCTGAATCATCAGAAGTGTTTATTTTGAGAATAGAACGCGCTCTATGACCATGCGCGTAAATATTTCCATCATTAGCAAGAGCACCATACTTATATTTGCTGAAGTAAGTTTTACTCTCCACCGTAGCGTAACTCCACAGATCGTCATCAATTGGTGCATTACCTGTAAGATAATCTTGACCCCATGTTGATGTACCTTCAACCGTATCAACAATATTAATACGTGAAGCACCATAGGGCATTCCATAAATTTTACCGTTATTACCAGCTACACCCCCTTGTACAGCCTCATAATCTTTTAAAGCTCTCCCAGAATTTTCTGTTGCGTAGTCAACTCGAGTTAAAAATATTGGATCAGTTTTAGGTACAGGCGGCCTTAGTATAGAGGGTTCAGCAGTATCAGTATTTGTATTAACTACTAACCATACTTCATTACCACTTTTATATGAAGGAATATATACACGATTATTATAGTAAGATGGTCCTCGACTTTGTGCGTTAATAAAAGTTTGATAACCCGATACTTCGGAAAAAGTAGGCGGGTTTGTAGTAGTATCAATAATTAACGGCGCGTCTGCCTGTTGCGGGCCTAAGTAAATTTTACCATTCGGAGCTAGAGCACCACCAATATACTTTGCTATTCCTGAATTACCATATGGTGTAATATCATACTTTTGATTTCGATTTGTAGCAACGTTTGTAACAACAACATTATCAGAAGCATATGGTATCATGTATAATAACCCATTTTCACCTTGAATAATACCACGGTACATAATGTTGGTACCAACATATACATCACCACCTACATATTTTGATAATTTAGGGCTGTCATCAACAGGATCAATAGAAGGAGTGTTGCTATCAGCCTCTAATGCTTCAAGCGCTGCTCTTTCTTGTTCAAGTCTACGCGCTTCTTCTAACGGATCTACTGTAGGTGTCTGTATACCTAAATACTCTTCTTCTGTTAAAGGTCCTTGTTCTATAATACTAGGATCTAGCCCGCTTATATTAACTGTTGGTGCTATAAATGATGGTTCGTTATTAATAACACCTAAATACTCTTCTTCTGTTAAAGGTCCTTGTTCTATAATACTAGGATCTAGCCCGCTTATATTAACTGTTGGTGCTATAAATGATGGTTCGTTATTAATAACACCTGGATCTAATTTAATCTCTACGGACGGATCATTAGGATCAGTTTCAAATGTAGCAGTAGGAACAATCGAAGGCACACTCCCATCACCAGGTTCCACATCACCTCTAACACTACCATCACCATTAACATCGCTAGGAATAGTACCATCACCAGGACCCTCGCCTGGAAGACTACCATGAGTTTGCTTTTGATGGGTTCGTCCACTGCTATCTTTTTGCGCTTCAAATAACTCTAGCTGCTCGCTAAGGCTTAAACTTTCCGATATAACAAAATTAGGTTGCAGAGGGTTGTTTTGATCTTGAAATTGAATTTCAAAAGAAAGACTTCCGTCTCCATCTGCTAATAAATTAAGTGCTCTCTGAACGTATATGTAAAACTGCTCACCTTCTTGACTTACAGATGCTGTACCTTGAGTAACTAAATATAGTTCACCAGTATAAGGGTCTGTATCAGCATTTAAATCGTATATATAAAAATCTAAAGTACCTATATAATTCCTATTAACTTCAATATCCGGTATGTATATAGCACCAGCTCCGTTAGCCGCATTAGCAGGGCTATCTACCTGAAATGGTATATCACTTATTTGTTGTAATTGCGATAGTGACATTATACTTCAATATTATTAACTGTATCAAATACAGTATTCGGGTTAACAGAAAGGGCTGGAGTAATTACTGTTTCAGTTAATACGTCGCTGCCTTCATAACCCTCAACATTGAAATTACGTAAGAAGAAATTTTTAGCAGATAAGCCAGTATTGGTAGTTGAAACAGGTGTAGTAAATGAAAACCCGCAATAGATGTTATCTAAATTATTAAAATTAGTTAATCTCGGTTCAATATTAATTGTAGTAAGTAAAGTATAATTAGTTGTATTATCTTCTCTAAAATCAATATGTATTTTTTGACCTAAGTTAACATATCTAAATCTTAAAGCTCTAAAACTATTAGTTGATAAGTTAGTAAAAACATTAGACATAGTTGAAAGAGGTGAATTTGCTCTTACATTATGTAAAACATCCCTAACTACTAATGACTGTCTATTTATATCATTTGGACCTACACCTGGTCTATCATCCCTACCAGATAGAGCATACATACCTGTAGAATCAAAAGCTACTTTTACTAAACTACCACTTAAAATACCACCTTCAAGTAGAATAGTTGAATTATTTTGAGTTTTTAAAACCAATGGTGTCTCAGTTAATAAAGCGTGAGCAGATAAAATAAACTCAGGATCTTGATCACCAATATATTGACCGGGGAGAGAGGATAAAGGTGCTTCTAAATTAGTAACGAAAGTGCTGAACCCTAACTCATAGCTTCCAGGACTAGGTATATTTTCAGCTGGTAAGCTATATTCAAACGACCATGTAATATCGTAATTAGAATTAAATTTTTTGCTACGCTCAACAAAAGTAAAATATCTGGCGTCTGCAGGAAGTTTTATGTCACTAGGAAAGCCCATCAATTATATTTAATTACTCAACCCCTTATGAAAGTACAGGTATAGGAATTAGTTAAGTTAAGCTTAGTCTTAAAAACTAAATAATAACCCATTTTTAAAAGTTCCTTATTTAGTATATTCATATAATCTTCGTGTATGTTTACAAGTATACTTTCAGTATCTTCATCAAAAAGGACGTAGTCAGAGAACTCCTCACATAAAGAACTCCCTTTCCATACACTTGCTTCCATTTAATTATTTATTCATCGAAAGCCTTAATAATCTTTTCTATCTTTTCAATTAAAATAGCATTATTAGCGAATAAATTTGAATCTTCGAATTTAAACAGTGTTTTATTAGATAAGATTTCTTTTAAAGTAGTAAAATCTTCATAATCTAAACCTTCAACTATAATTTCTTCCATATTTTAGTTATATAGAAAAAAGATAAAAGCAACTATGACCATTCTAGGATAACTATACCTGGACCTGGAGGAGGTCCCATTGGTCTCCCTCCATGGCCTCCCTGACCACCACCTGGTGCAGGTGCATTACCAAAGTAACTAGCAGCTCCTATGGACTCTTCTTTTCCACCACTTGATGTATCCATCATTCCATTACCACCAGTTATAACTGTACCATTTAAAACATACTGACTATCAGTATCAACACTACCGCCAGATGAACCAACCAGCGGTACTTGAATTAGATTAGGATCTTCTGCTCTATTTTGTACATCTAATACATTTATTCCTCCACCAGCCTCTACTAAGACATTACCATTTGCATCTTCAATAAATGTAGGTGATCCTTGTGTTTGTGCGGCGGCCGCAACATTATAACCTTCTGCAACTTTAATTTTAAAAATAGTACCGGGCATTGCTGATAGATTTCCTAACGCTGTTGAAGCAGCTCCACCTGGACTAGTTCCTCCTTTACCACCTGAACCTGTTGCAGTAAATTTTATAAAATGTATACCATCAGGAACAGTAAACTCATGCGTAGTATTAGGCGCAGTGTATACTTGCATACCTGGCTCAGGTCTTTCAATTACTATTCCCCCACTAAGAGGGTTAAACTCTACTCCAGTTTTATCTACTGAAGCTGTTCCTGCTGGGTTAAATAAAGTAGTTACTAAATTTTTCTTTACAGTTAATGTAGGAGCAGTTACACCACCAATAGCTTTAATAATGAAGTTCGCACCAAAAGCAGAAAGCCCTGGTGTAGTATGTGAAGCTGTAGTAACAGGCATTAATGTACTATTAGCAGGATTTTCAGACCCATATAAAGCTTTTGAAAGTAAATTAGGAACTCTAAAATGATCTGCTGTTTCCCCACCTGTGTTGTATGCTATGCCTATAACAGCTGAGAGCTCAGAATAGTCTGAATTACTAGCATATTCAGTACCATCACATTCTAACCAACCATATGGTACATGATTACTAGCTGAAGCAAAAGGTACTATAGTACCCACCGGTAACACACTTGCAGTAGTAGGTGCAACACCAGTACTAATAACACTAGGTATAGACCAGTTAAGGTTTCCTGATGTGTCAGATCCTAAGAATGTATTATTTGTAGGTTCTGTAGCTGGAAAATTATAATTTACAGCATTGATTTTAAGCTTAGAAGGTAGTTTTAAGTAACTATCAGCACCTACTGTTCTTTGTTGAATATTATCGATACTTAAGGTAGAACTTAAGGAGATTCTATTGGAAGCTAGCTCTATAGAACTACCTAATGAATCTTTATGATAATTACCTGCTGATAAAGTACCAACTGTAACTAAACTACCATTACTAATATTAATTGTAGTGTTACCTGCGCTTAATAAATTAGCAACTGGTAACCAATCTGTAGCATTAGAACCAGTACCTTGTTTAAGGACTTTTAAAGTATTAGTATCAGTTTCAAAAGCATAGTCACCAGTTAAACATGGAGCTAAATTAGTTACATTTGCATTTTCACCTTTATACTTATTACCAACTAAAACACCGCCCGAAGTAGTTCCATCTCCTACAAACAGTCTATCTGTATCAGTTGTATAACCTAATTCACCTCCCTCAAGAACTATATTTTTTCTATCAGCGTCCGTACCTCTTCTTACTAGAAGTTTAATTAAAGTATTTTCTAAAATTTCGATTGACATATTATTATTTAATAGTTAAAAATTGGAATAGCAAATCTATCATATGAACCATCAGAATCACCATTTCTGACATCACCACCATTATTGAAAGTAATAAATCCTGCTGAACTTAATTCTATATTCGTACCAGTACTAGTAGTACCATTATATACTTGACGAACACTAACTAAAGGGTCAGATGCTGCATCTCGTGTAACTGAATCAGGTGCTCCATTAAACAGACTATTAACTGCATCAGATTCTGCTTTAATAATAAAGTTAACTCCAAATCCACTTAATATAGCTCCTGTAGAACTAGCATCACCAGTTAGGAATTTTTGCGATCCACTAAAGTCACCAGCTACTGGTGCTATTTGCCCTGCACCGTATAAGGCCGCTGGCATGCCACCACCAGTTAAATTAGGTAGACTAAAAGTATCTCCCGTAGGAGCACCATATGAAGTCCCTATAACACTAAAGAGTTCGTCAGTAACACCATTAGCTTTAGTTCGATTACGAGAAGCGCCGTTAGCTAATAAGTATCCATTAGGCACATTGGCTCCAAAAGCTGCAGCATGAGGTAAAATAGTACCAACAGGTATTACACCACCATCAGTATTAGACTTTAATGATGTACCGGTAATTACATCGTAAATAGATGTACCAATGGTTTTTATTAATCCCTTTTCAGAAGTAATAAATGGAAACTCCGGAGTCGCAGTTTCATTTATTGTAGTGCCAGTTGTTGCAATTTCACCGTTAACTAAAGTAAGGTTACTAGTATCTACGCTTCTTAAATTAGTTTGTAAATTACTTGCTGAATTTAGCGAAAGACCGCTTCCTAAATTTACACCACCCACACCGGCAAAACTTGTAGCTGGAAGAGTAGTTTCGCCAACTCCTTTAAATGTGAGCTTATTATCTACATTAAATTCAAATTGATCGTTGTTTATGTCTAGCTTGATAGGTACATCATTGCCTCCTATCAAACCTGAAGAAAGAGCAGTAGTAGCTATCTCACGTTCAGTAATCGAATTAGCTACTGGGGATATTTTACTATTTGATAACTCTAAATATGTGGTATTTAAATCTACATTTACAACACCACCGACAGCTGATAATAAACCGGTACCGAAAAACGATTCCTTTAAAAACGTAGAATCAAACTGACCAGTATCAACACCTGCACCAGTTTGACTTGGAATAGTGAGCTTATTGTCGCTATTAAATTTTATTAAAGTTTCATCAGGAACAGTACCAATATAAGAATAACCAGATAGCGAATCGCTATAATTAGTAGATGTAAGCATATATAACCTACTATCAGCGTATCCTATATCACCAATTTGCATTCCTGGAGAGCTATTTGGCCCTAGACTAGAACTATTAGTAAATGGTCCTATATTCTTAGTACCTACAGATCTACCACCGAAAGTTGACCCGTCACCTACAAATAACCTTCTTGTATCTAGAGTAAACCCAATTTCACCTTGATCTAATACAATAGTCTTTCTCTGTGCATCAGATCCACGTCTTACTTTTAATTTTACTATGCTTATATTTGCCATAAATTTATGATATTCGTTTCCATACATATACACCATATGAAGGAGGTATGTTATTATGTGCTATATTATTTCCAACAGATGCTGAAATCCTCGTATTACTTACACTTTCATCTCTATCTAATATTTCAGTTGGTGATGTAATTATAGGTACATTACTATTACGTGATAAAAAGTCACCAGCTGTTGCATCACCAATATCAACAGCACCCAACTCTAGGGCGTACTCGTATGGTGTTTTAGTTAGTGTTATAGGTGAGTGAGTTCTTGACGCACCAGCACTATTTGTTCTACCAATCTGTACGTTAGCATCAGAAACAAATCTTGTTTCACCATTCCATATACCTATCATCTCTTTGAAATTATACTGCGTACCCCATCCAGTTACATATGCACTTCTTACTGAAGCTGAGTAGTTAGCAGCAGAACCTCTATCAAATCCAAAATCTAAAGCATATAACCACGGGTAAGAAAATACATTATCTCTAAATGATGAATTTCTATAATTTATAAGTAAACTATTATTAAATTCGCCTGGAAAGGTGTAAATTTTAGTACCAAGATTTAATCTTGATCTTTGTTGTTCTACAAAAGTTAAAGTGGAATCAAAAGTACCTACACCGGACGATTGAAATGATTGAGGGGATCCTGCAGTATTAGGAATCTGTACATCACGTGCACCTATATTTACATCATGTGTATGTGCAGGTAGATTACTTTGAGTAAGAGTTGTTTGATATTCACCTGCTGTATCTCCATTACCACTTCTTAATCCTATAGCTTCTTCTTCTGCACCTCCTGGACAAAATTCCCTTGTATCGCCATTTTTATCAGTTAAAGTACCTGTACCTACTAAAAATCTACCTTGAGCTACTTGCACCCACGTAGTACCAGCTATTCTATTAGTAGGGTTATCTGGTGTTATAGTAAGTTGAATACTTCCTACAGGATAGAAGCTATCTAACCACTCTAACGGTTCACGGGTAGTAAATCCTTGCGGGTAAATGTAATTATTAATTAATACTCTTTCACCGCTTAATGCTAGTCCAGTAGAATTTCCTTTACCATCAAATACTTTGTTTAAATCAGTACCCAGCTCAGTTCCACTTAAATGTAAAAGAGAAGTATATAAATCAGATATAAATTGATTTTCTAAACTTTCAGGCATATCATTATTTATTCGTTAAACGTTAAATACTACTGTTCAATAGTACCATATATTAATCCCCCTGTAATTGAGTAATTAACACCATTAATTGTTGTTATAGCATTACCGCCTTTACCTCCTTTAGGAAGATCACCACTTACATCTCTTCTTTTTCTAAGACAATCACCTCCATTAGCTCCCCAACCACCACCACCAGCAGCATTACCCCATGGTATATCTTCTCGTGAGTTTACAGTCTCACCAGGTTGGTTACTTCCTCCACCATCACCACCACCATAGTCTCTTAATCCGGCAAAATTGGAAACACGTTGATTTACTGCAGTACCGCCCTTTGCGTCTGCAGTAAGTACTCTACCTCCACCTCCTCCACCGCCGTGAGGATCATTTCCTTTTCGTTTATATCCACCGGCGCCTCCTCCTCCTGCTTCACCACCTCCTCCACCAAGGTAAGCATTATTTATAGTGTATATAGCACGTCCCCCAGACCTAGCTGCATCCGGAAGAATAATATTTCTCCATGTATTTCCATTATCTCCAGGTTGACCTGGCACTCCTCCTTCACCTCCTGTTTCCCATGCATTTGGTTCACCAGGTAATGCATTAAAATTAGTAGTATTTCCTATACCGCCTTTACCACCTCCTGCGCCACCGCCTCCTCCACCGAAGTTACCAGTACCGCTTCCAGCACCACCTCCTCCTCCGCCAGCAATAGCACCTTGGTTAGTAATAGTAATTTTATCTGTAGTATTAATAAAGATAGCATCACTTCCATCCCAACCATCCCACAAATTCTTTTCAGGAGGCGCGCCTATAGACCAGGATTGCTGATGATACTTACCTGCTGCAAGAGAGCCCCCGTCTCCTCCTCTTCCCATAATAAACCCGTTATTTATAAGTCTTAATCCGCCAGGCCAATCTCCCGTAGTTAGAGCTGGTTTATCCATATCATCTGAATATATGTATACATCAGTTGCAATAGTTATAGTAGCAGCATCTGTACCATTCCACCCTCTATCTAAAGCCCATTCTGCTAAATTTAAACACTCTTTATTTTCTGTTATAACCGCGCTAAAAGTCGGATTAACATCAATAATTTGTGTTCCACCACCTATCGCAGTATCAGGTTCATTCTCATCGAGAGGTACCCGTCTCCAAGTATAAAAACCAAAATTCGGAGGTATATTATTATGCTGCAAAGTACTACCGTTATTGGAAGTGGTTATAGTAGTAGATCCTTTAATTTGTGAGTTTATAAACAAGTTTGATACAAACGCATTATCTACCTCTTCATTAAGTTCCTTTAATCTATCAACGCCAGCTAAAGCTATAGATGCCTTTTCGATTCCTAAAACATCTATAATAATATTACGAGCTTTAATTAAATCTATAGAACTAAGTCTTCCTGTGTGTACTCTGTCACCATCTCTTGAATCGTAATCAGCTTGTTGAATTGATATACCTCCAGATACCCATTCTACATTTACAGGTCTTGGGCTATCACTAATAAAAACTTTAGTATTAGGTATATTAGTATTAAGTAACCCTGCCCATCCTGGTCCTCCTACTAAAGTACCACCCCAACCTCGTAAAGAGTAATTACCTAATTGTGGGGTAAAATCAGCATCGGTATATCTATAACCTTCATCATGTCTTTTTTTAATTAAGAAATTACGGTAGTTATTTTCACCGTTAAAACTACCGTTATTTTGAAAAGCTTCAATTTCATCTTGACCTAAAAGATAAGAAAAGGGATTATTGGAGACGTTAGGTAGTAACCCAGCAGCTGCTGGATTATAATTTTTTTCTTCAGTAAGGTTTCTAGGATTTACGTTTGATCCAAAGAAAAGACAAAATACATTTAAAGTGCTACTTTGTTCGTTAATACTACGAGTTGTTGTTTTTACATTAACATCATGGGTATGGGCAGGTAAATTAGTCTGACCTAGTTTATCAGTAAACGCCCCATCCTTATCTCCGTTTTCTTTACCCACAGAACCTGGGGTAAAGATCTTTGTAGTTCCGCCTACACCGACAAAAAATCTACCAGGACTTTCTAATACCCATTTTGTACCCGCTATTCTTTTAGTAGGATCGTCATTTGTTGTGGTTAAAATTATACTACCTATAGGGTAAAAGGCATCCAACCATTCAGTTTGTGTATTGAATCCTTTAGGGTATATATAGTTGTTTATAACAACTCTATCGTTACCATCACTACTTAAAGAAAGACCTGTAGTATTACCTACTCCATCATAAATTTGTTTATTAACAGGTAGTTTTATATCTAAACTAGTTACAGGATGCAATAAAGAAGAATAGTAATCTGCTATTCTTACTCCTTCAAGACTTTCTCCTCTATTAGCCATAATGTTATTTAATAAGAACCTCCACTACTACCACTGCTACTATTACCACCACTAGTATTTTGTCTTCTATTACGAGAATCATTAGAAGTCATTCCATGAGAGGAGTATCTGGGTTGAGCAGATTCAACAACCTCTGGTTCAGATTCAACCACTTCAATTGGTGTTACTTTTACATTTACTATAGGAGTTAAATATGCATGAGGTGTATTTACATGCAATGGTCCAACCATAAAACCTTTATCTGGATGTATATGATAGAATCCAACATAATCTTCACCTGTAGTTGTCAATACTAATTCACCACCACCTGTATATAGCTCAGTTACGACTTCCTCTAATTCTGAAATTTCCAAGGTATTTATATCGTCATCTCCATCCTGCGAAACAATAATATTAAACACTGTTTCTTGTAATTTATAGAGTTGATCAAAAACTCTAGAAACTGTATCATAATTCACTTCTTCATTATCGTGAAACTCTAAATCTCTAAAATTAATATCTATACCTTCATATGATACAAATTTACCTAAAATAGGAATACCATCTCTTACTTCTGCGAATGGTATCACACTTGCATTTAAAAATACGTTAACGGTATCTTTAATAATATTTTGTAACTCGCTATTAACTGATATACCTAAGCTAGATTCACAACTAATAATCTTTTCATATAAATTCTCTAAATTTAAAGGAACAAAGTTCTTATATAATAACTTACTTTCTTCCATTAGATATAATCTACCAATATTATGAAGAGTATAAAATAAGTTAGTACTATTTTTACCTACTAAGAAGTTTAAATTATTATAGTTATTAGAAGGTAAGGTATTAGAGTTAAATTTTTTCTGTATCTTGTCAAATCTCTCCTGCGTACTGTCGAAATACATATCATCTAAATACAGTAAATTTTTTGTAGAAGGAAACCCAGCTACATTTTCAGGATTAGAAATAAATCTCGATGAAATTGCTCCTTCATCATCAATTATAAAAATATTAGAATCATTACCAGAAAAGTAAATATTAACTACATCTTGCTTCGCTTCATAAACTATTTCTGGTTTATATCTTGTTAATTGTTTAGGATTAAAAGGTAATACATAATCTCCATCAACTGCAGATATCTTATCAATATCTAAATGATAAATATAAAACACTTCAGCGTCAAATCCCTCTAAAGAAGTTAATATTAATACAGAATCATCAGAGTCTCTAATATCAAATTCTAAAATCTCTTCTCCAGGATTTGAAGAAGATATATTATTAATTAACTCGAACGTGTACTTATTAACAAGTTTTATTTTAGGTGGTCTATTAACACTATCAGCTAAATCTTCTATATATCTATACCCTAGAATATTATTACCTAGACTCACTTTATCATCTATGATATTATCATTTAAAGTAATTTGGTCTACTAACTTTAATACTCTACATGGAGCTACAAAACTATTATCATATAATTTTAAAATAAACGAGTCGGTAGTTTTTTCTAACGCATATAATGTATCGGTATTATTATCATAGCTAAATCGTTGTGCACCTTGAAATATGTCTTCCTCTAATCGTATGAGACTTCCTCCAGTAGCAAATGTACCTGAAAAGGTATACGATGAAGTTGATGTGGTAGTAAAATAATTAAAAGACCTATCATCGTAAATAAAAATCATACTATCAAGAGTATCATCTAAAACCTCTAACCCAGGTGCGTTTTCAGTAAAACTAAAAGGGTCTATTTGTATGGGCGCACTATTTGATTTAGATACTTTTTCATCATCATTTCTTAAATCTTTCTTACCACTAGAAAGACCTAAATAGTAACTATCCTCATTTTCTATTGAATTTAAAAAGTCAAATAAATCTGGATTAGCAATAATATTTTTTGAATATATAGTTAAATTATTCATATTCAAAATTTGTAGATTAGTATCAATAAAATTTTGATCTATTACGTTTCTAGGTGATATAGAAGGTTGCTTTAATATATTAGTATTCTCTACGGATACTGTTCTATCAAATTCAAATTTATTTAAAAAGCAGTTAGTTAAGAATGTATCTTTTCCACTTAATAACTTAGAAGAAGTATTAAAGGTTTTGCCTGTATAAGCGCTGCCTTCATGTATAGTAAAAAGCCCACTATACTCATAACCACTTAGGGTAAATGAATCGCCATTTGTGTATTTAAAATAATCTATCATTTGTAGTCAATAAATTTTACGTCGTTTATAATAGTAGTCTTAGGTAATGCATTTTTAATATTGCTTAACATTATATCTCTAACCTCATCCTCTACATTACTACTAATATTTAAATTTTTAATATTAATATCAATTATATTACTCTTATTTTTAAGATTAGTATTAATTGAATTTAGTACATTTATTTTATCTGTTAGATTTCTCATTCCACAAGGTAGTGAAATAGATAAATCCTGTACACTATCAATATTAGTACCGAAAATATATCCCAGCTCTTGATATTTCTCCAAAGGTTGAAGAGTTAAATAAAGATTATTAATGAATAATTTGTTAGTAGCATCATTAAACAAAATCTCTCTTTTATTATTAGGCCACTTTAAAAATATATCACCGAATAAAATTTTCTTTGTGAATATTTGATAAGCATTAATTCTAAAAGAAAAAATTACATTTGTATTTAAATACAAACTACAAAGCCCTTCTATAGCATTAAAGGAAAGAAAGATATTATTTTTTTCAAACTTGTCTAGTTCAAAAGAATGTGTAAATGTATTTTTCTCTATTCTTTCTTCTATTGAGATACCATCTGTGCTGTTGTCGAAAATTTTAAACTCAAAATCTATTGAATTATTATTCTTTATAAAACTAAAGCCTCCATTAATATCATTACTGTCAGAAAATAAGGTAAAATCACCAGCCTCATTTTGATAAGTAAACCCTAGACTAAAACCTCCATTGTCATTAATTGTATTAAAATAATTATTTACTCTATTGTTTATTCGTGCTGTTTTACAAAAATTAGTAGGTGATTCTCTTAAAAAATCCTTCCTTGATACTCTAATATATTTGTATCTTGTTTGGGGTTCGAAAGTTAAGTCACTCTTTTTATCAAAATATAGCTTATTTTTTACAGAGGCTTTTAAAGTAGAATTATTTTTTAATAATTTCTCTACGCTCTTTTCATATGTAATGTTAAAAATAGGAGATGCAGCTAACGCTGCTTCTTTAGTAGTATAATCAGGGTAATAATATCTATCAACCCATATACCTTCCTGACCTATACCTCCTGATAACCAAGTACATAAATAAGTAACATCTTTATCTACTATTGAATTATCATCTAATTTATAAACTCTATCCGATAAATCTGGTCTTTTAAACGAGAAAGATCCACATTTTGTAAATTTAGTATCGTTTATATTTAATTTATTAAAAGGTGCCATAGATGATGGCGTGGTAAAGTATGTTGTACCAGGGTTTACCTTAATATCAACGTTACCATATACAAAGTTTAAAGATAAAGTTTCATTACGTTCACTATCAATATCAGATAAGATAGAAGTATACTTTCTTAGATTTTGACTAAAGATAGTAGTCTCAGAAGTAGATAATAAATTGTTTGAAGAGGTAAACTGCTCTTGGGTATTAACTATATTTTTTAAGTTAATTAAATTAAAATTTAATTTATTATTATTTGACGAGCTATACAGCAAATAGTTAGATGGTAAGTGAAAATCACTCTTATCATTATCGATAGTTCCTTTATTATTATAAGTAATAAAACTAGTATTATAAGGTGAAGGTACAGTTAAATTAACTTCTTGATTAAGCTTAATAGAACTACTGCTTACAAAATATTGATTAGGTTTGGAAGTCTCGTCTATAAATTTTGCAATAAGATTACCACCAGAAATTTTTATAGCATACTTTCCATCATTTTTTTGACAAAATAAATTAATGAAACTTTCTGATCTATATTTTAAAAGATTATATTCTAAATTTCTTCCTAAGGATGATATTTTATTTTCAGATACAAAAAGTACTATTCTATTGTTTTCAGTATCTTTCGCATCATCACTAACTACTAAGAAATACCTAACATTATTAACAACAGTACTCACTCTGCAAATAAAATCATTAATAAATGTTATTTCAAAATCATTAGCATTTAGTCTATTTGTAGTGAAAGATGTCTTACCATAAAATTGAGAATTGTCAATATCATCTCCAGCTCTAAATGAACTCAACGAAGCTGAACTATAAATTAGATAATTTTCACTAGAGGTAGTAAAATTAAAGGTTGTAAAAAACGAATCCGGCTTAACTTTTAACTCATTAACTGATGTAACACTATCCAACAGATATTCATCTGTCAGATAAAAATTAGTAAAGTTTAAATTTTTAAAATCTTGAATACCAGATAGAGCTGATATAAAGTTTAAAGAAAATCCCCCATTATATGTCTGCCTATATTGATCTAGCGTTAGATCCATAGGGCAGCAATCAGCTTCTACTGAGCTTAAAGCGCTTAAACTTGATTTTACCAAACAACCCATTTTATATATTTATTCTTAATTCTCTTTATATGATTTGTTATCAAATTGAACAATATAATTGTTTTTCTTTGATAGTAGAGTTATTCTCGAACTATTACTCTCATCATTAAGTAGGTCAACTCCTAATATATCCAAATCATCTACATTTTCATAATAACTTTGTGAATTTATAATAATCGGTACATTTACTCGTAAAGTTTCCCCTGTTACATAGCCTATGTTCATTTTAAAGATCATAGATTTTTTAAGGGCATAAGAGGAAGGATAATACTTATGTTTATAATTTGTACTAAATGTAACAGGAGTCGCGCCTTTTTGTATTTCAGGAAAAATTGATTCAGTTCTATAATCTCTATAAATCCTAATATCAGGGTTGAATACGTCTGAACCATCACCCCAGTTTATTGTAACATAAGCTGGAAATATCTCTGTGTATATATTAGATATATCTAAAGTCACTTCCGTAAAATCAAATAGATCTATTTGATTTAAGGTTTGTTCTGTATTCATGTCTTCTTTAGTAGAAGAGATAGATAAATTAAATGTATTCATAGAATTAAAGCTGCTGATGAAAGAGGTAGTTTTGAGGTTGATAGAGTAGGAGTTGTAGAAGATAAAGTAAAGAATGTATTACTTAGATCAGTTTCTCCGTTAGTAGTAAAACTGTCTGTGAATCTACTATTATTACTACTAAATGTAGAAGTGTGTAAGAAATTAATACTATCTCTATATTCAAAAAGATAATTTACCAATAATGGTCCTTTGTTGAGATCTTTTATTAAAAACGCTAAATTAAACTGCTCATTATCACTGTTATAAGTTAATATAGGTTTACCACTTTCAACATATACAGAATCAAATGAAGATAGATTAAACATACAATTATTAGCATTATTTCCTGTTGTAGGAAATATCTGCTCTGTTTTATCAGCTGTATAGTTATATTTAAATATAGTAGGATATAATCTTATATTTTTGAAAGTAAGCTGCTCTATTTGCATCCTACAATAGTAAACATCACTTCCTACTTTTAATCTATTGCTTACTTTATCAAAGAAATTAGTATTAATGTTTAAGGTACTAGTAAAGGTATTAGGTGATACAAATTTATTATTTTGATATGAAGTTTTTTCAGTAATAAAAAATGAGCTTGTTTCAATAAACAAGGTATCATATAATATATCGAAATCTACTACTTTATTGGATAGCTCATGGCAAATAGTAGCATTATATTTACCAGACAAATAATCTAAAGTTTGAGTTAGTTCTTTTACAGACGGTAAATTTGTTTCTTCATTAATATTTTTTACATATATTTTACCTAAATGCTTCATTCTATCAAAAGTAGATTCATCTACAGTATCAACTGTTGTAAAGTTAGTAACGTTTGTAGAATCTACACTATCATTGTATAAAAAGCCTTCATCTGATTGAGAGTAATTAAAAATTATATTATCAGTAAATCTAGAACCATCATAGTTTTTGACTCCATTACCACCAGACAACCTAACATTATAAGTAAAGTTGCCAGAAAGACCTTTATAAAGAGCTACACCTGGTTTGTATGCAGTACCTGGTCCGGTATTATCACTTAACGCTCTGATTACAGTTTTACCGCCGTCATAATACCCAATTCCTGCTTCAACTAATTCTGAAAAATAAAATTGATCTGAACTTTCACTGAATGCACTTAATCCCGATCTAATAGGGTCAGCTAACGCTTCGCTATCTGAAAATCTAAAGTAAGCGCCTTCTTTTACATCAGCGTCAAAAGTAATTGATTCTGGCCTAGTATAATCAACTTCAAGATAACTAGTAGGTTGTATTAACTCTTGATAAGGAGCAAAAAATCTACCAAATATAAAATACGATGATAGGGGTAGATCAGGCGACTGATCCCCTGGAGCATTAAATCCGTTAGTAAAACCTGTTAACCCTGATCTTATAGTTTCTGAATACGTAGAACTATCATTTATATCATAATCAAAGTCGTACCCCTCACTATATAAATCATCAAAAAAAGTATAGCCGTTTAAAACTAAATTTTTAATATGGTTAGGTATTTCAAATTCTAAGTTATTTCTATAATAGTTATTATCCTTTACAAGTCCAAAGATGTTACCAAAAATATCTTTTTTACTATCATCAATATATCCTTGATCGTACAAATAAGATAAATCAGTATTTAGATTTCTTTCTTTTTGAATTTCTGAAGAATAACCTAAGAATGTAGTACTCTCTTTATCAGGGTTAGGTTGGTTTATAGCTATACCCTTACTTCTGTTATTAATAGAAGTAGAAGTATCAACAATAAAGGTTAAGATAGAATCATTATTTGTATATAAATTAGGATCAGGGAAAATATAAAACTGATTAGGTTTATATTCTGATTTCTTATAAAAATCTATTTTCTTACCTTGTATAGTAGCTATAGCTGTATTACTTGGTTTGAAGAATCCTAAATCCCTTTCACTTACAACTTGATCAGAAAATACTGAAGCTGTAGAAGGGTAATTTTGATTCAAAAAATTAGCGTAAGGTTTTTCAGATTTAAATAGAAGCCCTATATCTGAATTACCATTACTATCGGTAGATAAAAAGTAAAAATCAGAACCTATAAATTTTTCCGTCTGTCTCTTTTTAGAACTTAAAACTTGATCTAACTCTTTTAAGTTTGATAATTCACTATCAACAGAAGAGAAAAGCTGATTAATTAAATCACTTTCAAGATCTTTAAATAAATTACTTCCTTTAGGAATAACTCCAGGCTCATACTCTTTATAATTAGCTCCATATTCTTTAATATCAGGCTCTCTATTAAAGTATTGAGCAAAATTATCATAATACTCTGTTAATGATACGGAAAGATTAGTTTTAATATCCTCTATGTTATAATCTATATTACTTGTATCTCTATTCTCTAAGAAGTCTATAATTAAATCTTTAGAAGCTTGTTCAACTCCAATACTACTTCCCTTAACCTTGCTTTTTGTAAGAGAGTAATGTAAGTTATTTCTCTTTTTCTTATAGTAAGTTATAATATTTCGTATTTTCTTACTAAAAAACGACATCGCAATTTGCATGTCGTACTTATCATTAAAATCTAACTGAGTTAAAAACTTCTTTTCAGCATTAGATGAAAAGTTCAACGTTATATCTTTTAAGAAATCTCTATACCTATCTAAAATTAAATCTTGATTACTTACTCCTAGTGATGTGTTTCTAGTATTCCATTCATTAAGATAATTATTATAGAAAGCAGTTAAAGTTTCAGGCTTATAGCTCTCACTTACTGTTTCAATGAATTGCAAAAACGAGTATGGAGTAAATTTATCTAATGCCTCATCACTATTTACATTAGGATTAGTTATAGATTGGTTTACATTTGGAAACCCTGTAGTAATGTTATCCATTAAACATATTTATCCTTAGAACAGGGATAGACTACTAAATAAGGAGTTTCGTATGTTAATATCAAAGATATTATCTTCTCCCTCTAAGCTACTTAATGGCTCGTTAAAACTAACAGTAGTTAACCCGTTATTATAGTCTATTAACCCGTTTAATATACTATTATCTGTAACAGCAGAGAGTGAATAGAAATCATAAAAAACATTAACTGTGTCCATAGTATATTCTGTAGGCAGTATTAACCCCCACCCCCAGCTATCACCTCCACTAGATGGAAATGTCACATTCGTATTATCATAATCACTTAACATATACGTGTTAGAGTTACGAGGAACACCACCTGAATTTATTCCACTCAAAGCGCTTAAAGGCTGAAATGTATTTAAACGTAAATACGTATTACTAAATTTTTCATAAGCTACAATATCGTTACCGGCTGTGATCTCATATGTTAATGAGTTTATCTCTGGTCCGAGATTCTTACCATGAATCTCTTTGGTAGTAGTGCCCATAGGGTCAAAGTTTTCATCAAACTTATTTTTACTACCTCTAAATTTATTATAACTTAAACTTAAAGTATCTATAAATCTTTTTACATGTTCAGGTTCTTGTGCTAATGTACTATCAAACACTATTCCATTATCATCAGTTAATGCTGCTAAACTTATTAATGAGTTAATGTCACACATATCGATATCTGCATTATTCGATACAAAATTAAAAACTCTTTCATAAAGTTTTTTACCAAGTAGATCATATCTACTGCTTACATTTCCAAAAATAGTACCTACAAAATCATCAAAAAAGATATTCTTATCTAACAAGATTTCTTGAAATCTCAAATCTTTTATATTTTCCTGGAAGTCGAAATTTTCGTTGTGCTTATAAAAATTGTAAAAATCTTTAGGGTAAGCAGTCAGAGTTACTAGACCGTTTACAGTAGATAATAATGAACTATTTGTATTAAAAGCATACTGATTTCTTGCACTTAAAGTTAATCTTGTTGCAGATGCCGATAAATTATCATTAAAGGTAAGAGCACCTCTAAACCAGAAGTCAGTATTAAATGAAGATAAGGTGCTCGCTAAATTAGATATGGTATAGTAAGAAGGCTGAACTATATTATTATTGTTAAATATATTACTAGTAGCTCCTGATAATACTACAAAGGTAGGATTGCCAGCTGATAATGCCTTCATAGTAAAATTATCGTTATTTACTGGAGTAATAATAAAAGGAATATCTAACCCTTTATATTGTGTTTGGCTAATTGAAAATGGATCCTTTTCAATACCCTCACCGTTTATACCATTAGAGCTAAATTTTATACCACTTAAAGTTTGACCTGAAGTTGGACTAATAAAAGAAGATAACGTTACATCAAAGTTATTAGTGTAATTATTATTTTTATACCCCTTTAAGCTATTAGAGAAAATATTTTCTCTATCTTTAAAGAATGATATGTTTATTGGAGATGCTTGATCATCAGCCTTTATGTAAATTTCTTTAGTACCAGAGCTTCCTACAAAAACGCTTGATAGACTTGTGCTTAGACCTGAAGTTAAAGTACCATCAGCAGACATTTTAGCATATAAGTCTACAGATGATAAAGAGATTCTATCTATCTCTACATATTCAAAACTAGAAAGCGTCGGTAAGTAGTTTCGTTCATATATAGAAAAATATTTTTCTAAACTGTTAAATTTATTTTTCTTTAAATTAAAATAATTTTTATAATCGCTACCCGATACACTATAGTATAGCTCTTGAAAATCTTGATAAAAAGGTGTTTGTGAAGTTACTGTAATAGGACCTGATACTTCACCAGCTGATAAAACTAAAACTGGCTTCGAAGCAGCTATATCACCAGGAGGCATACTTAGAGAAAAGGTATTAGTAACATAGTCTTTGATTTGTATTAAATCACTATATGAAGCTAAAACTGAATTATTTTTACAATCACGTATAACCATCCTAACGGTATACTCACCAGGATATTGATATGCATGAGTGCTACTTATACTATTACCAAAAGTACCATCACCAAAATCAAAAGTAACCTTTTGATCATTTAAAGGAATTTCTCTACTATCATCTTCCGGTATTCTTGCCTTAAAGGTAAGAGGTGTTATGTCTAAATTATAAGACGAAAGTTTAGCTTCGCCTTTAAAATCTATGACATCAAAAATAGCATAGTCTGTTTTAATATTACTCATCTACAACTTTAATTCTATTCGTTAATGAAAAAGGTGAATATAAGTATGGGAATTTAAAATATGGTAAAGTAATATCTTGATTAATTAAGGATATATCACTTGTCTCATATACTGGATTAAAAGATAAAAATGAAACAGTATCTATACTTGCTCCTGATGATTCATTTTTAGTATATATACGTTTAACTCCTTCTAATGATAAAATGTCATTGGTTAATTTATTGAAGCTTTGTTTTTGACCAAGTTTATTATTAGAAGGATCAAAAAAGGATCTTATTAAAGAAGCAGCTCTTTCGCTTAACGTATCTTTGTTAATTTTATTATTAATTTCTCTTACTATATATAATGACGTTTCATCTAATATATCTAAATCTAAATTAGATGAATTAGTAAATCCTAAGCCATATGCCATGTAAATAGGATCTCTAGGTACAACAGTATTAGAAACCATTTTCCTTTCTTTACAGGTATCTACTATTAAATTTTTAAAAGATTCGGATAGATATGGTGGAAAGAATTCATTACCTGTTACTTTAAAATTAGGAGTACAAAATATATTAATATTATTAAAATCACATGAATCAGCAAAATTAATTTGATTGATTAAAACTCTATTCACTTTATTTGGATCAACACATATATCATAAAAGTATTGAATATATTCGTTTATATATGAATCGTTATCCACTACAGATATACTATTAATAACATTAGCTAAATTTCTTTCTAGAAATGATTCATAGTCACTTTGATTTACCAATCTTAATTGCGAAGAAAAAGCTTTTGGAGCATTTTTCCTTATTTCATCTACCGTCTCCTCATCTGACAAAGAAGTGGAGTTTTGAGGGTTGCTCATCGTTAGTATAGAGCTATTAGTTACATCAATAAAAGTGGTCTCATCTTTATTAGCAAATGTATCATTAAAAATCTGTCTTTGTCTTAATGAATCGTAAGTAAAGAGTTTGTTACCATTAATTACATTCTTACTAATTATACCTTCAGTATTATCTGATAAAATGTAATTAACCGATACAATATCACCTTCATTTAATTTTCTCCCGAAAACACCACTACCAAATTTTATCTCATAAAACCCATTTTCATTTAATCGTTTTTCATATACCCTATCGGTAGAATTAGATAGATATAAGCTATCAACCTCTTTGTATAGATAATATGTACCGTCATTCACCTCTTTTAAATATACATCAATAGTATTATCTGCTATGAATTTTTCCTCATTACTATCTACTACATTTTTTATTACTATAGGCAGTAATTCAAACTCTTCACCTTGTGCGCTATAATCTGGATACTCTTTTATTGAACCTTGATAAAGTATTACTGAATCGTTTAAACTTTTTAATACTTCACTCCCTGTAATAGTCTTATTAAAAGAATAATCATCAATAAAATTATATTGAATACCATCAGCTAAAAAATATGAGTTCTTCTTAATCGTATAGCTACCTATGGCCATATCAGCTGACCCCACGGCGTTAATTGGTACTATTGAAGTTTGTTTACCAGCAGGTTTATAACCTATTAGCTTAACAATTTTATTCATGTTTTCGTAAATAGAGGCCTGATCAAAATTTACCTCAGAGGCATTTTGGTTTAAATAGAATAATAAAACGTGATAAGAGTAAGCTATGATATCTATAACTGCTGCTAAGTTACTTCCATCATAATTTTGATCTGTAAACTTTTCATTCGTGTTTAATCTATTTACTATATAATCCTTTAGACTTACCGCATCAAAAGCTACATAAGCATTTTGCGGCAAGCTAAAATCTAAAAATTCGTTATCGTTGTTATTAGGGGTAGCCATAATTAAAATATATTATATCCGTTGTTATTTAATGACGATCTTAAGGATAAACCATACACATCTAGGGAAGGAATATCAATTTGCATGGTTATTCTATATTCATTTTGTTCTGCATAAGGTATAACTACAACATTTTGTATAGTTACTCTAGGTTCCATGTCAGGTAATCTATTTTTTATATCGTCTTTTATTGCAAAGGCACTAAAATCTGAAATAGGTTCGAACAAATACCTTCTTAAATCTAATCCAAACTCTGGAGATAGAATCTTTTCTCCAGGAGCAGTTAAAAATATATTGGTAATACTATTACGTATAGCATTTTCGTCAAACTGTCCCTGTATATCTTTTAGCACAGAGCTTTTATTTAACTGCTTATTGTAATAAACAGAGGTTTCTAAATCTAAAAACAAATCTTTATAGAGATACCCTTTCTTTAACGACGCGCCATTAAGCTTAGAGGTTGAAATATCTGTTAATTTGATCAAGGCCATTTATTATATTTAATGTAGCATATTCATATTAAGGAACTATAATATAATTAGATATGAAGATTACTGGAAAACTTATTACTGAAGTCGAAGTTGATCATAAAGATCTGGCTAAAGCTCTAAAACGTGCTATTTTTGTAGAGCTTGATCTACCTCGGTATAATAAAGTTCACCACGATGGTATATCTTTTATTGAAACTGTTGATGCTCATACTTCTCATAGGTTTGAATACGAAAGACCTGTAAAGCTCGCATGTAAAGATGATATTGAAGTGTTTGAAGCATATAATACTATAAAAGAATTTTTATATAACGTGTGATTCTGTACAATTTGGCATAAATAATGATATGGCTGATAAAAAGTTTGTAAGTTTGCATGAATCTTATATGAAAAGGTATGAGCGTGGAGGTTTTCTCGTAGGAGATGTTTTTAAGTTTAATGATAACTTTAAAAGCACAGATGAGTTTAAATCTTTAGGTACCAATACTCAGGAGCTCTTACAGCAAATGATCACATCTGGTCAGCATGTCAGAGTTGTAGGCATTAAAGATACTACTTCAGCAAGATACCCAGCTAATGCTGATACAACTACATTAGATGTAGTATTAGATCTAGCTCTTGACGATGGAGGAGGAAGGTATTCACATCACGTTTCTATTCCTAGTAACTTAGGACAGTCTGAAGAATTTTATCCTAATCTTCCTCCTATCCCTGATGCGTTTAAGAGAAAGAGTAATGTTAATATTAAGCCAGAAGAAGCTGAAACAACTAAAGCACCAGAAGCCAGGGATGCTAGTCCTGATAGAGCCCTTCCGGATAGTAACGTAGATATTCCGTCTGATGCTGTTACACCATCTCCTGATGTTACTTCATACACGCAACAATATTTGGGTGATTTAACTAAAGGCCCTAGCGCTTATTAATCTTAATATTTTTATTAAGAATTAAATTTATACAAGCAAGTATAAAAAGACCGAGCAGATATGTTTCGGTGTATATAATATAGACGCTAAAAAGTACTAGTACCGCTATATACATTTTTCTAGATTTACTAGACACGCAAAAGCGTTTATCTCTTTATCTACTACAAAAGCGCTCTTATACAAATGATCAGCTATATTAGCTATAAAAGCCTTCTTTTGATCATCTTGTAGATTAGTATTATAGATATAGTTTAAGAAGTTAGCTAGCAAAGTATCATAGTCACCTTGAAACCTATCTTCATTCTCAATTAGGTACTTTCTAGCTTCAAGACTATTCTTACTTACTATTTTTTTGTAGACAGTTTCGAGCAGCTCGTTATCGCTATTAATGCTAGCAATACACAGCTCTGAATCAATAACGTTTTTCTGGAGCTCATTAATCGCTTTCCGTAAGTCCGGGAAGAATCTCTTGACC
>Ga0209535_1000541_pt1 | contig 27069 bp, 63 predicted proteins | sample LinPmetageLP28_FD_184041 | JGI IMG/M metagenome (GOLD analysis project Ga0209535, IMG submission 184041) | Marine viral communities from the Pacific Ocean - LP-28 (SPAdes) (version 2) | ecosystem: Environmental > Aquatic > Marine > Oceanic | place: Pacific Ocean | collected 2009-08-22
CCAGGAAGTTCTAAAACTATTAGGACCTTTTGACCCACATGAATTAGGTTGGGAAATGAGTATTGTTACCGTAAGAGATATTGACGATTTAAAATCTATGATGGTGAAGAAAGGTTTAGCCAATAAAAATGATGGCACTTGGGTTGGACTCGGGGGTCGACCGCCAGATGACGGAATGAAACGACATCTTTACAGTAAAGCCATTGTTGATGGGTATGAACCGTTCTTCATCAATGAGCATAAGATTAGAAATATTATAAAAGAGTCAATTAAGAGGCATATGTGAGTAGCATGACAGATAGACTAGCAAAGTTACGTTCTTTGCGTGAAAACTTGTGCCAGAAAAGTCAGACTTGGAGTGAGGCATTTGAGACGCGTGATTGGATTGTAGAGAATATAAAAGACGTTATTCAACAAGGAAAGAATGATAAGATCACGAAGGAAGATATAATTAATAAGTTAGAGGACTTTATCTGTGTGATAGAACCTGAAGAGGAGAAAGATAATGACTAGTGAAAACGGTTGGGCTGAATACTCAAAGTTAGTACTGAAAGAGTTAGAGACTTTAGCATCAGGAATTAAAGAGCTAAATGACAGTATGAACGAAATGAAACGTGAGATCACCGAGATCCGAGCACGTGAAGATAAAGTTCAAGAATTGGTTAAATGGAAAGAGCGTGTTGATGAAGTCGCATCACCGACGCAGTTAGAAAAGTTAAAAGACGAAGTGGAAGAGTTAAAACTGTTCCGTACAAAAGCAGTTACTATCTTTGCTGTTATACAGTTTGTTATGGCAGCAGTAGTATTTGCACAGAGGTTTATATAAGATGAAAAAAATTAAAGTTACAAGACGAATGCTAGAGTCGTATGTTAGAAAATTATTGACGGAAGCATACAGAACAGGCTTGGCACAAGATGAGATATATAAGCGGATCGGAAACATCAAAGATCGAATAGATAACAGATTCAACAATGGTGCAAATGCAGTTGTTGTAGATGGACCTGACGCTATCAATCTTAACAGAATGATCAATGCCTCGGCTGGTGTAGTTGGGGATATTGGTGAAGAAGTTGTTGAAAAAATTCTTGGTAAAAAAGGTGTAAACTTAAATAAACCAACTTCTGGAGAAATCGGATCTTTTGCGTCAGGAAACCCTGGTGGAAAGAGCGACTCGGCCTTCTTAGGTGTTGATGTTTGGCTACCTAAAGCTAGTGGCGTACAGAAAAGTTTTAGCGATGTAGAAATATCCGGAAATATCCTAGACTTTGAAGCTGTAGGCGATTTTGTATCTATGAAAGGATCTGGTACCTCAAAACCTGACGGTTCTGCAAGAAAACAGCCCACGGAAATGACCGATAGAAAACTGGTACAAATAGCAGGATTAATTTTATATTACTGGCTTCAAGATCACGTAAAAAAATTAAATGTCACAGCATCTGGCACATCAGACACTAGCATTAGTCTCCAGACTGCTGCTGAGTCGGAAGTTCAAGCCATCAAAAATGGCTTGGGTGGCGACAGTGTTTTAAACTACTACAGCCAGCTATTAGGAACTCGAAACATTGGAGCACAACTCGCACAGCTTGAACCCACTGAGCTGGTAGAAAAACTTAATGATTTGGAAACTGAAAGGGAATCTATTTTAACTGATCTAGCTAACGGTACGTCTATTCGTTTTTTACCACCATCAACTCCGCCAAATCCTGCGCCAACTCCAGTCTCACTGACAAAGGCACAAATTTCTGAGTTAGATGCAAAACAGGAACTTTTGTACAAAGATGCAATGGGTCTTATAGACGATTTTAATGACGAAGTTCTAATGTCATATGGCGCCGGCGAAGAACCACGAGGTAATTCTTACGCAGGTGTTAACTTCAGAATGTTTAGTGTCTTAAAAGATGTTTTAGAAGTACAACAAATTAAAATGAGCTTTGACGCATACAATCTTGGAATTATCCCGACAGCAACTTATAGTCCGGATCTCCAGAAACAACCCGACGGTATTTTGCCAACAGATCACACAGGAGTTGTATACCCTTGTTATGTTTTAGATAAAAAGGTTGATGTGCCAATAACATTAACGATTGATCTTGCCTCGGACAGGCCCACTTTCACTTACAGTCAAAGCAATGTTTTAGTAGGTTCAAGCTACGAATATCCCATAGCAGTAATATCTGCTGAACAACCTGGAACTGAATTCTCTTTAAATATAGAAGGTTATAAGTTAGGAGAAGAAGCACCCAGTATAAGACTCAATGACATTATCATTCTACAAAGGCAAATAGAGACAAAAGCGACGACCTTACAGAAAGTAGTTCCGGCTGAAACTAAGACTAAAGCAAAGTCAGATAGAAGAAAGAGCGTCGGTTTTTATACTAAAACCAAAGAACCAAAGTCATCAACATCTCGTACTGTAAAGGTTCCGGGTTTTGACTTGGCGATGATTGATCGACCAACCGCTGATCAAGCAGCTGTGATGGATCCATCGGGCAGGACAATTCCACAGTCAGATCTTAGTATTACAGATTTAAGAGACATAAGTAACAGTTTAACTTCAGCACAGGTGTCGATACGACAATTACAAGTGAAAGGTCCACGGGGATTCCAAAACAACTGTCAAGAATTGATAACAAAACTAACTGCAGATAGCGATCCTCTTGCTGTGCTATTAGCCGAAAAAGTAAGAGCAGTAAGCCAAGCTCATGACGCTGTACAGTATGAAGTCGTCTCCATGTTTTTAGTAAAAGTTATAGGCGAGATTAAGTCTGCTGAGTATGAATTAGGTTCTAGCACAAGCGATATGATTGATGACACGGAATTTAGAGAGTTGGTTACCCATGGTGGTGTGGACTATTTTGAACGAAATATTTTAAACATATATGATTTTCTCCAAGGCGCAACTGTTGCCAACAATGCACACGAAACTTTACAGAATGTAGTCAATCAGCTGTCTACAATTGACCCGAATAACAACGTAGGTTTTGTTGGTCCCATGGCATATGCCTTTTATAAAGCAATTGTTAACCAAGTTAATGCAACATCGATGTTGCTGTTACTAACTGCGCCTAAACCGCCTGGTATTACTCACGCTGAATTTAAGGCTCTATACAACGCATATACGGAGCGTTTGTCTGATGCTAATGTAGGCCCTAAGAATGAATCAAGGCGCAGAATTAATGAAAACACAGTTAGCGTTGAAAAAGTAGTAGTTTCTGAACTTAACAAGATGATAGCTTTGTGTAAACAAATGGTAGAATGTGCCGCTGAACTTGAAGAGTATTATGCATCAAAGATTACAAATGTTATTCCTAGTTCTATACCGGGCAGTGATAAACCTTTTTTACGTAAGGATGGTACTCCACGAAGACAACTCGACCTCCCATCTGCAGCAAATCAACCCTTCCCTGAAAAAAGAGAGCTCGTTGGTGAATCACGGCTTTACGAATCGATTCTTCTTGACTTAATGAAAGCCTCTGCGAAAAAGCAGCGAGCAGCGCAGCAACCGAAAAAGATAAAGCTAACGAAGCGACAATTACAAGAGTTACTGCGCAGACAACTTAAATAACAAAAGTGTAATAGTAAAGCTAACATGGTATAATAAAAGAGTTAACCCAATTATATGAGGTATACTTAATGTATATTACCCGTGAAGATATGTTAGAAGTCATTGGCAGAATGCAAGACTTAGAAACTAAACTAGGCAATCTATTTGCAAATCACAACTACAATCTACGAGAAAACTTAGGTAGAAGAAACCAGTTGCTTAGCGCTGTCCAGGAAAAAGAAACAGCACGTGTCCTACGTAAAAAGTATGTAGAAGTATTAGACGACGGTGCACCTGGCAAACCCGACGTTGTAATCTGTGATATCGATAAAGAACTGGAATGTAAATTAACCTCGGGCAGTAAGAGCGGTGGCTCTGTGTCATTCTCCTTACAGACAGACTATGCTACATTAAAGAACAAAGGTTCATTGGACTATCTCTTTATGTTAGCAAACGATGACTTTAATGAGTTCTGCGTCATCTTCTTTGAAGGCTTGACAATTGACGACTACTTTCCGCCAGCAAGCGGCTCGCGCGGCAAATCACGTATGAGAAAAGACAGTGCTATGAAGAAAGCGACATTCTTGATTGGTGGAGTCAGAAACCTTGCTGATGATCACTTAGAAAAGATTAATAATGAAATAGAAGAAAGAAACACGGCTTTTTTACATCGTAAAGCAGGATTACACGCCAAGTTAGAGAATACTAGTGCGAAAGCATTAGCTGCTAAAGAGCAGATTGAAAACGTGCTTAAAAACGAAAAGGCTCGTCATGACAGTGTAATTGAAAAGCTTTCATCCCGAAGAGAATATTGGGCATCAAACCCTAAGTTTAGCTTTCAGTTTGACAATGTTAAGCCAGTTAAAGTAGAAAAAAGCGATAAACCTTTAAAGCGAGTTAAAGACTGGTGGTTTAGAAAGTTAATGTCTAGATTTGGAGTATACTCATGGCTAGCAGTGTGATAAAGTATGTTACAATTAATGAAGTTTTGTATAGAATAGAAGAGTACACCTATCGAGGTTATGCTGATTCATACCACATAGGTAGTTCATCAACAAGAGTACCTGAAAAAGATGTACCGAAAATTAAAAAAATGCTAGAAGCTCAGGAAGATAAATGAAATTTGATCATGTAGCAGTGAATGTAAAAGATATCAAGGCATCTACAGAATGGTATTGTAGGAACTTAAACGCAGTCACCTTATATGTAGATGATACGTGGGCATTATTGAAAGTTAACGGTGCAAAGATAGCGCTGACTCTCACATCCCAACATCCCGCGCACATCTGTTTCTCAATAGATGAAGATGAAAAGACCAAGTACTTTGGTGATAAAGTTTTTAAAGATCATCGCGATGGCTCATCTTCATGTTATACAAGAGACTTAGATGATAACTTTATAGAGTATCTAATATGGCCGAAATAAAAGAAAAAGTAAAGCAGTTTTGGAGAGTAGTAACATTTCCTGATGATGTAGACAAAAAGTATGACGAGATGTGCGACAATTCTTATAATAAGTTTGCAGATAACTTTATTAACCTTTGTTATCTTATCTTCTTTGTATTTTCAATTATTTCACTATATTTCTTAATAACTAAAGAGGTATTATGATTAAGAAAATAATTAAGGACAGGCGTCAAATTTTAGAAGGGGTCATAATGGTATCTGCACTTTACATAGTAATTGCAGTTCATAGTTTCAGGTTGATATATGAAAAAGATTCAAGAACTCATTAAAATAATTAGAAGAATTATAAAAGAACAAGATGATAAAATTTTAAATGTAAGAGGCGGTAAGGGTTATTCAACCGGGCACCCATACCCAGTAAGGGATAAACCTCGCCCAATTTACGGTGAAGTAGAAATTGAACAACAAGTTGAAAAGGAAAGTAAACCGATCAAGGTAAGTAAAGCTTTTAAGAAGGTGAAATGATTGAATTTTTTGTAATGTATTGTGAAAGAAAAGACTATGACATCATAGGTGAAAAAGTTTTTTTTGATGGGCACCAAATAGGTGACATTTGTTATCACGATAAAATTATAACGTTAGGATCTAAAAAATTTAAGTTTGGTGATTTTGCACTAGCAATATTAGAAAACTACTGTGACTTATATGACGGAGGTGAATATGTCAATGTACAGGGCTGAATACGACACGAGATTACTTTACTCACAAAATTACTCTGCAGACGAAGGTTTGTTTGTGTCAACAGACTGCTATGCAGTTATGTGGACTTACCCAGGAGCAGTTACTCCCACAACAACACGCGTAAGGCTGACTTATATCTATACAAAAGAGGGAGGCGGAATTTCTCCTGTCCAGGGTATAATGGAACAGTGGAAATCTGAAGGCTGGGCTGTCATGGACGAGTTTTGTGATGGTTACTCAGATTTTTCAGAAGCAGAAGAATTACGCGATCAGATGATGCAGATGGTCCGAGCTTTCCTCTTAGGCGTACCGATGGGTGCAGAAGTTGAGGGCGATGATTCGCCAAAACAGCCAACGCCTAACAAGACCGGTCTAAAGAAACCGACAGCACTTAAGTCAAGAATTGAGAAGTTGATCAAGAAGCCAGTTCCCGCAGACGTCGATGATTCAAAAATATCTGATGAGGATGATATTTTTGCTGGTGCAAGAATAATTAAAGTAAAGCCAATAAAATCATCCGGATCTATAGAAAGCAAAGTAGATAAAGGCGATGACGACGACGACGACGATAACTGGATTTAAGGAGTATAATTATGGGCGGCGCAGCAGGACACATGAGGCACCCTTTCGACTTGGAAAGTGTGCAATCAGGCAACGACTTAATTGGACTATTTGAAAGTTTGAAATCTTACGCGCAAGAGGCAGCACAAAATATCAATGTTAAGATTGATGGTGTTAATGTGTCTTTTAAATTAGCTGGTAATGAATTTGCTGTTGATAGAGGTTCATCAAAACCTATTGATGTTGAAGGTGTGACTCTCGCAAGAGTGGGTGAAAGATTTGGAGAGGGTCACGGAATGAGACCTGCAATCACAAACTTACTTTCCATCTTAAATGCCGCGTTGCCAAATATTCAAAGAGAGATTAATATTCTGGGTTTGAATTCAAACCCACATTACTTTTTAAACACTGAATACGTTTTAGGTACCACCAACGCGACGTCTTACAATAACAATTTCATCGCTATTCATGGTGTTAATGCATTTTACGCGAAGTACAGAAACCCAACGAAAGCAATGCTGAAAAAAGATGCACGCGCTAAACCTCGTCTTTTGAGACCGGGACTTCCTGGTGGGGGTAAGGGGAAGAATTCAGTTGAGGTCAGTTATGACCAGAGCGCAATGACTTCTTTGATTAACAAGTTAAAACCTTACGCAGCTGAGAGGGGTTTCGATGTCTACGGTCCTGTTCCAACTGCCTTAAAACAAGGTGGGCAAATTGACTATAGTCAGGCACTAAACACACCTTTTGAAGTAAATATTTCTGATGAATACTCTGACATGTACGGCCAGTTCGAACACCTCCAAGGTCGTCCAATCAAAGACTGGCTGTCAGAGATAAGTGAAAAACCTGGAAGCTACATATCACCGACTTATGACAAGACTTACCGAACTACAGACGGTAAAAGAATAAATCCATATCACAAAAATACTTACCTTAGAATCTTAGAAAAAGCTGAACCGGTTGACTCGTATATTGTAGCTGACGAAACAGGTGATGATGTCAGACCTATGATTGATAGTGCTGTGATGGTTCATGCAACAAGATTGTTAGGGAATGCATTCTTAAGCGGTTTGACGTCTGATATCGGAGATATGGTCAGTGATAGTGCTAGTCATGAAGGTGTGGTAATTAGAGATCCGCGTTTCTCTCAGTATCCTTTCAAAATAACAGGTGAATTTATTGTGGCAGGTATGTACGGTGTTATTGCACAGAAAATGTCGGGACAGGTTACAGAGAACGCAATAAGAAAAATGGTCCGAGAATCAATAACTCGAACCTATTTTTCAATGTTACCAAGAAAACGATAATCTATTTCTTTAAATCATTATAAGTTTGCATAGCGACAGGCCACAATTCTGTCGCTATTTCTTTGCATGCTTGTGCGACTTTTTGTATTTCCCACTGCGCATGCTCTTCATCGCGCAAGCTAATAAACTTAATTAAGTTGTTTAAGTTTACTGTGCCATAATATTCAGTGTAGAGATTTTGCGGTAAAACACCTCTTGCTTGTTCTCTACAAACTCCGGCTTCGATTAAGTTGTCAAAAAGAATTAGTGAATCTTTGTGATGTTTTGCAATAAGCTCAGTTGCTAGCCTAGGAATCGGTTGGGCACATGAAGGAGAATATACGTTAATTTGCGGGTTGATCGTATCATTCTCGTTACTTGCTTGACGATTACTTTTATGCTGAGTTCTAAATTCTTGGGGTGCATAGAATCTTAAATCTTTGTCAGTATACCTGCGACTAATTTCATTATAAGACCAAGTTCTATGGCGATGGTGCTGACCACGCACAAATAGAGGTACAGTAAACTTAAACGTAACAACATTGTGTTCAAGCGTTGACGTGTGTCTATTTTTGACGAGGTATCTGATAAGTTTTCTGTCTCTTTTGTCGACTTCATTTTTTTCTACTCCAAACGAAACGCGTGCTGCATTAACAATAGTAAGGTCATTTCCCATGTGTTGTACATATTCAACACAGCCTATTGTATCATTGTATAAAACTTTTTTATCAATCAATTGTTTATCTCCTATATATTGCGATATAATAATACACTACTAATTAAAAATTTATAGGAGAAATAATGAATTGGCAATGCATTTTAATAGGATATCACATGCTCGCATGTACGGAAGTTTCTATTTCAAAAACATATCAACCAGATGATAGCGCTTTTCCAGAAGAAACAATCATAGATGATGAAACATATAACGAAACGGCTGAAGAAACGACAACTACTGACACAACAGACACCGAAGAGAATACTGATACTTCACTCCAAACTGATTTGTCACAAACTGTAGGTTACGTTGAGTTAGGATTAATGCAAGCTTCTTGCCCGTATTGCTTCGGTATACCCCAAGAGATAAACATCACTGCATATTCAAGATTTCATCAGCCGACCGGAGCCAGTCACACGAGTTGGCTTCCACAAAGTGACGGCTGTCGCGACTATTATGAGACAACAGTTTCTTCGCAAAACTTAGATGTTGGCCAGTTTGTTACATTACAAAACAACTTTGGGGACAATTTCACACTAAATCAAGCATATGACACCACAGGGTTGGTTTACGAAAACGGCTATTTAATAGAATCTAATTTTAGAAGGAATACACCTCACACTTTAAACGTGCAAGGTAAGGTAGCTGAGGGTGTTGTGGAGACACTCCAGGGTTTTGACTATATTGAACCATATACAATGTTATACGTAGATCCATCTTACGCTTTCCAAACGCCTATTGTCAAAAACGGAAACAATACGTTTACTTGGGGTCCTAGTGGAGATACAAACAGTTTTTTCACAATTCACATTTCAGTTTACAGTAATGACGGTAGTTATTATTATGGAACAGTAATCTGTCGCTCACCCGACGCGGGTTACATGTCGATACCTGGAAGCTATTTTACACAATATCAACCAGGTAACTTAGCTTCAATTCACTTAATGAGGCACAGAGTTTTGACAAACCAGTATTCTGACTTTGGTGGCGTTATTGAAGGATACAGTTGGTGGGAAGTAATTGGAACAGGATTTATACAGTGAGGAAAATATGGCGAAAGTAACAGTAAGAAAAAATGAAAGCCCAGAAAAGGCAATGCGAAGATTTAAGAGGAAAGTAGAGCGTGAAGGGATAATGCGAGACATTAAAAAGAATAGATTTTATCGCAAACCTTCTGTTAAAAAAAAGGAGAAAGTGAAAGCAGCACAAAAACGTCGACGAAAGCTTGAAAGGCGCCAGCAAAGAAGTTAAAAAGTTCACTTGTTGATAGAGGCACTTTCATGTGCCTTTTCTTTTTTTATAAGATAGTTAATATAAACAGATAGCACACGGATAAAAGATGAAGCTTACAAGAAAACAACTTAATCTTCTAATAGAAAATTATTTAAATGAGCAAGAAGACACATCAGCAAGTGAAGAAGAAGAGTTTGCAGAATTGGAAGCCAAAACTGCAGACGTCACAACGAGTGATACACCTCCAGAAGAGACTGACGACACACCTAAAACAGAAGAAGAAACTGAAAACTTGATCCCAGAAAAAGTAGAATTTAGAGTTGCAACAAGTGAATCTACATCTATTACTATTAAACTAATAAGAGAAGGTGAGTCAAATTTACACAAAGCTTTCATTGACGACCGCGCATCTATGGATCTAGATCTTGGCCTAGATTTAAACATACTTGCAGCGCACGGCTTTATTAACTCAGAAAATGATGATCAAACTAAGAAAGTCTTAAAAATGATTCTATCTCGAGATAGAGATTTCTCAGGACTATCAGATAGCGGCACATTAGGAATGATAGCACGAAAAATGGAAATCCCTGGCAAGCAAAGTTACAGCCTTGATGCTCTATTAGGGATAGTTGGAACAGGATAGTTTTTTGGAAAATGTACGTAAGATATCCTTTATGGACTTGGTCAATTTAAAAAGAAGAGATACGGACACGCCGGCTGAAGTAGATCTTGGTGACTTAATTTGCGTGCACATAGATAACGAAAAAATATATGGAATTGTTGTGACAGTCGATGAAGCATCAATGGAGTTGCAGTCCCCAGACGGACAAATAAGATGGGTATCTCGTTATGTAATCTACGAAAAAATACAGTAGAGTATACATAACGGAGGTGTTATGCCAATTAAAAGAAAAACCAAGCAAACCAAAAAAGAAAAACCAAAGTTACCAAGAACATCACGAAAAATCACAAAAAAGCAAAAAGCCAGCGTGACAATCCGAGAAGATAAAAATGCGCCATACAAAAAGGGTGACTATTGTTTTTATCTCACAAAATACAACAAGACTCTGTTTGCTGAAGTATATTCAGTTCATGAAAACGAAGACGGCCCATACTACGTGTTAGTAGAGCAGCATGACTGTAAGTTTGTCACTGTGGAACATAAATGGTGTGCCGACGATGAAAAGGCATTTAAGGGTATAAAGCGAAAATAGTGCAACTGTATTCAGAACACTGTATAATATAAACACACAACAACCAATGGAGGTCATATATGACTTTACAACAATTCATCAACTCTTACCGCATATCAACGGCAGGAAGTTATTATGAAAGACTTGATGAGGCACAACTTTTCGTTTCAGACGCGTTGGAAGCAACAGATTCTTTGCCTTCTTACATCCACTCTAATGCAGCCATGCTTTATGATGTATGTGTAACTGATATATAAAAACCAGATCATTTGGAGAAATTATGCTAAGAATGGCATTTATTAAAGAAAGACACGAAGAAGAGGTCGCAATCAATGTTGATAACATATCAAGCATTAGAATAACTAACGGTATTGTCTACATTCATCTTTGCGGTGACAAAGCAGTAGCAACCAATTTCAAAAGCATACAAGAAGCCTGGAACGCCGTTAACATTTAGGAGAAAAACAATGATAGTAATAGATAAAGTCTTAGACTGCTTTGAAAATGTAGCAGCAGCAAAAGGAACTAATGCCAAAAAAGAATTACTCGAAACATATCTGAATCACCATCCGTTCCAAAAATTGATTAAGTATACATTTGACCCATATCGATCTTTTCATGTGGTAAAAGTTCCAAAAGTAAAGAAAGAAGATAGAAATCCTGTCGATCCTCATTTGGCTTGGGAGAACTTTGCGATAAATGCAGACGCTTGTTCAAGACGAGAAGTGACAGGAAACGCTGCAATTAATTTAATGCACCACACATTTATGCACAGTAGTGAGCAACAAGAAAAATGGATGCGCAAGATCTTGAAGAAAAATCTAGCAATAGGTGTTTCTACAAAGACAATCAACAAGGTTTTGCCCGGTCTCATTCCGACATTCGATGTTGCACTTGCTCAGAAGTTTGATATGAAAAGAATCAAGAGTTCTGAGGTTTTTATCGAACCTAAGCTCGATGGTATCCGATGCCTCGCGATCGTTGAGAATAGAGAGGCAAAGCTGTTTACACGTGCAGGAAAGTTGATCACAAACTTTAATGATACTGTCGGTACAGAACTATCAAAGCTTAATGATGGCTGCTACGATGGTGAAATAATGAGCACAGACTTTACTGCATTAATGCGTCAAGTTCACAGAAAAGAAAGTAAAGACATTAGCGAGGTTTACTTTGCGCTGTTTGATTACATCCCACTCAAAGAATGGAAAGCAAAGTCATCACACCAACAAGCGTGGCGAAGATACGAAATACTAAAGTGGCGCATCAAAGATTTAAACAAGTATGTAACACTCGTTGAAAGAGAAAGAATTAAGACTGATTATAATGAAATAAAAAGAATACATGATGTGTATGTTAATCGTGGATATGAAGGTGCAATGATAAAAACAATCCATGACCCTTATTGTTTCGGTCGCGACTACTCTGTAATGAAGTTTAAATCTTTCTTTGACGCAGACGTTCCAATTATAGGTCTTAAAGAAGGCACAGGTAAACACCAGGGTAAACTAGGTTCATTCCTGGTAGATTATAAAGGTGTTGAGGTTAATGTAGGATCAGGGTTAAACGATGAACTTAGAGAAAAACTTTGGGGCGACCCAACAATCATAGGGAGAATAATTGAAGTCAGATATCAAGAAGAAACGCCAGACGGTTCACTCAGATTCCCAACATTCGTATGTTTCAGGAAAGATAAGGATTAATGATCTGGTCAGGTTTGAACACCCAATGACTGGTAAGAAAGCTGTAGGTGTTGTCACCCAAAAAAAGATTAAAGGGAATCCAACCAACCCGATTGCAAGATCGAATCCGTATATCGTTTATGGTATTTACTGTGAAAGAGAATTAATATGGATAGACTCACTTCGGAAATTAGAAAGAATAGATGTTTAAATACAACAAATTGTAAATCAAATCATAATATCATATACTGTAAAGTATATAAAACAACAACAAAGAGGTAAGACATGTCGCTAACAGACGAACTAAAAACTTTCATTGACAAGTACAAAACACTTGAGAACGAGATTAAAATGCTTCAAGAAGACAAGAAACTTCTAATCGAAGATCTAAAAGATAATCACGGTATTTCGCCAAAAGTAATTAAGAAAGCAATTCAAGTCGCAAAGATTAGAACTGCAATGGGTGACGAGCTAGTCCAGCTAGACAATATTGTAGAACAACTTGAAGGTAGCATTGTCTAGTAGGAGAAGAGATGTATAAAGCAATCGCAAAGCAGTTAAATTTAAATGAACGACAGGAACGCCAACTTAAGCTTGAACTAGAACAAGCTAGCTGGCTTTATTCTGACAGCATTTGGAAAAGAGCATTAGCACATTACGGTCACGCAGTACTAGGTTACCTTATTTTTATTATGCCGCTTGTTTTGTTTTTTATATCAATTACTTTACTAGCAGAAATATCATCAGCAATTTGAGGTAACTATGAAAATAGATAAAAAGTCTGTAACAGTAAAAGGTTACGGTAATAAGAAACACGAGATATCAATCGAGAAAACAAACATGTCAGGTCACACTAGTATCGCTATTAAAAAAAACGGTAACAGAATACTAGTGTGTGATCCAAAAGAATTTGTTAAACTCAAATTATTGTTTAGTGAGGTTTGAATGTGGACTGAAATGGCAAGATATCGCGCCGGTGCGCCAGATGGCAGCACTGAAGAGTTAGTATTAGAAAAAGATGAGAATGGTAATTTTAGAATTAGAAATGATTTTGGAAACAGTGTTTTTGAATTTGAAAGAATGTCAGGTTATGAGTTCTTTAGAAAGATTAGCCGAGACGTAGAAAATGATTTAGAAGATGAATTAAATGAATTGTGGTCGGGTGTTGATTTTAACGACGTCAGCGCTGACTGCAGCAGCGACAATTACAAAGGATCGATTGCAGGTCCGGATATTGACTCAAACGGATATGGAGTAGATTAATGGGAAACTTTACAACAGCGAAAGCAATTACATTTTTAGATATTGAAACAACACATCTCGACCCAAAGCGTTCAGCAGTTTTAGAGATATCAATTATCACTGACTGGGAAGGGGGTAATACTGATGTATGGACTACAAAGATAAAACCGTTACCAATTGAATTAGAGTTCGCCTCAAAAGAGGCGCTGGAAATATGCGGATACAGTGATGAAGAATGGGCAGATGCACCCATGTTTGAGCAGGTTGCTGATAAAATTGCGTCAAAACTTCGTTACGGTCCTCTTGTTGCACACAACATTTCATTCGACATTAGCCACCTTACTTCTATGTTTGAACGGTACAAGTATCAACAGTGGAACCGTGAGCTACCAGAAAGCGCAAAGACATTTAGTTTTGGTTATCCAAAGATTGACACGTGTGCATTAGCATATATGTTTCTACCCACAGAGCGACAGAATCTAGATACATTACGTGAACATTTCGACATATCAAGCGAAGGATCACATACAGCTGAAAAGGATGTACATGACTGCCGACAAGTTTTTTACCATATTGTATCTGAAACAATTAAGCAATAGTGTAATCTTAAAATTGATTTGGTATAATAAAAACAACAAGGAGGAAGTTATGGATATATCAAAAGAAGATTTTATTAGGTTAACAACACAAGGGTATCCTATTGATCTGCGCCACCCTATCGACGACTTCTACGGAATGTTTGTTGACTTTGTGAACCAAACTAAAGAGAATAATTTCTTTGCAGAAATCAATGAAGGTGTAATACTTCATGCAGGTATGCGTACAGAAATTTGTAAAATGTTCTATGATGGTAAAAGTGTCATTATCCTTTCTAAGATTAATGACAAAAATAGCGCCTCTTCTACGGGTGAATTCAATGTAGAAGAGGAGTTGCAGATTCTCGGGCATGCATGTTTAGGTGTACTATATTTTTGTGACTTATACGCAGAAGTAACAGGACAAAATGCGAAATCAACATCAACATTAAAAAAGTCTGATATCGCTGACAATAATAAATACGATATCTGGCCTATGTAAAAGGAGTCAACTATGTCATTTCAACGTTATAGAACAGAACAACAGAGGCACACTCAATGTCAAAAGGACGACTTAGTCAAGGTAATCAAAAACACAAGGGGTAGACACTCTCTACCAAAAGCAATTAAAGGGAAAGAGTACCTCGTTATAAGCCACTACACAAATAGCTTTGGCACTACAAAGTACATTGTGTTAGATAACGAAGGTGTTGAACACTTTACTACTGAGAACGCCATAGAAAAAGTTGAAAGCATGGCTAGTCAAGGGTCAGGAATATGGGGTCGGGCTAAACGAATTTGGATGGATAGAACTTATGTCCCTATTTTTGCAGTTCACACATATGACTATATTGGTATGCCTTTTGTCGCTTCAAGGGACGGTAATTCAAGATTGATAAAGCCCTTATTAAGTGCTAATAAGTCTCCAGATGGTATATGGATCCACAAGTCACGTGTTCATGACGACGATGTTAAGTTATTTATGAGTTCTTCATTTCCTCCAGACATTGCGAAAAAAGGAGAGAATTCAGAAACTGTGACATTCAGAGTTCCTGCTTGGTTTGCAGAAAAGCAAGGATTGTTTGATGGCAATAAAGGGAAATAAAGAAATAAGAACCTTTATTCACAGGCTTTGTAATGGATTGCGTCGACAAAAAGATATTTGTGAATATCTAATGCATTACCACGATGAGTTTGATGATAAATTGCAAACTGAGAAAACAGTTGAGTATCATCTTCTTAAATTAAAAGAAGAGGGATACATACATTTTAAATACGATGGAAGGATTATTGATTTAGAAAGATAATTATAAAGAAAAGCAAAAGTGTAATGGCTGTACCCTCATTGTATAATATAAACAACCAATAACCAATAACAAGCCAAGGAGCTAAAACAATGAAAATTAAAGTTAAAATTGATGAAATACCTTTTGGTACTTCAATTCAAGATATTAAGGTACCCGCAGTATTAAAGAAACGCATATCAACAGGAATGGGTTACTTTGACTGTGTCCTAGGTGGTGAAGGATTTACACCATCAATGGTCACGCTGTTTACAGGTACACCGGGAGCTGGTAAAACAACGATGATGCTTACATTGGCAAATTCATTGCAAGGCCATGGCGCTCAAGTGGTGTTCAACACAGCAGAAGAAAGCCTCTATCAAGTGAAGATGACTTCAAATCGATTGAGATTGAAACATTCGTTTTGTGTAGGTGGCGAAACAAGTGTGCCAGCTTTGTTAGCAGGATGTGATAAGGTTCGGGAAGCAAATCCGGATCGACCTTTCTTCCTAATCGTTGACTCACTCCAGTGTATGAGCGATGGCCATTTTAAAACCGGCCGTATCACAACAGCAACAGCTGAAAGAGCATTAGGTCTTTTAACTTCATATGCTAAAGAGCATGCTGTTAACGTCATTGTCATTGGTCAAGTTACCAAGGACGGAAAAATGGCAGGTTCTAATAAGCTAAAACACATGGTTGATAGTCACATTCACTTAAGTGTTGAAACCAAAGACGATGACTTGCGAGGATGTCGAGTTTTAGAAACTCAAAAGAACCGTTTTGGCGGCGCAGGACATGTTATATTTCTTAGGCTTCGAAGAAGTGGATTTTCAGAAGTCGCGAGGATTAGTGACTCAGGTGTTTAACACGCACCTCTCGGCGGGGATAACTCCCCGCCTTTTTGGAGGGAAGATGAAATGCTACCAAAGTGGACAGCAATATATTATAGAAGTAACAATGAAAAAGAACTTAAATCAGTTGAAGTTTTTGCAGAAACAGTTTTTCAAGCTTGGTACAATGCGATGTGTATTATTCAAATAATGGAGAAAACAGAAGAATACCAGATTAAAAGTGTAAATCCAAGCAAAACAATCTAGTATTAATAGTTAGGCACCCGTAGCTCAGCTGGATAGAGCATCCGCCTTCTAAGCGGACGGTCACAGGTTCAAATCCTGTCGGGTGTACATCTTTAGTGGTCGGTACTTTAGGTTGGATTTTATATCCTGTGCTCCTAGAGGTATAAGTATCGACTTTCCTTGGTTGGCCTCTAGGAGCACCTTATTTAGGAGTATTACATGAGATTAGTAGAAGAAAAAGATTACGATGAAGTTTTAGCAAATACTAACAATATAATAGTGCAGCTTTCTGCAGACTGGTGTGGCCCTTGCAGAGTATTATCGCCTGTCTTAGAGTCAATAGGGACAGCGAAAGGTATTGATGTAATAAAAATTAACATAGATAAAAACCCATCAATTGTCGCAAAATACTCAGTTAGATCGATTCCAAGAATACTCTTTATTAAAGATGGACAAGTTGTAACTGATATGACGGGCAATCAAGGTAGACAAAAACTAGAAGAAGTTTGTAAAGAAGTTTACGGTTTAAAAGATTAAAAATAAATAAGGGCACTTAGCTCAGCGGTAAGAGCATCCGACTCATAATCGGCAGGTCCAGAGTTCAAATCTCTGAGTGCCCACACATCTTAACACAGGAGAAAAAATGTTAGGTTTAAGTAAAAAACAATTATCAGACGGTTTCTATGTTGCGTCTTTATTATCAGTTGCTGTGTCAATTGCAACATGGATTTTAATTTCACCAGAGGATCCAGCACACGGAGAACGATTTGCATTGTTCATTGGGCTTTGGGCACCAACGCTGATGGGTCTTGCAAATTTTTACAACGTGAAGGAGTAGCAGATGAACGCTGTTGAGTTTTTGTTCGCGCTGTTTGCCGTGTTCGGCTCAACAGCGCTGTGGTTTCTTTGGTTACGTTTTGTCTATAAGATTGATCGCATGACTGAAGATAAACGGCAACGATCTGATGACAAAGAAGAGACAATTAGTTAATTAACACCAACACAGGTAATCATATGTCGCATATAAAAATAGGCAGAAGAAGTGTAACATTTAACAATCATCCAGTTGCTACAGACAGTCACGGCAATAAAACATATTTTTGTTATGCAACGCTAGCAGCTTGTCAAAAGCAAATAACAAAAATATACGCAGAAGGTAATCTACCTGAAACCGCTGAGATAACTGGCAAGAATGGAATGCAGTTTAAAATAAGCACATATCAAGACGATGGATATTGGTTTACTTCAGATATCAAGGAAGGAAAGTCATGGAGGCTATGGACACCTCACAAAGACGAAGCTAGCCTTAAGAAGATTATTGCTAAGAAAAAATGTAATCCTTAGAACACGAGCATATAATAAAAAGTATTAAGCTCGGCTGTACGGTTGCAGATAACTAACGTGGGCAGGCGGCTTATATAATCGTTAGAATTGTGGGGTTCAAATCCCTACCCGAGCACATTTTTAGGAGAAGAGATGTTATTTTTTTTATCAACAGCTTTATTTGTTTTTGTATTCACAGTAATTTGGATGTGGCTTTTTGACAGAAGGTAGATTTATGGAAAAACCTTATGAACACTTCATGGTATCTGAGACTAAGTTTATCAGGAGGTTTGGTAAAGATGTTAACGACGAAGAGTTAGTTTGGCATCGTGACGAAAAGGAAAGATTGATATATGTTATCCACGTTGATGATGGTTGGTCTTTCCAAGAAGACAATAAATTACCACAAGCATTGATATCTATGATCTCTGTGTTTAGGATTAAAGCTGGTACGTATCACAGGCTAATAAAAGGCAAAGGGCATTGTGTCCTTTATGTAGAGGAAAAATAATGAATAAAGTATTAGAAGCATTCAAAACAATCTGGTCTTGGTTTTACGAGAGAACAGTAATCTGGTGCATTTTTGCATTCTTCATTTTAATGGCTTTCGGCCAGATTCAGAAGAATGAGTTGGCGTCTGAGTTTGATGAAGAGGCAATGGCTTGCCGAGCGCAGTGCTTGCCGATGTCTAGTGAATTCTTTAAAAATCTGAACGGGAATCAATGCTGGTGTTACAACAATGTAAATACATTAGTAAAACAACAATAAAAGTGTAATATAATAATAATAGGTTTATAATAAACCTATAATCAATAAAACAACAAAAAGGAGACAATATGTCAGCAAACATTGCTTTAATGTGCAAAACAAACAATGACAAACAAAACCCACAATCATCTAATGCAGGTGAATACCGGGTTGGTAATTGGGTTATCTCAGAAGTAAAAAGAAAAGAATTGTTGGGTGGCACAGTGGTTTTAACACAATCACAGAAAACGCCTGCATACTTGGGTGGAACCATTATTGGTTTTAATCCTACACAAAACGGTAAGAAATGTGAAGTCATCTTTCAAGAAGACAATACACTTATCGGTAACACAGACGCAATAGGACACAAAGGCTGGGGAACCGGTCGTAGTGTTTGCTATATCTAAACATAAAAAAGGAGAGATTAATATGCGTTCATTAATGTTAGCAGCAACTTTATCATTGGTTGCTTGTGGAGACAAAGAAGAGGAAGACACTTCAGTCGAAGAAGTCGAGGAAGCAGAAGAGGTTGAAGAAACCGAAGAAGCTGAAGAGACTGGTGAGGCCGAGGAAGAAGAATCTTCTGAGGAATCAGAAGAAGAAACTGGGGGTGAAGAATGATTGCATTGATGTTTGCATTTGTTCTCGGTTGTGATGACGGAGACACAACAGAAATAACAACGTCAACAACAGGTACAACTGAAACTACTACAGAAAGTACGAATAGTACAACTGATAGTAATAGCAAGACAACACCTGTTAGTAACATAAATAGTGAAACATCTACTGCGACTGTTACTAAAGATGAGACGACTTCGGATGACTCATCTAAAACACAAGACAATACAGAAACAACTTCTGATTGAACTTACCAAAAATGATGTTAGCTGTGGCCCCTAGCGTAAAAGGGGCACTTTTGCTAACCTTCAACCAAGAGAAAACAATGCTATTTCACCAACTACTTGCTGTTGTTATTTATAGCGGATGGCATTACGGTAAAATTTATCACGATAATCAAGAAGGACATTTAGACTTCCAGCAATCTTTTGTAAGTGTTTTATTGATATTGTTGATGTCTTACTTGTTATTTGCAAACACAACTTTATTTTTTGCAATAACACTTAGTAAGCTTTTGTATGATATCTTTATGATAGTCATATCACCCACACCCGCAATCCTACACATTAAAAACAAACAAAATCTATTTGACGCAATGATAGGACTAGTATGTTGCGTTGTATACACGATGGGATAACAATGACACAAGTAATCAACATTACAGAAGAAATTACCAAACGACGTTTAAAGAAAGTAAAAGAAGCTTTAGAAATAGAATTAGAGCGTCTAGACTTTGATATGGAAAAAGAGATAAACAGATATGTAATTTTTGACACTGCTAGTTATTATGAATTAGCACAAGAAGAAAAGGAGGTTGTTACTTATGAGAAAGCAATGAATTTATTATTAACAGCTTTAGATATGTTGGTAAAATTAAATAAAGAAGAAGCAGCAATCGAAGTTGAAAACACAATTACGCGTCTTAAGAATAATAGTTACTAAAAGGAGTAATGATGAATATTCAAACGAAGGATAGAGTTAAGTTGATTGAGTCAAACGGCAAAGTAGACGAAGGCACAATTGTAAAAATCTATAAGGGAAGAAACGGTAACATTAAAACAGCAGGTGTATTATGGGATAGTGACTGGCCAAGAGCAGTTCAGCATAATCCACGCTTGCAACCTGGTCGCGTCTTCTATTACAAGCCTGGTGATTTAAAAGTTATTGGAACTTGGCGAATCTAATGAAAGATAACAACGACGGTCGATTTGGTGATGATGATAAAATAATTGATCTTACTAACTATGTAAACAAGAAGTCTGATGAAGAATTAGAAATAGAAAATTTTACTAATCATTTTGTCGAGATGTTTAATAAAGGTATTATCGAAAAACAACGAGAAGAATCTAGAAAGCGCTTTGCTGAATTAATGATTAACTTTTTGTTGTTTGCTCAATTTATTATTGTTATTGCTATCTGCTTTATCATTGTAAAAATCTACGCTTGAAATTAGAATTATGCACAGAAACGAGATAGTTATGGTTATTAAGGGAGAACTAAAATGACTGTACTATCTCGCGCTTTAATACGTAAAATGATCATTAAAGAGATGCGCCTTAGCTCACCAAGTAGAACATTCAAACCAAAGTTATCAAGCGGTTTATCATTTGGAGACGATGATAAAACTTTAGATATTGATAATGATACTGAGATTGATGAGATACCTAGTTTCATGTCTGGGTTTGAAGACACAGAAATTGACTTTGATGCTGATACTTATGACTTTGGGTTCGATGACGATGACGATGACGATGACTTTGAATTTGAGTCGGAAACAGAAGAAGATCCTGATCTTGAATCAGAAACAGAATACAATCCAGGTCGTCAAATAATGGACATGTCCGGTGATGAAATTAGAAGACATGTTATGGCAGCAGCCGACAGTTTGTCACCGGACATGCGCACAAGAGATAGAAGAACACGCGCTCAGATGAAATATGATGACTTAGTCAGGCAAGGAAGAGAATCAGAAATGCCAGATCCTGAATTTGAAGATACAGCTGACTTTATAGATTTTGATGATACTGCACCGCTTCCAGCAAACAGAAAACCACGAACACCACCACTTTCGGAAAATATAAGTAAAAGAATCAGACAATCAATCCGTAGAAAAATACTTTCATTATGATAATACCACGTGGCGAATACATTCCTGAGCGAGACATTGCTGAAGGTGACTTAGTTGCTGTTCATTGGGCTTCGTTTAATGATGTTGAAGAAGTAGGTGTTGTTTTGAAAGTGGCACTTGAAGTTCGTAACGAAGATCACTTGTGTCCTTCTGAGGAAGTATTGATTGCCGAGGTCTTCGTTAGTGGCAATATATATGTATTTGACGAAGACGAACTAGTTATAATAGAGAAATGTAATAATCATATGGTTTGTGTATAATCTATAACATAAGGAGGATATATGATAAACCCATATGCAGCTGATTACAAACCTAGTTCAGGTCAACTTTGTACCACCTTTAAAGGCAAAGACAGTGTATACCCAGTCGTTCAAGGACAACAAACATTGATCTCAGATCCATTGATTGCAGGTGAACTACTGATTATCACAAAGTCTGTTTATCATGAAGAATTATCTTCATACTATATTGAATTCTTGAGAGATAGCAGGTTATTCTACACCTACTTCTACGAACAAGTTTTCTACTTTGATCAAGAAGGAGACGAGCTTTTAAGATTAGAAGATCCTAAAACTACATTTGATTACCCATGGATGCTATGTGAGTAAATGGAAAGTATATATTGTTGAATGTGCAGATGGTACATACTACACGGGAATCACCACAGATACTAAGCGTCGACTACTAGAACACAACTTCAGTTTAAAGTCTGCTAAATATACAAGAAGTCGCAGGCCAGTCAAGCTAGTTTATGAAGAAGAATCACAGAGTAGAAGTACTGCGTCTAAGCGAGAATACCAAATAAAGAAAATGAAAAGAAAAGACAAGGCAGTCCTAATTGAAAACTTTAAAAATTAATTATGATATTAACGATTTAGTTGTCGTGCACACCGGCCGAGACAAAGGAGATATCGGCCTAGTAATAGGCAAAGTAGCTTGGTATGATGGTGCACATGAGATGTTAGTTGTGTTGTCAGAGAGAAAGAAAAAAACGTGGTATACAGAGCATGTGAGGTTAGCAAATGAAAAAGACAGACTTAGTAAAAGTAAAGAAAGGCCACAAGAGTGAAGGTCAGCTAGGTATAATAATAGAATTGTCAAAAGGCCTAGCCAATGTCTATTGGCACAGTCAGCAAGTGTATTGGATAGAAACAAAACTTCTTGAGGTTGTTGATGATGAAACCCGGTGATTTAGTAAAGTGGACATTTGCGAAAACGTCTGACACGTTTAACAAAGAGAATAAGTTTCACATGGGTATACTCTTGCATCCAGAAAAAGCACCACAAAATAGTTGGTCAATACTTTTGTCTGACGGCAAGATTGTGCACGGTTGTGAAACAGAGATTGAGGTTATAAAAGAAAGTGAAGATAGGTGATTTAGTAGCAGGTTATTCCGATAGAATAGATGACTGTATTGGAATAATTGTCGATAAAGTACGCCCTCTCAATCTCGCTGAATACTTGATTATGTGGGGAACCGGACGGCTTTCGAGTCATTACCCATATGAGCTTATAGTTATCAAAAGCGAAAGGGCAGAGCAATGAAAGTAGGCGATTTAGTAATTAGTAAGGGCGCTGAAGCAACATGGTACGGGGGTCGATACTTCATAATCATAGACATGATGTTTGGTGATCACCGAGGTAAAAGAAACCTTATTAAATGTTACAGCCGGAAGTATCAAACTAAATGGTGTGACGCAGCAACTTGGGAGGTTGTAAGTGAAAGTAGGTGATTTAGTAAGAGTAAGTGAAACACATTGGCGATCTCCTGGTCAGTTGGGTATAATAGTCAGAGATCTATTTGATAGAGGTAAAGCATTTAAGGTTTTGTTTTCCGACGGTAGGCTAGCATCAAAGTTACGAAATAATTTAGAGGTGATCAATGAGAATTGAAAATGAAGTAAAGTTAGACTACAAGGACGTTTTAATCAGACCTAAGCGAAGTATCTTGCGCTCGAGAAAAGAAGTCGACTTAAAGCGCGCATACAAATTTCGAAATAGTGGTGGCTTCTGGTCAGGTGTGCCAATTATGGCTGCAAACATGGATGGAGTAGGTACATTCAATATGGCATACGAGCTATCTCGCGCTAAGATGTTTACTTGTATCACAAAACAAAACACACCAAAAGATTGGTACAATCAATTTGGGCAAATAGACACAGATCACCTTGCCATTAGTGTGGGTACAAATGAAGAAGATTATGAGAAAGCAAAAGAAATAATTGCAACGTGTAATCTAAACTGGATTTGTATTGATATAGCGAATGGATACTCAGAACACTTTGTTGACTTTGTGCGCAAAGTTAGAAGCGAATTCCCGAATATTAATATTATTGCAGGTAACGTTGTAACTGCTGATATGACACAGGAGCTTATACTAGCAGGTGCTGATGTAGTTAAGGTTGGCATCGGTCCCGGTTCTGTATGCACAACACGAATCCAAACGGGTGTAGGGTATCCACAACTCAGCGCAGTCATCGAGTGCTCAGACGCAGCACACGGACTAGGTGGTCACATTATCGCAGACGGCGGATGCACTTGCCCTGGAGATGTGGCTAAAGCATTTGGTGCAGGTGCTGACTTTGTAATGTTAGGTGGTATGTTGGCTGGCCATGACGAAGGTGGTGGTGTGGTCAATGTCAAGGCAGGAACTGTACAGTTTTATGGCATGAGTTCTGACACTGCGATGAATAAACATAACGGCGGAGTTGCAGACTACCGTTCATCTGAAGGCCGAACAGTCGAGATATCATACAAAGGTCCGGTTGAGGATACTGTGAAAGACATACTAGGTGGCTTGCGCTCCACGTGCACATATGTCGGTGCCCCAACTTTAAAGCAACTTAGTAAGTGCACAACATTCGTAAGGTGTACACAGCAATTCAATAGTGTGTTTGCAAGATGATGAAAAGATTAGAGTTTAGATACTTAGTTTGTGCACCTAACTTAAATGCTCACGGTACATTGCACGGCGGTGAACTATTACGATGGATCGACGAAAGTGCTGGAATGCATGCAAGGCAGCTTACACGCCGTGTTTGTGTCACCCGCTTCATCGATCAAATTGACTTCATCTCGACAGCGCGTGCCGGAGACATTATACACATAGTGACAACACTCGAATCTACTGGAAACACTTCACTTACATTTCGTGTTGATGCGAAAGAAGAGATCTCTGGCAGAAAAGTCGCTTCAGTCGGTCGCGTTGTTTTTGTTGCAATTGACGAACAAGGTCAGCCAGTTCCTCATAGTGTTAAAACAGATGATTAAACCTGGTGACTTAGTAATGATAGCAGACGATAAGTGGACTGTCCCCGGTGCTTTGTCTGCGATAAAATACTTTCAACGTTTACAACATGATTATTCGGGAAAAACAATGATAGTACTTGAAGTGCGAGAAAGAGAAAAGATACGAGGTTGGAAGACAGCCGGGCTTGACAGGGATGTATTTGTCTTAGTTGACAACTCTGTGAAGTGTTTTACATCTTCACTCCTCAAGGTGATAAAGTGAAGCAGGGTGACTTGATTTGGTTTGCAACTAGAATAGACAGTATCAGTGGCGACATAGATGAATACTCTTTGGGAATACTTTTGGAGATTAATGACAAAGACTACGCATCAATTCTGTACAAAAGAAGTGTGGTTAAGATCTGGCTAAAAAACATTCTTTCTGCTGATTATGACTAACTCCAGTGCAATGTATCTCGCACCCGCGTATACACGCACGCGCGCGGGACAAAAAGTGCAACAGCACATAATGCATTGTATACTATAAATAACCAACCAGGAGATATAATGGAATACAAAGGTAAAAGAAGAAGAGATATCTTAGACAAAGTAAAGGCAAAACTGCGCGAAACATCTGAAGCCCAGCTTTTGGACGGGATGGACTTCAAAGATTGGAACGAGGCATTCGACAAATTGAACACACAGTTCTGGAAAGGCACACTACCAAAGATTCCGGTGAGTACTGAATCAACGAAGAAAGCACAATTAGGTTGGTATGGTCACAGCGGCTATATTAAGATCAGTAGTAACAAGAGGATGACAGCATTAGAGATGTTGGGTGTCTTACTCCATGAGATGTGTCACCACTATATCCAAGTTACTTATAAGCACGGTTATTCAGCAGCAGCAGGTGGTAAGAGAGTTATCGGTCACGGCAAGGAATGGAAGGCAGAAATGAGACGGGTAGGTTATCTAGGCAAGATTACACGATATACCGGTAAGGAAAGATTCACAGGAGGTAAACGATGACAACAGCGAAAGCAGTCGAAGATAAGTTAGTAATGCAACAGAAGGCAAGTGACAACACTTATATGACACCAACAAAAAATATGAAAGATTGGTACAAGGGTGAGTTGTTGTTTGTAAGAAAAGTTACCAAAGACAGTGTTGTTGTGTACAGGCCAATGGACGGCCAGCTTTACACTTTGAATGATAAACAGCTGATAAACTTTAAGTTATTGTAAAGTGCAACAGTACAAATAGCCTAGTATAATATAAAGGTAACCAACCAACCAAGGAAATAAAATGGACTTAACACCTAAAACCTCATATGCTAAAGACTTTTTTGCATCATTCAAAGAATACTTTGTATCAGGCCGATACAATGGTGACGGCATGGATTGTGCCGATATGTTCAGAAATGATGAATGGAAAGTTGATGAATGTTTTGGAACATGTAATGACTTACTTGAAATGTCTAGTCATGATCCAGCATTCAAAAACTTTGTTGAAGAGGTCATCACATGCATGAAATACAATAAAAGCATGGAAATGGAATAGGTACAAAAATGTAACACCACAAAACCAGTGGTATAATATAAACACAAACCAACCAACCAAGGAAATAAAATGAATCCAAAAGATAAATACAAGTTGAGTGAATGGGCACAACTCTTTGTACTAGCAACAATAGAAGATATCACAATACGGACAGTAAAAGTCCGAGAATGGGTATGCCAACACAGTGATGATAATGGCTTGCCTCAACCAAGTGGTAATGATGTTAAGTACCTCATTGAAGAAGCACTGCAGTTTCTTGAGAAGTTTAGTGAAAACCATATTGATAATATGTACAACCGTTAAAGTGCAACAGCACAAATAGCCTAGTATAATATAAACATAACCAACCAACCAAGGAAACAAAATGATATATCGCAAACTATTCGACTGGATCGACAATGATGATGCATGTGAAGCTACTGCAGTCACACTCTACTCAGCACACGATCCTTCATCCGATAAAGAACAAGACTTTATTATCAGTCGAGTCAAGAGCTTGATTGAAACTGGCGTGTTAATCCGGAGTATCACGCTAACTGTGTGTCCAAATAACGATACAGAGTATCAAGTCGAGGTCTTGTCTGATTTCATTAATGTTATCAAAAACATATACAGGAATGGAGACGCAATCGAAACGATGATCATGAAAGTCAGCATAAAAGAACACCACTGGGCATGACACAATCGTGGTCAACCCGCTCGCTAGCATAATATAATATAACCATAACCAACCAATGGAGGTCCTATGGACTACAAAATCTTCCTTCAATCACTTAGCTGGGATGAGTTTCAAACTTACAAAACAAAAGTAAATCAAGTTAACTTAACTGATGAGCAAAAGGAAATCCTTCGTGTAGAGGACAGTAGAAGAGCAATTGAATATACACGGTTTATGAGTTTCTAAAAGTGCAACTGCTACC
>Ga0209535_1000542_pt1 | contig 27047 bp, 29 predicted proteins | sample LinPmetageLP28_FD_184041 | JGI IMG/M metagenome (GOLD analysis project Ga0209535, IMG submission 184041) | Marine viral communities from the Pacific Ocean - LP-28 (SPAdes) (version 2) | ecosystem: Environmental > Aquatic > Marine > Oceanic | place: Pacific Ocean | collected 2009-08-22
ATCACACAGTATTGTGAGCCGATAGATGTCATGGCAGTAAGCACAACACAAGCAAAAAGAATTGCTAGTGAAGACCACACATGGGAAGTAATGGACGCTGACATTCGAGCAGAAAGACAGGAGGAGAGTGAACATGAGTAATACATTTGAACTAACTAAGAAACAAGAGAAAGCGTTAGCAGACAATAGTTGGAAACCTTACAATTCAGGGGGTATGTTTGTTATCAACAAGGCTGACTTTAAAAACGATTGGAATGAAGTTTGTTCTAATTTTAATTTAGATGAGGATTGTGAACGAGCAACATTATTTGTTGTAGGTGTTGCACAAGAGAAGAAAGATGATGTAGAATAGTTCTACTCATTATAAATCTCTCAAGGGGACTCGTTATGAGTCCCTTTTTTTATTTAAAGAATGGGTAATTAACCATTACTTATATTAGATGACACCTGAAAAGAAAGTTAAAGTAAAAGTAAAAAACATATTAGACAAGCTAGGTGCATATCATTGTATGCCCTCGACAGGTGGTTATGGTGCAAGTGGTGTGCCTGACATCATTGCTTGTTACAAAGGACTATTCGTTGGTATAGAGTGCAAAGCTAACGGAGGTAAACCTACTGCACTTCAAAAGAAACATCTCAAAGATATTCAAACTGCAAAAGGATTCTCAATAATAATTGACGAGCATAATATACATATGTTAGAGTCGTTGTTACACAAATTAAAGTGAGGTAATTCAGATGGATATGAATGATGTTGTGGAAAACCCTCCACATTATTTACAAGGTATCGAAACAATAAAAGTTATTCGTGCTAAACTAACTGACGAAGAATACAAAGGTTATCTTAAAGGCACAATAATGAAATACAATACACGCATAGGATTGAAAGGTTCTATACAAGACGAGTCGAATGATGCTGGTAAATTAAGATGGTACGCAAGTAAGCTAGAAGAATTTATAAATGAGTCAGTAAACAAACCAGCCTCTAAAGAAATTGAAAATGCTAATGTAGATATAGCTGACGAAATAATTAATGGTAAGTTTTGTGTTGGTGGTAATTGTGAAGACTGAAACCAGTTATCTTAGGTACTTACTAAGCTAACTCTCGCGTGGTAAATTAATTAAACAATAAGGAAAAGGAATGCCTAATATGTCTTACACAACAGAAGAAAAAGAAAAGATTATAAACCGAGCCAAAGATTATATGCAGAGGAAACCTGACGCACCTAGAACCAAGGTAGCAACTTATGCAGGGGTAGGGCTATCAGTTTTAATAAGGTGGGCTAAAGAAGATGGCTTTGTTATCCCTGAACCCATAACTAGCAAACAAAGAATGAAAAAAACTCCGTGGCGAATTGGACACATGGTATGAGTGATGAAGCTGATAATGCCAACGACGAGGTTCAGAAACAATTAGAAGCCACGCTAAAATCTGTTAATACAGAAGTACCTGAGAACGAGTCAGGCAAGTGTCTTTGGTGCGATAAAGCTTTGAGTGACAAGAGAAGATGGTGTTCTCCTATATGCCGTAATGAACATGAATATTATGCGAGTAAGCTATGACCATTATAAAAGAAGATAACAGAGTTGGTCCCGCAGTTTGTTGCGAGTGTGGTAAGGACGCAAAGATTAATCACGGGGGTAAATGGTATTGCTCTATTGAGTCTGATATGGGAGTAATGAACTTAAAAGGATTTTGTATAAGGGAGAGGAAAAATAAAACAAATAATAACGCTTGATTTTGAAACATTCTATGACACAGGGTACGGACTAAAAGCCCTTACTACTGAGGAATATATTAAGAACCCTCAATTTCAAGTAATAGGCTTTGCAATAAAAGTTGATAATGGTTCATGCACTTGGCATACAGGTTCTCACGAAGAGTTACAAGAAGTATTAAATACTTTTGATTGGAAAGAATCAGGATTGTTATGTCATAACATACACTTCGACGGCGCTATCCTTGCATGGATATTTGGAATAGTTCCAAAAGTCTATATTGATACATTGTCTATGGCTAGAGCAATACATGGCACAAATGCAGGGGGTTCACTTAAAGCATTATCTGAAAGATATAACTTAGGTGTAAAAGGAACAGAAGTTCTGGACGCTAAAGGTAAACGTTTAGAAGATTTCCAATCACATGAACTACATCAGTACGGAGAGTATTGTAAGAACGATGTAAAATTAACAGCAAAACTTTTCGCAGCGCTCAACGTTTCATTTCCTTTAGAAGAATTCCAACTGATAGATATAACAACTCGGATGTATACTGAGCCTACATTAACAGTAGATGATGGACTATTAATCACACGACTTGAAGACGTAGAAAGGGAGAAAAAAGAACTTTTAGAGGGGCTAATGAATAAACTTAAATGTGAAACTTCTGAAGATGTACGTAAGAAGCTAGCTAGTAATAAACAGTTTGCAGAACTACTAGAAGAATTTGGAATGACAGTACCAATGAAAGAATCTCCTGCGACAGGCGAACAAACTTATGCGTTGGCTAAAAATGATTTAGGTTTTATAGAACTTTGTGAGCATGAAGATAGCTTTATTCAAGAGCTATGTTCTGTAAGGCTTGGTACTAAGTCAACAATGGAAGAATCACGAATTAAAAGATTTCTAGACATTGGTGCACGGAACAAAGGCCTTCTTCCTGTACCATTAAGATACTATGGAGCTCATACAGGTAGATGGTCTGGTCAAGATAAAATTAACTTTCAAAACTTACCAAGCAGAGATCCAAATAAGAGGGCGCTAAAAAATGGAATACTTCCACCTGATAATCATGTAATTTTAAATGTTGATTCATCTCAAATTGAGGCTCGTATCTTGGTGTGGCTTGCAGGTCAAGAAGATGTTACTGAGCAATTTAGAAAGGGAGAAGATGTATATTCTAACTTTGCTTCAAAGGTATATAACAGAAAAATTACAAAAGCTAACAAGATTGAAAGGTTTGTAGGTAAGACTTGCGTACTTGGATTAGGTTACGGTACAGGGTGGAAGAAACTGCAACACACATTGGAAACACAGCCACCAGGGGCTAAGTTACCTGATATGGAATGTCAGAATTTAGTGAGGGTATATAGAGAGATTAACCACAAAGTTATTGACTTATGGGGAGAATGCGATAGAGCTATAAGTGACATAGCATCATGGCAAGATGGAAAAACTCCATACTATATAGGTAAACACAACGTCCTAAAAGTAACTAAAGAGGGTATACAACTACCAAATGGGCTATACCTGTACTACCCCGACCTTGAGAAAGACGTGTCAGGACCTCGCAGTGAGTTCGTTTATAAGTCAAGACGAGGAAAAGTTACAGTTTGGGGTGGTTCAATAGTTGAGAATGTAGTTCAAGCGTTAGCTAGAATAGTTATAGGTGAGCAAATGATAGCTATTAATAAAAAATACAAACCTATACTTACCGTACATGACGCAATAGTTTGTGTTGCATCTGAAGAAGAAAAAGATATAGCACTAGAGTTTATGATGAAAGAGATGTCAATACCGCCTAAGTGGGGTAAAGATTTACCTATTACTTGTGAGGGTGGGTATGGGGATAACTATGGAGACTGCTAATTATTATTTTGAAATACCCGAAGAGTCGCAGGTTTCAGAGATAATGCATCTTCGGGCAATTACTGCACCAAAGGATTCGTGGATTAATTATTATAATTTTAAAGCCCTAGAAGTAAAAAGTGACTGGGTAATTGACCCTTGGTGGGAATACTTATACAAGGTTCACCCATTTAAAGCAGGGATTATTAAGTTAGAGGCTAACACTTATTATGATTGGCACATCGATACTGATAGAGGAGTTGGGGTCAACATGTTGCTAAACAACTGGGATAGAAGCCATTGCATGTTTAACCCAAATTTAAAACGTGGGACAAATGTAGCACACGGCAACGTGAAAGACAAGTTTATTGAGTTAAATTACAAGCCTCAAAAGTATTACTTGTTTAATGCACAAGTTGCACACACGGTGTATAATTTTGAAGAGACTAGGTATTTATTAAGTATAGATTTTGAAGAGGACAGAACTAAATTAACTTATAAACAATTACTAGAGGAGATTAATCGTGAACAATGGTGGAAAAGAAAGTAAACAAATATCAGCGGACGAACATAAATTTGAAAGTAACTTTGATAAAATCTTCAAAGAAAAAATAAAGTGGGAAGATGAGATAAAAGAAGAGAACGACAACAAGCTTCGTCGGGAAAAAAAGAAATGACTTTAACAGAAGGCGCATTTATTCTAACAGTATCATTATCAGGCAACTACGACGACCTAGAATTCGTTGGATATTTTAATGACTGCCAGACGGCGATAGAATACTATCATGAAAACTGTAGTGAATATATGGCGGCAAGTTGTTTATTAACGGAGTATAGCAATCTTCCTGGCGACCACCCTGATGTATTTGGATTTGAAATAACCGAACCACAATCCTGTGGCTTCGTCGGAGTAGACCCTAAAACTTTTACTAAGGATAAATAATGTACCATGTGCAAATGAAAAAATCTTTCGACAGAGGAGGAGACAAATGGATGTCAGCTTGGGAGGGTTCGGAATACAACACCCAAGAAGAGGCGTTCGATATGCTAGATGAATATCTAGAAGAGGCAAAGGAAGATGGGCTTGAATATAACCGAGACCATTATCGAATTGAATATATAGAGGGCATAGTCATAGACTTTACCCCCGAAGGAAACTAATGGCAAAGATTAAACAAACGGAACAAGAAAGAGAACCTATACACAAACGAACGAGTCAAGGCGGTAGGGTAGCCAAGACTTCTACCATGAACAAGTCAATGAAAAGATGTTTTAAAAAATACAGAGGACAAGGTTAATGGCTGATTTTACATGGAGCTACTCGTCACTAAAGCAATACACTAATTGCCCTAAGCAATACCACGAAATACGGGTGCTTAAAAATTATACAGTCAAAGAGAATGAAGCTATGATGTATGGTAAGGAAGTGCATGAGGCGTTAGAACTCTATGTGAAAGAGGGTAAAGAACTAGCTAAAAACTACCAACGATTTAAACAATTTGTAGACCCTTTAATTAAGATTAAAGGAGATAAATATCCTGAATATGAAATGGCTTTAACACACACAAAAGAACCTTGTGACTTTCATGATGAGAATAGATGGGTAAGGGGCATTGCTGATTTACTAATAGTAGATGGTACACATGCATTTGTAGTAGATTACAAAACAGGTAGTAAAAAGTATCCAGACCCTAAGCAGTTAAGACTTATGTCTTTAATGGTATTCACTTTATTTCCTGATGTGCAAAAAATAAAAGGGGCTCTCTTTTTTATAATGCATAACAGTATTGTAGAAGAAACTTATTATAGAAAAGATATGGATAAGTCGTGGGCTAGGTTTGAACAACCATTAAAAAGATTAGAAATGTCTTATGATAATGACGTGTGGCAACCTAATCCTACTCCTTTATGTGGGTGGTGTTCTGTTGACAGTTGTGAACATTGGAGACCTAGACGGTGGAAGTAAACTGTGTAGTTTGTAGTAAAGAATTTAAAACTCATCATCCTAAATACTTATGTTGTTCAGCTCAATGTGGAGTAACCCACAAAAGAAACACAAGATATAAAAGAGAATCAGGTAACTGGATATTATATTTTAAACACTTGTTATCTAAGAAAAGAACAAATGTTACTGCTCAAGATTTAGTAGAGCTACTTAATAAACAACAAGGTAAGTGTGCGTTGTCAGGAGCAAAACTTACTTGTGAAAAAGTTGTAGGTAAATATGTTAAGACCAACGCAAGTATTGATAGAATAATTGCAGGAGGAGAGTATAATATAGAGAACGTTCAATTAGTTTGCAGGGCGCTAAACTCTTTCAGGCATGACTTAACAGTAAAAGAATTTATACAATGGTGTAAAAAGGTAGCTAAAAATGGCATATACAAAAAAGAAAAGACCCTACAAAAAAGAGTATGAACAACAAAAAGCTCGTAAGTCTGAGCATGAGCGTCGTATGGAAAGACAACGTGCCCGTCGTAAGATAGATAAGACAGGTAAAGATGCAAATGGTAATGGTAAAGCAGACAAGCGCGAAGGTAAGGATGTGTCGCATAGAAAAGCTTTATCTAAAGGTGGTAAAAATAAAGACGGTGTGACTATTCAGTCCAAATCTAAAAACCGTTCATTCAAAAGAAATTCCTCTAAAAAGCTAGTATCTGAAACAAGTAAAAGGGAAAGAAAGAAAAAAGCTAAAAAAACTTGACATATATTTGTTAAGTAAGCTATACTAGATTTCCAAGTTAAAGAGAGGAACTATGAAGTTAATTGACGATAAGGCAGTGCATATTACTGTCTCTAAACAAGTAGGGCTGAGAATAATATCTCACATAGAAAAGTCTGAAATTATTAAAGAGTATAGTGATAATGAATTAGTAGATGTAATAGTTAATTGGGGTATAGAAGAAATGACTACTCTAAATAAACTATCTAAGTTTAAAAATCCTTTACCTTCCCCTATTACAAAAAATTATGATTGGCCAGGTCTATATAAACCTTTTGACCATCAGCAAATAACTTCTGAATTTTTAAGCCTTCACCCTAAAGCATTTTGTTTTAATGAAGCAGGCACAGGAAAAACTTCTTCTGTATTATGGTCGGCTGATTATTTGATGAATCTTGGCTTAATTAAAAAAGTTCTAGTTATATGCCCTTTATCAATCATGCATTCAGCATGGCAAAATGATATATTTAATACGTGTATGCACCGTACATCAGCTATATGTCATGGCTCTGCTACTAAAAGAAAGACAATTATTGAGGGAGACTTTGATTTTACTATCATAAACTATGATGGCGTAGGCATAATAAAAAAAGAAATTAAAGAGGCTAACTTTGATTTAATAGTAATAGATGAAGCAAACGCTTATAAATCTACTAGCACTTCTAGATGGAAAATAATAAATAAAATACTTACAGATAGAATGCGCTTATGGATGTTAACAGGTACTCCTGCTTCTCAGTCACCAATGGATGCATATGGTATAGCTAAATTAGTTGCTCCTGAAAGAGTCCCTAAATTTACCAATGCGTGGAGGGACAAAGTAATGCATCAAGTATCGAGATTTAAATGGATACCTAGACCTGACTCTAAGCATAAAGTTTTTGATGTGTTACAACCTGCAATTAGATTCGCTAAAAATGATTGTTTAGATTTACCTGAAGTAATGTATCAAACAAGAATTGTGCCTTTAACACCTCAAGCATTATCTTATTATAGGGCTCTTAAAACAGAAATGTTAATTGAAACAGGAGGAGAGTCTGTAACTGCAGTCAATGCTGCGGCAGGATTAAATAAGCTATTACAAATATCAGGTGGAGCAGTTTATACTGATGACAGAAAAGTTATAGAGTTTGATATTAAGCCAAGACTAAATGCTTTGATGGAAGCTGTTGATGAAACTGAACATAAGGTTCTTGTTTTTGTACCGTATCGCCATACAATACAATTAGTACAGAAACATTTATCAGATAAAAATATAACAACTGAATTAATACATGGGGACGTTACGGCAAATGAACGTGCCTCTATAATTAATAGATTTCAAACTTCCGATAATCCTAGAGTACTTGTTGTACAACCTCAATCTGCATCACATGGAGTGACTTTAACTAGAGCCAATGTAGTTTTATTTTGGTCTCCTGTTATGTCTGTTGAGGTATATCTTCAATGTATAGCTCGTATTGATAGAGTGGGACAGAAAAATAAAATGACTGTTGTACACTTACAGGGATCTGATGTAGAAAAAAGGATGTATGGAATGCTTCAGGGTAAGGTGGATTCCCACACAAAATTAGTAGACTTATACAGAGAGGAGTTAGAAAATGGCAGTTAAATTAGAGGAATTGGTTAAAGCGTATATTGCAATTCGGAATAAACGTGACGCTAATGCAAGAGAGTTCAACGCTAAAGATTCAGAATTAAAAGCGGAACTTGCACAGTTAGACCAAGTAATGCTGAGCTCATGTAACGAGATAGAAGCTGATAGTATAAAAACTAACAGTGGAACAATCATAAAAACTACGAAAGAGAATTTTGTATGTGGTGATTGGGATAATTTTAAGCAGTACGTCATGCAAAACGACGCAATTGAATTATTACAACAACGCTTACATCAGACTAATTTCAAAGAGTTTTTAAGCAACCGAACAGATGAGGGACTTCCTCCAGGAATTAGTAGTATGAAGGAGTTTCAAATCGTAGTTCGCAAACCAAGTAAATAACTTAAAGGAGAAATATATTATGGCAACAACAGATAACACTATTACTACACCCAAAGGTATTGCACAGTACCCTTGGTTATCTAAACCCGATACTAAATTTTCAGAGGAGGGCGAGTACAAAGTAAATGTAATATTAGGTAAAGAAGAAGCACAGGATATGATTGATACAATCAATACTATATTTGCAGAAAATGTTCAAGCTGAAACTAAAAAAGCAAAAGGCAAAGAAGTGAAAACTTCTAACCCACCTTATGCAGATGAACTTGATGATGACGGAAAACCTACAGGTAATGTTATTCTTAAGTTTAAATCTAAAGCAGCTTATCCTCCTGCTATCTTTGACTCAAAGGGAGACCTTATGAAAGAGAGTAATATATGGGGTGGCTCTGAAGTTAAAGTAAATGGTTATGTAGCACCTTATTTTACAAGTATGGTAGGTGCAGGTGTAGCTCTTAGACTTAGAGCAGTTCAAGTAATTCAGTATGTAGAAGGTTCTCAAGGCGCAGGAAGATTTGGCTTTGAAGAAGAAGTTGGGGGATTTGTACAAGAAACTCCTAAAACTCCTGAAACTTTTGAAGAGGTAGTTGCAACCACTGAAGCTCCGAAAAAGTTAACACAAATAACAGAACCTACTGTTAGAAAAGAAGCACCTAGTAGTATAGATAAGTCTGATGATATATCAGGTATTATTGATAAATGGTCTACCAAAGACTAGGGTAGTCATGGCAGATGAATTCAAAGATATATTTAAAGATAGTCAACAACCTTTAGATGCAGATACTTTAGCAGTATCAGGGGAAGATAATAAACCTCTTCATCGTCTATCACTAAATGGTAAAAAGTTTAGAAAGATGTTAGGTGGTGAAGAAGTTGCTACTGCTCCTGGTCAACATTTAAAAGTTGTAATAGTTAAGATGGCTCATACCCCCTCTCGTACTTATTATGATAAAGTATATCAAGAGGGAGTTATTTCTAGTCCTGTATGTTGGTCTTCTGATTCTAATGTAGCAGATAAGAATGTGCCTATCGCTCAAGCTCAATCGTGTTCACAATGTAAGAATAGTATACGAGGTTCTGGTGCAAATGGTATAGGTATGGCTTGTAAGCTATCATGGAGAATAGCAGTAGTTTTAGCTAATGATTTAGAAGGCGATGTTATTCAACTTGTATTACCTGCAATGTCTTGTTTTAAAAAAGAAGCAGAAGGTAAATGGTCTTTCAGGCCTTATATTCAGATGCTTGCAAACAATAGCGTAAGTGCAGGTAGAGTGGTTACTAAACTAGAGTTTGATGATAAGGTAGAAATACCTAAATTATTGTTTTCACCTGTCGCTGCGTTAAAAGAGCATGAGGTAGAAAAACTCCAATCAATATCAGAAACACCTACCGCGCTTAAGGCTATTACATTAAATGTAAAACCTCAGAATGAAGTAGATACTAACAGGCCGTCTGTACAATTCGATGTGTTTCTTGAAACACCTCCTGAACCTTCTTCTCATCAGTTAAAAAGAGATGAAGAAGTTACAGATATTATTAATCGTTGGACAAATAAACAAGGGAGTTAAAATGGCAAGACCTTATAGTGATAAATTTTTATTGGGTTTACAGTATGCTGACCAAAGTAAACTAGGTATACAACTAGCCCAACTATGCGTCAAGTCTAATCTACCTACAATGTATTTAACAGATATATTTAAAGTTAGTAGACAAAGTGTGCATAACTGGTTTCGAGGGAAACCTATCAGGAAAGGACATCAGAAATTAATCTTAGAATTTATAACTGTAGTTCAACTTGATTTAGATAACGACGTGCTACCTGCACAAAATTTAGCTACTGCACGGCAATACGCTAGTGATTGGATGGCAAAATGATAAACGAATTCTATAAAAAAGTTTTACCTACAGAGGGTGTCTATTGTATAGCTACAATTAAAGACAGGGTTAAACATTATTTTGTTGAATCCGTTGAAGAAATAGAACCTAAGGTAGAAGAACTAAAAAGTAAAGAAGACCAAAACATATACATAGCTCTTGGAAGTTTTGATGGTTATAGTAGAAAAGCAGACAATGCTTTATATTTTAAATCATTATTCATAGATTTAGATGTGGGTGAAGAAAAAGATTACTCTTCAAAACAAGAAGCTGAAGAAGCTTTAGATAAATTTATAGAAGAAAATAACTTCCCCCTTGCATTAAAATTAGATTCAGGTAGAGGAATTCATGCTTACTGGATATTGAATGAACAGATCGCTAAATCTCAATATGTATCATACTCTGAAAAACTCAGAGATTATTGTTTAGAAAAAGGATTGCGGATAGATAGAGCTGTCATGGCTGACCCTGCAAGAATTATGAGATGTCCTAATACATTAAATATGAAAGATAATCCCCCTACTCAAACTAAACTTATAAGCCGGGAGATACCTACGTATGATATAGAAGACTTCAAAACATATTTAGGAGAAGTTAAAACATCTCTTGATAATATATTAATAGAAGCTAAAGGACCTTTAACAGAAGACCAGAAAAGTATTTTAAAGTTAGACAATTTTCAGTCTAATTTTAAGACTATTGCTATAAAAAGTTTAAAAGATAAAGGGTGTGGTCACATAAAACAAATGATAACTGACCCTAATAATATCCCAGAACCTTTATGGTATGCAGGATTATCTATAGCTCAACATTGTGATGATAGGAACATGGCAATACATAATTTATCCGAAGGCCATAGAGATTATAATAAAGAAGTAACTGAAAGAAAGGCTAATCAAACACAAGACAAACCTCAATCATGTAAAATCTTTAATGAATTAGTAGCAGGAGTTTGCGATAAGTGTGAACATCAAGGTAAGATAACAAACCCATTAGCTCTAGGAAAAGAATTCAAACCTGCACCTCCTACACAAGAGATGGTTACATCTACTAAAACAGGATTGGTAGGACTACCCAAAGACCTAGGCCCATTTAGATATGGTAAGAACGGAGGTATATATTTTCAACCCCCCGTAGTGTTTGATGAAGATGGAAATGCTCAAGCTAAAGACCCCATATTAGTTTCTACTTATGATTTGTATCCTATTAAAAGAATCTACAGTGTGCATGATGGTGAATGTTTATTAATGAAAGTGCATCTACCTAATGACCCTGAAAGAGAGTTTATGTTACCAGTAAAATACATATATGCCTTAGACAAGTTTAGAGAAATCATTACTAGCGTGGGCATTCTTTATAACCCTAACAACCAACAAGGAAAATATTTAATGACTTATTTATATGAATGGGGACAGTACCTCATAACAAAAAACAAAGCTGAGATTATGCGTATGCAAATGGGATGGACTCCTAAGAAAGAAGCGTTTGTTATTGGCTCACAAGAGATAACTAAAAAAGGCGAAGTATTAAATAGCCCTACGTCTCCTTTGTGTAAAGGCATAGCTAAACACTTAATGCCTGTAGGCTCATACGATACTTGGAAAGATGCTGCTGATAAACTTAACACTCCTAGTTTAGAACTGCATGCTTTTACTTTATTAGCAGGACTAGGCTCTGTGCTTATGAACCGTACTCCTACAAGTGGAGTTACTATATCTTTGACAGGAGATTCAGGTTCTGGTAAGACAGGGGCATTGTATGGTAGTTTATCTGTGTGGGGTAATCCTAAAGATTTATCTGTATTGGAATCAACTGAAAACGGAATGACAGGTAGATACCTAGCATTACATAACCTACCATTTGGGCTAGACGAAGTAGGCAACACACACGGAAGAATTCTATCTCAACTAATCCATAAAATATCTCAAGGTAAGTCTAAGATTCGTATGCAGGCATCGATCAATGCTGAACGAGAACATGAAATGTCAGCTTCATTAATAGCTATTTTTACTTCTAACCATTCTCTTTATGATAAGTTAAGCACTATAAAGAAAGACCCTAATGGTGAAGTAGCTAGATTAATTGAGTTTAGTATGCGTAAACCTCAACTGTTTATAGACAAACCTAGTAGTGGTATAGAAATCTTTAATACTTTCCGTACTAACTACGGCTGGGCAGGTTCAGACTTCATACAGAACCTTTTTAAGTATAGTGAAACTGAGCTGATCTCTTTAACAGACAAGTGGACTAAAAAATTCAAAGAAGACTTTGGAGATGATACAGTCTATAGATTTTATGAGAGCTTAATTGTAGCTACTTTTACTGCGGGTGAGATTGCCTTGAAAGCAAATATAGTTCGTCTAGACTTAGATAGAATATATAAACGTGTAGTAGGCGAGATGATTAACATTAGAGATAATGTCATTAGAATTAATAGCGTAGACTACGAAAGTGTATTAGGTGAATACATCAATGCACACCAGACAGGCATACTTGCACTAGAAAATAATCAAGTAACTATGGAACCTAGAAGTAATCTAGTAGTAAGAGCTGATTTAGACAAAGCACTAATCTATATAGAGAAGAAACACTTTAGAACATATCTTACAGAGAACGGTGTTAGTACGAATGAGTTTATGTTTCAGATGAAAGAGAAAGGATACACAATAAAAAATAAAAAACTAAGGATGGGTACAGGGTGGAAACCTGCTACAGGGTTTAGTCCTGTGACTGCAATAGAAATAGACACTACTAAGTTTTTAGATGACTTATTAAAGGAACAGAACTCTGAATCTACATGATGAATTAGAATGGGTATTCCCTTTTGAGAATATGAGTAGTGGTGAAAGTTTTTTTATTCCTACTACTAAACCCTCCCCTGTCTTGCATGCAATAGAGTCGGGGGCTAAACGGGCTAATGTAAAAGTTAAGGTATTTATAACTGTCAAGAACAAATGCTTAGGTGTAAGAGCTTGGAGGCTTACTTAAATAAAGGATTAGGATTTTCCTCTTGGTCTTTTAGCTCTAACTTATTAGTTAATTCTCTTTGAGCTGCTATAATTTTTATTCTAATGTTTTGAATTTCATCTAGTCTTTCATCTTCAGTCATTTTAGTTCCATCATCTCTAAATCCTAAATTATATATTTTTTGCTCTTCATACAATTTTCTAAGTTCTTTTTCTGTTTCTTTCATAAGCTCAATACTTTGTAAATTAGTATTGTTTTGAATTTTAAAGTCTTCATAAGTTCTGCCTTTACTGTCTACAAACTGCCTATCCATTTCAAAGATTCTATTAGTTGCTTCAATTTTTTTTAATTTTTTAGTCATACTTGCATATCTATCTCTTTCAATAGGAACTCGTTTAGTAAAGAATTGTTTAAAAACTAAAGTTTTATTTTTAGCATCATCTAAATTACTTATCTCTCTTGAACTTGCAAGGACAGATATTATTCTAGCAAAGCCATCTATAAAAGCATTGGCTCCATATGAAAGTACAGAAGGGTCCATATTCCAAGAACCTTCTTTATTAAATCTTGTATTTTGGTTTACAAATTCTGTTAAATTTCTATATAGTTCCTCTGTATTCATCGTTCCCCCATAAGCTCCTCCAACAACAGAAGCTCTTTGTCTAGTAATTTCATAACCGAAAGTATTTTTGTTTGCTGTATATTCTAAAAAAGGTCTAAATACACTTGGCAATGAAGAATCTAAGAAATAAAATAAAGGGTCATCTAATATTTTAGACCTGGATACAGGGAGAGGTAAAAAGTTATCCATTGCTATATTAGTTAAATTACTAAATAAATCATTAAATTCAAAATCAGTTGGTAAACGAGGATTATCTTCAGTTCCAAATTTGCCATCAACAAAAGATGCTATCTGCACTCCCATAGCGGGCCAACCCATATTACCAAAGCCCCAATGTAGTTGTAACATAGTGTCCTCTCCAGTTTCTTTTTTTATGCCTAATGTGTTTTGAGCTGCTTCAGGTAAAAAAGTAAGAGGTATTCTAATATTTCTAGTCCATCTTTCCATACTATCTTGTTTAAATTTTTTCTGATCTTCTTCATCTCCTAAATTTGAGAGAGCTGTCCATAACAGTGCCCCTAATCCTGCTCCTCCAAGTATAACTGCCTGAGCTCTTAATCTTTCTCCCCTAAATGTTTCTAGTGCTTTTTGTTTATATTCAGGGTTTAATAAAAGTTTAGGGTTAAGTGTATTAAGATAAGTTTTTTCTGATGTGTACGCAGGTGCTATAGCTCTTACGTTAACAACCGCACTGGTCATAGAAGGTTTAAAAAACATATAAAAAGAACCTGCTGCTGCACTATATTCTCCTGCATTTTCAAAGTTAGCTAAATCTTTGACTATAGCCGACGTAGTATCGTATACTTGTGCTACTACATTATCATACTCTTTGGTTCCTGGCGCAGGATTTCCAGCTTGTTTTAAATATTTATTAAGTATTACAGGTTTTAATGCCTTAGTTGCAGACCCTCTTACCGCTATCTCAAAAGTATTAATCCAGGCATCAAATATTCTAGTAAGAAATGTTGTATTTAATATTCCTTGCTCTGACAATGCATCTCTAGTTAAATAATCAGCTTCACTTTGATTAGATACACCTCTTAAGTATGCAATCATACCTCCACTTAATAAATATTTTACGAGGTTATATTCATAAGTTTTTTCATATCCTGCTTGATTAATATTTCTGTAGCGTAGCTTATCTTGTATTGTTTTGTTAGGTTTTTTAAGGCGATTTCTTATATAAGCTATATCTCCTCTGTTCATAGCTCTTACATGATTAAATGTAGTAACAAAATTTAATTTAAATACTTGGCCTAAAATTTCAGATATAAAGGGTATGGTTGCTGAAGGATTTTTTATAATTAATAAAGGAATGTTAGTAAAGAAATCTCGTTGAAAGTTAGTAAGACCAAAAGGTACACTAAATCTAGTGTGCACTTGCCCAAATGCAGATGTAAATTTTGAAAGTAATTTAGAAAAACTATTTAATTCGGAAATTACACCTTTAACAGCTAATACCATGTTAGGGTCTGTAACTTTTATAAGATCTACTGTACCATCAAGTTTAAAGTTTAAAACAGAATTTCCTGCTCTAACTTCGTCTTGTAAATTTTCATCTTCAGCAATTTTATATCTATCATCGTATGTAAAAGTTTTAACAAACTTTAAAAAATCAACTTTAGGTTGTGCAACAGTTTTTTTCTTAACTGTTTTTTTATCGTCAACTTCAATATCTAATGTAGCTTGGGATAATTTAGATATTGCATTTGTGTATTCCATAATTCCATATTTCATAGCTGCTACTGTGCCATCTGCAGATGTTTGAGCTATAACATTATTAACAGTTGCCTGTTGTCCACCTGAAAATTTATTTTCAATAACTGGATTTGTATCTCTTGAAGGTAAATCTTTTTCTAAAAAATTGCCGTCTTGTATTTTGTGAATGCTTTTATCTTTTTTCTTTTTTCTTTTAAGAGATTTGTAATATTTAAATCCCATAAAGTCAATAATATTACTTGCTTGAGGAGGTACAAACCCATTTTCTTTATTTACTTCTTTGATGGCATTATTTGCTGCTCTAATTCTTTCAGCTAATTGCATAAAAGCGTCACGCTTTGCTTTGTCTATTACTACATTTTTGTTTTCTTGTAGTTGTTGTTCAGTCATAGGGCTTAAAGTAGCATCGTAGTTTATCCCTAATTTTGTTAAAATTCTTTGAGCAGTAACTTGTGAAGGTATATTTTTACTTGTATCTTTATTTACTCCTAATGTACCAGAAGAATATCGTAAAGACATAGGATCGAAAGCATCTTTTGTAGCTTTAGTACCTATTTTACCTTTTCCTAAAACATCGTATATATAGTTTTTATTTTTTTTAAATCCATTAAGAGCTAATTTTTGTTCTGAAGTTGCAAGTTTATCAAGTAGCTCACTTAGCTTTGATACTTCATTAGTGGTGCTTTGATCTATAGCTTGTTGTTCTGTAGCTGCTGTTAATCTATCTAGTATAGCTTGTCTAAATTCTGAAGAAGATCCTGTCCAAGGTTTTATAACACCATTTAAATCTTTCCATTTGGGTATAGAAATTGTATTGCCAGTTCGCATAGGCATGGTAGATATAAATAACCATCTAGCTCTGTCAAACTCTCCCATTGCTTCGTAATACACATCTACTATTTTTTGTGTAGCTTTTTCTTTTAAACCCATAACAGACTTAAAATTTTCATAAGCTAGGTACATATTATTCATAAAGGGCATAATTTTTTCTTTATATATTATGCTACTACGACCATTAATAAGAGATTGTTTAAAAGCTATATTTTCATCTTGCGGAAGTATTCCACCCTCGTCAAGTTTTTGCATAGCTTTTTTAATTCTTACATGTACATCTTGAAATTTTTGAATTACATCAGATGATATATCATTCATTGTTTTATTTTTAAAGTATCCTATTACTTTAGGCTCATTATCTAATAAGTCATTAATTTCTTTTTCAGCTAATTGATTAGCATCTTTAGTATCTTTATTCCCAAAGTTGGATATAGAGCCAGGTTTTAAACCCCCATAAATTTTGCCGTAATCTTCATTTAATATTATTTCTAGTGAGCTTTGTATAACATCTTGAACTGTTCTGTTAGCTCCAGTTCTTAATCCTAAAGCTCCCATAAAATTTGTAAAGGTTCTTACTAAATATTTTTTTATAGTTGTAGCTATACTTTCTTCACCTTGTATAGCAAGAGCTCTTGTGCCTGTTATACTATTTATATAATTCTCAAACTCTTCTTCTGTTTGGCTTTCTTTTCCTTCTGCAGTTTTTACTTTACGATTTAATGTGTCAATTTCTATTTGTTGTTGAGCAGCTGCTTCAGCAATTGCTTTAGCTAATTCTGAACTTTCAAACATCATAGCTACAAACTCTTTTAAACTACTAGCTCTTTTAAATACAGAGTTAGGTTGTCTTCTTTTTAAAGTTTCAAATAGCTTATACTGTCTATTAATTTCAGTTACTGCTTCTTGCATAGAAGTATTTAAACTATCAAAGTTACCTTTTAGAAGAACTCTATCTAACATTGCATGTACTATTTCATGAATTACTACTGGTCCTGCTTCTTGAATTTGGTTTTGGTTTATTAACTTTAAATTTATACTTATAGTCTGAGTTTTAGGATTATACCGTCCCCTGTTTTTAATTTTACTATCTAGTTTTATTTTAATACCATCAAAAATTGCAGCAGTTACCTTGTTGTTACTTACTCTATTTATTAAGTCAGTAAAAAGTTGTGCTATTTTTTGTGATTCAAATGTTGCTTGCATGCCTTGATAATTACTTAAAACATCTAATACTTCTTGTATAGAAGCGCCATCTTTACCTATAGTTTCTTCTAATACTTTTTGTATTTCGCCCATTTGTGTATTTAATTCTTGTTGAGATAAGTCTTGCCCATCAGACCTAGCTGATTGACCTTTATAAGTAGTAGGGTCTTTTTGAATATTATTTTTAATATCTTTTTTACGTTGTTGTCGTTGACGTTCTCGTTCAGATATAGGTGGTTTAGGTATGAGTCTCGCTGTATATTTAATTTTTTTACCCGGTAAATCTGTTGCAATTATATCTTGACTTTCAAGTACTTCAAAATCTGTGTTTGGTTTACCTTCATTATCTAATACAGGTTCTTTATTTTCCTTACCTACATTTTCTTTTGCGGTTTGTACAAACGCATCTCTTTCTTCTGCAGTTTCAAATGTATATTTTTTAGGTACTGCTTGACCAGGTTCAGTTGGAAGATTATCTTGTGTACCTGGAGGGTTAGTAATTATGTTGTCAACTTCTTTATTGTATTGGTCTAATAAACCTTCTTTTTTTAAAGCTGTTTTAAAATTTCTAAATTTAGGTAGTCCAAAAGATTTACGGTTTATATCTTCTATAATAGTTTTATCTTCAATAAATTCTTGAGGTTTACTATCTGTGAAATAAGTAACCTTTCCTTTTTCAGTTTCTTTTCTTTCTTTTAGTTGTTTATTATTAGCTATTCTTGCTGCTTCAGCAGGACTTATGTTTTCTTTAGTATTATTATCTTTCTTATATTGTTTATTAATTCTTTGGTATTCTTTTTCTAATTTTGCTTCTTTAGGTTTTCTATATTTTTTTAATTTTTTACTACGTTTTGTTGTTGAACTTGTAGAATATTCTTCAGCTACAACTTCTCTTATAGCTACATCTAATACTTTTCTTTCTTGCTGTAAAGGTTTTAAACCCTCAGCCATTTGAGAGGCATCTGTAGTTTCTGTGGTTTCTTCAAAAGTAGCAGTCTCTAATATTTTAGGATTGTCTGTAAGAACTTTTTTTATTGCAGGATTTCTTAAAGAACTTTTAGAATCTGTGTTGTTAATAAAGTTTAGTGTATTTTTGACATCATCTTTTCTTGCATCAGGTCTTCTAGGAGTACTTGAAGTCCTACCCACTCCGTCTCCTTTAGTTTTTTTAGTTCTTTGGGTATCGGTGTCTGTAAAGTCGAATTCTCCAGATACCACATCCCCAACTCTATTTCCTGCACTGTCAACTCCCTCAGGTCTAGGTCCGGTGAATTTTTGAGATTGTTCATATGCAGCTTTCTCCTGTTCTGATTGAGATAAAAGATTGCCATCTTTGTCCCTTATTACTTCAATAACTTCATCGCCAGTGCCACCTCCCCCTAGGTCGTCTTGTGCAATTCTAAATTCTGTCTCACCTTTAACATTAATTCTTTCAATAATTTTAAATTGACTAGCAACTTTTGCAAAATCAGCATTTTCTAATAATTTTTTATATCTTGCTTCTGCTTTCTCTTGTGTTTTATAAGATTGTTTTGATACTGTATTAACTAAAGACATAAGGTCTTTATCTATAGCTTGAACGTTTTCGTCGTCTTCAAACATGTCGGCTGTTTGAGGGTCAGGTTCTGGAGCTGTCTCAAATTCAACTCCCTCATTCATAGACTCGTTTTCAGTATACTCTGGCTTGTCTTTTGGGTCGTCTTGTGGAGGAGTAGTTTGATCTATATTACTATTTTCTAAAAGAGCACTAGCACCACCACCCATTGTAAATCCTAGTAAAAGTCCAGATGCACCTGCTTCTGCTACTCCTTCCATAGGGTCTTTATCTAGAGCAATGTTTTGAGCCATTTGTTCTTGCATTGACTGAGGTAATTCCTCAGCAGTACCTTCTATAATAGCTGACTTAAAAGCTTTTATAATTTTACTTTCTGCTTTTTGTGCTAATGGTCCTCCTGCAAAATAAGTTTCTATATCTAAAGCATCAAATCTTTTACTTAATCTACCACCTAATTGACCAAATATAGAAGTAAGCAAACCACTTGTACCAGCAATCGCTGCTTGTTTACCAGACAATATACCATCTTCAGTTTGCTGTCTAATACTTTCAGCAGTTGAACCACCAGAGACTAATCCTTCACCAGCTGCACCAGCGCCTACAGTACCTAATCCAGCCTTTCTAAGTGTGTTTGCTTTTAATAAAGTTTTACCAAGTAAACCACCTGAAATTGTAGAGGGTAAAGATTCAAATAAAGTATCAAATAGTAAGGAGGGGTTTTCTAACATGGTGCCAATAGTGGTTAAAGCTGTATCTTTAAACCCTGTAGCTGCATCTATTTCTTTTCGTTGAGCTTCTTTTTTATCTCGTAGTTCAGGGGATTTTGCTTGTTCTAGAGTTTCACCTACATCTTGTAGAGCATCCGGTAATTGTTCTTCAATGTAATCAAACCCCTTACCTAAAGATAAGTCTTGGATTTCTGAAGGTGCACCTAAAGCTTTTGTTGCAGCATTTATTGGAGATAAAAGAAATGTATCTGTTAAGCCTGATACTACATCGGGAAGTTGAGTAACACCTTTAGCTATACTTAAAGCAGGGTCTGCAAAGTATTTTCTAGCAATAGAAGTATCGTATTCTTCTTCTTCTACTGGAGGAGGTACATCAAAACTAATGTCATTTGCTTTTAGTTTTGCATCAAGTTCTTGTCGAGTAATATCATCAGGAACATTCTTAATAATTCTTCCATTAGGTAATCTAACATCCATGTAAAATCCTTATTTTAGATCACTATAATCTACTGGTGCAGAAGAACCACCACCATCTAATCTATCAAGTTTTTCTTTTAAGTCTGCATAAATAGGATCTATGTTATTATCTACATTGTATCTTTTAATAACACTGCCAACTTGATTTACATAGCTTCGTGCAGCTGCTATAGCAGACTCATTTTTCTTTTCCCTCATCTCTTTATCACTCATTTTTAATACTCTGGTTGTATCTGATAAGGTTGCTTTATTTTTTAATACTAAAGTATCTATTGTTTTTGTTACTGCAGCTTGAGCAGCAGCATTTTTATCATTTACTCCTTTAATTCCCGCTGCTTTAACTAGAGCATCTCCTCTAATTCCAGCTACTTTTTCTGCAGATTTTATCTTCTTATCTGTAATTGCTTTACTTACATCTAATTGAAGATTAAATTGTCTTGATTTTTCCGCAAACTGTTTAGAATTTACACCAAACTGAAGAGCTGTTTTTGCTAGCTCTGTTTCAACAGCATTCATATTCATCTCTAATTGATTAGCTTTATCTCTAAGAGCATCACCTTCTTTCTTACCTGCTTTTACTTTCTTAACAGTATCTAATGCAGCTCGACCTCCAGAACCAATAAGCGATCTAAGAGCATTAGTTTCTCCGCCTTTATCAGCCATCATGTTAAAGCCTACGTTCATTAGTATATCATCTGTTGACATAATTTTATCATCTGCTCGTTTGAGTAAATCTTCTTTAAACTCTTTAGTTGTTTTTTGCTGCTTAGCAAATGCAGAACCTTCACCTGTTAATTCTTTCATAAAGTCTTCTTTAGTTACTTGTTCTATAGCTTCATCTTTACCATAAACTGAATCGTATGCATTTTTATTTAACATATCAGCAGCTAAATCACCCTCTCCTATAAACCCAGCCATACCTTCATTACTATTTCCTTGTGGTCCATTAGGTTCAGGTACAATTTCAGTTATATCATTAATTTGCTTTTCAACAACTTCTGAATCTCCATTAGGCATTACTACATCACTAATAAAAGTTTCTTCTGTGTCTTTATATATATCTCCAGCTTTAAATTTATCAATTACATTCCCTTTAATATTTTTTAATTCACCTATTCTTTCATCTCTAGCAAATCGTTCAGTATCAGTCAGGCTATCCATTACACCATATTCTAATGCTTCTATTTCTTTATTTATATTATTTAATATATTTCTTGTTTCTAAACCCATAGCTTCCTTCTCTTGTTCTTCTGCAGTTTCAGTAGGTGGTCCAAAGAACTCTGCTAATGAAGAGTATCTTCCTTTTGGTTCTGTACCTTCATAAACTGTGTTTGGGTTATCAGGTAAAAAATCTACAGTATTATACCCGCCTAAGTTAGGGCTTTCATAATTTATTTGTTGACTTTGTGCTTGTACTTTTTGAAGTTCTTCTCCAGGTTCTCCTCCACCTACAAATCCTACAATTCCGCCGTCATTCATTTGTTTTACAGCACCGGGATCTAATTGACCTATGCCTTTTTTTGAAAGCATTGCTGGATTTATTGGTTCTTGAGGTTGAGGTGTACCCACCCCTGCAGTAGGTTGAGACATAGGATTTTGAGTCATTTGATTACCGCCTATACCTTGCTCTGCTACTAAGTCATCAGCAACAGTTGTTTTTTGTTGAGTTTTTTCACCTTCATATTTACTACGGCTATCTTTTCTACGTTTCATCTCACCTAACACTAAAAATGTAGGTACATATCCATGACTAGTTCCACCTTGTCCAATACCACTCCCCTGCATATTACGAGGTTTTTCTACATAGTCGCGTAGTTGATTATCTGAGAGGTCTTTTAGCCTATCCTGCATTTGAATAATATTCATTAGTTACCCCTTTCCCATCATAGTATTATAAAGTCCTAAGCCTGCTAGACCTAACCCACCAATTTGAGATGCCATACTTGGAGCTGCTGCATACTGCGTTTGTGTTGAACCTAATGCACCTGCAGTACCACGTAGTATATTTGATTGATATTCTAATGCAGCCCTTCGAGCGTTTGCATCTTCTAAGTATCTTTGCTTGTTTGCATTTAAATATTCTTGGTCCATTGCTTGTTGTTCTGCACCTGAAGCTGCTAATGCCTGAATTCTTTGTAGGTCTGTTTGTTGATCGAGTGCACCCATTTGTCCTAGAGCTTGACCTCCTGTTAGTTGACCTTGTAATCCAGCTAATCCTAACTGTTTACTTAAGTCTGCACCAAACTGATCGCCTGATTGTTGCATTCCTTGCATTTGTAAGTCTGCTGCTTGATTTGCCATATCTGCTTGAAGGTAAGTTGCTTGGTTTGCTTTTTGACTTTGCTGTCTCATCTGTTGTGCTTGTAGGTCAGCAGCTTGATTTGCTGTTTGACTTTGCTGTCTCATCTGTTGAGTTCGTAAATCTGCATCTTGGTTATACTTCTCAGCTTGTAGGTCGGCTGCTTGGTTAGCTGTAGCTGCCTGTAACCCGCGAGCTTGGTCTTGTGTAAATGCTTGTTGTCCTTGTTGATAAGCTTGTTGACTTCCTGTTGCTTGTATAGCACCTAGTTGAGTTGCTAAGGCTCTGTCTGCTTCAGCCTCCATTAGAGCTTGTCTACCACCACCAAAAGTACCTCGACTTATAGAACCTAAACCCCTTGATGCTTTAGCAATGTCCGCCTGTCTTCTGGCTTCTTGAGTTTGTACATCAACCACTTGTTGCTGATAGGGGTTCATGTAATTCGCTGCTGCTGCGGGAGTAAAAACACTTGTAGATACTGTGTCATCTGTTACTACTTGGTCTCCAAAAACATCCGATACTTCTTGGTCTCTAAAAACGTCCGATACTAAAGGTCCTCCTACATCGTCGCTTGTAATTGTGTTGGGTCTGTAAGCATCAGCTCTACCTAAACCTCGACGCATTTGATAATTTGCATAATCAGTAGAATTGGCTAATGCATTAGTTCCTCGACCTATTTGAGCAGGGTCTCCTAACCCTCTTGTTAGTGCTTGAGCAGCTGATTGATCTGGTAAAAATCCTGCAACTCTAGGTCCACCATATACAGGAGCAGGGCTAATACCTGTTACATTACCACTTGAGTCAGTAGTATAAGTTTCTCTTGCTCCTTGCTTCATCTGTTCTTCAAAGAACGGCTGAGCATATTCAGGAAGGTTAGATGAGTATGAAGTAGTTTCATTTACTTGAGGAGCCGGAGTTCCACCACCACCACCGCCACCCATAAATTCAACCAATCCTGTTGCTGGGTTTATAGTCCCTGTACCCCCTACTGATTTAAGTAAGTCAGCTTCATAGTCATTAATATGAGCAAGTTGAGTATCGCCTATGCGACCTTCAGCAGCTATATCCTTATATAGGCGCTTAAGTAGCCATACTTTAATTTTTTTAGGTATTAACTTTAATAACATTTTTATTACTCCAGTTTGTGTACATTTTTTCGTCATTCATAATTTTTTTTCTACAACTTGCATTACGGGCTGTAACCCTAATTTTAATCTAAATAATCTTGCTTGAGCTTCTTTTGCATAAGCCCTTATTTTAGTAACTCCTTGTGATCTTGCCCAGTCTTCATATTGTTGAACGGTATTTTTATTAAACACTTTTTTACCCCCCATACAAGTAGTCAAAGCCACTCGGTGATTAGCGTAATCAGTAAGCTCTACAGTGTAAGCTCCAATTATTTTCGCGCTTTTTACAACTAAAAACAAGTGCTGTTTACCGCTAAGTAGTTCTTCTTTTAAATATTCTATTCCGTAGTCAACGTCATCATGATTAAGAAAGGCTGCATTTAATAAAGAACCAACTTCATCCCATACTTCATACACTTTATCTGCCGCTACCTTATATACTTGACTCATCAAGCGGGCATAAACCTTTCTGGATCTATTTCTGGTGATTGTTTTTTCCTACCAGTCCTAGCCATTCTAACTCTATCCATCATACCATAAAATTCTTTAGCCCCTGCTTCAGAAGAGCCATTACCTATGTGGCTTACTACATCAGCGGGCACTACAAACTCACCTTCTGATAAAGCTGCCGGTTGTTCATTATCAATGTTTGCAGGTATATCATCACTCATACCATCACCTTGAACGTTTACGTCTCCACCACCTAAGTATCCACCTTCTGCGTATCCTCTAACCGCTCCGCCTTGTGCCATATATCCATATATACCTGGAGGATTTGGATTTATACCACTCTGCCAATTACCTTCTCTATCTTTATAGTGACTTGCTGGTTGATATATATTTCCAGGATTATAATTAATAGGCACTTGCTGTGGACCAAAGCCCAAAGGTGAGCCCATACCGCCATATACAGTTTTCATTTTAGGTTTAGCATCTTCAATGGCTTTAAGTCTAGCTGCTTCTGCTATAGCATTAGGCGATTGTCCTATAGTTCCTGAACTTACGTTTAAAGAACCCATGGCTCCTGTTAAATTAGAAGGTGTACCTCTAAATCCCCCTACATTTATATTAGAAGCGCCTACATTAGTTGAAGGTGGTGTATAAGCCGTTGTAGTTGTAGATGGTGTATAAGCTATTCCTTCATTTCTAGCTAATGCATCTGACATTCCTTTACCAGAAGTAATAGATGCTACACCACTGTTTCTAGCTAGAGCTGCTTCCATTCCTTGTTTTACAGCACCGCCTACTGCGTATCCATAGCCACCTGCTGTATACCCATAAGGATTATTTAAATTTAACCCTGACTCACCTGATAGATTAAGTTGCCCATCAGGACCTCTATATCTACGATCTTCAAATTGAGCCATGTCTACAGGATCGGGTTGAAAATCTGATTCTTCTAATCCTCCTGCTATTCCTCCAGCAATAGGTAGACCAAACTTCATTGCCATTTCTCCATCAGTTAGACCCATAGCATCTCTAGTCGCAGAGTAATCAGTGACTACGTTTTTAAATCCCTCTCCTGTTCGACTAAGATTATCACTAACAGAATCAACACTAATAGAACCAAGACCTGAATTATTAGCACTAACAGCATTAATATCTCTTATACTTAGGGCGTCTGTAATTCCACCAGCATTATTTGTAGCTTGTTGAGCACCTGTTTGATTCATATAAGATGGCATAGTTGAATTTGTCGTATTAGCAACTGTTGGTTGTGCAGCGGAAGTATATCCACCAACGTTAGTATAATTATTATATATCGCATTATCTGCAGCTCTACCCGCTATTTCATTTGGTGTATATTGATATCCTCTAGCACTAGCTGATTGTAAATTTGCTTGAGGAATTTTACCTTGACCTAAAACATTAGAATTTACTGGATTATTTTGAAACGCTGCAGGATAATTTCCAGTAACAGTGTTTGCTGCACCATCTATTCCCATAGTACCAGTACTAAAGCCCTGCGTACCACCTGCAGTTAATGAATTACCTGCAGCCAAAGTTGGGTTCGCATTAACAAGACTTTGATTTATTACTGCTTCATTTGCCGCAGCGGTTGTTCCTCCAGCGGCTTCAACACCTCCTGCAGCTAAATTAAAACCTTCAGCTAAGCTACCGCCACCATAAGCACCTAGTCCAGCACCTAGTCCAGACATAATATCACCTGACATTACAGCAGTTGCTCCACCTACCATAAGTCCAGCCATTAATGGAGATATTGCTCCTCCAGTCGCAGCTGTCAAACCTCCACCTACAACCATAGGTATTAAACCCCTTAAGTTAAAAGCTTCTGGCATTCCAGTATTAGGGTTTACAGTTAATGAAGTTCCATTGCGAGCAGCTAAGTTTTGAAGTCCAGCCACTTCTGACGGATTCATATGTACTAAAGTAGAGTCTCCTCCTCTACCTAAAGCAGCTAATCCTTGCGCTGTATTTTGAAAGTCTGCCATTTAATTTCCTAATTGTTTATGTTGTATAATACCACGTAATATGCTACGTATAAACCGTTTTATACGGCTTCGGCACCTGATATGGTGATACTTAAGTTAGTCCCATTTGACAAAACTTGTATGGTGTCTCCTGGGTCTGTTATCTGTAATCCTGACCAATGTAAATACTCTTGTTTAGCTATTGAATACTCATCAATAATAACATTACCAAAACTTGCAACGCCTCCTGCTTGAACAATATGAACGCTAATAAGTCCAGCAGCCCCTGATGCACCGCTATGATTAGTTACCATAATATCTTTTATATAAGCTCTTGTATTTGCAGGTGTCTCATACACAATAGCCATCGTAGCAGTTACATTTGACCTTGCTAGTTTTTTACCTGTTAAGTTTTGAAATTCTCCTGACATTATATCCCCAGCCAATGCATTGTATTATTAGTGTGTAAGTTAGTTATCTCATCTAAGTGAGCTTTATCTAATTGTGCAAAGTATAACCTTAGTTGATTCTGTAATTGGTTCTGTTGAGCTTCACTATACTCTAGAGGAGGTAAGACTAAGTTAGGTGCTTTAGGTTGTACGACGTGTGCCATATTATCCTCTTATTCCATCTGGTTTAGCATCGACTCTTGTATCACCGAGTTGCCACTGTGTGCCCAAAGTATCTGATGATATTTTAAAATTCATTTGTCGTCCTCGTGCTCTGATGAATACTTGATTTGTATATTGGTCTATTGTCGCTGCTGTTGTAGTAACACCTCTAGTTAATGTTGCCCCCGCTACATCAGTAGTCTGTGTTGCGGCTCCTGGAAACTTAGTGACTGCAACTGCCATATCGACTGCAGGTGTTAGTGTGGCTCCTGTCACAGGATTGACTGTTTGTGATGAAGTAAAGTCTACATC
>Ga0209535_1000543_pt1 | contig 27038 bp, 22 predicted proteins | sample LinPmetageLP28_FD_184041 | JGI IMG/M metagenome (GOLD analysis project Ga0209535, IMG submission 184041) | Marine viral communities from the Pacific Ocean - LP-28 (SPAdes) (version 2) | ecosystem: Environmental > Aquatic > Marine > Oceanic | place: Pacific Ocean | collected 2009-08-22
AATATTTATCACCTAGCAATATGAACACCTACATAAGCGACATGCCTATGTGGGTAGCTAGGTATCTGTTTGGTATTAAATCAGGTAGTGGAGCAGGAGCAGTCAGAGGTATTGTTCAAGAAGCGGCACTAGCTGATAAATACAAGACAGGTAAGTTTGATTTCGATGCATTAGAAATGCAGTTTATGACTATGTGTACAGAATCTAATATTGATTTAGGGGATGTTAAAGTAGAGAAAGAAAGAAACCTACTACCTAACTTTGGTAAAATTATTGATGAGAATTTTAAGTATAAAAACTTAGAAGACTATCAAGAAAGAGTTGAGGTTCAGTTTGATGACATGCCTATACCTGTTATGGGATATATTGATTTTAGATTTAAAGATAAAATAGTTGACTTAAAGACATCAACACGAATGCCATCAAGACCTACAGAAGCACAAAAGAGACAGATGGCATTTTACTCTATGGCATATCCAAACAATAGTGTAGATTTGTTTTTTGCTACACCAAAGGATCATAAGACTTTTACATTAGATAATTTATCTTTGTATAAAAAACAACTTAAAAGTGTGGCTTTTAGTATACAGAAATTTCTATCTATTAGTAAAGATAAACACGAGTTAGCTTCTTTAGTTTATCCAAACTTTGATTCATGGACTTGGAGTGCTAAGTTTAAAAAAGAAGCAAAGAAAATATGGGCAGATGTATAATGTCAGCATATAGTGCTAGACATGCAGCTCGTAAGAATGGGTATAGGAGTGGTTTAGAAGACAAGGTTGCTGAATACTTAAAGAGTAACTCTATTGTTTTTCTATATGAAAAAGTAAAAATAGAATGGGAAGACCTTGCCTATCGCACCTATACCCCTGACTTTGTGCTTAATAATGGGATCATTATAGAAACAAAAGGTATGTTTACTACTGCCGATAGACGAAAACATTTATGTGTAAAGAAACAACATCCTGATTTAGATATACGATTTGTTTTTGAAAATAGTAATAGAAAATTATATAAGAATGCAAAGTCAACGTATGCACAATGGTGTATTAAGCATGGGTTTAGATACTATACTAGAATTATACCTGAAGATTGGCTAAAAGAAAAAGGAAAAAACAATTATCCTAAATTTATAAAATTTTTAGGAAAGAAACTAGGGAGTTAATTATGACAATAGACATTACAACTAAATATCCATCTGCTTTCTACATAGAACTTTTACCTGAACTCGATGAAGATAATAATTGGCAGGGTGGCTTACAAGTAAATATTATTACATCAAAAGAAAATCCTATGCCTGTAGAAAGTAAAAGAGACTTAACACATCTAAGTCAACTCGTTGCAAGTTCTATAGCGTTTATGGAAAAGAATGTAGACTATGCAGACAAACTAGAAGAGTTTATAAAAGAACCTGAAGAAAAACCTGTTGTAAATGGTAACGTAATACACTTTAACTTTAACACTGAAGGGAATGCATAATGGCTGCTAGTATAAAAGAAATGATTGACTTTGAAAAAGATTTACCGTCTGAAGATAAACCAAAAATAGTTGGTAGAGAATTAGTAGATGACATGGTTAATCATCCACCACATTACAATCAATATGGTATAGAATGTATTGATGCAATAAAAGCTTGTACAGGTAAAGGATTTGAAGCATACTTACAAGGTAATATATTAAAGTATCTTTGGAGATATGATTATAAAAATGGAGTAGAAGACTTGAAAAAAGCACAATGGTACTTATCTAAATTAATAGAGATTGTAAATGACGATAAGAGTTAAAATGATGATAACATTGGATATAGATACAGAAGAGTATGCTGTACCTGCCGATGGAAAAGTAAATATAGAAATAGAAGAATTTGTAAGAGAAGCATTCTACGATTTAGAAGGTGCTGATATAAGAAACTTTAGAACAACAAGTGAGGAGATAAATAAATGATATCAAACGCAGCAAACAATTTACCTACAGATTACCAAAACTTTATAGCACTTTCTAGGTATGCTAGGTGGATTCCTGAAGAAAGTAGAAGAGAGGAGTGGTCTGAAACAGTTGATAGATATTTAAACTATATGCAGGATCATGTAATTAAAAAATATAACTTTGATGAGGTAGTATTCTATGAGCTTAGAGATAAGCTATTTAATTATATCACAAATCTAAGCATCATGCCAAGTATGAGAGCATTAATGACTTCAGGTAAAGCACTTGATAAATGTCATGTAGCAGGTTATAACTGTTCATACTTACCTGTTGATAGCCCTCGTGCTTTTGATGAGTGTATGTATATTCTTATGTGTGGTACAGGTGTAGGTTTCTCTGTTGAAAGAGAGAACGTAGATAAACTACCTATTGTTAATGAACATTTTGAAGATAGCACGACTACTATTAAAGTAGGTGACTCACGTTCAGGTTGGGCTAAAGCCTTGCGTGAATTAATTGCTATGTTATACGTAGGTCAAATACCTGAGTTTGATGTAGAAGATGTTAGACCTGCAGGTGCTAGACTTAAAACATTTGGTGGTAGAGCATCTGGTCCTGAACCTCTTGTAGATTTATATAAATTCTGTATAAATATGTTTAAAGGTGCTGCAGGTAGAAGATTATATCCTATAGAATGTCACGACCTTATGTGTAAGATAGGTGAAGTAGTTGTAGTAGGTGGAGTAAGACGCTCTGCTCTTATTAGTTTATCTAACTTAGGTGATGATCAGATGCGTTATGCTAAGTCAGGTCAATGGTGGGAGAATGAAGGACAGAGAGCTTTAGCAAATAATAGTATAGCATACAAAGGTAAGATTAATATGGAAACTTTTATGCGTGAATGGTTAGCTCTTGTAGAAAGTAAATCAGGTGAGCGTGGTATCTTTAATCGTAAGTCTGCTGTAAAACAAGCAGATAAAAATGGTAGACGAAAGACAGACTATGCATTTGGTTGTAATCCCTGTAGTGAGATTATACTTAGACCTTATCAATTTTGTAATCTATCAGAAGTAGTTATACGAGAAAACGATACAGAAAAGTCTCTATTAGAAAAAGTAGAGATGGCTACTATCCTTGGCACATTCCAAGCTACACTTACAGACTTTAAATATCTACGTAAGATATGGAAAGATAATACAGAAGAAGAAAGATTACTTGGTGTATCACTAACAGGTATTATGGACAGTAAACTATTTAATGATTATAATACAATCTTTCTTGAAGACGGACAACAAGTATTTGATGGATCAAGAGTTGGTGGTATTCTTACAAAACTAAAGGAGAAAGCAATTGAAACAAACAAGAAGTATTCAGAAATGTTGGGCATACCTCAATCAACTGCCATCACTTGTGTCAAACCTAGTGGTACAGTTTCTCAACTCGTGGATAGTGCAAGTGGCATACATACTAGACATAGCAAGTATTACATTCGCACTGTTCGTGGTGACAACAAAGACCCATTAACAGAGTTTATGAAGTCAGCAGGTATACCAAGTGAACCTGACGTTATGAAACCTGATAGCACTACAGTGTTTAGCTTTCCTATGAAAGCACCTGATGGTGCAACAACAAGAGACAATATGTCTGCTATAGATCAACTAAGATTGTGGCAAACATACCAAGAGTATTGGTGTGAACATAAACCATCTGTAACTATCTCTGTAAAAGAAGATGAATGGATGGAAGTAGGAGCATGGGTGTATAAAAACTTTGATGATATATCAGGAATTAGTTTTCTACCTCATAGTGATCACACCTATGCACAAGCTCCTTATCAAGAAATTGGTAAGAAAGAGTATGAAAAACTAAAAAATAAGATGCCTGACAAGATAGATTGGAAATTACTGCAAAATTATGAGAAAGAAGACAACACAGCAGGGTCAAAAGAGTTAGCCTGTAGTGCTGGAGTCTGTGAGGTTGTAGATATACAGTCTACATAATCAGGTACTAGAACCCTCGGAGGGTGTGTTTCACCCCTCTGACGGTCTTTATATGAAGACAAATTTTAAAAAAGGAGAAAATTTATGAGAGAATTACTAATTGGAGCATCAAGAACCTATTATGTTGGGTTAATTAATAAACATATAGCAAATGTAGAAGTTTTACTTACAAATCCTACAGGCATAGGAGAGCATCACGATATTCATGCTTCTATAGAAGAAGAGCTTGGTAAGATTGCAGACTATAATGATAAGTTAGAGATGCTCATTAAATATTTTACTAAACCTCAACAACAAGAGGAGAATAAGGATGATAAAAAAGATAAGAAGTAGAAAAGAAAGAGGACTTTCTAAATACGATGCTCCTTTAATTATACAGTTTAATAAAGGAGTCAATGCTTTTAAGAGAAATGAAAGGTCACCATATCATTTAAACTCTATGGCTTATAGAGAATGGTTACGTGGTTGGAATGATGCTTATAGCAGACAGTTTAAAAGGACACAAGTAAATGAAACTAGAAGAAGAGGTAAAGAAGTATATGCAAAATAAAAACAAAAGTATGATAACTGCTAATCATTATCAAACAGAAGCAAAGAAGACTGCTATCTTTCCTGCTAACAAAGCCCTAGAGTATTTATCTCTAGGGTTAGTAGGTGAAGCAGGAGAAGTTGCTAACAAAGTTAAAAAGATTATACGTGATAAAAAGATTGATGTAGATATAGGTGGGGAGATAGGTGATGTACTTTGGTACTGTGCTATGTTAGCTGACTATCTAGATGTTGATCTTGGTACTATAATGGAAAACAATATTAATAAACTACACTCTAGAAAAAGTAGAGGTGTTTTAGGTGGTAGTGGTGATAACCGTTAGTTATTTTGGTCTTCTAGCTTTAAACATATCTTTAAGTTTTAGTTTTACTAAATCTTCATCTTCTTGACCAAAGTAATCTGTATACAAAAACATGCCGTATTCATAGTTGCCTTTAAGTTTACCGGGTAATACTTCTTCAAATATAGAAACACCTTTAGAAACTTCTTTGTAGGCTTCGGCAACTATATTTATTTTTGATTTTGGTAATGAGAAAAATATATTTTTAAATTTTTGATGTTGTTCTTCTAGAGTTTCATTGCCAACTAGAGCCATTATCTCACCTCTAGATGCAGTTCTTTTTTGATTTATTAAAGACTTTAAAAAAAATCTTTTAACTAAATCACTTTTTAAATTTTTATAATCATCACTTAAAATAAACCCTGTTATTTGATCATCCATATAAGTGCCCATTTTTAATCTAGCTAGATTTGTTTTAGGTCTATCTCCTTTAATTGTTTTAGGTGAAACTTCAAACCAATCAAATCTCAATCTATCTAACTCATTTTCTGCTACAGTTTTTTCTTCTTCTATTGTGACACCTGTAGTCATTTTTAAAAATGGATTTACGTTAGTTAAAGGTTTTTTCTTATAGGGTGTATATACAGGTACGTCTTCCTTGTCTAAAAGAATATTACCCTCGTTAGCATCATATCTATTTGGAAATGATCTTACAGCTTGTTTTAACATATATTCAAAAAAATCAACAGATGTACTGTCTGATATTATTCTATATTCAGGATCAAGAAATGTACCTGCTATATCTTTAAGTTGACCCATTCCAACTGTTGCAGAATTAAAAGCATCTCCTAAAACTCTTGCAAGAGATTCAGAAATAAATTCTTTATTTAAACCTTGTTCAGCACCATTAACTACAATATCGACAGCAGCATCAACTATATGCAAACCTGTACCTGCACGACCCTGACCACCTGCTATTGCTTGTAATATTTCTCTTGTTGGTACAGGTATATCTACAGCTACTTTATCATTATCGTGTAATTGAGGTATCGGTATTCCAAGTACTGGAATCTTTTTTCTTTTTCTATTAGGTCCAGTCATTCTATATATTATATCTGCAACCATAGCATAACCCAAATAAGGTCCTAATAATGCTTGTAAATTATATTGCCCTTCACCAAATGGATTATTAATTGTGTAAGGACCTGTATCTTCATCTCCAAAATGTGCCCTAATAGCAAAAAAAGTAGATAGTGTTGCAAGTCCTGTTGTTTGTTTTGCAAAAGATTCAGCATCTAATTTTAATCTAAGTTCTGGTGCTATTTCTATTCCTCTAACACCTTTTTTACCACCTTTTTTATTAAGTATGCCACCTGCATTTACAAGAGCAAGTATCGGCATATGTTCCCATTGAAATATAAGTTGATTAACTAAATATCGTGGAAAAGGTGCAGCAAAAGATAGAGGTATAATTCTTTCAAATGTTTTTATAAAAGCATTTGCTCCAATATTAAAAGCACCTTCTTTGTCTGTAAAATTTCCTGTTTGATAAGTAAACTCAAGTGCTTTTTCCATAGACTCTGCTATTACTTTATCAGGTAAACTACTAAACTTTCCTGTTGAACTAGCTGCGTTGATAGGGTCTAAATAAGCATCTTCAAAAAATCCTCTTAAACCACCTCTTTGTCCTGATGTATATAACCACTTATCTACCTCTCTTGAAAAAATAGCACGTTTAAACATATTATCACTTAAAGTATTTAAGTAATTCATTTTTCTTGCAAGTCTAACAATTCCTGCTTCTTGTCCTGTTATACTACCTATATCTCCTAACTCTTTAAATAGTTTTTTACCTAAATCTGACTTAGAAAATCTTTCATCTCTTAGTAATAGTTCTAGTGCTTCTGTTTCCCAACTTCTAGTTCCTAGCCATAAATCTTTTCCTAAAGCTGAGTGCCAACCATTTCTCATCATTCCAAGACCTAAACGAACATTTAAATTTCCTGCTTCTTTTATTTCTTCATCAGTCAATCCTTTTATTGCTTTTTTTAAACTACCACCTTGCACTTTACCTTTTAGAGTAGTTAATAACCCTTCACCAAAAGTATCAAGAGCGTATGTATAATTACGCATATAACCACTAGAGTTGTTACGCATTGTAGTAGCAGTTTGTATTGTCATCATTCCAATACGTGCTTTATTTGCAGCACCTAAACCAAACCAGTTTTTCCACAAGGTAGATACTTTAGCAGCTCTACTTTCTGAACCTGATTCTTTTATAGCTTTTGTAGCAGGTGTAACAATATCAACTAAATTTAATAGTCTTTGATCTATTTCTGTTAATTCAGATAATAATAAATTTTGTTTAGCTTTCTTTTCTGCTTTAGATAATTGTGCAGCTGTTTGTAGAGTTTTACCTGCTAAACTATAATCTTCAACTAAAAGTCCAGAAAATTGTTGTAAACTTAAACCGTGTTCATCTAATATTTTTATAAATCTAACATCACTAATAACTCCTGATGTTAATCCTCTAGCTATTCTAGATGCTATTCTTTCTTTTTTTAACACTTTAGTAAGACCATCTTTTGATACTGCAGCTACATCTTGAGCAGGTATTAAATGTAATACTTTTGCTGCAGCAGTAGCAATGTTTTCATGTAACTTTCTATCTAAGGATAAATCATAACCTACTTGACCAAAATCAACATCCCCTGAAATACCTACTCTTTCTTTAAGTTTTTGACCTGCTTTTTTAAGTTTAGGTACAGACTCTTCTAACGATGCTTTTAAATCACTATATATTGTTTTTGCATTGTCTGCTATAGATTCTCCTTTACCTTTTAATATTACTTCTTCACCTTTACTATTAACTTTAATTAAATCACCTTTTGTAGAATCTGTAAATGCTTTTTTTGCTAGTTTTTTATTTACTCTTTCAATACCTCTTGTTTCTTTTGCTATTGCAACCATTCTAATTTGTTCAGCTACATTAGCACTTAGTGTTCTACTACTACCTGTAATACCACCTAACACACCACCTGTTACCGTAGCTAAACCTGTTGCTAAAGATACATCAAATAAATTTATATTTTCTTTTAGACCTAACTGCTCTGCTCTTAGTCTTTCTTGTTGATAAACAGTTACTCCTGCACCTGCACCTTCAACAAGACCTGCACCTATAGCTGTTTTATAACCACCGTGTATAAAACCATCTTTATAATTCATTGCCTGTTGACCTATAGTTTTTAAAGGGCTTTTTATTGCTTCTTTAAAACCTACACCTCTAATGGCTTGTTCTCCTGCTTCTTTAGCAATATTTTTTTGAGTTAGGGCAACACCTTGTTTTTCTAATGCTTTTACAGCACCTCTTTTTATAACTTCTCTTATACCTAATTTTATTCCTTGTTGAGCCGCTATTGCACCTGCTTTTGCCGCACCAAAAGAAAATATACCTGCATATGTAGAAGGTGCAGTAACTATACCTTGAAGATAATCACCTGCAGCTTTAAAACCAAAGTCACTATCCATTCTATCGTAGGTATTCATAAGATTACCCATTTGCGTTTTACCTGCAGCGTCTTGTTGTTGAGCGTGAAATAAATCAAAAGTTGCAGTTCCTTCGTTTACATTTTGCATACGAAAATGTTCCATAAACTCATCATAAACCTTAGTTTTATCTTCTAGGCTCATTTCGTCTATGTTAGTTTTTAATCCTGCTTTTCTACGTTTATTTAAAAAACTAGTTGCATCAGTTAAAAAATCTTCATTGTCAATAAGAACTTCTTTTGTTAAATCTTCTTGACCGTAAGTAGTGTATGAACTCATTTATATGTTTACCTTTAATCTATGATAAATCGTTTATTTGCTTTTTAAGATTATTAGAATCATAAGGATAGCCTATGTTGTCTTCCCAATACTTCTCTAATAAATCTTTTGGTATAGTATTTATATACTGTTGTGTTATATTATTTGTTGTAGGAGCACTTGGATGACTATTTTGTATTGCTATTTTTATAAGGGCTTTTCTAGCTGCGTTTTGATTTGCAGTTAACCCTGTTCTAGGAGATATTTTTGATAATGTTTTTTTGTGGTTAGTTACTGTTGCACTAAGACCTTGTGGAAATGGATTGCTACCACTGCTACCACCTGTTGAACCTGTTGAACCAGTATTTGATGGTGGTGTAAATGCAAATTTAGAACCTAGAGTAAGGTAAGGTTCACCTGTACTAGAATCTTTTGCAGAAACAAGTTTTACATTATATCCTAAAGTTGTAGCCATTGTTTTTAATTGTATTACAGATATATCTGCACCAATTGCTATACCAAGAGAATCTGCAATATCTTGTATTTCACTTGAAACACTTGCTTCTAAATATCCTTGAGCAGGTCTTCCATCTGATCTTGACTTAATCATTTTTGCAGACTCTATTACGCTCGTTATATTTGTTGCAAGTCTAGTTCCTTCATTTACTCTTTCTATTTCTGTGCCTTGATTAATCCACATACCACTACGGCTATCAAATGTTCCACTTAAATTTTGTGCTTTAGCTATGTCTGCTAGAGTTAATTGTATTTGGCTATTTAATGCTGAAGAAGATAAAGGTTTACTTTCACCTAATATATTTTTTCTAATAATTAATTCTGATATTCTATCAGAATACTTTTTCTTTTTATTGTCATCTGATGTATTCATAAAAGCAGCATTAAGCATTTTTATTTTTTGATCTATAGTTCCAACTAAATTTAACTCAAATAAATCTACAGTGATAGGTTCAATAGCTAAATCAGATTTTTCTGTTTTACCAAAATCTTCTCCAAAACCTGCAATAGCCATCTGTTGTTTTACTTTTTTTTCTGTATATTTTTCTACTGAACCTGCACCTTTTTCTACCGAACCTGTACCTGCTATCAAGTTTAAAAGATCACTTCCTGTTCCCTGTAATATAGTTCCTAAATCAAAATCAGGTATATTCATAGGTGTTGTAACTATATCCGTTAATTGTTTTGCTGTTATACTTTTTCCTTCTTTTCTTTGAGTGTAATTTAAAACATCTTCTACAGTTCTATTTTCAGTTGCAGCTTTTTTAACTACTGTAGGAACAAGTGCTTTAGCACCTGAATATCCTCTATTATCTTGTACAATTAAACTGTGTAATATATCAGAACCATTAGAACCTAAAGAAGCAGCTAATGCCTTTACTTCTTCAAAATTAGCATTGTATTCTGTGTTGTATTTTGTTTCCTCGTTTAAAAGTCTTCTCTGTCTTATTTCTGTTAAACGACTTATATTATCGTCTATTCTTTTATCCTCATCTTGTATAATTTGTGTAGCTGTATCTCCAACACCTTCCATAACACCGTAACCTGCGTGTTTATCTCCACCACCTAATATTTTAGCAATGCCATCAAATATACTCATCCTTCTCTCCTAGACATTAATCCCATTGACTTTTCTTCTTTCATAGGCATAGGTTCTTTTTCTACAGGTTTAGTAGGCATATCTTTTTCTTTTCTAAGTTTCATTATACTTCTGTTTGCTAAACTATCTCTATCAGACATTAATTTTGCATCGTCTTCTAAACCACTATTGTATTTAATACCAAGAGCATCACCAATAGCCATCATATTTTCTATAATTACAGGCATTACTAATATACCTGTATCAATACTATGTTTACCTTCCATAACACCTGACATCTGTATTGTATTAGCTAATGTAGTTAAAGGAACACCCATTTCCATTACATCTGCTAACATCATAGAAAATTCATCTGAATCCATACGAGAAGTATAATAATTAACAACTTCATTTATATCAGAATATTGAGCAGGTTTTTGCCAAGGTCTTGCACCTAATTCGTGCGTTAAAGACTCACCCGGAATAGGACCACTAAATTTATGTTGTGCTGTTTCTTGCATTTAAAAATTCCATTCTTTTCTTTTTAATTGTATTTTTATATCGTGCTACTTTAAATATAGGTTGACTTTTTGAATCATTATTCATTTTAGAAAAACCTGAATTTCTTTTTAGTAAACTATTTTTATTTCCTTTTGTTTTTTCAGAAATATTAAAGTTATCAAACAATAAAAATAAATCTTTTGCATAATTTTTTTTCATACTATTTACCTACTAACTAGCTAGTGCGTCTGGTCCACCTAATGAATACTTTAGATATGTTCCACCTAATGTAGTAATTAAACTACCTATTGATTTACCTGCAGCAGATTTGCTTTGAGCATCAGATGTATATTGTTTTGCTTCTGCATCTAATTGTGCTTCAGCTATTGTTACAATTCTATCTAATTCGCTTTCTGCACTTTTCCAAGCAAACTCCATTGTATCTGAATACATCTGCCATAAGTTATCATATGACTGTTTTGATATACCTAATACAGCACTAGCATTAAGTTCATTAGCTCTGTTTACACTAGCTGTATCTGCAGTAGCTATCTGTCTTCGCCATTGTGCATTGTTCTGTGCTATTACTAGCTCGTTCTGTGCATTAAACTGATCACGTTGGTTGTTTAATTCAGCGTTAAATCTTTCTACAGTATTAACTTGTCCTGCATTAAACTGTGCCTGTGCATTAGACTGTGATGCATTATATTGTGATGCCTGTTGTGAAAGGTTAGCAAAGAATTGGTCTGTTTGACCTTGTGATGTTGCATTAAATTGTCTTGCTGCATTTGTAGCAGCTTGATCTGTAAATAAAGATTGCACTCTTTGTTGTCCTTTAAACAATTCAGTTTGTTGTTGATTAGATAAATTAGTCATATCCATCTGTAAGAAATTTTGTGCATTCTGTACACTAGCTTGTTGTCTGTTACTTAAATTAGACATATCCATATTTGCTAAAGCAGATGCTTCTGCTATAACCATAGCTTGTTTATTAGACAAATTATTTAAATTCATTGTATTTGCAGCACGAGAGTTTTCTAATGCTACTTGTTGTTCTGCTGTAAAGTTCATGTTAGCTATGTCAGATACACGACTAGCATTTTGTACTCTAGCTTGAAAGGCTTGGTCAAACTCTTGACCCATAAATGTAGCACGTTGCTGTGCAGCTAACATTGCTCTTTGTTGTCTATTACTTAAATTCTGTGCTTCAAACTGTGCAGTTACTTGTGCATCTGCTGATGCTATTGGTAAAGCTGACTCCATAGCCGCCTGTACAAATGCCTGTCCTGCCATACTAGAAGCACCCATACCTCTAGCAGCCATACGAGCCATCTCACTTCGCATTGCCCCTGCAGCCCACACAGGTGTTTTACCACCTTCAAAGTCTGCCATTCTTTCTTCAAGCTGACCTGCTACCGTAGCTTGTTTTGTTGGAGTAGCTTCAGCAGCTTGTATCTGTTCAGTAAACTGTGATGCTGTTTGTGCATTTGCTACACCTGTAATAAGTTCACCATCCTGTATACTTCTTTGTACAGGATTATCCATCTTAATAGCATTACCTTGTGCGGCATTTAAGTTGCCTACACTTGATGCTGTTTGTTGTGCAGCCACTACCTTTGCACGAGGATCATCTTCATTTGTTTGTGCTGTCTGTACAGCATCCAAGGTTGTACTTACTTGTTGTGATCTTTGATCAGCATCCATTACATTTGCTTGTGTAACAGTAGGCTGTGTAGTTATTGTTGTTGTAGCTAGTGCAGGATCAACAGCTATATCACCTTGCATTTGACCTGCTAGTGGATCAACAACTTGTCCTTGCTCTATCTTAGTGCCAACAGGAGTTATTGTTGCACCTGTAGGTAGACCCGGTGTTTGCAATCTTTCTGCAGCTACTTGTCCTATTTCTGTACCTTGAGCACTTTGCTGTGGTGGCACATAGCTTTGTGACAATTGTCTTGGTTGTACTTGTCCACCTGCAGCACCATCTTCAGCAACACCACCTTCTTGTAATCTTACCACACCACCTTGTGCCATTTTTCTAGCAGCATCTTGATAAACAATCATCTCTCGTTGCTTGTTAGGATTTTGTTGCAAATAATTATCAAAGTTTTCCATACTACCTTGATAACCCATTTTACCTGCAATCTTTTGCATACCTTGAGGTTTAAAACCCTTAAATATAGCCATTATTTACTTCCTATTATTATCTTATCTAATTTATCTTCTAGTCTTTGCATAGCATCCATAATGTTATGCATATCTTCTTTAACATCGTCACGCTTAGCATACTCTTCTCGTGTTTTATTGAGAAGTATATCCAATCTTTTTACTTCCATAAACATACTACGAAACACCCATATAGCAGGTGCTATAACTACTGTAAGTATTCCATTCCAAAATAGTATAGGGTTTATTTCCATCTACGCATCCTCTAATGCTTTAACTTTTGTTTCTAATGTTTCTATTCGTGTCATTGCTTCCTGTAAGGCTTTAACTGCTTTCATATAAAGAATGGAATATTTAACCTCTTTAACTTTTTCTTTTACTTCTTTAACATCACCAATTTTTTTAGCAAAAGTTTTAATATCTCCTACCTTTTTATCGCCATCTTTTACTTCTTGGTCATCTTCAGTATATAGAACATTATTTTGAGTTTCGGAATCATCTTTAGTATACAAAGTTCCAAATGATGCATCATGTTTTATATCTAATGAAGATGGTTTTGAATCAGAAACAATATTTGGAGATATTTTTTCTGCTTCTTGAGCAATTAATCCTAAATGAACTAAATCTTCAGTATCGTATTTTTTAAAATTTTTAAATTTAAATTGTTTAATGTCATTCCATTGTGAATTAGCATCTTTAATATCAGACTTTAATCTTTCATCTGAAGTAGAACCATAACTATTTGTTGCACTCTGTACATCACCATTACCTTTAACGACAAATTTTGTACCATTAACATCATTTGCACAACTAATATATCCAGAACTTGTATTACTTGTATTAGCTACATGGCGAATTACAAATCCTTGTTGAGATGTTCCTGTAGCATGTGCTGTTATTGCTAATATTTGGTCATTACCAACAGTAGAATTAAATTCATGCCAGTTGCCTGATGATGGGTCAGTTCCATTATAAAATTTATCTGTTGCATTAGAACCTTTAAAAAATTGGGTTGTGACTGTATTACCACCAGAGAGTATTTTTAATCTTGCAGAATCACTTGTTTCAAAATTCATTCCTATTGCTGAAGCTGTTGCAATTCTTAATACATCGCTATTATCGTATTTAAATATTCCAGTTCTAGCAGTACCACCAGAAGTTTCTCCAGTAACTTGAAGTGAAGCTTCGCCACTAGAACTTGTTGAAATTGCTTTTATATTGGCTGAAGAACCAGTACCAGTAAAACTTAAAATAGAAGAAGTAATACTCATTCTATCTGTGCCACCAACTTTAAAATCTATTTGGTCATCTGTATCGGCAGTAATAGAAGTATCGTCATCTGCATCTAGTATTATCTCTCTGCCACCTACATCTAATACACCTGCTATAGTTGTTGTTGATGCTGCACCTGCACCGATTGTCACATCAACCTGACCATCTGTAGCGTGTTCACCTTCGAGAATTAACCCTGCTGTCAATGCTGTATTTGTTCCATCACTTTCTGCAACAAACAACGATAACTTCCCTGCTTCATCTGTATTTGCAGATTCTGAAACCTCTGCAACTATTTTTGCAAAACTAGTTTGAGCCTGACCTGAATCATCAGAAATAAATTCTATTGTTCCAATATCATCACCATCAGCACCTGCAGCACCTTTATCTTTTACAAAATGTAATCTTCCAGCTGATGTGTCATTAGTAGTATTTTTTATTATTACTACTGGGTCAGTTGAATTTACAGAAGTAAATGTTGCTGTGTCTGTAGTAAAATTAATACCACCTGCACTATGAACAACTAATTCACCTGTATCATTAACTATATAAGAATTAGTGCCACCATGATATAAATTTAAATCCTCACCTGCACCCATTGTTAATCTACCAGTAGCACTATCTCCTGAAACATCATCTGCATCAGAATCTACGTCTAGTTTAACTAACCCACCTGACGTTACATTACTTGCACCATTATCAATGTTACCAAAGTTACTTGTTATGCTACCTGAGTCTAATGCTCCTACTGAAACTAAACCAGTAGCAGTCGTTATAGAATTTTGTGTTGCTGTGGCTACTGTACCTGCTAATGATGTTGCAGTTAACAAACCACTACTACTATTAAAGGTTAAATTAGAACCACTCTTAGGTGGTAAGTCACCTGTTGCAGCAGTTGTAAATAATGGGAAACAAGTAGTATCTGAAGATTCATCAGCTACTGTAACAGCAGTACCAACAGATGCTAAAGCTACTGCGATATTACCTGTTCCATCAAATGATGTTCCACCAATGGTTCTAGCAGTAGCAAGAGCAGTAGCTGTATCTGCGTTACCTGTAACATCGCCTGTTATATCACCAACAAAGGCAGTTGATGTAATTGATGTTGCACCTGTAACCACACCTGCATCTATACTAATTGTACCATCTAGTAGAATTGCTGACCCTGAAGCAGGTTCAATATTTATTGCAGCTCCAGAGTCTAAAGTTAATACACCTGCTGAATCAATATCTACAGTACCGTCAGCAGTAATTTGTAAATGTGCCGCAGCACCTGCAGTATCTACTGTTACTAAACTTGTTGCACCATTTGTGCCGACAGTTGTTGTAAAAGTATCACCACTTGAACCTGTCATAGTAATGACTTTGCCGTCTACAGCTACTTCATCAACTGTAAGGGCAGTTAAAGTTCCAACACTTGTAATATTTGACTGAGCAGCTGTACTTAAAGTACCTGCAAGTTCACCAGAAGAACCATATATAACTGCCTTACTATTAACAACACTATTTGCACTTGCCGTATCTAATAAATTTAATTCAGCTGCAGTAGATGTAATAGCAGTACTATTTATTGCTAATTTACCTGTTGGAACATTAAAAGTTCCATTATCCTCAACTGTTGCTACTACTGTACCATCAAATTGTTGAAATATAATGTCTTTAGCATCGGTTAAAGGTTTAATTACTACATCACTAGAAGAGTTTGCAATACTTAATTTATTTCCTACTAAACCTAGACTAGCATTGTCTTCAATACGAATAACTTCTGTTCCATCAAACTGTGAAATAACTAAATCATCAGAGTCTACTGCAGGTTTCATTATAACTTCACCTGACGTACCATCTAAATCAAAAGCAATTTGGTCAACTCCACCATCTTGAAGTTTAATATCACCTATAGTTGAATTTAAATGCAACTCCCCAGTTGAATCTATTGATATTGGTGTAGCTGCAATCGTTAATCCTGTAGTACCATCGTGTGTAAAAGTAATATCATTTCCTGCACCTAATGAAAGAACAGCAGAATCTGATAACAATTTTACATCATTACCTAATATAGCATCTTTAGCTACAGATAAACCACCATCTGTTTGTAGAGAACCGTCTAATGTAGTTGTAGCATCTGTAGCATCATCTGTTTTTATAATACCACTAGATGTAATAGCACCTGAAGCAACAGTGCCTAAACCACTAACATTACCACTTGTATCAAATGTATAGTTACCATCTGAAAATGTACCATCTATGGTTAAGTTACGAACTGTTCCTATATCTTTGTTAGCATCTACAACCATAGCTTTACTAGCAGCAACAGTACCTGCTGTAATACCATCTAGCATTTCTAATTCAGCTTCAGCTAACTCAGCACCTGAACCTAATGTTAAAGAACCACCTACTGTAAGATTACCTGCTACAGCTAATGTAGAACTAGCTACTGTAGAATTAGGAGTTAAAGTAAGATGAGTTACATAACTTCCTGCACTTGCTATATCATTACCTAATGTTAGCGTACCACCATCAGCTATATTTAATTTCCATTCATCTCCTGCATCATCGCCTTCGTCAGCCATTAATGTAATAGCTAACCCTGCACCTTCAGTTGCAGCTATCTTTAGTGAGTCTGTTGTAGTTTCATCATAACTAATTGCTACATTTGAATCTGAACCAAATATTAATTGTTCATCGTCAAGAATTAATACATCGTCAGAAAATTGGAATTTATTACCATCGTGCAACCATTTTATTTCACCGTCAGAAGCACTAGTATTAAAACTAATAGTTATATCAGAATCTGCACCACTTCCAAAAGTCAAAGAACTACCTAATAATGTAGTTATAGGACCGCCTTCATTAGGAGTACCATCGTGTGTATGTCCACTAGTTGCTTGAAAAGTTGCTAATAGTTGGTCAAATTCATCATTGCTATCTGCAGCTGATATTACATCACCATCTGTAAAAGATGACTGTCTTGTATATGTTGCTCCCATTTACCTTCTTGCTCCTAATTGATATTCTAATTGAAACCCTTTTAATGAATAAGGTGCTGTTGTTGCATTATCATTTATTCTTAATGCTACAGCAAAACCTGAACCTTCTACAGATTGTCGTATTAATGGCTGTGAAGGACCTCCGTAAGTACCTGTACCATATTTAGATGTTCCATAAATAGCTACAACATCAGATGAATCTAAAGCATATGCTGCAGGTTTTGCAGAATTTTTATCTTCATAGTCATATCTTACAAACATATCAGCATTAATAGCTGATTCAGGTTTATAATTTATAAGTACTCTTTGCATATGTTTTCTTATTCCGGGATCACCAAATGTTAAGTCAGGGCTTCTATATCTACCAGATATTAATTGCCCATCAAAGTCATTGCCCTTTTCTTGTCTATGTACATAGCCATCAAACCCACCATGTAAAATTATGACATTACCTTCTTCTACAAAAGTATCTGTACAAGATGGTTTTATACCTCTTAACTCTGCAAACTCAAAGTTTTGACCCTTCATAACACATATAAGACCTTTTGATGTAACAGCACCTTGACCGTCTTTAGTAAAAAATAATCTATATTGTGTTTTATTAGGTATAACTAAAGATTCAAATAGTCCTGAATCACGTAGATTTTCATCAAATACTGATTGTACATTTGAACTTATAGTTCCTAATTCAACGTCACCAATTCTAGCTGTACCTGCTATAGTACGTAATCCATCAGGTCCTAAAAATATTAAGTCACCTGCAAATTCTTGTATGGTGTCTCCATTTGTACATCCAATGTTTCTTGTAACAGGAGTCATTGTAAAGTCAGCTTGTGAACTTCCTGACAATTTAAATATTCTATTTTCACAGAATATAAATAAATCATTACGGAAAACTTTTAATCCAACTACTGTATCATCAACTCTTATACTACCACCACCTATAGCTACAGAAAAATTAGTTTCTTCAAAAGGTACAGAAAAAACTAGTTCTTGTGGTGTATTAGACATACCTGAATAAAACATATGTTCTTTAAAAGCTACTACATGTTTTGCACCTGTTACTGTAGGTGGAAATAAATCAGCTACTACAGCACCTATTGTATGGTCATCTGCAACTGAACCCTCTTGAGCTCTTGTTACCCCAGTAAAAGTAGTAGCAGTTTTACCTGTATAAGCAAATATTTCACTATTAATTAATACAGAACCACTAGAATTAAAATTTGTAGTTGCTTTAACTGTTAAAACTCCAGAACCTGTCATGCCTGTTCCAGAAGCTATATCAGCACCTAATTGGGTTACATTACCTGTTGCAGCATTTGGAGAAGAAACATCTGAAGCTACGATTGATGTATTAAATATAGTAGGGGCATTAGTTCCATCTACTACAATTAACTTATCAGTACCATCAAAATTGTATCTTTCAAAATTATACTTACCAGCATTTGTTCTACCATTATCTTTTTCAGTCCAACTTTCTGATACTGCATCATCTACAGCATGTGCTGCGGCTGTTGTGCTTGATTCAGCTCTTGTTACACCTGAAAATGTAGTAGCTGTTATACCTGTATATGCAAATATTTCAGAGTTAATTTGTAAAGTACCACTAGAACTAAAACCAGTTGTACTGTCAACTATTATTTCTCCTGAACCTGTCATTGCAGTTGTTGAAAGTATTTTAGTACTTAATTCTGAGGAAGCAGAACTAAATATTTTTTCTCCTCTAGATGCTACTATTTTATTAGCAAAGGTTGCTGTCATTAAAACCTTTTCGCTACTAGAAGATGTTTGAGGTACTATATGATTTACGTATTTTCTAAAACCATTGATTCTTTTATAACCACCTTCAATATCAGGTTCAAAGTTTTGTAACTCTAAAGCCTGTCCCGGTTGCATAATAAATGTAGAACGACTTTTAACTAAACCACCTTCACACACAAATGCTGAAGGAGTTGTTTGCGATTGATCAGGCATATTAAGTTATCCTTAGTGGTGTATCTGCTCCTGTTAAATAACCTGATCTAGGTATGTATGTAGACCTTATATAATCAAATCTATTTACTAGTAATGTTTGCATATTTTTTATACCTTGTTCAAATCTTTGCATGTTTAATTGATACTGTGATGTTTCACCTCTATACTGATACACAAATGCTGTTGCACCATCTGCTATTATAGGTGCAAATCTGTCAGGTATAGATGTTGTATCACTATGTGCCGACATATCAGTAGGAAATGTAAAATAGTCGTATTTAATTGTAAAAGATTTGTTTGGAAAAGAATGTAAAAGATAATTATTATCAGGAGTTCTGACTATAAATTGAGGTATACCACCGTGATCAAATTGTGCTACTTGTACTCCACTATCGTGAGCAGATTCTGTTGTTCCATTTGCACCTCTAGTTGCTCCTGTAAAGGTCGTAGACGAGCCTATTTCTGTGTAGGTTATCTGTTCGTTACCTACAAATAATGTACCTGCACTAGCAAAGCCTGTAGTACTTGCAACAGTAATTGTAGTAATTGAATCTGTATGTGATTGACTTAGTGTTGTGGTTTCTACTTCATCTTCTTGTGTAATATAAGAATTTACATAATCATTATAATTTAGTATCCTTAATCTTCCACCACTTGTACCTAAGTCACTATCTTTAACTAATCTAAATGTGTTATAATCTACAGTTTTAGCATCTGTAGGTATGCTATATTTAATAGTACCTGCTGTTAATGTTTGTGTTTTAGTTGAGTGATTAAAAGGGTACTGAAATTCTTTTTGATTTACATATCGAATAGCTTCATTAACTGCGTTCTGACACTGTACTTGAATACCTCTAGCAGACGAAAAATTAGCAGACGTTAATGCTACTTCATTTAATCGTGCAATTACTCTATTCGTGTGTGTGAGAAAACTTTCAGCCATATCCTATCCTAAATGTATTATAACAGCTTTATGTATAGCTGTCAAGAAAAAAGTAAGTTAAGAGGGCAAGTTGCCCTGCCCCCTTAGTTATAGTTGAGTTACGCTAATGTATCTCTGTCTACTTCATTTGCTCCGAAATCCGTAGCACTTTGACTTGTGCAGTCTACAAGGATAGCAAACATTCTTAATGAGCCTCCTGTAGTTGTACCTGTCATTGCTTGAACTTCGAGGTCAATAGTATCCGTTGCTCCAACCATTACTGGTCCACCTTCGGCAGACGCAGCAAAGTCACCAACTGATGCACCATCAAAGTCAAAACCATCAACAAAGTTGTCGAGGTCTCCACCTGTAATACCGAAATCAAAATCAGTATTAGATGATGTACCTGCGTGTGCTGTTAGAACTTCCAAACCTGCATGTAGTATTAAGTGATTTGCAGGAATAGTTAATCCCGGAATAACATCGTTAGCTGCAAGAGCAGTACCTTTATCGGTAGTTGCTTCAGCAAAGTCTAACACACCTTCAATCATAAAAGGTTGACCCGGTAGACCTGCTTTACCAGCTCTGCCGTAAGCGTTAACTGTAGAAGTTGTTTGTGCTCCTAATGCCATAATCTAATCTCCCTTACGCTAAACAATACGCAGCAGTCACGATAGCTTCAGGTCGAAGTATCTTTCTGCCATACAAATGCATACCACGAACAATATCAGCGAAACTGTCAGGGTCTCTGTAAGTTTCTGTCTTATTAATTTGTTCAGCAGTAGCTATAGCTGAAGAATGACCTGCTACAATAATACCAAAGTTTGAAGCATTCTGACCACCTGTTGTCGCAGGACCTGTGCCTAGTGACGGAAGGTTGTTAGATGTATATACTTTAAAACCATGTAAATTACTTAAAACAAGACCATTTTTCAAACCACCTGCATCTCCACCAAAGTCTGAGTTTAGAAGTCTTGAGTCTTCATCTTTTAACATTTCGATAAAAACTGGATCAAGAACTAACCACCTACTTGATGTGTCAACATTTTGTTGGTCTAATAGTCTAGACATACGTGCTATAACTTGTAATGGAAATGCATTACCAGTTGTTCCACTTTTAGCAGCAGTTGCTCCACCTGCTCTTGGCTCAAGTCCAATAGCTTGGTTTGCAGTACCTGCAGTACCATTACTCTGTGTAAAATCAGAGGAATCAAGTGACATTGAAGTCAATAATTCTGCTCCAACTAAGTTAGAACCACTAGAAGCTGTAGATACAGCCTTAGCACCATTTACTGTTGTGTTAACAGCACTCGCAGCACTGTGAAGTGATGCTTGTTTAAAACCTGATAAGTAACCAAGAACATCTTGGTCAAATTGATCAGATAGCCTATAAGCAGCTCTATCACTAGCTAACTGTTGAAAGTTAACATGTGAATGTGCTTCTTCAATATCGTCAACCTTAAATGCAAAGTAATTAGCTTTGTCAATTGTTAGGCTGAACTCTTCATCGTCAAGGTCTTGAGGTGTAATTGCTGTACCTCTTGTATAAGCCTTAACTGTAATTTCAGGTTCTTTAATAACCTTAACGGAATCACCCATGTTAGCAATTTCGCCAAAGTAATCAGAATTAGTGATTGCTTCAACGACTGATGACTTGCGAAATGCAAGTTGCACCTGTTTGCTGTAAATAACTGGGCTAAAATTTCCATTAGGAAGGTTACCATAACCTGTCGCAGTAGAAAATGCCATTTTATATCTCCTATATTTTAAGCATAGTATACAGATGCGAACATACAAATGTAATAACAGGGCTGACTTACGTTAGGTGCAAATTGTACAGATTGTACATTACTGTAGTCTTTGGGCTAAGTTTATCAGGTACTCTTTAAAACTTTTTGTTGTTTGCGAAATTATAAGTATAGGTATTCACATATTTGTGGGCTATACTTATATTATATATTATAGTTATACTCATAAATTACTGTTTGTCAACAGTTTCTTTTGGAACTTCAACAAAAGTAAAGTTTACACTAAAGGAACGTCTTTCTCCTTTAGTCTTAAATGGATAAACACAATGAAATAATTCTGCAGGAAATATATAAAAATCTCCTACTTTTGGTTTAACCATAAAATTTGTTTGGTTGTATCCTGAAGATGTACCATGAGCAAATTGTATATGCCCATTTGCAGGATGATGGTCTTTATAATCTTCTTCCCACTCTTTCTCTATACCTTTAGGTAACTTTAGATAACCTACACAGGACATTCTAGCACCTGTGTGAATGTGTAAGGGGTTGTATTCATTCTCAAATTGCCTTACAAACCATCCTGAAGCTATTTGTATTCCATGATTAAAGTTTTCAATATCTAGTTTAGTTTCTCCAAAAGAATGTCTGTATTCAACATAGTTATGAAATCTACCTATAAAATGTGCAAACTCATTATGCCATAGTTGTTCTATTTCTTTAGTAAACTTTAATTCTTGTTTTACTTTACCTACAAGTTTATCAGACCAATCTTCTAAATCAGGGTTCATTAACTCATTCATCTTTCGTAAGAAAGCAGGAGTCATTTTTTTATAACCCATTACAGGACCAAAAGGTGCTATGTATTCCTCATCTTTTTTAGGAGTATATATTTTACTTTGATGTGCCATGCTCTGCTCCTACCTTGCTGAACCAGATACATCATATACAAACCTACCACTTCTTATAGATTCCATTATTGCGTCTGCATTTTTTTCATACTGTTGAGCAGACATTTTTTCTACTTGAGATTCTTTAAATACACCTTTTGTATCTTTTATAGCAGGTTCTGATCTTTCAGCTTTTGGATTAACACTTTTTGCAGCTTCATTTGTAGGTTCTACTTTTTTTGTAATACCTTTATCAGACTTATATAAATCTATTGCTCTTGCTGCTGACCTTGCATCATTGTCGTTATCATACAAAGCATCTTGAACCCATTTAGGTTGTTCTTCTGCCCACTCGTGAAAAACATCACTATCTCTAATAGTATTAAAATCAGGATGAAAACGCAGTAACTCAACTTCAGCTTTTTCTTTTACTGCTGTATTCTGCATTTCGTTTATACTAAGCATTCTATCTTCAAGAGTTTTAGCTTGTTCCATTGCTTTTTTAGTTGCAATAGTTTCAACGATAGCAGCTACATCAGGATATTCTTTTGCCCATGTTTCTATATCTTCATCTGACTTAGGTAATTTAATATTTTGTTTTGTCGATTCAGATAATTGACTTTTTAAAGTATCAATCTGTTTTTGAAAGTCTTGTTCTTTTTGTTGAACATGTCTTCTTAAATCACCATATCTTTTCTTAAAAGTTTTTTCTTCAGCATTAGTAGGTTCTTCTTCTTTTTCTTCTGCTTCTACTGTTTCTGAATCATTATCTTTTTTCTGTTCTTCTATTAGCTGTTTTAATTCAGCTTCTTCTTTTTCTCTTTTTTCTTCTTGTGAGTAGGGTTTACTCATAAATGCAGCTTTTTTAGGTGTTGCTTCCTTTGTCATTACTTTCTCTGACATATTTTTCTCCTTAGGGGTTATCGTAGCCAATTAGTTGGGGGATAAGTAGCCATTAATGTAGGTTATTTTTTAGAAGCTAACCCACCACGCTTCATAACTTTTTTCTTCTTAGGTTTTTTAGATGCTATACCACCTGCTTTAAAACCTCCAAATCTACCACCACTTTTATAAGGTGTTTGTTTTTGCATTTTTTCTCTAGCTGTTTCTTGTCTAGCTTTTGCTTGATTTTTTTCTATTTCATCTTTTCTAGCATTTTGGATGTCTTGCATAGCTTTTTGTGCAGCTTTTTTTATAGCTTCTTCTTGAATTTTTTGTGTTTGTTTAATTTGAGAAGGGTCTTGAATACCTTGACCCATTTTATTTTTAAACTCTTCTATAGTTTCTTCAACCTCACCTGTTTTATCAGGTTTATTTACAAAGTTAAGATCAGGAATTTGTATAGGTTTATCTGATAATGACGGAGGTCCTTCATCAAAAGGTTTGTCATCTGCAGCTAATTCTTTTTGTACTTGGTCTGCAGGTGGTAATCCTCCTGAAACACTAGTATTTACATTTGAACCTATTGTACTACCGTCTAAACTTTTAAAAGGAGAAGAATCAAGAGTAAAACTTCCCGGTAATGTGCCCGGAAGAGTTCTTCTGTATATTGTGCCTTCAACAGGTGAATCAGTTACACCATCTACAAAATCTTGTTCATTAAATTGTTCTGCACTAGTTATTTGTTGTTGTACTTGTTTTGCAGCTTCTTCTAAACTAAAAGGTATAAATCCTTTTTGATTTCTACTTTGATTAGCTAATTTAATATCAGGAAATAAAAATCCCGGAACTTTTTTACCCATTACTGTATAGTTACCATCTTTAATAAATTGAACAGCTTCTTTAGCACTCATTTCTTTATTATCTTCCATAACTTTTCGAATAGCATTTCTATAACTTTCTTGTATGTTATTTTCTCTTTGTTGCATATTTTGAAAAGAAGTTGAATCACCTTCTCTATCTTCTTTTTGTGTAACTTGTGCTGTATCTACTCTTACGTCTGTAGGGTCTTCCTCTACTTTTGTAGGGTCTTCATATGTAAAACCTTTATCGGTTAGTTCTTTTAATTTTTGTGTATATGCAGGTAATGGTTCTCCACCTTTAAATGCTATATATTCTATTTCGCCATTAGGTCCTACATACTTACGTAATTCATCATAACCATAAGATACATCACCACCAAACAAATCTTCAAATGATGCAATAGGTTGTTGTTCAGTAGTTTGTGTAGGTGCACCATAAAATGTAGCCTGTTCGTCTGCCATAGGTTGATTTGCAGGTTGTTGTGCACTTTCTACAATTGGTGTACGTTGAAACTTAGATGGCTGTGTAAACACACCATTAGCAGCCATTACACCACCCTGTGCCATTTCCTGTGGATCATCTTCCATATCTAAGTCATCCATAGTAAAAGGCATATCATCAGGCATTGTAGCTTCTTCTGAGTTACCCATCTGACCCATCTCTTCCATACGTTTAAGACCTGCTTTGGCTTCCTGTCTCATCATCATAAGTTTTTCTAAACCTATAAACCTAACCACATCTGCAGGAAAGACAAATTCGCCTTCACTTAATTGTGCAGGTATATCGTCTCTAACTTCTTCTTGTGCAGAACCTACAGGTACTTCGTTGCCTGATACAGGATCAACTGTTCCACCATCTTGTTCTAATCCACCCTCTTGAAATAGGCTCATTTGTTGTTGTAAACTCATATCATACCACCTTTGTATCTGTCTAATCTAGGATCACCTTTTGTTTTTGTTTTACTAAATTTATATTTAAGTTGATCTTGTTCTAATAGCATATAGCTATCTGCATTCATATCTAATTGATCTTGTTCTCTTGTATTTTTATATATATAAGAATCATATCCATTTTTATTTGCTACCTCTTTTATTTTATTAAACCACACTTTTTTATCTTCAGGATTAATAACTCTATTTTTTTTACGCCTAGTTTGTTCTTTTAATGCACTAAGCACTAAATCTTTCCACAATTTTTCATCTATCTCTTCTCTTACCATAGATTGATTTAATTTTGGATTGTAATTTTTTACATCCATTTCTTTTGCTGCATCAGACATAAAATATGTAACACCTTCATATTCTACTCTAGGTCTATTTTTTAAATCTATCATTGCTTCGGCTGTTTGTGTCATAAAATTCATTCCAGCTTTATCGTTTGATGCAACTGTTAATTCTCCAATCCACAAATGAGGTTTATTAAATATTCCTACATCAGGAATACGAGCAGGTTTTAAATTATCTGCAATCTTAAAAGGAAAAGTTCTTTGTCCTTCAGCTTTTAGTTCAAGTCCGTCAACTGTTAAAGTAGGTTTCATTGTAGGTTCTACTACTCCATACTTCATTTTATTCATAGAATCTGCTTGTCCTTTTGTGCCTACATGAATACCAAAATCACTTTCACCCATTAAATTAAACTTATTCCCTTCTATTTCTCCTTTACCTAAATGATATACATTTTTTGTATATGTTGTTGTAGGTTTTAATGTTACATCTTTTGGTCTAATAATTATTTCATCTTCAAAATTACCTTCATTTAAATCTGCACTTGCTAATATGTCTTTTTTATTTACTTCATATTTTTCTAAAGGTGGGTAATTTTGACGTCGATTCCAAGGTAAACTTTTTGGATCAAAGTCTGGATTTAAAGTAAAAGATGTTGGTATATCACTTGCATCTATATCATATTTTTTTAAATTTTTAGGGTCTAAACTTCCTGTTCTGTATACAATCATTTTTTCAGGGTATGCTTCTAATTTTTTTTGAGTTAGATTATATATATTTTTTTTAACTTTATTTAACCTATTTTCTGATACTACATTATACATACCAAATTCTTTTTTTCCACCAAAAGTTGTGCTATATAATAATTCTGATAAATATTCTCTCGCTTCATATGTATTTGTGTTAAATAAATCTTTAAAATAATCTGTAGCAGGTTTTCCTGTAGTGAATACTGTACTAAAAACTTTTTTTGTTGTTGCATCTAAGTTTTCTATATCTGCTGCTTTTAAAGCTGGAACTGTTTCTCTAGTAACTTCTAATTGAGATTTAGGAAATTTTAAAGGTTCTTTGTATACTTGTTTAGATTTAGGTACATTAACTTTTTCTTTTGGCAAAGATTTTTTTATTCCTGTTTGTAATCCCTTAACTAATGCCTTACCTGAAATAAGCCCACTAATTATTTCTCCTGTCATTTGTGCAGGATCACTAGAATCTGAAGGTATACCTATTGAATTTAACATTTGATCAAATTTAGCCCTACCAAATTTTTGTTGTAAAAAATCTATCTGTGGTTGTACAGATGTTGCAATAGCAGATATGTTTTTTGAACCGTAATTTATTGCTAAATCATTTACAAGTTTATTTAATTCTAATAAATCAAAAGGTATAGCTGCTGTGCCTACAGCAACCCCAATACCTGCTTTTTTCATTCCTTTTGCTTGTTCTTTAGCAAAATCTTTA
>Ga0209535_1000544_pt1 | contig 27023 bp, 43 predicted proteins | sample LinPmetageLP28_FD_184041 | JGI IMG/M metagenome (GOLD analysis project Ga0209535, IMG submission 184041) | Marine viral communities from the Pacific Ocean - LP-28 (SPAdes) (version 2) | ecosystem: Environmental > Aquatic > Marine > Oceanic | place: Pacific Ocean | collected 2009-08-22
CAAAGGTTGTCAGCTAAGACAATCACCGACTCTGAGAAGAAGGAACTATTTGCTTTGGCATTTGGTGAGGACTTTATGGCGAGTGAGGACAAGGGCGCAAAGAAGACTTACGAAGTATAACCCATAGGGGGGGGCGAGAGCCTCTCCCTTTTTTATTTGACACTATGAAAGACGTATTAGAATACATCGAGAGGAGACTTGAGGGGGAAGAATGGAACAAGAACTATCACCAAGACAAACTCAAGAAGGCTACCGATGCCATTGAGGTTTGGAAGAAGAAGATAGGCATCACCAATGAGGTTGATGAGAGCCTCATTGAGCACCTACGCAAAGACGTTGACTATCACAGGGAAAGGCTCCAATCCAGCCTCTTTGAGTTGGACGTATTGTACACGGCACGAGACGCCAAGCACGAGAAGTATCACAAAACTATATCCAAGAGATGAAACAATTCAAGACCTCCTACCCTGAAGAACCCATTCACGACTACAACGAATGGCGCAAGTGGCTCAGTACTCAAGTAGTCAAGGCAAACGAGAGAAGAGTCATCGACGACTTCAAGCGTCACGTCAAGGACGCATTCAACGAGAAGAGATGAGCTTCACTGACGATCCATACACGAGCAAGAAGACCTTGATGCAGGAGAATGAAGACCTCAAGTTTTGGCTCACCTACATCCAATATCGCGCCCATACCTTTTGGGCTGGCCGTCCTTCTGCATATTGCACGGTGGACATAGACAACATTTTGATACGTGTCAAGAATGACCTCATCAAGTATGGGAATGACACCACTCTCAGACGTATCGCATTTGAACAAGAACAAACAAACCCCAAAACCCAAAACGATGGCAACATCTAAAATCAAAACGGTAACCAAGACCGACAACACTTGGAAAGGACAATCAGGTACAATGTATGACTATGAGGTCACAATGGAAGACGGCTCTGAGGGCATCGCTTCTAGCACCTCGGCTGAGTCTCCACCCTATGGAGTAGGTGATGAGGTAGAGTACACCAAGACCACCAACAACTTTGGAACAAAGCTACGCATCAAGAAGGCTGGCAGCTTCACCCCAAGAGGTCAAGACCCAGCAGAACAGAAGAGAATTGAAAACTCTTGGGCCTTGAAGACTGCGGTGATGATTATGGGCGAATGTGCCGAGGACGTTTCCTACAAGGACTACCTCAATCAAGCCACAGACCTCTCACGTCTTCTTCTTCAAACAAGGGACGCGGTATGAGTATCAGAAGCCTACAAGCGTATCAAGACCTCATTCCTACGCTTAGAGACAAAGAGCAACGCATCATGTATGCTCTAGGAGACAACCTCTTCAATGCTGAGGACATCAGTCGAAGGACGGGCATACCCATCATCACCACACGAGCTAGGCTCTCGGAGATGTATGACCAAGGGATAGTAGCGCAAACCCGAAAGGGTTTGTACTACATCCCCCCTCGTGAGGATAGAGCCAACATTGAGAAGGCTAGGCTAGAAGCGAAGTACGAGAAGTGGAAGAAGCTCGGTGAGAGGCACGGGTGGCATTTTCGATATGACACCATCGACAAGAATGGTGAGCCACAACCTGAAGACTACAAACAAGGCAGCGGCCTCGTGGCTGAGTTGCCTTTTAATTGAAGATATGAAGAAGACAAAACATACCAATGACCTCAAGAAGTTCATCAAGAAGAAGTTTGGATCGCAGATGAATTGCGCAAAAGCCCTCGAGGTGCAACCTCAAACCGTGTATAATTGGCACACCTCTAATCCGAGGGGGATGCTGAAGTACGCCCCTGAGATTGTGATGCTCTGTGACACCACATGGACTCAACTGAGTGCCGAGGTGTTACATCGAGAAAGCGAAATAAAAACCAAGAAACTATGACCCCAAGTAGACCACTCTCATACTCTAGCCTCAAAGCCTTTGGCAAGAGTCCCAACCATTACCTCTCATACATAGACTCAGGCTTCAAGGCCAGCCCCGCTATGGAGCTAGGCACGGCCATTCATTGCGCGGTGCTAGAGCCTAACAAGTACGAGGACTCATACCATCTTAGTGAGCATCGAAAAAACACCAAAGCCTACAAGGAGATGGCGGCCCAAAGCCCTGACGCTACCTTTCTCAATCGCTCTGATTGGGAGACGGTGAAGAAGGTTCGAGATGCCGTTGTCATGCAAGACCACCACAACCTCATATCCTTGGCGGATCGCTATGAAGTGGAGGTGACGGGCAACATCAATGGCCTTCCCTTTCGTGGCTTTGTGGATGCGATGGGTGTCAATTACCTAGTAGACCTCAAGACGTGTCGTGAGAGTAGCCCTCAAGAGTTTCAACGTAGCGCGTGGAACTTTGACTACTACCTACAAGCTGCCGTGTATTGTGAGTTGACGGGCTTGCGTGACTTTTGGATAGTTGCTTGTGAGACCCAAGCCCCATACAACGTCACTAGCTTCTACATCTCTGACGAGTATCTCGATAGGGGTAGGGCCAAACTCTACAAACTCATTGAGAAGTTCAAGGCTTGGGACGGAGAGCCTCAAGGCTACGCACCAGGACAAGACAACTTCTTCACCCTTGATGCTCCACGCTGGGCCTGATGGAAAGGCAGTTCAAAGGCATATGGATAGACGCTGAAATTTGGCTACACCCTAAGCTATCCGCAGTTGACAAGGTGCTACTTGCAGACATCCACTCCTTCACGGGCAATGGGAAGACGTTCTACAAGACGAACGATACCATCTCAGAAGAGTTGTTCGTGTCAGTCAAGACCATTTCAAGGTCAATCAAGAAGCTAAGTGAGATGGGTTTGATCCGTATAGGTGGAACGAAGCGCAAAAGGCTTGCGTGGTCGCTCTATCAATCGGGACAAATTGACCATGACAATGGTCACAATGTCCTCGATACGAGTCAAAATGTCCCGTCTGACGGGTCAAATTGTCCCACTACTAATACAAGTACTAGTCCAAGTACTAATACATCTACTAGAAGGGAATTGGTTTTCCCTTTTGAAGATGAAAGATTCAAGAAGGCATGGGCTGAATGGTTACAAGAGAGAAGAGATAGGCGATACAAAAAGTTCACCTTCAAAGGAGAGCAAACGGCACTCACCAACCTAGGTGAAATCTCCAACCTTGACCTTGACACCGCCCTAGCTATCATCAAACAAAGTTTTGCCCACAACTATCAGGGCTTATTCCCCATCAAAAATGACAAAAGAACTAGCAAAAAATTCGATTCACTCAAGTATAGAGACTATCTCAGCACCCTCAGTCAAGATGACTCTTGAGAGGGCGTGGGATACGGGCTTAAATGTGAAGGGCGCATACAAGAGGGAACCTCAGCTCGTCCATATGACTCTCACCGCACTCCTCAAGGATGCGGTTGACTACCTAGAGATGAACAAATCTTTTAGGCATGAGGGCGACTACATTGAAGCGGTCAGCTATCTCATAGAAGAGTTTCCCGTGATGAAGCTCGAAGAGTGGAAGGTCATCACTACACGCTTGAAGGCTGGGTACTATGGCAAGATGTACGAGCGTCTCAAGCTCCCTGAGTTGGTAGAGATATTCAAGAGCCACGAGTCAGAACGTGCCGAGTATATGGAGAGGCAACATGAGCGATCCAAAGCGCAAGTCAACAACCTACCACCTATCACCCCTGAGCAAGAGGCCATGTGGAAATCATTTGTCAAGTCTCTTGACTTACCTGAAAGCACACCCAAGAGGTGGGACTTTATCCCCTACCCTGACACTGACATAGAGCAGTACGAGAAAGACTTGGAGGAGCGTAGAAAAACTCAAAATGATGCTTAGGCACGGCTCTCTCTTCTCAGGTATCGGAGGCTTTGACCTAGCTGCCGAGTGGATGGGATGGGAGAACGTCTTTCATTGTGAGATAGACCCCTTTGGTCAAAGAGTCCTCAAGCATCACTTTCCAAATTCAATAGCCCATGAAGACATCAAAACACTTCAAGCAACTCAGTATCATAGACGAGTTGACATCATCACAGGGGGCTTCCCCTGCCAGCCCTTCTCCAATGCAGGGCAAAGAAAAGGCACACAGGATGACCGTCACCTCTGGCCTGAAATGCTTAGAGTCATACGAGAGGTTTCCCCATCATTCGTCGTGGGTGAGAATGTTCGTGGCCTCCTTAATTGGGCTGGGCCAAATGGAGAACCCAATATGGTATTCAACCAGGTGTGTGCTGACTTGGAAGCTGAGGGGTACGAAGTCTCACCGATTATACTTCCAGCTTGCGGCAAAAACGCTCCCCACCGACGAGATAGAATATGGTTTGTTGCTCACTCCGACCACGTCAGAAACTTCAGAAGACCCAATAGAAACAAGGAAGAGAGTAGAAGCCGCAGGGTACGACAATCGCACCAAGTACATCACGCTCAAGAGTCAGATATTGTACGGGAATTTTCTACCGACCCCCACGAAGTCTTGTGTGAAAGGAGGGACGGCAGTCGAAAGAACGGACGGGGGCAAGCGAACAACCGAGCTTCATCATTTGGTAAGCCAAGAGGCTGGGAAAAGTTCCCAACTGAATCCCCTCTTTGTGGAGGAAATGATGGGTTTCCCCAAAGGTTGGACTCTATCAGCGTTCCAAAATGGAGAAGAGAAAGCGTCAAAGCCTACGGAAACGCCATAGTACCCCAAGTGGCATACGAGATATTCAGAGCAATACAAGAGACACACCTAGACCCAAGTGACCTTGATGGTTAGGGCTATCTCTTTGAGGTCTCTAAACTCCTCCCGCACTATCCTATCAATGATGGGATAGAGATAGCAATGAGCTACCTCTTCTTCACTCGTCTCAGTCACGATCCGTTGAAGGCCGTTTCTACCTATCCCCGCATCAATGTGCATGAATTTGAAATCCTTTGACACGACTGCCTTGACAATTTGATGGTATTCGTTGTTGGGTGTCGTAGACATCAGAGCGGGGGTTGTTGGGCAAGCATCTCCAAGAAGTCATACATACCTATCATGCCATCATGGTTGAAGTCAAACTCAGCGACTTGACTAGACGGGTCGTACTCAGTCCCATAGGAGGTGAGCAGCAACAAGAAGTCCATGATGTAGGTTGACCACATACCTCTTCTACGTGTTATATGTCAAAAGGTTAGTCAATAACAACTTGAAGAGCGAACCTATTTGGATCATCGGTGGCCACTAGCTTGTAGCTCGTCCCATACCAAGTGTCATGGTAGATGGTGTCAAGCTCAAGAACATGGTGAAAGGTCTTGATGGGGTAGCTAGAGTCCCACTGGGTTTCCAAAATCAGTTGGCATCGGTATCGCTCAGGATGCTCATAGAGTTTGGCTGGAGCAGAAGCGAGGCAGCCTTGTAGCAAGACCACTAGAATAAGAAGTACTTGTTTCATCGGCTACAATGTATGGCGTTTCTATTTGGTTCCTAGGGTGTTGTGTTGGTATATTATACCCCGTGCCAACGGAACGCCAAAGGCTAATCAAAAAACTCGACCAAGTATTCAGCCGATACATCAGAACAAGGGTCGCAGACGAGAGGGGTTTTTCCCCTTGTTTCACTTCAGGGGTGGTCAAGCATTGGAAAGAGATGGATGCTGGCCACTTCATGAGCCGTGCTTGCTTCTCTACGAGGTGGAATGTGAAGAACGTACAATGTCAATCCAAGTTTGACAACGCATTTCGAGGAGGTGAACAGTACAAATTCGGCAAGGAGCTAGACAAGAAGTATGGGGAGGGGACGGCTGAGGAGCTGATGCACTTGTCAAAGACAACCAAGAAGTATGGTGTACACGAGCTGAGGGAGATGATAGAAATATTCAAAGTCGAGTGTGAAAGAATCAACGAGGAGAAAGGACTTTGATGAATGGCTCACCAAAGAGTACCCACAACTTGTGAGGTATGGGAGGAGGTATCACCGCGATGCGTCCGACCTAGTCAATCATGTCTACTTGAGGGTGGTGAAACAGGACTTGTCAAAGGTCATGCGCAATCCTGATGGCTACTTCAGAAAGGCCATGTACATAGAAGCGACGAGAGGCAAGTTCAAGCGTGACTACACCATCACCCAAGAGCTTTTGTATGACATTCCTAGTGAGAGCGTTAGTATTGATGATGCACTCAATAGAGAACAACTCGAACTATTCACCGACCGCTTGTCTTGGTTTGACCAAACGGTCTTCAGGCTATGGCTCAACGGAGAGAATATCTCAGAGCTTTCAAGAGAATCGGGGATCGCTCTAGAGACGCTTCACACCTCACTACATAGAACAAAGAATAAAATCAAGGATGCTTTTAGTCACCTCAGAAATAAGGAATCGAAGACTTGAGATATGCCGCAAGTGCAAGCACTTCGTCAAGCCTACTCAATCATGTGGGACGCTTGGCCTAGGGGAGCGCGTCAAGTACAAGAACACCACGAAGAGGCTATGTGGGTGCATCATGCCAGTCAAGACACATCTCAAGATAGGCAGTTGCCCTATACACAAGTGGAGAAGCACCATCAAACCCAGCGACCTCAAAGAGTTGAGGGCATTACTGAAGGAGATGAGTGACAACCGCATCACAGGGGAGCAGAACAAGAAACTCACTACACTCTACAACGCCATCACCCGAAAAAATACCAAGGTCAGCGGGTGCGCTCCATGCGTCAAGAAGATGATTCAGGAGATGAAAGACCTACTAGAAGAAGCATGACATCAAGGAAAGCAAAGAGATACATCAACCAGGCTGATGAATGGGTCGTCTTTACCTCTGAGAAGAAGGGCGAAGACCAGCACTTCAAAGTGATGGTTTCCAATGACGAAGCGTGGGAGGTGCTATTGAATCTCGCAGTCAATGACTACCACATCAGAGAGACGCTCAGAAACATACTAAAAACCGCAGATGACTACATCAAAAATCAGCGAGATTCGGGAGAATCCCTCGAACCCTAGGACCATATCAAAAGAGAAATTTGCCAAGCTGGTCAAGAGCATCAAGGACTTTCCTGAGATGCTGCAAGCTCGCCCCATCGTAGTTGATCCAACCAATACTATTCTAGGTGGCAACATGAGGTACAAGGCTTGCATTGAAGCTGGCCTCGATGAAGTCCCCGTCTATGTAGCGACGTGGGAAGAAGGAAAGAACCCCCGCTTCATCATCCAAGACAACGCATCATACGGAGAGTGGGACTACGATGCTCTAGCCAATGAATGGGATGCAACCGACCTCAATGAGTGGGGTATAGACTTATGGAATCAAGAAGAGGACGAAGAGCCTCAGCCCCAATCTCAGGGCATCAAGATTGACTTTGACCATAGCGATTATGACACGGCTCTAGAGTTGGTCAACGCACTCAAGGGGTCTGACACCTACATAGGGGGTATAGTCCTCAAGGCACTCATGGCCCAATTCAAATAACACAAATGGCACACGAAAAAAAGGAATTTCTTGAGGCACTAGAGAGGTCACTAGGGGTAGTCACAACCGCAGCTCGGTCGTGCAACATCTCACGACGCACTCACTACCGATGGCTTGAAGAGGACGAGGACTACGCTGAGTCGGTCAGAGATATCCAAGAATCAGCCATCGACTTTGCTGAGTCTAGCTTGCACCAGCAAATCAAAGACAAGATACCCAGCTCAACTATCTTCTTCCTGAAGACCAAGGGCAAACACCGAGGCTATGTAGAGACCCAAGACATCAGCATCACCGAGGGCAACAAGAAGCCCTCATGGTTTGACGAGAACAAGGATTGAAGCAACCCACGACATACTACCAAGCCAAGTCATGCACCTCACGCATACAAGTCCATCAAGGGGGGACTCGTAGCGGCAAGACGTACTCCCTATGTCAAGTCTTGATAGAGAACTGCTGGAACAACAAGAACCTAGGGCTTGTGGTCACGATATGTCGCAAGACCTACCCTTCACTCAAGGCATCGGTGATGAGAGACTTCTTTAACATCCTTGAGAACCAAGGGTGGTACGATCCGTCCAAACACAACAAAGTAGAGAGTACATACAAGCTCTTTGGCAACCTCGTAGAGTTTATCTCTGTTGACCAACCGACGAAGGTGCGTGGTAGGAAGAGAGATATACTCTTCATCAACGAGGCCAATGAGTTGAATCTAGAAGACTGGAGACAACTAGTCTTGAGGACAAAGCAACGCATCATCATTGACTACAACCCGTCTGACGAGTTTTCTTGGATATATGACCAGGTGCTTACACGACCTGACCACCAGTTCTTCAAGACCACCTACAAGGACAACCCATACTTGACCGAGGAGACCATCAAGGAGATTGAGAGACTGAAGGAGGCAGACGAGAACTATTGGAAGGTGTTTGGCCTTGGAGAGCGTGGAGTGAGTCGTACAACCGTCTTCTCTCATTGGAAGGAGGTAGACCAAGTCCCTGAAGGCTTCGAGCTGATGAACGTGGGGCTTGACTTTGGGTACACCAATGACCCAACTGCCATCGTCAAAGTCTACACCGATGGTCATGGCTTTTGCCTTGATGAGGTGTGCTACTCTACGGGCTTGCTCAATACCGATATATGTCAGGTGCTGAGGGGAGCTGACATCTCTAGGACCACCAACATTGTGGCTGACTCAGCCGAGCCAAAGAGTATAGATGTCATCCACGGGCAAGGCTTCAACGTCTACCCTTGTCGCAAGGGTCGTGACTCGGTCAGGAGTGGCATCGACTTTATGAGGTCGAAGCCCCTGATTATTACCTCTAGGAGCGTCAACGGAATCAAAGAACTAAGGAACTACAAGTACAAGGAAGACAAGAATCAACGACCTTTGAACGAGCCAATAGATGCCTTCAATCACTTTATAGATGCGAGTAGGTATGCCATCACCTTTAACGCTACCAACCCCAACTACGGAAGCTACCAACTTGGCTAGTGTAAGAGATGCAATCAATCAGAGTTATAGACACGAAAACCCATAGACATGGCAAAGAAGAAAACAACCCAACCTACCCCAGCACCTCAAGACCCTTATGCTCTGGCATTGGGATTGCTAGAGGAATCAAGAGTAGACCACACCAAAACTGAGAAGGCAGCTCGTCAGCTTGCCTCTTTGATGTCTGACGCACCCCATGAGGTGAGAAAGGTCTTGCATGAGTCTTGCTCTGCTCTCCTTGCTGGTCAGCACGATAAAGCTGAATTTCACCTCACCAACTTGATGAGAGTCAAATGAGCTTTACTAAGGCCCAAGACGTGTCAGACATGACGGCTCTCAAGACTGACATCACCTCTCTCATATCAGCAAGAGGCACAAGGAGCGAGGCCCGCGCTCTTACTCGGTACAATGCCGAAAAAACAACCATCGAAGGGAGGAGTACTGAGAACGTCAGAAGGCTAGGGATGGGCTATATTGACCGCATGATTAGCGAGGGGCGTGACGCAAATGCCTTGCGCCATGCACAAGCAATCATTGACATCATGGCCTTTATCCCATGAAGATAGACTTACCCAATAGCTTTGAAGACCTCACCATCAAAGACATGGTGACGCTTCACACTAGCCCTAGTGACAAAGTGTGCTTGATGAATCTTTGCGGGATCAATCGTGAAGACTTGCTCAAGTTACCCAAGAGGCTTCTTGATGAGGCATACGAACACCTCAACGAGCTACGCTCACAAGAGTCAGGCCAGCACCTCACAAGGCTCAAGCTAGATGGCAAGACGTATGGCTTTGTCAATGATTGGGAAGCCTTCTCCTTTGGTGAGTACATCGACATGACTGCCTACGCTCAGGATGTCTATGGCAATGCCACCAAGATGATGGCCCTGCTCTACCGACCCATTGTGATTGACCGAGGTGACACCTACACCATCGAACCATACACAAGCAAGGAGAATCACAAGATATTCGAGCTTGCCCCAGCGACTTTGTTTGGTGGTGCGATGCTTTTTTTTTGGACTTCCAAAAGGACACTTCTGAGCAGTTTGCGAGTCTCTTTGAGTCAGACGATAACCCAAGCGAGTTTGGGGCTAAGTGGGGATGGTATCCAGCTATCTACTCCCTTGCCGATGAGAACTTCTTGAAAATGAATGAGGTGACTGAGAAGCCCCTAGGGACGGTCTTGACTCACCTGGCATACCTCCACGACCTAGCCCATAAAAACCGCAATGATAACCTTCAGCAACATAGTAGATAGGTTTGAGACCTTTGTTGAGAAGCACTTCTTTTTGAAGTCATTCTCTTTCGGCTCACCTGAAGACCTAGACCTTGACAAGTTCGAGAACTTCCCACTTTGCCACCTCGTGTACACTTCAGGCTCTTACGCTGACAAGGTCAAGTCGTACACCCTTGAGGTATACATCTTGGATTGTCCAAGGGGTGAGGACTCCCGCAAGGAGTTTGAGAAGGACACTATCACCCAATGTGAGATGGCGGCTGAAGATATCTTGGCTGACCTAGAGAACGGAGGCAACATCTTTGACTTCGACTTTGCCTATCAGCTAGAGAGCGCATCTATCACCCCTCTCGAAGAGATGGAGACCAACGTACTGAGTGGCACTCTCCTTCAAATCTCAATAGGTGTACCCTATCTCTACGACACTTGCAACGCCCCCTTGACTGGGGTCAGCCCACAGGGGACGAACACGAGCTTCTCAGCGCGTGGCCTCTTGAGGGTCAAGGAGGTTGACGGATCGCCTGACGTCACCACCGTCAAGACCATCAACGTCAGCAATGGGACACTAACCGACAACGGGAGTGGAGAGGTGACGATTGACACGGCTGGCACTACGACGACTGCTGGTCTTGTTGGAACTTACAAGTACACCTCAAGCCTTGAGTCTAAAAGCAATACAACGGGGTCACTAGTGTCGGGTGTCATCAATGTAGCACCCCACACCGACCTCACCTTTGACAATCGCAATCTAGTTGGCCCTCAGCACTTTGTTCACAATTTCCCTCTAGGGAGAAGAGAGCTTCACGGCCTCACATCAGGGACGACGGTGAGGGTCAAGTACACCCTTGAGGTCACCCACTCTACGGCTGGTCTCATAGCAATAACGTCAACGGCAAGCAATCCGGCATTCTCGGAAACACTCGTTGTCACAGACCCTAGCACTCAAGCGGTTACTCTAGATGGGACGTTCACGAACCTCACGACGACCTCAATATTTTTGAATCTCAGCGTATTATCTAACTGCATCAACACGGTAAAAATCACCGCGTTTGAGCTTGTAATAACTCAACCAAGCTAATGAGTAGCCCTAAGCATATCGAATGGGAAAAGGACGAACACGGCCAACAAGTAGGCAAGTGGTCAGTATCAACGGAAGCCGCCCTCAATAGATGGCAGAAAGTCTATGACTCTATCAATGAGCTGGAGGAGAGACTTAGAAAACTCGAAAACAAATCCAAGTAAGATGATTGAATTTTTCACAACCAACGGGGCAGAATTGCTCATCGGATTCATGGCCTTTGCTAAGGTCGTGGTCAACCTCATCCCTAGTGCCAAACCCATCCAAGTGTGGACATGGGTAGACACCCTCATCAATGCCATCGTAGCAGACAAGAGAAGCGATGGGAAAGAGGGCTGACAAAGTCTTCGACGAGTTTGCTGAAGAGTGGAGGCTTGCTTCCATGCGGAACCTCGGCACTCGCACGATAGGGAAGAACAAGAGCTACGGGGCTACGCGATCCCGTAAGTTAGCCAAGAGCCTCTACGTCAAAAGAGTAGGAGGTGAGATTGAGGCTGGCTCTCCCTTGCCGTATGCCAAGTTCATACACTATGGGGTGAGTGGCACAAAGGTCAAGCGTGACACCCCGTATCGCTTTACCACCAAAGCACCTCCAAGCAAGCCTATTGAGAAGTGGCTGAAAGCCAAGCCCGTCCGATTGCGTGACCCCAAGACTGGTGAGTTTTTGAAGAAGACGAAATGGCGACTCAAGAGCGCGGCTTATGGTATCGCTCAAAGCATCAAGAAGCGGGGGATACCAGGTGTGGCATACTTCTCTGAAGCGTTTGAGACTATGTACCCACGCTTTGAGAGTAAGATAGCTGATGCCATCGCGTTAGATGCACTAGACGACCTCACCGACCTCGACAACCCGAACCTAAAGTAATGGCAGCACAATTCGACTCAGCCCCCTCGCAGACCTATATGCCCGCAAATCAATCGCTCATCTACACGATAAGTGATAGCGGGGGTGCGGTCAGCGCGTCACATCGTTTCATAGTAAGAGTCTTCCAAGGCACGAATGAGATGGCCAAGCTATACCTCACGGCCAATACCAACAATAAGGCACACTTTGACTTGTCGTCTATCGCAAAAGACCTCTTGACAACTGACCACCTTGAGGCTGATGGGGTGGGGACACTCTTCGAGATGGGGACGGTAGTCGAACATAGCCATCTAGGAACTGCCAAATTCAGTGTCAAGGTTGGGACGTTCGACGGATCAAGTGAGACGCTTGATGAAGCAACGAAGGACATCTACTTGACCAATGGCTCTCAGCAAATCCGTGAGGGGCTACACCCCGACTTCTCGGCCTACTACCCCACGGCTGCTACTAAGAAGGTGTGGCTCACGGAGAGGGGCGATGGGACGGGAACTATCAGCTTCAATTTTGCTGACAACGATGAGGGGTGCATTGCGTGGCTTCATGACAATACTATCATCAGCGGGATAGATACCAAAATTTTCTATCAACTCTATGACGCTTCAGATGCAGTACTCGGAACGGATAGCAAAGTCATATCAAGCGTGGGAGGCAATGCCCTAGGCGCTACCGACTACACTCAGAAGCTACACTTCACGGGTCTTGCTCCAGCATCGCTAAGGTTCACGTCAACTGAGCTGCCGAATAGGTTTTCTAATTGGTCATACTACTTGCTTTGGTTGAGCAGTGCAACCCCTACCCGTGCGAGTTTCTATGTCCGAGTCAACAAAGACTGCGGGGTCATCAAGAACCAACGAGTACAAGTAGCGTATGCCAACCGACTAGGAGGGTGGGACTTGCTCACGTTTGATGGCAACGCATCGAAGAAGGTCACGGCTCAGAACAAACCCTACTACAAGGCTCTAGGCAACTACGATGCTGCCACATACACCTTCGACCCAAGCGATAGGACAAGCGTACCATATCAGATAACCTCAGAGGACAAATACACCTTACGCGCTCAGAACTTCTCAATAGAAGACAACTTCATGCTTGAGGGATTGATGATGAGTGACAACGTCTACATGAGGTATGGCGACTCCAGCTCTATCGTCGGTGGCATGACGGATCGTGACAAGTGGCTTCCCGTCCTAGTGGACACAAAGAGCCTTGTCATCAGAGACAAAGTTGAGAGCCGCATCTTTGACGTGAGCCTTGAGGTCACACTAGCACAAGAATCAAGATGCTGAGACTTAGACTATGGAACTTCGCTGAGTCTGCTCAATATGATGTAGACCTCTATGAGAACGCGCCTATCAACCTCAATTATCGCTTCACCGATGTCAGCCAAGTAAACAAGTCAAAGGGTAGCTTCTCTCAGACCTTCCGAGTGCCAGCCACAAGGGACAACCTTGACTTCTTTGGTGGGGTCATCTACCCTGATGTCAGAGAGCGTAATGGGCTAGTCAACACCACTTGGAATGTCAAGAAGAAGGTTCGAGCAGAACTAGCATATGAGACCATTCCCATCATGCAAGGGAGCGTACAACTCAAGAGGGTAGTACGTCAAAAGAAGCAATACTATGACCTTGAACTTGTCTTCTTTGGTGAGAGCGTAGACATCGCACAAAGCGTAGGGCAAAAGAAACTCTCTGACCTCACGCTCACAACGGTAGACCATGATTGTACGGTAGCCAACCTCGTCTCTAGTTGGTTTGAGATTGGAGCTTTTCCCTTGAATGGTGACGTCAAGTATGGCATCATGGACAAGGGGTCCAACTGGTCAGGGGAGATATGGACTGCAACTGACCCTCTCAAGGCCGCTGAGTTTACACCATACCTGAGAGCGTACTACATACTCAACAAAATCTTCACCGAGGCTGGCTTCTCTATCTCTAGCACCTTCTTGAATACTGATGCCTTCCAAGACATCTATATGCCCTTGTTCTCTGGTGGGCCTGACCTCATCAAGAGTGATGACTTTGGTGACAATACTGCCAAGGCAGGGCTAGTCTCAAACCAGTCTACCACTACGATGAATGCCGAGATACTGCAACTCAAGGACACCGTTGATGGCGGCAGTGACCCAAGTGGACGTTGGAACAATAGTACCTACAAGTACACCGCACCCGCAAGCCAATTTGTATTCATCAATGCCTTTGCTTTGGTGACCAATGGCATTGTAAGAATTGTGCATACTATCAGCGGGGTTGAAACTATCATACACACTATCTCAGGCATTGGAGGCTTTCAAAATGGGTCTGACTTTCTGTTCATGCCTAGTGGGTCAACTCTTCACATGGCGGTTGTAGATACCACGGGAAGCGGGGCCGTCGTAGTAGGTCTAGACCAAGCCTATGGAGGGGCGACCTTTATGAATATCGACTTTGTGACCGATCCCGTCAGCGGCTTCACCGTTGACACTTCTCTCAATATGCCTGACTTCAAGCAAATTGACTTCGTCTCCTCTCTTCAAAAAATGTTCAACCTAGTCTTCATCCCTGACCCTCTTGATGCTACCAAAATCAAGATTGAACCCTTCCAAGACTATGTAGCTTCAGGGACTAAAAAGGATTGGACCAACAAGATTGACTTCACTAGTGACATCGTCATAGAGCCAACGGCAGATATCCAGTCCTCGAAGTACAAATTCACCCATGCTGAGGGTGGGGACTTCTTGAACGATGCGATACAACGTGGACTAGGGAGGGTGTATGGAGATATGGAGATACTTGACCTAGAAAACGATTTCAGCCGAGGGGACTATGTGAGTCAAGACGGCTTTGCCCCACATACCATGAGCCTGATACCTGACAACTCCTACCCGATTCATCGTTGTATTCAGGCCAGCGGTGCGGGGGTTGCCAAGCCCAAGCCTCGCCTAGCCTATTGGAATGGGGTATCTAGTGTCTATGGCAGCTACCAGGTATTGGGGGACACGGGTAGTCCTGCGGCATCTACGGTCTTCCCCGTCTTTAGCAACTACTCTGATGAGATACCTACCATCACAAGCCTTGACCTCAATTATGGCTTTGAGTTTCCTATGATACCAAACAACGGCCACCCATTCAATACGCTCTATCAGACGTATTGGTCAGGGCTGGTCAACGAGTTGTACTCCTCAGATGCTAGGCTTCTCACTTGCAAGATGCTCTTGACTAGTCAGGACATACAAGACTTTCAATTCAGCGACCAAATCTACATAGAGGGGACGTACTACCGAGTCCTTGAGATAAGCGGATTTGATGCCACAAAGGTTGCCCCGTCTAGTGTTAAACTCATCAAAATCTTGACCAATGTAGCTGACTGCGATGACACCCCAACGGGAGTCAATAGCTCAGGAAGCATAACCTTTAACAACTCAGCGACTGACTTTGGCAATCAAGAATGTTGTGAGAAGTATGGGTACATCTTCAAACCTGACAAGGCTGGCGGCAATGCTCGATGCACAACCGCTGGGGTGTTTCTACCACCTACATCGTAAGAAAAATGAAGGAGAGAAGTTATATCATGGAAGCGATTGACCTGATGGTCAACGATGCAGAACCTATGAAGAAACCTTACACCGTGCCACGATGGTTAGACTATCTAGCTACGGGAGTCTTTCTTTTGGCTTATGCTATGGCCGTGCTTTGGATCGTGTGCAAACTGATTGACCTATTCTGATGGCTGACGCAAAAAAGGTGATGACCCTTGAGGTCGATATGGAGACTGGTGAAATCACCAAGCAACTCAACAACGTCAAACAAGAACTTGAGGACATTGGTGACAAGGCTGGTGATGTAGGCAAGAAAGGGAAGAAGGGCTTTGGCGGTCTGAGTAAGGCTCTCAACCTTGGCAAGGTTGGCTTCAAACTGCTAGGCAAGGCTATGATAGCTTCAGGTGTTGGCGCGATTGTACTTCTCTTTGGTGGGCTTGTAGCTAAGTTGATGGAGTTGAAGCCCGTGACCGATGCCGTTGAGAAGGCCATGGCGTTTCTCGGTGGTGCGTTCAAGGTGCTTGCTGACCTCGTCTTGCCTTTGGGTGACACTCTCATCAATGCCTTTAACAATCCCAAGCAAGCCCTTGAGAAGTTGAATGAGAAATTCGTTGAGTTGGGCGACTACCTCAAGACCCTTGTTGATACTGCGGTCAATCCTTTGGTAAAGAGTTTCTTGAACATCAAGAGGGCGGCTCTAGAAGCGGCCATAGGGACGAAGGAGTTTTTTGGGGGCGATGCTTCAGAGATAAAGCAAAGTGTCAGAGAGATTGACGAGAGACTAGCTGACCTTGTAGTCAAGCAAGAGGAGAACAAGAAGAAACTGAAAGAGCCTTTTGTTGAGCTTGCCACGTTTATCAAAGAAGAGGTCATCCCTGCGATGGTTGAGAATGGAACCGCAGCGGTAGACCTAGCAGACCAATTCATCAAGCTACGAGATGCCCAACGAGATTTGAATCTTGAGCAAGCTACCTCACGGGCTGAGATACAAGAACTGAAGAGGCAGTCAGATGACTTCAACCTCTCGATAGAAGAAAGAATTTCAGCGGCTCAAAGGGCAGCGGCCCAAGAGGAGGAGTTGAGGCAAAAGCGTCAAGGCTTAATTGAGAGCGAGATAAGCCTACTGAGACAAGAGCAGGAGATTCAAGGGGAGAGTGAGGAGAGGACGAACCGAATCAATGAGCTGCAAATAGAACAACAAGCCATCATTGAGGAGGGGCTAGGTCTCCAAACCGAGTTGATGACCAAGACGCAAGGTCTTGAGAGGGAGTTGGAAGATGCACGGATCGCATTCACCCAAGCCCAAAAAGACCGAGAGACGGGGTTGGCATCATTTAGAGCGACCCTACTAGGAGACCAAGAGAGCATACGCAAGGCCGCGCAAGACCAAGAGTTGTCGGACCTAGCCGCACACTATGAGGAGCAACTACGTCAAGCCGATAGGTATGGTTTTGACACAACGGAACTTCTAGCCACCCAGCAAGCCGAGCTTGAAGCGATGGCGGATGCTCACCGCTTGGCTGATAAACAAGCCGAAAGGGAGCAAAGGGAGCAGAAGTTACAAATGGCGATGGAGGGTCTCAGCGCATTGCAAGCGTTGAATGAAGCCTTCAGCTCAAAGAGCATCAAAGACCAAGAGGCTGAGGCCGCTTTGAGAAAGCAAATAGATGAGACCGAGAATGTAGCTGAGAAGAACGCTCTCATCAAGAAGCTCAATGACGAACAAGCCCTTGAGACCAAGGCACAAAAAAGAGCATTTAACAGGGGGAAGGCTTTGCAAATTGCACAAGCACTCATATCCACCTACCTCGGTGCAACTAAAGCCTTCACATCTCAACTGATACCGGGAGACCCAACAAGTCCTATCAGGGCGGGTATCGCTGCTGGTATTGCGGTGACTAGTGGCCTCGCTCAAGTGGCCGCCATCAAGAAGCAAAAGTTTGACGCTCCCGCGCCTATGCCCTTTGCCGAACCAGCAAGCGTATCAGACTCAGCGGCTGGAGGAGGTGGAGGAGGGAGTACAAATACGGGGACGGGTGCGGCCCCTACCCTTGACCTATCTTTCTTGGGCGATGGCGCAAGCACCAACCTTCAAGCCTTTGTGTTGAGCAACGAGGTCACCACCTCACAACAACAAGACCAACTCATTTCAGACCAAGCAAGCCTACCAGGATGAAGATACTAGAACTAGTGATTGACGATGATGCCGAGTTGTTTGGCATCGACGCGATAAGCCTCGTGGAGTTTCCCGCCATAGAGTCCGACTTTGTCGCTCTGAAGCATCATGCTCAGATAGCACACTTCGCCAAGGTCGATGATGACAAGCGGATCGTCATGGGTGCGGCCCTTATCCCCGACAAGCCTATCTACCGCAAAGACGCTGAAGGAGAAGAGTACTACGTTTACTTCAGCAAGTCCACCGTGCGTAAGGCTATGGAGTTATTCTTATCATTTGGCAACCAAGCCAACATGACCCTTGAACACGAGCATACGATTCGTGGACTCAATGTTGTAGAGTCGTGGCTTGTAGAAGATGACGAGATGGACAAGAGCCGCAAGTACGGCCTTGATGCTCCCGTAGGTACTTGGATGGTGTCTATCAAGGTGGACAATGAAGCGATATGGAACGAGTATATCAAGTCAGGCAAGGTCAAGGGGTTCTCTATTGAGGGATTCTTTGTAGACCGCATGGAGGTAGAGAAGCGAGAAGACATGAATCGCTATGGCGTAAAGAAAGACAAGCGCAAGAAGTCAGGGTACAACGTCTTCGAGTCCTACACCGACTACCCTGATGCAGTCAAGAACAATGCAAAGAGAGTGATGGAGTATGTAGAGAAGAACGGGTGGGGGTCTTGTGGCACGGCAGTCGGGAAGCAAAGGACTAGCCAACTAGCCAAGGGCGACCCCGTCAGCGTGGATGTGATAAAGAGAATGAAGTCATACCTAGAGCGTCACGCGGGAGACCTTGAGAAGTCCAAGTCATACGATGACGGATGTGGCAAGTTGATGTATGACGCTTGGGGTGGGAAGGCTGGTCTCAGGTGGGCTACCTCCAAGCTCAGAGAGTTGGAGTTGTTGTCTGCTCTTGAGATGGAGTTGGGGCTAGTGGCTCTTGAGGAGATGCTACAAACCTACCTTGAAAGCCGAGTGGTCAACGAGCATCAAGCTATCATTGATGACCGACTAGCATACTCCACAAAAGAGGCAGCTATCAAGGCAGCTCAAGACATCGGGTGTGACGGGTTCCATACTCACGACTTCGAGGGTCAGACCTGGTATATGCCTTGCAAAGAACACAACCTTGCTGAGATAGGCCCACGAGGTGGAGTCAAGCCCAGCAAGAAAGCACCCAAGTCTTCCACGCCCAACCCTAACCCCAAGGGCAAGGGAACGGCCAAAGGAGATGCAAGTGATACACGATCCGCGAAGGTGAGCAAGGCTGACGAGGCCACCTTGAAGCAAAAGAGCGATGACTTCAACGAACGCTACAAGGACAAGCTAGGATATGGGGTGAATGTAGGTATGTTGAAAGCCGTCTTTCAAAGAGGACTAGGAGCGTTCAACGTAAGCCACTCCCCGAAAATCAAGAGCGCAAGTGCTTGGGCTTTTGCCCGTGTCAATGCCTTCTTGTACATCGTGAAAAATGGGAGACCTGAGAACAAGAATTACACGACTGACAATGACCTACTACCTAAGAAGCACCCCAAGTCACAAAAGGCTTGATGGAATGTAAGAACCTAACCCCCCAAATCGTTATACTATTATGAATCTCAAAGAACGCATTCAAGACATCTTTGACCAATACTCTATCCACCTCGAAAAAGAGGACAAGGATGAGAAGGAGATGCAGGATACTCCTGACAACAAAGATGAAAAGACCGAGATGGCAAAGAAGACTCTTGCCAACGGCACGGAAATCTATACCGACGCTGACGCTTTTGCGGTTGGCGTTGATGTATTTATCGTCAACGAAGAGGGTGAGCGTATGCCACTCCCTGACGGAGAATACGAGTACGAAGAGGGCGGCAAGACCGTCGTAGCAGAAGGCAAGATTGCCGAGATGGTGGAAGCTGAAGAGAAGGAAGAAGAGAAGGTTGAGGCTGAAGACAAAGAAGAGGACAAGAAGGAAGAGATGTCCTACACCCTCTCAGAGTCTGAGTTGTCTTCTATGATTGCTAAGGCAGTCGGAGCAGCGAAGGAGGAGTTTGCAAAAGACATGGAAGCGACGAAAGACGAGCTTTCTACAATGAAGGATATGCTCTCCAGCCAACGCGCTGAAGACGGCCTTCGTCAGAGCAAGGACAATGCAAAGCGCATGACGTTTTCTGACATCAAGACATTGGACGCAAAAGACCGCGTCAATGCTATCTACGAAATCTATTCAAAATAAAAAGTCAAAATGGCTAAATCATTAGACATCAACTCCAGTTCCTACGCAGGGGCATTGGCGTTGCCATACATTGCCCCCGCGATTCTTAGTGCTGACACTATTGCGAATGGGTATGTCACCGTTCACGAGAACGTAAAATACAAGGCAGTACTCAAGAAGTTGAGCAACGCGGCTGAAATCATCGACGCCTACGGGTGCGACTTTACTGCTACCGCTTCAGACCTCGACCTAGACGAAGTGGTCTTGACACCAACCGAGTTGAAGGTCAACCAGGAGCTTTGCAAAGGTGACTTCCGTTCGGATTGGGAGGCCATGCAAACAGGACGCTCTTTGGTGGGTGACCGCTTGCCTCCAAACTTTGAGACCTTCTTGCTCCAATTCTTGGCGGGCAAAGTCTCTGAAGGTGTGGAGCGCGCTATTTGGCAGGGTAACTTCAACGCGGCTACCGGTGCTGCTAGTGGAGGTATCGCCCCTCACTTCGATGGAATCTTTCATAACATTGTAGACAACAACGGAAGCCTTGCGGCAACTCCCACTCAGCTCTCAACGGTGACCTCGGACAACATCCTAGGTTTTGTTGATGCGGTGGTAGGCAACGGATCAAGCGCGGTTTTGAATAGTTCAAACGCCAAAATCTTTATGAGCCGCAAGTCATTGTATCTCTTCCAACGTGCGTTGGGTGGTACGATTACAAATGCCGCCAATGGTGCGGCTCCTACTCAAGGCAATATCTTGACGGGGGCAGTCCCTCAATCCTACATGGGATATGAAATCATCGTACCAGCGGGTATGCCAAATGACGCTCTCATCTTCACCACGATTGATAATCTCCACTTTGGTTGCAACCTCGCTACTGACCAAATTGAAGCCACTATGGTTGATATGACCTTGACTGATGCTTCAGACAATGTACGCGTAGCAATGCGCTTTTCAGGTGGTACGCAAGTAGGCAACTACGGAGACTTGGCAGCGGGATATATTTACTCTTAATTCCTAAAGCATGGCTTGTACAATCACAACAACGGGACGCGCTCTTCAATGCAAAGACGCGCTTGGTGGAATCCGCGAAGTCTACATTCGTCAATACGCTGGTACGGGTGGCTTTGCCCAGCCTTCTAGTGGTGCGATTAGTGACGCGGCTGAAGCCCTGACATTTCCACAATTTGAGATGCAAGCTGGCTCATCTTCGTTCACTCAGACGGTGAATGCTTCCACTGAGAATGGAAGTGTACACTACTCACAAGTGTTGAGTCTGAGCTTTAACAAGATGAGTCAAGCTGATGTGGCTGAGATTGCAGACCTTAACAGGGCACGTCTCTCGGTTATCGTTCGCGACAAGAATGACAACTATTGGGTGATGGGTCATGCCAATGGGTGTGAGGTCACGGGTGGTACGTTCGTAAGTGGACAAGCCGTAGGTGACTTGAATGGTTGCACCGTTGAAATCACCGCGATGGAGACGATTGCAGCACCCTTCTTGACTACGACTAGTGGTGGCAATATCACCTTTGCCGCAGCCTCGTAAAAGAGTTTTTGGTTTAACTCAAAGGGGGAGGTTGCTCAATGCTTCCTCCCCTTTTTGTTTATCTAGCATGGTCACACTACAAACAAACACGGCAAGTCAGACGATGTACGTCACCCCGTTCCAACGCAAGAAGGACTTTGCGGGGGAGACGTTTGCTTCATACCTCTTGCAGATTCAATCTCTGCAAAGCGACAAGAAGTACTACGCCATCTTCCGTAGTGCCAATGGGACTCTTCAACAAGACAACGAGAGATACTCTGAGTTTCTTATCAATACCAACTCAAGTGGATCGGCAGTAGGGAGCGTCCAAATCACCGAATCAGGTCAATACTCCTACATCATCTACGGGCAAAGCTCGGTTACGAACATTGACCCCAATAGGACTCAAGATGTATGGGGGGAGCTAGAGCGTGGCCTTATGACCTTTACCGGGGAGGATGCGTGGTCGATGCCAAGTATCACCATCCCTGACAATGTAGTATATTACGAATAAGCATGGACATTCTTAACCTATCCCAATATCAAGAGAGGTCATACCAAGAGACCCCAAGCCCAAGGGGGTGGGTCAACTATGGTGATGACAACCTCTTTCCACAATATCTCGTTGACCTCTACAAGTCGAGCGCGGTGCATGGTGCTTTGTGTAACACCATCAGTCAAATGGTCTTTGGCAATGGTGTCAGCGCATCGGACATAGAGACACGCTTGAAGCTACAAGAGTGGGGTTTTGATGACGAGCTACGAAAGGCTTGTCTAGACCTCAAGATACAAGGTGGCTTCGCTTTAGAGATTGGCTTCAGCGTTGACCGCACAACGATTGCGAGTATCAAGCATTGTCCTTTTGAGAACTTGCGTAGTGCCGAGGCCAACGAACAAGACGAGATTGACTTCTATTGGTTCTCTAGAGATTGGAGTGACCAACGCGAAGACCCCGTGAAGGTGAAAGCCTTTGACCCCGCACACAAGAACGAGTACCCCAACCAAATACTCTACGTCAAGCCCTTTGCACCAGGCTCTTTCTACTACCCCAAGCCCGACTACGTTGGCTCCGTCAACTACATCGAACTTGATAAAGAAATAAGCAAGTACCACGTCAACAACATCCGCAATGGTCTTGCTCCTTCCTTCACTATCCACTTCAAGAATGGTGTTCCCGCACCTGAAGAGCGCAGGAAGATTCGCAATGACATAGAGAGGCAGTTGGCAGGCACTACCAACTCAGGTAAGTTCATCGTCACCTACTCGGATCAACCCGATAGGAAGCCTGACTTTGAGCCATTTCCTTTGTCTGATGCTGACAAACAATACGAGTTTCTCTCTACCGAGGCCACTGACAAAATCATGGTGGGACACCGCGTGGTGTCTCCCGCTATGTTTGGAGTCAAGACCGCTGGGCAACTAGGGTCAAGTCAAGAGCTTGAGATTGCCTCTGACTTGTTTGACGAGCAAATCATCAAGCCCTTTCAACGCATCATCAAAGATGCCGTCAAGCGCATCCTTGTAGCAAGTGGCTTGAACCCATCAATAGTGATGGACGTAGCTGAGATAGTTGATGCACCCACATCAAGCACCGAGGAGGCCACACAAGACGCACCACAAGACGAATCAACTGAGGTCGTGGATGAAGTGACCATTGACAAGGAAGCCTCGTACAACGGGGCGCAAATCAGCTCGGCTCTTGACATCATCATCAAGGTTGGTGAAGGACTCATCACCAAGGAACAAGCCACCGTCTTCCTGATTCAGATGCTTCAGTTTGATCCTGATGTGGCAAAGGCTCTCTTCCAAGATGACGCGAAGGCTGATGAAGCCATCGAGCGTCTAGCCTCACTCAAAAAAAAAAGACACCACGAGCATGGGTGTTGCACCCACCTCAAGTCTGACTACGACCTCAGCCCCACGCTGACATACTTGCTAGAGAGGGGAGAGAAGGTAGACGAATCCTACGAGCTGATAGATGAGGTAGAGGTTGACCTACAACTTGAGGACGCACGTGACGAGTTGTGGCACTTTGCTAGCCGTGTACCAGGAGACTCCAAGCGTCCGAGCGAGATGGACAATGATATCGTACGCATCCGCTACAAGTATGATGGCAAGTTGTCTGACAATAGCCGTGACTTCTGCAAGAAGATGGTAAGGGCTAGAAGGGTATGGCGGAAAGAGGACGTTATGAATGCGGGAAGCCTTGCGGTGAATCCCGGCTTTGGAAGGGACGGGGCTGACACCTACTCTATTTGGGAGTTTAAGGGCGGCCCTCAGTGTGGCCATCGGTGGCTTCGTCAAACCTACTTAAAGAAGGAGAACAACCGCAAGGTATCAGTAGCAGAAGCACGACGCATCATCTCTCGACTGCCTGAGTCAGAGCGCAAGGCAAACCAAATCAAAAGCGAACCGAAAGGGAGGCAAGACATCAAGCCTCGCAATATGCCCAACCAAGGCTACATCAACCCCCGATAACTATGGCACTAACCGCAGAAGTCTTATTCGTCAACACCGACCTTGTCAAGCGTCTGACCTCCCTCAATGGGAGTGTAGAAGATAGCATCATCGTCCCAGCCATCATCTTGGCTCAAGACAAGTACCTACAATCGTACTTGGGAACTGACCTCTTGGTCAAGCTCAAGAGTGACGTAAGTGGTAGTGGCCCATCGGGGGTGTATGAAACCCTACTTGATAGCTACGTTCGTAAAGCTACTTGCTGGTGGACGCTCGTAGAGTTAATCCCCAACCTCTATGTACGTCTTGACAACGGGGGTTTGATGATCCGTAGTGCTGAAAATAGTCAACCCATCTCAGAGCAAGACCTACACCGAGAGGTAGAGAGAGCGCGTCAGAACGCTCAATTCTACACCGAGCGTCTAGTGTCTTACTTGATTCACAACTCTTCTTCCTACCCTGAGTACACGAGCAACACCAGCCCCGATATGCAACCTGAGCGTATCTCGTACAATCAAAACGGCATGACGGTGAGCCACGGGGTGGAAGACATCAAGTACACCTACCGAAAGGCCAACGTGCTTGATAGAGGAATAGACTATTGATATGGCACAAACAAGGAAGGAGAATGTAAAACGGCTACAAACGTGGCTCAAGAAACAACATGGAACTAGAAGTGATATTGACATCATTGCTCCCAAGCATCGGAGCAATCCTAGGTGTATGGGTAAAGATGAGCACCGAGCTAGCTAAACTCAAAGGAAGGGTCCAAGTACTCGAACGCGATAGGTCAGAGATTAAAGACCTAGTCAAGGAGTGCGTAGAGGGAATCCAAGAACTGAAGATACTAATTGCAAGGAAGGGATATGACACTTAAATACTTCAAGCGTGAAGAGTTTGACTCTCCCGATGAGCCTGGCTCAGGGAGCATGATGGAGGACGACTTTCTAGAGCGTCTTGATATTGCGCGTGACATCTATGGGTATCCTATGATTGTCACCAGCGGCTTTCGCACCATCAAGCACCATCGTAGCCTCTCGGATCGTGGGTACAAAACGTCAAAGAATAGCAGCCACCTTCTTGGTCTAGCCGCTGACATCCATTGTGACGATAGTCGAAAGAGGTACTTGCTGATTGAAGCCCTGCTAGATGCGGGCTTTCGACGTATCGGGGTGGGGTCTACCTTCATTCATGTTGACCTTGACGAGGCCAAATCTCAAGACGTGATTTGGACATACTAAGAGAGATACGACCGCGCATCAAGGGGAGCATGAGGAGAGCCTACGATTGGCTCACTGAGAAGACCTCCCGTGTCCTAGTCATAGGTGACCTTCATTGTCCCTTTGACCTAGATGGCTACCTAGAGCATTGTCAAGATATCTACTCTCGGCACAACTGCAATCGAGTAGTATTCATTGGGGACATCATAGACAATCACTACTCTTCCTACCATGAGACCGACCCCGATGGGTTCGGAGGTGGTGAGGAGTTAGAGAGAGCCATCTACCATGTGGCCCGCTGGAGCGAGGCTTTCCCTCACGCTGATGTATTGATAGGAAACCATGACCGCATCATCATGAGAAAGGCTTTCAGCTCTGCAATCCCAAAGGCATGGGTCAAGTCATACAATGAAGTCCTAGGCACTAACTGGAATTGGGTTGAACAACTGGTGATAGATGGAGTCCAATACGTCCATGGGGAAGGTGGGACCGCACGAACCAAGGCAAAGAATGACATGATGTCCACCGTTCAAGGCCACATCCACACCGCTTGCTATGTTGATTGGATGGTAGGTAGGAACTTCCGAATCTTTGGAATGCAAGTAGGATGCGGCATCGACCACGATGCTTATGCTTCTGCCTACGCACGACACTACAAGAAGCAAGCGATAGGGTGTGGAGTTGTAATTGATGGGGCGGTCGCTATCAACTGCCTTATGACTCTTGGATCGAAATGAAAAAGCCCAACCCCCTACTCAACATCCTTGGCAAGTTGGACTTGACTGAAGTCTTCAAGAGCAAAGGAAACCTGAAGCGATGGAGTGCGAAGCGAACCATTGGAGGGACAATAGTCATCTACGCTCTGACTAGCATGAATGGCGAGATAGAACCCCTTGGGGTTTTGCTTTGCTTCATAGGCATACTTCCCTTGTGCCTAAGTTTCTTTGAAGAGAAAAGTTGACTATCTTAGTCGAGCCACTAGGCGACACAGGTAGAGCCTGAGAGTTGGAACGCCAACCCAGTCTCATTTCAATTCAGCAGATGGGGCAATGGTGTACTTCAAGCCATGCAAGCAAACGCACTGCCAATGATGTAGCTAGGTTCGATTCCTAGCCCCCAACAACATGGGTGATGTCCTACCATCAAGGGTGGTCTACTTGACGGGCTAGTTTCATAGTGTTTTTAGGTAGCGGCTCTCACAAGGGGTCGCTACTTTTTTTGAATAAATCTTGGGGTTTCTCTTGGATTATTACAATTCGTTTGTACATTGCGCCTATGAAACACAATTCAAACACTATGAACTATTCAATCAAATCAGTCAAATTCTTTGACACGCGCGATGGCGGTGGCTTCAACTGCTCGCTCTTTCAGAATGGCAAGAAGGTTGCCTACGTCTACGACGAGGGTCGAGGGGGAAGCCTCTTCTACGATTGTCTCAATGCTTGGGACTTTGGTAGCTACACCTTTGACGAGGTCATCTACAAACTCATTGACGAGCATCGTCAGAAGAAGGAGGAGAAGAAGGGCATCTTGGTCAAGAGAGAGTTTGGATATGCTATCCTTGAATGGAGAGTGACTATCCCTACGCTTCTCAAGAAGTATAGCAATGGCCTAGAGGCAATTCAAAAGGAGTACGACAAGACTATCAAGGGAGGACAAGAGGTACTCAACAAGGGATACCTTGCAAGCATTGGAGTAAACGTATAACCTGAAGAACCATGGAACGCTATACATTTTTATCTCAAAGGTTGTCAGCTAAGACAATCACCGACTCTGAGAAGAAGGAACTATTTGCTTTGGCATTTGGTGAGGACTTTATGGCGAGTGAGGACAAGGGCGCAAAGAAGACTTACGAAGTATAACCCATAG
>Ga0209535_1000546_pt1 | contig 26982 bp, 35 predicted proteins | sample LinPmetageLP28_FD_184041 | JGI IMG/M metagenome (GOLD analysis project Ga0209535, IMG submission 184041) | Marine viral communities from the Pacific Ocean - LP-28 (SPAdes) (version 2) | ecosystem: Environmental > Aquatic > Marine > Oceanic | place: Pacific Ocean | collected 2009-08-22
TGTCCCTTTCTAAAAATTAAAAATCATATTTAATAATAAATGAGCGAGCTCTCGATATTATTAAATATAATCACAATCTCTCTGGTGGCATATTTATTTTATGCTGCGTTCAGAATCTACAATAATAGACCTAACAAGAATATGACTGCGAGTGATGTTTTCCAGAATGCTCTGAAAGATCCAGGTTTTGTTACCCACGCATATTTCCAGGAGGCTAAGACTGGTCCAGTTGGTGAGTTTGAAGGTCATACAGACCTGGTAGACAACTTCTAAGCATTTCTAAGAATCACTGGCTGCATAGTCTTACCCATAAAGAATCCAAGAATAAAAACAACAAATGCAATTATATAAGTCGTTTTATCAATATCTGAAAATATATCCTTCTTTTGTTGCGAAGGCTGCTCCATATGTGGAGGCATAAACATCATAGGTTGCGGAGGTGGGGGTGGGTACCACTGTTGTGTGTTCTCACGTTCCAATGGAGGCAAGTCGTCCTCATAGTACCCCCTTGGTGCTGGAGGAGGTGCGCGCGGATCCTCTTTATCTCCTAGATCAGTCTCCATCTTCTAATATAGTAAATAAAAACTTTAAGCGTCATCTTCCTCATCCGAATCACTGACAACAAATCCCTTTAGATTACCATTATCATCGGCATCTTCCTCATCAGATTCTGATTCATCGTCTGATGAGAAAATGTTCTCACCTTCATCCTCTGATTCATCATAATCTTCATAGTCATCCTCACAGATTTCCTTTGGCTCATATAGTTCCGGTTTCTTTATCTGTCTACCGGAACGGGTTGTGTAGCTCATTCTATATAGAAGTCATCCATATTGTTTAAGTATGTTGGTCTGAATGATAAACCTTTATTCATAGCACTTTCTAATATCATAAGTTCTGCCTCCATACCAATCGCCTTGACAATCTCGTGAACAGTTTCAACAGCATTAACAGAGCTAGAAGTTGTGTAGAGTGCCATACGCTCAAGTGCATCAATACCCTGATAAAGATACTTTGATGAAAGATCTGGGAATTCCAAAGATTCTTCAAACAATGTCATGTTATTCAAAAAATCTTTGAAAAGTTCTGGATTCAATCCTGAAAATTCCTGAGCCTCAATCTTCAATTCGTGAAGCCTCTCGTTCTGTTTAGAAACTTTTGGTGTAAATAGCAATAGTGTTAGAAATATTACTAATATTAGGATTAACAACAGCATTTGGCAATATTGCCTTCTTAATACTCGTTGAGACTTTATTTTTCTTAGGAAACATCAATGAAATCAATTTAGGAGTGAGCATGTGTTTTTGACCTTCAAAGTCACGGCAGTATCCCTTTTTACGTTCTTCAACTGTTTCGCATCTACAAAAGCATTTTTGACTAATAATACTATTCTTTTTACTATTCTTGACATTGAACCAAACATGATTGGAACCATGTTCCCTCCCAAGATTCTCACAATATTTTGAATATGTTGAAATGTAATAGTCTGTATCATTCTTTTTGAAAACTTTTGTAATCCTGGCATCTCTTTGACCCTCAAGATTCTGACGAATAAATGTTTCTAAGAAGGCTGTCAATTCGTTATTGACAACCTCCTTGTCCATCACAGCCTTGGTAAATGGTTCTTTTCCGACAATAGGTTTGATACCACCTATAGTTTCCTGTATATCAGTCCGGACTGTAACAAGATTCAACAAATCAAGTGATATAGATCCGTCAAGTTTCTCAATCTTAGCAGGAAGTTTCAAAGGTCCTACACCACCCTGTCTATTATATAACAAGACTGGTAAGTACATCCCTTCAGTAATTTTACCAGTATGATCACACAACTCGCACCCTTTACCGCCGCAGGCTTCATGCTTACTCTTTTTGTGAGACCAAGGTAAACGAAATCCACTCCCTTTTGACTTTGACCCGGGGTCTCCGTATACAGAATTATCTATAATCTTTGACCAAGCTTTGCTCCCGTAAACTTTTGACAAGATATCAACAATATGACCTCTCAGATTTACGGCACTCTCTTGATTGACAACAAAACCCGGCCAATTCATATGAACCCCAGATTTGTATTGACCGTCACGCAACCTTGGTTTCTGAATAGATATCACACACTTGGAACCACCAAAAGTTGAAACCTTGTCACAGATAACCTTTGTTATAAGTTGAACCTGGTCGATATCCAATTCATCGTCATCTTTGTAATCAATGTCAACGAAAAAATTGTACGTCTCAGTCTTCTGTTCGACAACAAATACGTGCTCACCCCGACGAACTGCATCTATGTAAGTTTTATAAAAACTATTCAATTTATCAAACGGGACGGATAGGACACCCCCATCCATAAGCACGTGTGATAGATTGTTTTTGTTAAAAAGACCATTTGATTGACACCAACTTCTAAACATTATTCTTGTTCATTAAAAGAACTAAAACTATAAGCACCTGTATAGGTGAAAGGGTCAACTACTTCGCAATTGGAACTGGTCTTGAGTTTCTTCTTCATCCTGACAAGTTCACTGAATACAATCTTCTTCAACTCCTCTGGAGTATTGGAATTGTCAAGTTTACATATCTCTCTAATAACGTAATTCTTCCCCTTGTCTAGCGCCTCACCCTCTATGTTCTCCTCTTCCATCTACACTCACCTGAGATTAAAACACTTCCTATTTAACGAATTGAGCGCCTGATAAAACTCGCTGTTCTGCACCACATTCTTCACGATGTTGTCCCACTTTCTTGGTCTCGCCTTGTACTCCTCCAATGTATCAAAACTCATCATGTCATTCTCATCGTAGGTTTTACGAATCGGCAATTTGGCCTTTTTCCTGGCGTCTGTTTTGGACTTTGCGTCGTAAAATCTCCTCACGAGTCTACTCTGTTCCTGTTGATTATATTTACAAAAAAATATAAAAACTTGATAGATTGATATAATTTCAACATTATCAACTGTATTCCTCTGTCTAATATTGAATGAAAATGTTGTGTATTCACAACTTCTTATATTTACAACCCCTCGCGTTTCCTCCTCTAGCTCCCGAAGGGCACACTTGAGCGGGTTGAGTATCTCATTCTTTCTACATCCTCCAGTAACAAAAATCCACTCTCTAAATCTAGCGTCTTGAACGGTTAAAAACCTTGGCTTGCCATCGGCAAACGTAACTGGTATGGCTATTGCCTTGTGTCTCGTTTCTTTTTTCATCGGGCATTCACCCTTCTACAATTATCAGAGACATTAATCCTCATTTTCATCCTCGGTTGGGGGAGGGGACTTACGAGTTACGGTCACTTCGCGGACCGGCGCCTGAACAGTCGCTAGCCTACTTGCCAGACCAACCGAAGCACTCTTGCATTCCGAGATATCCTTCTTCATCTTCTGAGAATCCTGATACATATAAAACACGGCAGCCAATGCGACAACAACCGCAACAATAGTCATAGTCTCGCGGTCAAAAGAAAACATCCTAATATTAATTATGTCTAAACTTTTAAGTGCCTATTATCGCACCCATTGAATGGTGAGGATGTCTTGTTGGGCAGCCGTATTGTTCATTTCCAAACTGTACCCCCTGATAGTGAACATTCTCGCACTGGGTCTGATGATTTGCCATGTAGTCATTCTTTTCACAACAAGACTTTGACTCAACGTCACTGGGTCCCCCCAAAACATTCTCAAGCACCCTGGACTTTGGATCGTATGTCAAAACGAAAAGTATCGCCAAAATAACCAACGCAGTTATAAACATTTACTATAAACCTACAAATTTAGTTGGCGTACATAAGACCACCCATACCGTTCTGGATCCTGAGGATATTGTAGTTCACACCGTAGATGTCATCCGTGATGTTAGCCGTCTGGGAAACGAGACGAGCCGAGTCCAGCCGACTGAAGTTGAGTGTACCAGTTGGCTGAAGCTTAGCAGTGTCCAGACAAAAGGGGTAAATAAACAGAGACTCACCATTTGCACTTGTGTTTGGAGTATGGTTATAAGATATAACATCTGTAAAGTTTGGTACTGCGTACTTGTAGTCTGCAACATCGGTGCCATTAATCTGTAGCTTGATTTTATTTGATGTGGAAAACAGACCGCCGCTTACCGTGTTTGCGCTTGCAATGTACTTAACTGGGTGGTTGAAGTTCAGCTCCTGAACCTTCGACTGAGAGCCAAGGGCCCTCTGCACCTGGTAGATCAGCATATTCACTGGCTTGTTGGCCATATCGGAACGCTCGGCCGTATCAAGGTAGATAAAGTTGGCATAGCAGTCAAACTTTCTAGATGTTGCGTTGGGACCCCAGGTGATACGAAGCTCCACGTCGTGGTACTGAAGAGCAACCAGTGGCAGAGCCGACTGATGGTTCTCACAGAAGAAGAAGCGAAGTGGGTAGAAGTAACTGCTATCACTACCACCCTTGTAGAGTTCGCCGTTCACACTCTTGGACATATTCTGTGCGAGAGTATCGATTGCAACATTTGCACTAAAACCATACGTCTGCTCATCAATCACCTGACCACCAATGAGAAGCTCAACCTTGTCAATAAGGTCATCAAAGCGGTCCTTCTTTGACTCGCTACCGTCGTGAGCTGCAAAGTAAACATAGCTGAGGAGATCACCCTTGCGCTCAAAGCGGACCGTGGACATACCGTTATTGGAAACGTTGCCCTGAATCACCTGACGCTCTGTGGTCTGAGCAAAGTTTGTGTGACGCTTGTAAGTAGAACGAAAGAATGAAACCTCTGGACTACCAACAAGGTGTGCATCCTGAGCACCGACTGCAACGAGCTGAGCAATACCACCAGACATTTATAATCTATCTAGATTTTTTATATGCAAAGATTTTGACGAAGTGTGTGGAACCTCAATATGAATGAATTGTCATTGAGACCATTGAAGTTAAGATGCTGACCATTCTTATCAACCCACCTGACTGTTAGACGCTCCAACTTGCGGATTGGGTTTGGATAATCAATATTCAAATCATAGTCTGAAAACTTCTTAAAACTCTTGACAGCACCAGCAGATACATCCATTGGTATCAAACCAAAGCTTCTAGCCATAGTCTGACCAGATGTAGTATTTCCTGTGATTGCCTTTGCATCCTCATTAAATATTGTCCTGAGTTCATCAATATCCAAAAATACTCCTTCATTTGCATTGAGATTCACAACATTTGTAGATTTTATGAATTCCTTCCCCCTGTAAAGAAGATTGTCAGAATAGAGGGGTAAATTGAGATCGGTTTCAACGGCAACATTTGTAGATGTCAGTGTAGTCGTGTCATCAAAACCAAGCAGATTTGCCATCTCGGTACTTCCTGGTGCCATCTGGAATGGACCGTCTGGGGAAGTGTTTCTGGTGAATAAAAACTTTCCTTCTGCATCAAGATAGTCAACAACAATATTAGAAGTGTTGCTCACAGCATTCTGAATCTGTTCAGAAAGGACTGTGGCACCATAAAAACCGACTGGTAAAGAGAAATATGTCAAAGGATCACCAATAGATGAAGTCGCGTTGCTAAATGCCACAGCATTCGAACCATTGGTCAAGTTATACATAGTGTTTGGAACACTCGCGTGGAGAAGTTCAACCTTTGATATATCCTTTATAGGAGTCGTAAGATGAAGGGTGTACGAATTGCCGTTGGGGTAAAGAGTTGTGTCCCTATTCTCTGAAGATACAAACACATTCCTAGTCTCACCAACCATTATTAATTACTATTGTTTTTTTTTAAACAAGCTCGCCGCCAATACCACCAACTATGTGATAGTCTGATGTATCAGCAACACGCTGCTGAATACCACACTCACCACCTGGGGTCAGGTCACGGGTATAAGCACTGCCCTTGGGGGCACCTGGTACACAGGTAATATCATACTCACCCTTGAATACAGCATCGTTGCTACCCTTCTCTTCAATCTCCACTGAAGTTGGGGACAGAACGTAACCAACGCGGGTGCTCATAAGCATGAGGATGGCGATAAGGAGGGCGACCCAGTTTCCAATGTTCTTCATTTACTACCTGATGATATTTTTTTCCTGTGCGTTAAAGGTTTCACAATACTTTATATTAAAGATAGTAGATGGAGGATACCGTTGTGATAGAGCGGGAGGGTCAGCATAGTGTTATGAAGTTGGATGCCGAGGAAGAAGCAATGCTTAATGAAATTGAGATTTCAAATGACAAACCTGTCAGGAAGGCTGTGTACAAGCCAAAATCCAAGCCAAAGAGAGTGCAACCGCAACAGCAACAGCAGTCTCAAGAGCCCGAGATGGATGCTTTTATGAATCCAACAAAGTCGTCAGCGCCTGGACCTCCACAGGAGGCATATGGATTTGGACCGGGAGATGAGGATGATTATGAGGATGAAGCTCCCGAAATGGGTGAGTACGAGGAGGGTGATGGTGGTGGTTTTGAGGGTGAACAACCTTCTCCTGGATTTTCATCGATTGACGACGAGAAGGCTGACCTTCTAAACAAACTTACCCGCCTTGAGAAGAAGGGTTTTGCCGTCAACAAGCGCCTTAACGCCTATTCAAATATCCAGGAGCTTCGTACTGAATACAAGAGAATTACCTATAGTATTGATGTTGAGCAGTCAATCAGGTTCTCTAGAAGGATGCTCGTTGCGTGTGTAACAGGTTTAGAGTTTCTTAACAAGCGCTATAACCCATTTGAGATTGCCCTTGAGGGCTGGTCTGAGAGTGTTATGGAGAATATGGATGATTATGACGGTGTTTTCGAGGAGTTGTATGCAAAGTATAAGACCAAGATGAATGTAGCACCAGAGGTCAAGTTGATTATGATGCTTGGTGGTTCTGCTATGATGTTCCATCTTACCAACAGTATGTTCAAGGCAGCAATACCAAATATGAATGACGTGGTTAAGCAGAACCCAGATCTTGTCAAGAGTATGATGAGTGCCGTTCAGAATACAGCCAGACAGCCATCTGGTCCACCCACCGAACCAGTTGTCAACCCAGAGACTGGGCGACGTGAGATGAACGGACCTGGGTTTGACATCTCGAGCCTAATGGGCGGGATCACGATGCCACCTCCACCACCAATGAATACAACATCATTGCAACCAGTTCAGGAGATCGAGGATGACGATGATCTCTCTGATATCGTGTCAGTATCAGGTGAGTCAACAGGGGGAGAGGTCAAGGAGGTCAATCTGAAGGGAGGAAAGGGGAAGGGGCGCGGTCGCAAAAAGAAAAATGAGGTTACAATTTAATCTAAACATATTATAAATGATTGGTTTTGCTCCTCTAGATGATGAGCCCCGTATTCAGAGGAGGGAAGTTACAACCGCGAAGCTGAATGACAGTCGCTCCGCGACTGGACTTGGGCGCCCTCTGAGTAACGAAGATACAGAATGCAATTATCTCGTTATGTTTTTTATTTTAGGTGTGTTTGTTTTGGCTGCAACAGATTCAGTCGGTAAATAGATATGGACCATTACCACTCACATTAGTTTCAGCCTTCAATGGCTCAACATTTACATCACAACGCTTGGCTGTGAAGGTCCAATAGAATGGACCCTCAGTGCCAAACACCTCAAAGGAGTTCGTCTTGATGTCATACTCGGAACAGTTCAGAGTCCTGACTGAACCGTTGTAGATTGGGGTCACCTGTATGGTTGGCTCACCCTTTATCAAGTTGGGAACGTAGTCGGGTAATTTGACAGGTGTACCAACTTCACCACGTCCACGGTAGTACACACCACCCTCTGGACCCTCAAGGCAGCCGTGGACCAGATACTTTTCATTGTCATCTGGATGATCAATTACAAAAGTTTTTAGCGTATCATAGAAAATCTCACCCGTGCTTGTGTCATATTGGAGACCACCGCTGTCTGTAGGTTGATTACTAGTATCGGTGCTAATACGGACAGGCTCTACATAGAACGCGAGAGTATTTGACGTATTGAGGTCTGCAGCTGTTGCATTAAGCACAATTGTATTATCGTGTTGATTAGTTTTACCAGCCTGTCTACCAATAGCAATTGCATTTGCACCTTGACTTACGCGACCCGCATCGGTACCAATGGCAATTGAGTTATTTTCTTGATTTTCACGCCCAGCATCAAAGCCTATGGCTATACCGTTGCCTTCATCACCTTGATTTTCACGTCCAGCATTTTTACCAATTGCAACTGAATTTGGACTTTGAGAGGATTCACCAGCAAATGACCCAATCGCGACGGAAGATGTTTTTTGACTAGAGAAACCAGCAAACGGACCGATTGCGACAGATCTAAAATTCTGAATAATAGTTCCAGCGTTGTACCCAATAGCTACACAATCAAATTGCTGACCTTCAACACCGGTATTTGAACCAATTGCAACTGAATTTACATTCTGACCTGTTCTACCCGCTTTTAAACCCACTGCGACTGAATTGTCATCTTGATAGGATTCACCGGCGAAAGCACCAATACTGACCGCGTTGTTATTCTGTGAATTTCTACCAGCTTTATGACCAATTGATACGGTTTTAGAACCTTGCAGATTGTATCCAGCCTGCTCACCAATCGCCACAGCGTTTGCGTATTGCCCACTTTCACCGGCGAAAGGACCAATACTGACTGCGTAGTTGTTCTGACCTTTTCCACCCGCAAGCGAACCAATTGCAATACTATGATTTTCTTGTTTTTCACGTCCAGCTCCTGAACCAATTGCAACTGAATCAAAACCCTGACTTGTATAACCAGCCTCAGAGCCAATTGCGACTGCCTGACTGGTTTGGTTTTCATGTCCAGCATTTTTACCAATTGATACGGCTTTAGAACCTTGCAGATTGTATCCAGCAAAGTCACCAATGGCGATAGATACTTCGTGCTGGTTATATTTAGCAGCCTTATACCCTATCGCAATAGAGTTTGCGTATTGCCCACTTTCACCAGCACTTAGACCAATGGCGATAGACGCCGTGTTCTGATGATTACGCCCAGCATATGTACCTATGGCAATGCTATAAGCATTTTGGTGTTGTACCCCCGCCTCATTACCAAATGCAATACTGTTGGTGTTTTGAAAATTCTGTCCAGCAAACCTACCGACGGAAATACTTTGAATTCCTTGTTCTTTCTGACCGGCAAATACACCCATCGCAATAGACTGACCTTTTTGATTAGATTCGCCGCAAGAAGCACCAATGGCAACGTTGTCCTGTATTTGATTACTCTGGCCAGCAAGGTATCCAATTGCCACACAATTAAACTGCTGACTAATCTGACCAGCTTGAGTCCCGATTGCAACAGAGCGGCTACCCTGACTAATCGCACCGGATTCTTCACCAATAGAAATCGAAAATTCAGATGTTAAAGTACCCGCGTTACTACCAATTGAAATACAATCCACCCCAGCCTTTGAATTCCTACCAATTGATATTACATTTTCAGTCAAACCACCCGACCTTGAATTGTACCCTATCTGAACAGACCCCTCTGTAACTGTACCAAGACTCCACCCAATTCCGACCGAATTTGAGCTAGTCATAACCCCACTACCTATAGCAATAGAAGCGAGTCCAGTCTGAGTTGTCGGTCCTATAGTCACACGATCACCCCCACCCTGGAACCACACATTTGAAGGTGTCAATATCTTAGAAAATTTACCAAGTGCAAGGGTGTTACTCGCGTTATCAAAGTATAAGTTTTCAGCTCCGTTTGAGCCGATTTGAAATGTTTTACCTGGTGCGTATCCAGCCATTATACCAACCTTAGCGAGCGTATCGGGTGCGATGACTATTGTGTTGGCAACACTTGACTGAGTATTCATATGAAGCATAACATTCTGAATATCTGGTGCGAGTGTACCATCCTGTGGGTTTCTGCAAGTAAGAGTCATAGAACCACCACCTTGACTTGAGTTGAATTCAGTTGATTGAATAACCTTAAGTGTTGCCACTGTATGATTTATAGTTGTACTTGTGGAATCACCTTTATTCTTAAACTTGAGATTGACAACATCAGACCCGACTGTATTAGCCGACGCTGTACTCACAAAATTCACATTACAATCCGAACCGGTGCCACCAGATGCACCCAAAAATTGAACATTTGTTCCCTTACTCACTGGCTGGATGTTGAAATCTGTTGAATTGAATGTGATCTGTGGACCATTGTTTGAAAAGTGTAAAGTTTTAGAAGCAATTGTCGTGGTTTGAGTGTTTGCAAACATCACATTGTCAACAACCAGATTTGAATGAACAACAAAAGCTGTGTTTCCCAAAGGAGTGATTGAATTTGAAGTCAATGGGTTTTCATCTTGATAAATGTTTGAAAATGCACTAATCTGAACACCGTTGTAGTAAAGGAATGTCCCGTCAGATTGGAAACCCTGACCAGCTGAAGCAGATGGGGATATAGTACCAGTGTGTGGCAAAACAACCAAGTTAGACGCCCATTGGATATTTGCTCCTGATAATCTCGTCACTTTGTTTGCTGTAAAAATATCAAATTGATTCCCGGTGTTTGATGAAAGTTGTTTGCCATTAAAAAAAAGTATACCATTCTGACAAACTAAAGTATTGGATTCCCCGGAGTTATAGTCAGAGCTTTCTTCAAACACCAAAGCCTTGGCATAACGATGGTTCCCGGCAGATGCCATCTATTACTTTAGTTGCCGAATAAAATTCCACCTAAACCGCGCTCAATCCTTAGGATGTTGTAATTGACTGCGTACACCCGAAGTTCCGCGTCACTTCTATCTGTCCCCTTTGCAACCCCTCGGAGGGTCAACTTACCATTCTCAATCCTGCTAAAATTACAAGTTCCTGTTGGACGATACTCATTTGCATTCATACAGAAATTGTATGTGTAGTACCTCGTGTACACTGGGCATTTGAAAACAGAATCATAGTTGATGACACCATTTGGGCACCTGTAATAGCCTTGAACCGTGTGGAAGTAATCTGGTGTCATATCCTCTAAAACATATGTACCGTTCAATTGGATATCAGCGCCTGAAAAAGTGAAACGATCCCTCTGGATGAGTGGAGACGCTGCCTCGAATCCGAAGTATAAACTCTTTACTGGATGATTCAAATAAGAAATATCAATATCATTCTTTCCCGTAGATAAAGGACTCTCTAGTCTCTGGACCTGTGTAACCATTATATCCATCTTCCTATCAACCATAGCTGCGCGTTCTGCTGTATCAAGATACACATAATTGGCACACACCCTGACATTTGAAACCGATGACGAACCCCAATTTATCTTAATCTCAACTTCGTGATATTGGAGAGCAATTATTGGCAGAAACAACCCATTATCACAAAAGAAAAAGTGAAGTGGAAAAAAGTTTCTGTTTGATTGGGAAATTAAATTATTCATAGTCTGAGCTTTTGTTGGATTCTCAGCCATATAAACTGGCCATATATCAGCCAGGTAGTCATATGTGTGTGAATCAATCAACTGACCACCTATAAAGAGTTCAAATGTCGTTCCAGATAAATACTCTGCAATATTGTCAGCTTCTAACCACATCTCATTTATAAGATCACCAAGGTTTGGAATCTTGATACTTGTAACCGTATTGGCATCTGCGTCGAAAACTTCAATCTTCTTGGGTGCCATTGCAAAATTTGTATGGCGACTGTATTTCATCTTGAAAAGTGACACCCCGTCATCACTTGTAATATAAGCATCCTGAACACCCTTCGAGACAAGTTCTATCAATGCACCAGACATTTAATATAATCTAAGAAAGAAACATAGGCTTTTTCCACTGGTCCTCAGAATCAACGCCAGAGGCGTTGGACTGCGAAGCAACTGTCCCTTCAATATTAAATCCACCCTCCTTGTAAACCTTGCGTCGCTTGATATACATTGCAAACATAACCGACCATTGATCACAAATGTCATAGATGTGAGGATTATTCTTCTTTCCTGCTGTCTCTCTCATAATTCTACCAATTGACTGCTTGATATCAGATTTTGGTGTTGATAATATGATTGTGTCGAGTGTTGGGATATCCAAGCCTTCATGAGCCTGGCTGAAGGTTCCGAAGATAATCTTCTTTCTACTGGATTCCTGAAGATCAGCCTCTTTCATACCTCCCATGTAGAGACCTGAAGTATCAGGGAACTGAGAATGAAGCCACTGACAGTGAAGCCTACGATCGCTCAGAACCAAGAGTTGCCTCGTACCCTTTGAAGCCTTCTTGACCAATTTCAGAAGCATCTTATTCCTCTGATCATTCTGAGTCAAGTCTGTCACCATCTCAGCCAGTGACAACTTCCCCATCCTGTTACAAGGTGGTGGATCGCGGAACCTTTTGCAGTCAAAGTCAATTGGAAACACTTCAACCTGCTGTTGATTCTCTCGCTCAACCTTGAAAAATATTGGACCCATGAACCAAGCCAACACCTTGCTGAGACCATCCTTTCGCTCTGGGGTTGCAGACAGACCAAAGGCGTGCCTGGGACACAGCTTGAACATTGACTGTGAAAAGACGGCTGCACAGATGTGATGCGCCTCATCAACTATGACGGTCCCAATACTCTCAAACTGCTCAAAGGTGTACTCCTTCATTGAGAGTGACTGAAGCATAGCAATTACGAAATCATGCTCTATATCAATCTTGTCCCGCTGGACAATACCTATAGTTGCTCCTGGACAAAACTGTTGGATCCTTTCTCTCCATTGATTTGCCAAAAATTCCTTGTGAACTATAATCATTGTGCGATAACCTAAACGACTCGCGATGGCAAGGGAGACTGTCGTCTTCCCGTAACCACAAGGTAACGAGAGAACGCCGTGACCTGTTCGGATTGCAGCGGAAAAGGCTTCGTTTTGCGACGTTTCATCTCTGAGTTTTCCGACAAAACGGACTTCCCTTCCGAACGGAGCTGGCGTGGGTCGTTTATCTTCTGCGGCTGGTCCAAACTTTTCTTCTGCGTAGAATCTCGGTACGCAGATTGACTTTTTGGTTGGTCGAAACACTTTAAAAGATGGTGGAGGAAAGCCAAACTCGTTATTTACTATAGCACGAACAGTTAAATCCTTCTTGGCTTCAGTCGCTTCGGAACTAGGTATAATGTACCCACTCCGTGTTAGAGTCCCCATAATATATTAAAGGGTAGTAACTTTATATCCGTATAATGTCTTCCCTCAACATTGATGAGAATATCAAGATTATCGGTGACACAATGGCACGGCTGAAGGAACAGTCAACCAATATGGAGCGTGAGTTTTATCGCCACGAGGGTATGATGATGGTATTTGATAACCTGAAGAAATTGGGTGTAGATAAGATTGATATACCAGTTAAAGTAAATAATCAACAAGAAGTTATAGATAATGTTCCTGTTCCAAATGGAGACCAGGAACCAGAGGCTTCTTAAAGATTTTATGGACCGGTGTGACAATAATGTAGTTTTATCAAATTGTTATAAGAACAAACTCAAATTGGGTTGCACTTATAACAAGTCGATTGAGGAAAAGATTTCAAATATTTTAAAAGATATCGAGGAGTATCCGTGGTGGGTTGATCTTTTGGATTGATCCCAACCGCGAAGCGGTTGATTCCTACTCAATAGAAGTCAACTTCCAAGATAATCCACAATAGTCACCAACTTCCCACACACCGCAGAACTCTATATGAACATTAACATTATCACCCTTCTGCATCTCTTGTATAGTCTTGATACCCTCAACTTTACAAGTGACGCGATTATACCTATATGGAACTTTGACCTTGAGGATGTTTCCTTGTAGAGGATTTATAAATTTATTGTGAATATAATCACTTGTCTGTTCGTGAATAGTTCTGATACGCTTTAAAGTTGGTTCCATCAATTCAAACTCGAGATACTTCTTCTGGTTCTTCTCATACATTGGGGTTGCAATCCTACATTTGAATGTTACATCAAGAGGAATCCTTGGCATAACAAGGCTACCTCGCTTTTTGAACTCCATATAATATTATAAAGTTAATTTTTTATATAAAAAATCCCTTGTTAACATTCTTATTTTGTTGAAAAAGTTTATATTTTTATTGGAATAAAATGGTATTATAACAACCATACGAATATAACCTTCAGTTTGCTCAGTTATCTTGTGATATGTTATTGAACCATTATATACTACACCTTGACCAACTTCTAGAGGAATCTCAATTTCATTTTGACTATTCTTATCTTTAATCATAAATTTAGATGTGTTGTTCAAATCTTGAACTAATGGTATCACAAGTGTATACCTATTACCATCTGTATAATTATTGTCGTAGTGCCAATCAACGTGGTCACCACCATCTTCGTATAATCTAGCGAATATTTTATACTTTTCTATGTCATCCGCAAAGTCGACATTTTCTCCAACAGATTCACTAACTTGTAAACGTATTTGCTCCGTTAAGAAGAAATCTTTTATTTCTTTTGGAACAACTTCTTTGTTAATTTTACGCCCTTTGACACTGTTGAAATTTCTCTCATTTCTTAAAATTGTGCCATTCTTTAGACGATTATATAATTCTTCACTATAATGAGCAGGTGGTTGACTCATTTTTATTATAAAGTGTTCATTTGATTCACACCTTTTACAAGGTTTGTACATTTTTCCTGTATAGAATTGAATACCTATGAAGATTGCAACAAATATAAAGATAAGTATAAACATATAATAACATATAATATTAAATTCAACGTAATGGGCTTCTTACGGGACTCTCCACAAAAGTCCCTCCCAACCTCGATCGCCGCCTCAATACTTGCATACGGTGTCCACCTCTTTGACATCATCCCACATATGGCTGTATTATGGTATTCACTCTCATATGATATTCCATCCCTGTCATAGATTCCTGAACTCTGATGACCAACCCACTTTATACCATCCCATTCTGAACCCCAACAAAATTTATAATATTTTGGAAAAGGTAAACCAAGTTGTTTCAGAATTCCACTCAATAATTCTTCGGGTGGAACATTTGGTGGTTCAACAAGAACACAAGACAATATATTGCTATCATTATACAACCAAGTTGGTAAGATGTTCCACTTTGTGTCGGCAACTTCTTCATAAGAATTTATTTCTTTTGGTCTTTCGTCATAATGAAGTAAAATATTTACACAACCATATTCAATCTTTTCCAAAAAATTTATTTTTTCAGAATCTTTTGGTAAAAGTTTTTTCAAACTTTTTGGATCTAAACAAAGTATCATCAAATTATTTTCATTTAAAACTTTTCCAGATTTAAAAATTCTTTTTTCAATGTCAACAAGTTTTTCTTTGAAATGAAATTTTACTCCAACTTTTTTTAAAACTTTTTCAAAATCTTCTCCCATGACTCTTCCGGAAATTCTTTGAGTTTGACTTGATGAAAGTGCAACAATATTGAAACTTTGAATAAATTCCCAAGCAGTCATCCTTGTCCAGTCAACACCATCCATCACAATTGGTAAGGTTGCCACCAACCTCTCAGCACCTGGTGTCAACTTTCCTTCAAGATGATCTTTTATTGTTCGACCATCATCTCGAAATCCTAAAATTAAAAATTTTACAAACTCAAAATAATCTTTTATAGAAAATCTTTTTAAAAAAATTTCAATACTTTCAGAAACTGCTGCACCAGATTTGAAATATTTATTCCAGTCAAGACCCATCTCATCAAACAACCAATTTGCGTTGACAAATGCTTCCTTAAAGACCACCCTGGGTGCGTGGAGAGACAACGCCTCCGGCGTCGGGGCGGGGGGCTCCCACCAACTCCCACCACAAGTATCGTGATGTTCCCACACGTGAACCTCGTGCGTTTTACTCATAAGCCATGCCACTGTTACACCTGTGGGACCGGCACCAATGATGTCAACCCTCATTACTATATTGATAATATATTAAAGCCGACCCGTTGAACTAGTTTAACAAGTCCCGTTTGGGAACGTCAGACCCAAACGGTCCAACTTTGCAATAAACTCCCGATTCTCACCAGGACTCTCGAGGAAGTTCTTATTCCTGAGTGCCTCAATCTCAGGACCTGTTAGCTGAACCGCATTAACACGGAAATCCATAAATGCCTCCATCGTAATGGGAACCAGTGGCTTGACCAGGTCATAGATTGCATTTGCATAGTCGCGAATCTCCTGTTGTGCTCCAGGCTCCATACGGAGATGAAGATAGTGCATCAGGTTATGAAGGTTAATCTTCCAATAGAACTCTGTATAGGTTGACTGAGGTAGGTGGCACCGAGCAAGCTCACGGGAGCAGCCAGCCTCCAAAGCCCTGTTGTAAACCTCAAAGGCTTGCTCCTTGTTGGCAACCAGTTGGTCCTTGAGGTCTTGGTCAAGCTCGAGGTCTCCCTCAGAACTCTGCTTATTTACTTGAGACTGCTGGCGATAAACATCAGGTTCGAAGAACTGGTCTGGGACGATTGAATATCTGGCGGACATTTCGTTGACACTGGCAGTTCGGTGACGGAGGTGCTGCCTGGCCACAAAGATTGGCATCTTGATATGAAACTTGAATTCAACCATCTCAAATGGCGTCGTATGCCAGTGACGCAGCAGATATCGGATGAGACCGCGGTCATTTCTTGACGACTTTGTACCATCCGCGTATGATACCCGTGCAGCCTGAACAATGGAAGAATCAGCATCGCTGTGGGGCATGTGGTCAACCAGGCGGACGAACCCATGGTCACCTATTTTGATTTCGGTCATTTACACATTAATACCCCTTCGCCTTTAATGTCATTGCAAGGTAATATACGAGCACGAGCACAAACATACCTTTGATGAGACCAATAAGTACAAGCTGCATCTTAAAGTCAAAAGTTCGACCAAAGACCGTCATGGACTGAGTCTTGTCATCCGCCTTGATGAGGCCATTGATAAATGGGTCGATGAAACCCTTTGAGAGCTCATCAATAAAGTTGCTCACGGCAATTGAAATCAGGAGTGCAATCAATGTGCTGTCAATATCCTTCTTTTTGAAAAACCAATCAACAAAGCTCTTCATCCTTGAATATTAGTGAGAAAATCTTCATAGTCTCTGTAGTACCGCTGGAGATCCTTCATAAACCTCTTGTCCTTTTCGAGTTCCTGACGAGTCTTATTCTTGTGGAACCAGACCAAATTTGGTCTGGAGTATTTTGTATTTTTCTGATTCTCATTTGGTTTTCGAGCAACAATCTTCTTTTTAGTTTCCTTTGATACCCCCCTTTCCGACTGCTTCACAGTCGTTCTGTTAAAACTCAAAGCTTGCATAACTGTGTCAGCGAGGTCATCCTTCTTCTTGGACTTTTTGAAAGTTTCGATCCAGTCGCGATTGCCTTCTGGACCCTTCTCGAGAAACTCCTTGCATCTGTCAATAGAGGTTTGCTTTCGCTTTCTGTACTGAGCTTTACCAGCTCCAACCACATCTGGAATCTTATGACGGGCGTCATATATGATGGTCTCTTTATCGGGAATCTTAATCACGAAATAAGCATGTAAGAAGTGCTCAACCATCTTCATCTTCTTGTTACGATCGGGTTGCTTCTCAATGAGAACTACGTCGGCGTCAAGAACCCATGGACGGTCATCGAGGTGCTTACGCATACAGGGATACAGTCCGTCTGAGCTCTCCGGGGGAACTCCAGAAACATCCCACTGCCTGACAATCTTTTCACTATCAATGAGACACATTGCAAGATTCCTGATTCCAACATCAATACTTAGAATCATTTAAAGACTCAACCACTTGTTTCTTTAATAACAATGTGGTGTTGGTGGTGTTGTCATCCCTTTAATACAGAACCATTGAGATTCCCATACAAATATGATGACCGCACTGAAAAGTTTCGCACAGCTGGTAACTTTTGTTCTTGGAGTTGTATGAAGGCTTACAATATCGAGCGACCAAACAATGGCAAAACTACTATGAATATAATGATTATGCGAAAAAAGCTCTATAATAGCTTTGGTAATATAAAACCAGCACCTTCTAAATACCACCTTGACGTGTTTGGTGGTCCTATGACAATTGAGGAATTCAGATCTGGGCAGACGGTTGATAATGGACCTATAACACCGATCAAAGAGGAGCCTTATAAATCAAATATCATCAAGATGGTCTCGGGTTCAACTGATAAGATGGCGCAGATTGAAAATTCATCTGGTAAGAATGAACCGTTGAAGCTCAAGCGTCAGAAGCCACTCAAGAGGGATATCAACAATCTTGAGATGACATTGGGAATTACAAGAAAAAAAACCTGAGTAATTATTAGATGTTGCTTCTGGTGACGACGCTTATGGTGATGATTTTAGTTATAGCACTAATTGTAAGGCGGCAGCGGCAACGGCGACCGAAGAAGTCGGAGAATAAATTTGAAAATATACCAGTAGATGAACTGTTACAGGAACCCAACGTTAGTGTTGCCACGAAGTCAGAAGAACCTTGTGTACCAAACAGCTCGGAGTTAGCCGATATATCCTATGATGCACCAACTAAATGTTTAGTAAAACCCAGAAACGATGTGTGCCTCTTTGAGGATCTTGAACTTGTAGACGGATGCTGTGTATTGATAACAAACAAGAATTCTGAAGCAACTGAGATAGCTATCAGTATATCATCAGTCGTGGTGACTATGATGGCTGTAGACGCGGCGATTCAAGGTGCTATAAAGGGTGGGAGCCAATTAGGTACAAAAGCAATACTAAAGAGTCCGGCTTTAAGGGGTATGGCATCCAGAGTTATATCAAAGATAACTGGTCAATCAGTGGCAAAAGTAACAGCAAAACTTACTGCTTCCGCTGCGTCGAAAGCCGCTAGCAAAGCCGCTGCAAAAGTAGCATCAAAAGCTGCAGTAAAAGCTGCGTGGAGAGTTGGTGTAGCAGCTGGTATGAAGGCATCTGCAAAAGCCAGTATGATGTCGGTGAAAGCTAGTATGGGTCCAGTTGGGTGGGCAATGTTAGCGTTTGATATGGTTTCAATTACTGTGGATATATTGGATCCACAGGGATATTCAACATTTGTGAGCAACAAGTATCTCAAGGATATGAGAGACTATACTGAGTTTAGTTTGTATGAAGGATTCGCGAATACTACATACGGATGGCCGATCATATTTGATGTCAAGACTATGTATATCGACGAATTTGTTGCCGCATATGAATGGGTTAAGATACCATTTATAGAACAGGCTATGGGTGATACACTTAAATGCAAAACTCTTGCTGAGAAGTTGGATTTAAGTTCTTGGTTTGATGAATATACCCAACAAGTTTTACGGTATGTGAATAAGGATCCCAAAAAGAGAGATGAAAAGATTTATGCCAAGATGGTTGAACTATTGGGTGATAACTCCAAGAATATAAAATTGTATCCATTTTTATCTAGTGAAAAAGCGATTGGTATAACATTGAGTGCTGAAGGCGTTGAAGTGTGGAATGGTATGACTGACGCCGAAAGACTTGAAAAATTAAACGAGTCTGATCCAGGTACCGAGCCTTTAACAGAAGATATATTCAAGGATTTCAGACTTGTTATGTCTAACACATACCGCGTTCCGGATAATCCACCAAAGTGTAGGAAACCTCATAAACTGATTATAGACCACATTATTCAAACTGGTAAACAAGTTGGAAGTTTCTTTTCGGGTGGTAAAGTTGATACTTCTGAATGCGTACCAATTATGAATGATAAGACATTGCCTGAAGAAGTTCCTATGTATGTTATCCCATTCTCAGAGGACATATGCTTGCACGGCGCAGATGGTTTAGTTAAGGAGACAACCGGTGCGTGTGGCAACTACAAAGGAGAGGATTTCGGTGTCACTTGGAACCCAAACACAAACTTGTGCAACTATACCCGATTATACTGTGATCGAATGGGTCTAGATTACAATTCTAAAACAAAGGACTGCGACCTTTATCCTGGTCAGGATGAAGTGGAATTGTTCTTCCCAACTGGAACAACCATCACAAGAAATGTGATGAGATATGGTATTTCTATAAAGAATTGTGATTCCGAAGAAGTGAGAAGTTCAAAGGGATACCCTGATGTTCACACCTGTAGGATGGGGGAACTTACAATGGTTGGTAATGAGATAAAAAAGTACTCAGCAATTGATGCCTGCAAATCAAATCCAGCTGGATATCGCAACTCTGACGAGTGCATGGCTGCAAGGTCTCTGCAGGCAATTACTTCAACTTCAATGTATTTTATACCAGGTGGTTTTATGTTTAAAGTATTCGGTGGAGAGTGTGATATGCAATGGGCTAAACCTATGATTGAAGGTATAGTAAATACAGCCAATGAAACGGGTGAGTTTTTCGAAGAGGACTTTGTCGATTTCTTTGAAGATGACGTGGGTGGGTTTTTTGAGGATGTCGGGGCGGGCTTTGACCCAACAAGTTGGTGAACTTAAAACATCATAACAACTATAATCATAACAATGATAATCGCGGCGATGGTTAGAGGTACCCCAAGTCCTTTAAACAATCCACCCGCGGCTGCACCACCAACGTCAGCTGCGGCTCCTAAACCGGCTGCCGCTGTGGAACCAGCGGCTTCACCGAGATCCGCGCTTACATCAGCGACAGCGGCTGTAAAAGGATCTATAAATTTCGATAAAAATGATGGGTTGAGTTTTTCACACATGTTATTGCAGTGTGTATAGCACCCTGGTTTTGTAAACTTAGCAGCGGTACAGATTGGACCACCTTTTAAATCAAGAGTCTCAAGTTCTTCCTGTGTTGTATATTTGAGTTCAACAGAAGTATTTGATTGATACTCATCCCAATTTGACGGCAGACAGGCAGCAATACAGGCAGCCTTATCTTCTGCTATATCTTCTTGTTGTTTCTGAATATACATCATTCCACCAAATACACCCGCACCGACAAGCAACTTCTGACCAGTGGGAGAGTTTGCAGCGTCACCAATCCTATCCATAATCCCTTTTTTTGTGGATGATACCGCTGAACCACCAGCCTCTGCTATGTCATCAGCAGCCTTTGTTATTTCTGGATTTACAATATTTTTGAAAGATTTTACAAATGCTTTATCGGAAGCTGTACCTTTTTCAGCAAGTTCATCAAGTTTTTTAGAGTAATCCGTAAATGCCTTCTGTAAAGAATTCACGTTATCACCGGCTTCCGCAACACCTTGGACAAGATCGTCCGCAGCCTTACTAAAACCAGTTGCAACTTCATCTGATAATTTACCACCCTTTATTAAACTCTTTGCTGCATCGCCGATGCTATCGGCAATTGATTTAAGACCAGCCTTTATACCGGCTGCAATACCCATTATAATTATTACACAGATTTAAATCCCATTTTCCTACGCTGTTTATTTGTGGGGCGGGATTTGGGCATAACATCTTGATTACTGTGTAGCCACTTTTCACCAGTATAGGCAACCCATTGAATTTTATATTTTTCTATAGCCTTCCTACACATCACACACGGCATAGAGGCTCCCATGACACCATCCCTCCTGGGGCGCCATATAACCAAATCCCCGTGTTTGCGGTGTAGCCAAGTTGGAAATTTTTGCAAAGGGACCCCTTCTTTTTCACTTCTACGAAGGTAACGCTTGATCAGCTTTCTTTCAGAACAGCAGATGCAATCATTCAAGGTTACATCTGCTGACCTGACCTTTTAACAGGTCTTCACGTTTGTTCGATTTGCACATATAGGTCCAGACAGTCGGATAACTCGGTCGCGGTAGGGAATCCATTTTTATAATTTAGGACGACAATTTTTTAAGGCAATTTGGGCACAGGACATCTGCTTCACAGTTGGGACTCAGAACCATCGCACACCTATCACATTCACACTTGGTAGGTTCCTCAATAGGCTCCCCAAAGGGGTTCCTGATGATACCAAGAACACACTGCTCTGCTACCGTGGGGAGCATTGTTATATACATTTAGGAAGGCAATTCTTTACACGAGCGTACTCGTAAACGTTGTCAATCAAATCTGGAACCATCTGCTTCAAGATAAGCTCTATTGGCACATCCTCACCTGGGATTATATCCTCAATCAGCTTGTTGATAGTCTTGATAATGAGATTCTTCTTCTGGAGTTCCGAGAGCTTCTTACACTTATCAGCGGCACCCATCACCTTCATCAAAAGGAGTGTGAGGCTACCAGCATTCAATTCACGATACTTGAAAAGCTCCTTGATATCCTCAATCTCACTTTCGAACTTTTTGCTTAGGGGCAGACTCCCCTTGGGGGTCTCCCGAGGGGTCGCTGACGTCTCGCACTCCATTTACTTGTATAGCTATATTTTTCTTGATTCTTTCCTGCAGCACTTCAATCGTAGCCAATGTAGCGGCGTCGTTTCCATAGGTGACAGCCAAACTGCTCAGACCAACTATAGAATCTCCAAGGGCATCCTTGATATCCTGCTCACTACAAACTTTGCAAAGATCCAATGCATTATTCACAACATTCTTTATATAACCCAATGTTGTGAATCTATTGTCACCATGAAGCCATCGCTTCAAAGAACTTACAACCCCTGATGACTTGACCTCTATATGAATAAGACCGTCACGGACACAAACCTTCTGACCCTCTTTTATCCTCCCAATAATCTTTAAAGAGGTCAATATCTGGTCTGTGAATTGCTCCCCCATTAAATTAGAATCTCATTTTTCCTAGACGCCATCCAACACGCCCACTCCTTGACCAACTTGTGTTGTTTACCAAATTGCTCGTGTCTGAACCATCAAAAATACATTGACCACCAATCTTTGTATAACCAGACTCACATCTAATTGGTACACACTTTTCAGATGAATCATACTGATAAATCATACCATATACATCACCTTTACACGGACCGGACTTAGTAACCTTTGACGGGGTCTCTAACGGAGTCTCTGACGGGGTCTCTGACGAACCACCCAAAAGAAACCATACTATAAATGCGGTTGCTATAAAGAACGCAATCACCGTTACCATAATAAGACGAGTCCTCTTATTCATATAATATACAAAGAAAACTATTTATTTCTACAATACTTCCGCCCGTCTAAACTACATCTATCAAGAGGACACGACTCCCGTGAATAACTACTACACGATTGTTCCTCTTCCTCTTCCTCCGCCGCTGCCCTTGCCGCCGCCCAGCCCGCCGCCCAGCCCGCCCTTGCCGAGCCCGCCGCCGCCGCTGCCCTTGCCGCCGTCACCGCCGCTGCATCCTCCACCGCCGCTGCCCTTGCCGCCGCCTCCTCATAATAAATATTATCACCCCTTGGTATTTTAAGACAATCGAGTTCAATCTCGGTTGTGTTTTTTTTATCAAAATCATAGGCTTTCTCGCTTGTGTATTTCCTAAGTTTACCATTCTGCATCTTGTACCTAGCGTCACCCTCATCCTCACATTCTACAATCTTTCCCTCGTATTTGCCGGCAGCATAATATTCACCCCCTTCCTCTTCAATTCTGGTCCCAGCTATATATGGGCCAATTTTTACTCCCATACGCTGACAGTCTATTCTCTCAAATTCGTCAGTGTCGATATCTGTATCTTCTTCCCAACTTCTTACGCTGGGCATGGAGCCGTATGGCCTAAGTACACTATTCATAACCCTGTATATAGTTCTCTCATCGTCCTTACAAAATACACTTTTACCGTTATAGGGTGTCAGTTTTTCGTTAAAAAATTCTCCGTCCTCTGTCTCCGCCGCCTCGTATTTCCCGATCGCCTCCTCCGCCGCCGCCTCCTCCGCCGCCGCCTCCTCCGCCGCCGCCTTCTCCTCCTCCTTCGCTTCCGGCTCACACGAACCATTTGTAAGATTGTAACCAGTCATACAAGTGTCGCAAGCAGTATTTGATGCGTTTAATTTGAAATTGCCAGTACATTTGGATACTTCACAAGCATTCTGAGATGACCACCTATAAACACCTTTATCTATTTTGGTTCCTTCAAACTCACAAGATGTCCCCGATATAGAACTTATACAGACTGTATTGGAAGTATCTGGTTTCCATTTTTCTTTGCATTTTGATATAATACATTTTCCATAATCATCATAAACATATTCTGTGGCATTTTTAACATTACCACCCCCTGCTGGTGTACACTTGGCTCCCTTCCTGGGTAAGAGTCCTGAGAAAGTCCAATCTGTTGCAAAACCCCATGCAGCTATCCCACCTATAATTATTAATAATATCACTACGTCACTCATTATAATATTCATATAAAATAATGGAAAGTCTCGGGTTCGTCGCAACCTGCATAAGCATCTTAAGAACCTGTCCTGAGTTGTACCGAACTTACACCAATAATAAAGATGTATCGAATCACTCTGTAAGTTATATACTACTCGGTATCATAACGAGTTTGATGTGGTTAGTATATAGCACACATAAAGGTGATCGTAAGATGTTTTACCTTTTACCACTCTTATTGGGTCTCACCTTGGAATCTATGATATTATTCAGGGTTTTACAAAGTCGCGAACCTTCTGGACCAGGGGTTCTGGATTGGACTCAAACTCTTCTGTAACATCCAAAACCAGGACAGGAACAGTCGCGTCGTGACACAGCCACTCGTCGTGGCGTTGATGAAGCTTCCTCAGATATTCCAGACTGATATTTGACTCCCCGGAACGGTTTCGCTTGGTTATCCGTTCGTGACTCTTTTCAGGGTCGGTCCTCAGGTAAATGAAACCCTTTGGCTTGAAACCGATGTGATTAACAACAAAATCAAACCATTCGGTGTAGTCATTCCACTCAATCTCATTGATATTACCATCCTCCTTGCACACCTCAGCGAACACCATACGGTCAGTATAGATTGAACGCTCTACAATCACATTATCAGCATTTATGTCGGTGATATTCTTGACCCTCGACCTAAATGCAATTGATTGGAAAAGATAGGCATTCCTCTTGGGATCTTCATAAAATTCCTCCAAAACGTTCTTACCATTACTGGAATTCTTCATCTTTGACCATTCATCTACTGGCTCCTGGACAACCTTGAATTCAGTGGAAAGCTTCTTCAAGAATGTCGACTTACCTGAGCCGATATTTCCTTCGACAAAATACATTTGTTATTTAATGTGTTATTTTTTTATGTGTACAGGTACCTTGGGTCCTCAGTAGCCTCACAGGCACAGGTAATCCTGCTAGAAAGATATGCCTTCCACTTATTTATATCAGCTTCGGAAAAATGTGATTCCGTCCTACCATCGGGTTTAAGACCCAACATTATCTTTGAAGCGTATCTTCCATTTTTTAATCCACCTTTGCCTGTCTTAATATCATCAATGATATTACCATTTCCTTTTCTTGTATCATCTTGTATGTTAAGAAATTCAATAAATACATTCAAGGTCGCTTGATCCCATAAATCTGGATTAGTAGCAAGTTTACTTGCTGAGTTGTTGAACATTCTTGCAGATGGCTGGGTAGACCTAACAGTTCCACCCTTCCAATTTGATGGAAGCAAGCTCTTGAAAGACTTGCCACTCTTGGAAACGCCCTTGTTTTCACACATCTCACGACAGCTGCGATCTGGCTGGAGTTCATTACTAGGCAAATGAGCATATGCTGGCTGACCACCAAGTTCATCTACAAAATATCGACTACCAGTCTTATTAACCCACTTGCTTACGGGACTCTTTGATTTTAATGTGCATTTGCCATCATAGCTGACAAACCCAGTCAGGCATTCAATTGCGCCACACTTACCTGTATGTGTTAAACCAACTTTGTCTGCATTAGGGAATAAAGCCTTTGCACACATACCATTTGGGTTTGCGCCTATACCCCCGCAAGCCTTTGGCTTATCATCTTTGGTAGCAGCGTCTGTATTATCATATACAATCCCTTCATACTGACAGAGATAGGGTTGCCATTTACCACCAATCTTTGCGTACTGTAACGCTGCATTTCCTCCGCCTCCGTTGATACTGTTATTATCGGTATGCCCATCCCACTTACTAGTATTGACTGGTTTACCGTTGTCACCGTCTTTACCTGTTTCACCCTCGCCCGTTAATATAATTGCATCAATAAAGTCGGTAACCACCTCTGGGTTGGGGGCAGCCGCCACCTCCTCCGCTGCTGCTGCTGCTGCTGCTGGTGCTGCTGCTGGTGCTGCTGCTGGTGCTTTGGCTACCACCGTTACACATGCAGTATTTGTGTTATTTGGTTTGTAGCTTGTTGCACAAGACTTTACGAGGATACACTTCTTATCCTTATCGAGCTGGTACTTATCGGCGTTCGCTATCTTGTCGTCATCCTCTGGTGTACATTCGTCACCTTCATTTGAGAATAGACCCCAGAACTTGGGCTTGGACATAAAACCTAGTACAGCCACGAGAATCAATATGAGCACAAAGACCCCTCCTACCATTACCCCCGGCTGGACCATTATTTATAATACATTAACAAAAAAAAGTGTTTGAAATAATCCTGAGTGTATAATATATTTAGTCCATCCAAAAATGTCCCCCCTCCGTCCTGTACCCCAGAAGCGTGCTCGCTATGCCACATCTTCGAACACTTTCATCCCCACAGATTCAAGAATGTGGAAGATATTAAACCCTAACACACCAACTTCAGTGGAGCGAAAGCGTGTGCCAATTATCAACAACACCTACAAGGATGATCTGCGAAGGGCGGATATGCTGCTTGGAGTGGACCCTCTACGCACAGAAAGTGTGCTTGAAAGAGTAGAGGTTATTCCATATGGTCCGTATGTGAAAAAATCCAAGGTTGAATCTACTGATATTGTATCAAAGGTTGTGGCTGATTTCAAAATCAAGGGCGGTAAGGTTAATGTCACATTATCCTGTCCAATTGAGAGCCTTTACACCAAGTACTATTCAAAGGGTGTGAAACCTCCCCTGAAGGAACGTGTCCTGGTATATTCCAAGATTGGATATAGTGATCAGAAGCTTGCAAAGATGATAAAGTTTGAGGATGTTCAGAAGAAAAAGCTTGCAGAAACTGATAAATTTCTGGAAACTATATTCGGAGACCCTACAAAGAAAAAGTCAAGTGCTGCACCCAAGAAGAAA
>Ga0209535_1000547_pt1 | contig 26970 bp, 33 predicted proteins | sample LinPmetageLP28_FD_184041 | JGI IMG/M metagenome (GOLD analysis project Ga0209535, IMG submission 184041) | Marine viral communities from the Pacific Ocean - LP-28 (SPAdes) (version 2) | ecosystem: Environmental > Aquatic > Marine > Oceanic | place: Pacific Ocean | collected 2009-08-22
ATCTGCTATTCCACCTGTTGGTATTGTTGTTTTACTCATGTGTTACTCCTAAACTTTACTCTCATCGTCTCTTTGCTTACGATTTTTATAATCACTTCTTGCTGTAACTAACGCTACAAAGTCTGCTTGGTTACTTGGAATAGCATCCGTAAAAGATGAGTCATCCATCAATCGTTGTGTCCATTCCTGTCTAAATCTTTTCCAACAGTTGTTAATTTTACCATCTACTGCATTTTGAATCCAAGCATCTAAACCTGCATTATCAGTATCACTATATAAATCATTTTTTAATATTGTTTGTTGTAAATCTGTTAGACTTACTGTTTTAGTATGTGTTGCCATTTTATAACTCCTTTATGTTAAATTGTTTCATTTTGGCTATCCTAGTAAACATATTTGCATTGAGGTTGAAGAGTCTCTAGCACCACTTGTACTGTCTGTACCTTCAAGATTAAATGTGTGTGAGCCTCCAGAAAATGAATCGTGAATTAAAACTAAAGTATCACTTGCGTCCATTTGAATTATTTTACCTAAACTTTGACAATGCCTAAATGCACTAGATGTTGATACTTGCTCACTGTGAAATTGACCCACACTTAAAACTTCTTTTCCGTTTGATGTATTTAAGTAAAAAAACTGGTCTGTTATATTTGAATTTAAATCCCCAGAAATATAAAAATTAACTGTAACTGTATAAATCCCACTTACAGGAGCAGTGAAAGTATAATTTGAAATATTAAAATCAGCGTTTAAATCGAATAATTCTTTATTTAATTGTATGGTTTCATCAGCATCATTTGCTGTTAATGTTTGGTCAGCACTGGCATAGGCATAGACATAAGTTTGTAAGGGTTTAGTCACATGGCCGTTTTCATCTATAACTATATTAGCAGTCGTACCAAGAGCACTTCCTTTACCTATTACTAAATCATCAGCAGAGTCATCTAATCCAATATGATAATCTTGTGCATTACCATCAAATACTATTTTAGCATCCTCTGCTCCGGCATCACCTATAGTTAATGTAGGTGTTGTACCAGATATAGTTGCACCACCACTAGCTGTCAAAGCACCAGAAACTGTTGTTGCACCAGACAAAGTATTAGTGCCAGACATAGTTACAGTGCCACTAAAAGTTTTTGCTATAGTCTCTGTTGCAGGAGGGTCAATAGTTCCTACACTCTTTGCTTGATGAACAACATAAATATTGTTTGTGCCGCTAGGAGGAGCACCAGTAAACGTTAATGTTGTACCAGATAAAGTGTATGCTGAGTTAGGATCTTGTCTTACGTTTCCAACAAATACTTCAATGTCTAATGTTGAAGAAGGTGCTACATCTAAAGTAAATGCAGTTGTACTTCCATCACCATCAAACCTCTTACCTTGAAGAGATTGAAAAGTATTTCTGGTATCTAAGGGCGTACCTATAAAAGCCATTCTACGTTATCTCCATTATTGACAAAGCAATGTCAGCCGAACCAGTTGCTGTCAGTGACAGTGTATCTGTTGTCTCCATTACTACTTTGTTGCCTGAAAGCAGTTCCAGCGTTCCACCAACAGGAATTGGCGCCGTAGTAACAAGTTCAACCGTTTGGTTAGCCTCGTTATTTGCACCTGCTCTGTTAGAAGTATCTGAACCTAAACTAATTGTAGCAGTAATTTGACCAGTAGTCGTGTTACCTACCATAACACCAAGAACTACAGTTGTTGTAGAACCGGCAACAGTATAGATAACATCAGCACTGGTAACATTCGCTTTCGTTACAACTTTAAAAGTATTAGCCATTTATCCTCCTATTATATTACTAACCAAGCGCAATTGCAAGGGCAGTAGGGTCTTCTGACGAGAACCCTGCACTCGTTAAATAAGTTTTTACATCAGACAGTGCTACCTGCACCATCGTTCCATTATCATTTGTTACTAGTCTATCTGCATCTGCTAAAGTAGTGCCTGTTGCAGATGTATCACCATCAATAATGTTTAACTCTGCCGCAGTTGAGTTAACGGCTGCAAGTTTAGTTAAGTCTGCTTGTACTAGTCCAGAAACTCCGTCTAGTAAATTTAATTCAGCAGCAGTAGATGTTACGTTGGTACCACCTATATCTAAAGTCGTTACAGATATTTCTCCTGCAACAGTGGCAATACCATCTGCTAAAGTAATTAAATCTGTATCATCAGTGTGTCCAATTGTTGTTCCGTTAACAATTATATTATCAACAGTAAGTGTAGTTAATGTTCCTAAAGAAGTAATATTTGATTGTGCCGCACCTGTTACTGTTGCCGCAGTTCCGGACGCATTACCAGTGACATTACCTGTCAAAGGTCCTGCAAAAGCATCTGCTGTTACAGTGCCGTCAAAAAATCCATCTTTAAATTCTACACTAGCACTACCTAGGTCAAGTATATTGTTAGCACCCGGTGTTAAAGCACCGTCTGTAAGTATTAATTGTTTTTCATTTCCTGCATAAAAATTAATTGTATTAGCAGTTTCAAAATCTATTTTTGTTTCATCGTCTTCACCAATCTTAACATCAGTTGCTAGTATTGATGTAATTCCTGTTTGTGCAGCATCTACGTTTAATGTGTTAGTAGATAACGATACACCCGTTCCTGCTGAAAAAGCAGTTTTAGACATTGCTATTGCAGCACTAGCATTAACGTCAGCGTTAACAATAACACCAGAACCAATGGCTGCTGTTCCGTTTGCAGCTATGGTTATATCACCAGATATTGCAACAGGATTATAATTTGTACCATCTCCAATGAGAGCTGCGCCACTAGTGTTTGTGTTTAAAGTAATGTCATCACCTGTAACAGTTAAATCACCAGTTACAGTTAAGTTACGTCCTACCGTTGCATCGTTGTTTGCATCTTCAAATATTAATTTACTTGCTGGTATTGTACAGAAAACATCTTTTGTCCCTGCTGCAAAATCAACAGCACTATCACTATTAGAAGAAGATATTACAGTCGTACGTGTAAGATCAGAACTATCGCCGTCTAGCGTGCCAAGACCTACCTCAAACTCTGCAGCTGTTTGGTGAACAATACAATAATAAACTGTATTAGAATTACCTATGCCGGCAGCAAAAGTTTCAAAGCCAGTGACTGCACCAGCAAGAGATACAGCTCCTGTTCCCGTTGTGGTAGTTGTTTCTTTTACCCTATCATTAATGACTAAAGCCATTTATATTCTCCTATGCTAATCTCAATATAGCGTTACTTGCATCAGCTGCTGGAAATTGAATTGTGAATGTTCCACTCGTAGATGTTTTATCTCCACCAAAATCTAAAATACAAACTGCTTTGTTAGAATTAGAACTATTATAAATCATAGCTCCTCTTGCAGTAATAGTAGCTGATGTAAAAGATATATCAGCAAAATCACAAATAGCAGTAGTACCTGAAGTTGTTGGTGTTACACTGGTTAATGACCCTCCACCCGACGAATAAGATCCTGAATCGGAAACTTCATTAGATGTGGTAAAAGCAGTGGTTGAAGCATCTAGAGAGGCAGAACTTGTATACAACGCAATTTTAAAAGTGTCTTGCCCATTAGTAAAGTTATGTCCTTCAACAAGTAATTCTTGTTTAAAACTTGTGCATACAGCTTGTGTTATGGCCATGTTTATTCTCCTCTAGTATTTGTTTTAACAGATTGCATAGGGAATTTAAGTTCTCCATGCATGTACTCATCTCGTCTATGTCTACCAGTTTGCTCAACTATAAGCTCTTGCATAGCACGTTGATAAGATTGTTCATATAATTGCAGCATTTCAGCTGGTCCCTTCAAGAACTTGAAGGCTTCTGCAAGACATCCATAAAGCAACGCCATTGGGGCATTGTCTCCCAACCATGTGGTTGTGTTAGAACTAGATAGTCTTGTTGGTAATCTAGTAATTCCTAACTCCACGTTATACGCTGAATCCGGCGTAGGAGCAAGATAAATTGTGTTTTGATCCCACCATGACCAGTATCTTGGTGTGCCTGTAGCAGTTCTGTCAGGCCAATATTCATTCATATAACTAAGATCACGATGTTCTAAAAAATCTCTTGTTGGTGTTCCTGATGCAGGAAATATGTGAACTGTTCGTATTGTAGCAAGTGATGTTGGGTCTGGTGATGTGCCACCAGGTAATGATAAAAATGGATTGCTTGAAACAAGGTTAGCTGATTGATGTGATTTAAAAGCATCTAAGTCAGCTTCTTTTAATATGCGATTTTCTGTGTGTTCTATAAAATCATTTGTAATAGTAGACGTTAATACATCAGTGCTTGTTTCTGTGTAGTCTAATATCTGTTGTGTTAATTGTGCGTATGTAGTCATTAGTTACTTAATGTTGCTGGACCAGAAGACGTTTGTCCTCCTCCACCATTTCCTGTAATAGACGGTGATGTCGATACAGTAAATGTATAAAAATCATCATCTGTTTTTGTTATACTAAAACCAGCTTCTGCTTCTATTTCTGATTTAGATGCACCAAATAAATTACCAGACACAGTTCTAAATCTAACTGTATCACTACTAGATCTTTTATGTGCAGGTTCAAATACTGTTACTGTTGTACTAGAAGCTGTAAATCTAAACGGATTTAAAGGCAACAATCTTTCTGTTGCATTTTCTGTTCTTGCTGGTCTTGGAAATTGTAATGCTTCTGCATCTGGCGAATGCTTGTTAGGTCTGTCCTGTGGTGTCTTAGGTTCAAATTCGCTTTTGTGAACACGTGCACCATTCCATTCCACAACCATTTCTGTGTATGGGTATTCCATACCACTACGATCAGAAATAAATTTAGAATGTTTACCTATTGCATAAGCCATTTAGTTTACCAATCAGTTTTATTTTTACTAGACCAATGATACTTACCGCCTTTAGTAGCTGCGCCCATACCTTGAACTGTACCGTGTATCTCACCTTCTGCTATAGAAATAGTTTTTTCTTTTTCTTTTGGTTTAGCAGCAGGTATAGAACTAGTACCTCTATGGCTCCAATTACTTTTTACCCCACCAGTAGATCCACTAGCGTTGGCAGTTTGGTTATTCCAGTTTTTATTACTCATTCTTCCTCCTTTTTACATTCACAGTTACCACATTGGCACTGTCCTCCGCAACATGAACCACCATTACTACAATGACATTCATGATCACAATGTTTACATATTGGCATATTACCTCCTATGGTGTGTACGCCCGTGCTGGTTCAACTCTAAAAGAAACTCTTTCCCTATCGTTTTCAGAAGCACGTTTAAATTCTTCGTCATACACCGCTTTTAAGTTTGCACTTAACATCGGTGCTCTTTTTAAACTTATATAGTAAGCTAATCCAGCCGTCAAACAAGGAAGAAAATAGAATGGTACATCAGCGTTGTTTGTATAGCTGCCTGCATCTGCTATTCTAGCAATATAAAAATACTTAAATATGTAAGCTTTATCTGGGCTAGGATATAAAAACAATGTCATATCATTTTCTGGTCTACCACTACTAGATGAACCTGCAGTTGTAACTGTTCCTGGAACTAAAGCAAATTGTGTAGGTCTTGCATCGCCTGTTGATGCATTCTCTTTTTTACTTAAATTCATATATTCAGTTCTAGAAATTCTATTCATAGCAACGTCTGTAGTGCTACTATCTCCTTCTAAATTAGAAGTTGCGCCTGTTGTAGTTGTTACAACGGCATCTACTATGTCTACAACCTTTTGATCAATGGGATAATAATTTGTGCCAGCAGTTAATGTTTGTGTTTCATATGTTATTGTCCATAAATTTAAACCACGGTTTGCCCACTCTGCTAACATTAAGTTCATAGATCTTCTAGCAGTTTTTAAATCATAACCACTACGAGTTTCTAATTGGCATCTTTCGTATGCCTCTTCTATTATTTCCTCAATCGAAAGATTAAAGGTTTGTGTGCCTGAATAAGCCATTTAAACCTTAATAAATCTTTTGAAATTCAGCTATAACTGTGTACATGTTGCCACTATCAGCAGCACCTGGCACGACAAAATTAACATCACTTTGGTTACTGTTAGATGATTTGTCTGCTGGTATACCGCCAAATTCTCTAAAGTCCCAATAGCCTGCACCAGTTAAACCTATTATAGGAATATCTCCATCTGAATCTTCTTCGTCTAAACGTGCGTAAGAGTCTCCTCCATCGCCGCCTTGACAAGAATACCAAACTCTAAGTAATCCTAAGTGTGCTACAGCTGTGCCATCGTTTCTAGCATCAAGTGCTGATACGTCACCAAAAACTGTAGTGCTTCCTGATCCATCTGATTGATTGACTATTTTAATTGTAACGCGAGCGTCATTTTGTTGTAGGATAGTCGGTCCTGTAACTGTATCTGCCATGTTCCCTCCTTAATCAAGAACTGTGGGGCCGAAGCCCCACTTGTTTATTTATTATTCGTATACGTTTCTGCTCATGCAAACATGATGTACGTTTACTGCTTCTGCAGCACCCGCACCAGCTTCAACACCAACGTATGGAATGAAATCCACATCGTCAGTTAAGGCTGCAGTTTTAGTTGCTTGAACTCCAGGTTGAACAGCTGTTACTGATGTTCCACCTGTGCTTCCTGCTGTACTAGTAAGGTTATACTGTACACCATTAACAAATGCAGTTGCTTTTCTATCACTATCTATTTCAATTTTTAAATGATAAGGCGTGTTAGCTGCCACAGCAATTGGTAGTGCAGAGATATGATCAGTGCCACCAATACTATGTACCACATGCCAATTAGCGAAAGTAGTAAATGCTTCTGAGTTAGTAGCATCAGTTTGAAATTTAAAATATATTTGGTCATCATCAGTTGCAACTAATTGATCATTAGTTAGTTTTAATCCTGCCCAAACTTTTTGGTTATCAATTGCTGGTAGCATAATTGATGTTTCAAAATGTACTTCATTTTCTGTTCCCCATTGACAACCTGCCCACGCTGTTGCTGCAGTATCTAAGTGAGGTGTTAAAATTGCTTGGTCTTGATCTGCACCTGCTGTTGTTGCCAAAACTCCTGCTGAAGTTGAAGCAAATGTGCATAATGCAGTAGTCATATTAGTTCCAAGTGCTTCCCAGTTTCTATTTAAAGCTCTTTGAACTTCTACTGTTGATACTTGGTCAATGTTTGCATTTAGACCTGGTCTTTGTAAAAACCATTCTTCTAAATAAAATCTTCTAGCGTCCATTGCTGGATCACTTATAGTTCTATCGTGCTCAACACCTGTTGAAGCAGTAGTACTATATAATTTATAGTTATTCTTGGATCTTACTGGACCCTGAAAGCTTGTTTTAGCCATAATATTCTCCTTGGTCATATAGACCAATCGTTACACAGTCTCTATATCGTCTGCCTAGCCAGTCTGTATAACTTGTTATACTAGGTATAGTGGGGCACATAATGCGCCCCACTAAAAAATTTACGCTCCTGGTGATCCGAAGATACCTCTCCAGTCAGAGAACCCAAACGAGTATCTCTCTCTAGCTTTGTATCTTACGTTACCAGTATCGAAGTCACCTTCCATCGCAGTTCTAATAGGCGCTCTAGTGAACATCTTAAGTCCATTAGGAGCATCTGTTTTGATAAAGAACGCATCAGTATCAGTTAAGAAATTGTTAACCACATATCCTTGTGGCACCATTCCCATTGATTTGATAGCGTTTAAGTCATTATCAGCAGTTCCTACTCTACCTGCAGACTTCATTAACCTTTCAGCAGTAAATTGAAGGTTTACAGGAATAATCATTTTCATTCCTCTAAGAGCAATTTTCATTCCTCTTTCATCCTTCATACCAGCAATATCAATTAACATCTGCTCAAGCGAAGTTTCGTTTAAGTCAGCTGAAGTTGATAGCTCGTTCTTTTGGTCTCCACTAAGTGTAGGGTGATCAGTAGCACAAAGCTCCTTATCATCGCCACCAAGAAAAGAACTGTTAAACGCTCTGTTAAGAACGTTAGCAGCTTTAATCTGTTTAGTGTTAGCCATTGAACGTGCCAATGCTTTTGTATATCTAGTGCTGATTTTGTCGTAAAGGTTATCCTCTACGGCTTCTTCAGTTAATGAGAAAGCCAAAGCAATGGTTTCGTGGGTGTAGCGTGCAGTGAAAGTTTCTTGTGCGGCTTCATAAGTCACACCTGAACCTTCCGGTTTTACTTCTGCATTGCCAAAACCACCTAGCATTACTTCTTCTTCAAATGCACGGTCAGAATTCTCTGAATCAAAGATTTCTGTGTGCTGGTTTTCGTATCGGTCGTATTCTAATCCGAACAGGGCATTTAAACCAGGTTCGAGTTCTTTGACCAATTGCATTCTTGAAATTGCCATTATATCTCTCCTCTAGCTATTATGTTCCAGTGATGCCTGTGCCCAACTTAACGTGCTCATTAAACATAATGTGCCAGTTAGCGTTTGCGCTTGATGCATCGTCGTTTTCTGGATCTTTTGTAATCCCAATGATTTTTACCTGTAAGCCAGCAGTAGTTGCTTCTGTACTATCATCAATTTCATTTTTTGATTGTCCATTTACAGTACTACCAGTTGTTAAGACTGAATCAGTATTTTTACCAATATCAGTTTTAGCAATAGTGCCATCACATTGAGCTTCGAAAAGCATGTACGGATCGTCATAGATATACGCGTCTATATTAGTTGAGCCAGATATGGAACCAGCACTGGTTACATTAGTCTGACTGTAGTAATTTGACCATGTAGGTTTTTTACTTACTGGGTCAATGTAGAAGCAACCGTTAAAAACACCTAGGTTCGTAGCGCCGGAAGCTGTTCCAGCAATTACATACCCACCAGACTGCATTACGTGGTCACCTTTAAAAATAGATGTCCCGTAATTGTCTTCGATGGTGTACATAGTCGTACCCATGTTTTGAACGCCACTACCAACTTTCCCAATAGGTTTGTACCCAAAGGCCGCGTCAATATTAGCCATGATTTTATCCTCATAGTAATTGTTACAACACACTCACCATGAATGTGCTATGTTTGTAACTTAAGGGGAAAAAAACTAGTTGTCTTTTTTACCGCCACCAAATGTTACGCGAGAACGCCTGCTTTCATTATGTACAGGCATGCTAGGATGTTGGTCTCTAAGTGGATCGTTTGCAACAGCATCATCTTTATCTTGCGCAGTTTGTGCAAAATATTTTTTTCGCTGCTCAACAATTTCCTCAGGAATTCTTGCTAGCATCAAACCTCCGACAGCTATAACACCTTCGTATTTACCTGATTCCATTTGTGGCCAATCTGTGTTTGGGTATTCGTCAGCTCTGACAAATTCCCATCCCTCTCGCATTCTCGCAGATACATTTTTTGAATCTATCTGTCCGATTGTTTCGGCCCTTATCCAACGGTGTTTAAAACCGTTAGGTGCAGGTGGTGCATCTAACTGTGATGGTGGAGTCCATTCTTTCCTTCGTTCGGTTTTAACTCGGGTTTCAGACTCGCGTGACGGTAGTTTATTGTTTTTATCTGTATTCATATGCCTACTCCTTCACGTACTTCGCATATTCGCTTAGTGGCACACCTAATTTTTTTGCTATGGCTACCTGTGAGGGTGTGAGTCTTACAGAACCTTTACGCGCCTTTGCTGGTGCCGCACCTCTATTAGCGGATGCAACTGTTTGCGAAGGCGAAACTTGTTGTTCAAATTTATGAGGAAAAGTATCCCTCATTCTTTTGTCTACTTCACTATAGTATGAATCTGACTGTGGGTCAAATCCTTCTTCCATTAGTTTACGATGAATTGAGAAAGATGTCAAGGTCATTGGTTCATCTGAACCAAACCAAGTGTTCTTTTCAGCCCAATCTGTTGCTTTTGGGTCAGGCTCACGTGGAGGAGGTGCTTGTCTAGGCATTTGTTGAGGCATTTGTGGTTGATTTGGATCAACTCCTCTTGCCTGCATCTCTTGCTGCAACCTTTCTCTTTGTGCCTTGTGTGAAGCTGCACGTTCTTCTTCTATAGATAATCTACTAAGTTTAGCTTGTGCTTCTACTTGTTTATCTACATCTCCTAAATCCATAGCTTGTTTAAGCTCGTTTTTAGTTTCAGTTATTTGTGCTGCTACACGATCTCCAAACTCTGCAACGTAACCAGAATCTAATTGATTAGCACGTTGTGTTTGTGTTTGTGCTTCTCTTTGTACACCTTGTGCAAATTGCACAGCTGCCTGTTCGCGTCTTTCAGCTTCTCTTAATCTTTTTGTTAATTTGTCGATTCTTGATTGAACCTTATTGCCGTAGTCATCCATTTCTTCTGAAGATGCAGTTTTGACTTCTGTCTCAACAGCCGGGTTATCCTCATCAGGATTTATAGTCTTTTTAGTGTCTGAGATTTCTACTTCAACAGGTGAACCAGAATTAGGTAAGTCTACCATATTTTCTTCTACTTCAGCTTGTGTCTGTATTTTAGTTTCTGCAGGCATAATTTACTCCTGTTTATTTATATTGCAAGATATCCTCTGGGTCTTTTACCACAGCAATTATCTCGTCCTCGTTTAGTATTCTCACTTCACCACCCTCTATACCAAAACGTGATCCGGCATAACGACCAAATATAATCCAATCATTTACTTTACACCAAGGTCCGTTTGGATATCTCGTTTCATCTCTGTAAGCATCAGGTCCAACTTTTAAAACTAAACCTGTTACTGTCGTGTAACCTCTCTCTTCAATTGTTTCGTCTGCTAATATTACACCACCTTTAGTTTTGCCTTGTCCTTTGTATGGAAGAACTAATATTCTCCATCCAGTTGGATCTGGTAATCGTTCTAATACTTTATCTGTGGGTAAATGCTTTATATCGTTTGCAGCATCTTCTTGTATTTTTTTAAGAAACCTGTTTTCTTTTTCTTCAGCTTTCTTATTATTTTCATCAGCTTCTACAGCTAAATCTTTTTCTTCTAAAGCAAATCGTCTTTTAGGCAATTCTTTTTCAGTCATTTTTTTCCTCATCTTTCTGCAGGTCTTGTACTTCCTGTTCTATTATGGTGTAAGCTTTGTGTTCTCCAACAGCTTTCATGTATTCATCAAAGCTCGGTAAACCCGTTGCTATCACTTCTTTTAGTTCTTCTTTGCGCGATCTAATCTTTTTCAAGACGAGATAAATCGCGGTTTCATCTCTCATTAAAAAAATCTATATATTAACAATCCCACTTACGCAAGGCTTTATTTATCCTAGAGTTAGGATCTTTCTTTGTTTTTGCCCCTGTTAATTTTTTCTTCATGCCTCCCATACGTGCACAAAAAGATTTACGTCTACTACTTGTTTTAGATTTAGTAGGCGCTTTTAATGTGCCACCTTTATAGCTAGCACGTCCTTTGGCATTTAATCCACCTGACTTGCTTTTTCCAGCTTTACGTTGCCATGCTGCTGTCTTAGGCATACTTAGTTTTTTTACGTTTGTTTTCTAAAACCATGCCACAACCTTTTGCAATGCCTTTTGGATTTTTATCCGACTTAGCTTTTCTTTGTTGTGATATTGATTTTTTCTTAGCCACGTTTTTTAGCTGGTTTTTTTGCTGTTTTAGCAGATTGCTTTAACGCTTTATCTGTAACAGTGCCTTTACCAGGTTTGCTCGTACCTCTTTTTTTAGCGCGGTTCATGTAATAGTATAAACCTTTTTTAACAGTACGACCGTCTTTAGTTACGTGTGTATCTTTTGTAGAACCACCTTTTTTATAGCCCATAGCCATAGGTTCTTTTTTCATCATACCGCCACCCATCATTTTTTTCTTGCCTTTTTTTGCTCCAGCAATTCTGTCCGCTGCTGTAGGCTTAGGGTTGTTATCAATACCTGCTTTTACAGAAAGCATTCCAAAACTAGATTTTTTTCCGTTTTTCTTTTTCATTGTTTTTTTCATCATTTTTTTACTAAGCTTCCTCCGAAATATAGTCCAATAATTGACGCCATTAAGTGCGTATCCATTGGTGTTATTACAACACCTGCGTACTGTCTGTCCACAAGCATTTCTTTCTGTTCAATTAAAAACAGAAAACCTCTACTGAACTCTGTCCATGTCAAAAATACTGCCGTGTCAAAAAACACTGGTACTATTTTTGGCCACACTATTATAAAGAAAACTGCAGTAAGTGCAATAATTCTTCTCGTAAATTGAAAACCTTTGTTTTCGTATGTACGGGCATCATTTATGTGTTTCATTTGGTTATTAGCTCTTGCCAATAACATCTTTTGTTCATCTTGTTTTGCTTTGATACTCTGTCCCCAGATAGTCATAAAACCACCTAGCACACTAGATCCAAGCATTGTAATCATTTCTACTGGTAATCCAAACATATTAAGCCTCTACTAAACTAACTATACCACCTTTGGCAAATGGTTTTCCACCTGACAAAAATGCTTGGTTAACTTGTTCTTGTAAATTTCCTGGTCCTACTTGTCCTCTTTGCTTAGGTTGTCCTTGCATGCCGGCATCATAGTAATAGCCACCTCCACCGCCGCCACCACCGCCGCCGCCGCCTCCGGAACCGTAACCTCCATAACCACCGCCACCGCCGTAGCCTCCTCCACCGCCACCATATCCAGCTGTTGGATTTTTAATAAATTGATCTTCTACAAGTTTATGACCAGAAGCTATTAATTCAGCAACTGCTTGATCACCCATGTAATTTGGAGAACCCATAACTGTTGTTCCAGGTGGGCCATCAAAATCATACATAGAAACTTGAGGGTAATAATTAGATAATGCAGCATCAATTGCATCTTGTGGTACAAACTGACCTTCTTCATTATAATAACCCTGATTGTAATCATATTTATTATAATACTGCCCCATCATTTTAAGAAGGGCATCTTGAACTGTTTTGCTAGAAGCTGTGGTTCCAGTAGAAGAACCAAACACACTTCCAAAACCTGTAGCCATTGGTTGACTCATATCGTATTCGCCAAATTTCATGGCATCTATATCTAATTTATCTGAAGGCAACCCATATTTATTATACGTTGGCTGTATTCCCGAATAATAATCTTGCATGTAGCCTGGTATTTGACCACTGTCAGCTAAACCCAGTTTTTCATAATAAGACATCGGACGACCGTCCGCATGAAATTGAGCTGCTTTTGCATCTGATTCTGCTAAACGATATTTTAACTCTTGAGCTTGAGTGGTGTCTGCTTTTCCTTGACTTTGTAATCTTGCTAATTGATCTGCTGCTTTTTGATTACCACTTCTATTATCTTTAGGTTGTGATTGATTACTTTGTCTATTATTTTGATCTCTTTGACGTTCTTGTTGGCCAGCTTGAAAAGATGCATTGGAAGATCCTCCAGAACCAGCATAACTTCTAGATCCGCTTCTTCCTGCTATATAAGCATCTCTACCCATTATCTTAAATTAATCCTACTCGGTTCTTGCTTTACTTTTTTATTGTTAATAAAATCTAATAATTGTTGAAGTCTAAGAGAATCTTGTCTGTTTTTTCCTTCAGCACTATAGTCATAAGTTGTTCTTGGTAAATCTCCTCTGCCTCTGCCTTCTTGGTATACAATTCCAGGGCCATACTCAGGGTATGGAATTAGGCCAGGATACATAGGTCCTGCCACGTCTGCCATTGTCGGTCTACGATTAGGATCGTCTCTTGGTCCAATAAAATTAGTGCCTGGGTATTGACTCATGATGCCTGCTTCTCTGTTAGAATCATCAAACGGCATTGGTCTTTCTGGTGCTAAAGTATTTTCATCAGTATAGAAAGCACCAAAATCATCTTCTACATAATTATCTGGTGCAACGTAAGGTTGATTAGGGTCTTCATCAAAATCTAAAACTTCTGCTCTATCATAGTAAGTTGGTCCGTGTGGATTGTAAATAACTTCGGATGTAGAAGTGTCTGCTGGACCAGATAAATTATATTCTATGCCATCTACCATTGTACCAGGATGTCTATCTATAGGTGCACCCATACCAAAAGTTTGTGCTGCATAGTTTTGCATATCTGCTTCGTCTGCATCAGCAGCTCCTGCTATACCTTCATTGGCAGCCATACTTTTTCCAAAATCAGAAACTTTACCAAATAATTCTTTTGCCGCCAAACCAAATAATCCTCCAGTCTCGCCATACTTCATGGCAAAATCTTGGATAGGATACATTGTTGAATAAGCGTTTGGTGCAGCGTTTCTAAGCATGTTACTTTGATTAGAAAATTGTTGCTGTACGTCCAAAGGCGCTACACCTTGGCGTTCACCTATTTTATATTTATCAAAACGGTTGTATGTTCTTCTTACATCTTTAAGTTCATCTAAACGTGGATCGTTTTTTGCAAAGCTAGGTGCTTGCGATTGCAAGTCCATCATACGATTGTAATTCTGCATCTCCGGCCCCTGATTAAAAGGGGTCGGAGTGTTTTTACGTTTTAAATATTCTGATCTTCTGTCAACCACTAGATAGCTCCAATTATTACTATAACTACTAATGCGACAATAGCCGCTTTAATCCAGTCCTTAAGTTTCCAGTCACTCCACTCTTTCAAGTGAGCCCATAAATCTTTTAGTAACTTCATGTTTACCTCCTGTTTTTTGCCTTCTTTTTTACAACGCTTTTCAAGGTTTTAGCTTGACCGGCATGTAATTTAGAAGCTTTGTTAAGTCCTTTTATTACTTTTTTTATTTTACCCGACGTAGAACCACCTTTCTTCATTGTCATCTTTTGACCTGTTGCACGTGCATGCTTTGTTGCTTGCTGTGCACCAGCAGAAGTATAAGGGAACGATCTACTACCTACTTTTGGCATACTACCTCCTAATGTATTGTTGGTTTTGGCATATCTTTAAAGAAATGCAAAACTTCTTGTTGGTAATCAAAACTCTCAGCAACAGCTACAAACATTTCTTTTGTTTGTTCTGTCCCTAAAGCTTTTTCATACATGTTTCTTGTTACAGCCATCAAAGCTCCACAAACCTGTAAATAATCGTCACTGCATTTTATTTCGCTTTCTGCAGCTTCTTCTATTTTTAGCATTGCGTCTCTAAGCTTGGTCAGTAGTTTTTTTGTTTGTTCTGTTTCCATTATTACTTGCCTTTTGTTTCATAGCCTCCCTAGTGTTTGCCATGTTCTCTTTTAGTAATGCCATTGCCTCTGTAGAGTCCTCTTTATTAACATCGGCTGCAACTTTCATCAAGTTAATAGTAGTGTCTGCTTCTAACTTATCTCTTTCAATATCAATTTTTTCTGCGTCAAATACCATGTCTTTCTGCATTTTCATTTGAGTTTCCATAGCTTTTAAGTCAATTTCTTGTTGTTTTAATTTAACAAGTGGATCTTGAGCTTCTCTGCTTATTCTAGCTTCTTCATCAGACGCTAATTGTTTTGTCATCTCTGCTTCAATCTTTGCCTGCTCTGATGCTTGTTGGTTTATTAATTGATCCATTTGTTGCTGTAATTGTTGTACTGCTTGTGGGTTTTGTTGTGCCTGTTGCATTGCCTGTTGTAACTCTTGAAACTGTGGGCCGTATTTTTCTTGCACCTGTTCACTTGCCATTAACGATATGTGTTCTGATACATGTGCTTGTAGCATTGCATATAACTGCGGATTAATTTGTACCATTCTTGTAAACATAAATTCTGCATGTGCAGATATATGTGCCATGTGATCTTGCATAGGAAAAGATTTAGGTTCTTTGCCACGCATTGCACCGGCATTTTCCATTGCAGGTGACATAGGTTGTGGATTACCTGGGTCAGGTAATAATAATGTTTCTACATTATCGACACCCATCGCCGCATACATTCTTCTGTAGGCTTCACGTAAATTATGTAATTGCGGTGCTGCATTAGCAAGTTGTAATTGTTGTTGTGCCAATGTAACACGTTGTGCCATAGAAAATATGTTAGGGTCAGATACAGGTAGTATGTCTACTCTATCATCAAAATCTTGTTGTTTAATCATTTGGTTTCCACCAACAACCATGTAAGGATATTGTGGTGGTAAATAAATAGAGAATACTTTTGCTAATAATTTGAATTCTATTTTTTGTGCATAGTGTAATCTTTTGTGTATTGCACTCATAACTTTTGTGCCACGTTCTAATAATGCTAGTGTTGTGCCAACAGGATTTTGTTCGTTACCTTCACCCATCTTCATGTCTGCTATTGCAGCAAATGATTTACCTGCATCAACAGCAAAACCTAATAATTGAAATAATACACCTGATGGTTCTTTGTATGGAAGCATCATTAATGATTCTTTTATTGATTGTCCTGTTACATCAACATCTCTAAACTCACCCGGTTGTAAAGGTTCATCATGGTCGCGTATACGCATGCCACGTGCTTTAAAACCTGCTGGTAAGTTAGCAAGAGTACCTGCATCAATTAATTGTCGCAAAGCACTTGTTGCAGTTCTTGATAACCCACCAAGCATGTGGATAAGACCAAATCCATAAAAGCCTAATCCAGGGAGGAACTTGTAATGTACAAAATAATGATTCTTCATAAAGTTTGGATCATTTTCTTTGTAATTTCTTTTTATTGACAATATTTCTTGTGAGTATTGATCAATAGAAATTATGTAAGGTAATTTAACTCCAGATGTATCTTCAAATCCTGGTACGTCTGCATTTATATGCATTTCTAATATTGTATGTTCTTCATCACTAGAGCCATAATTTTTTTCTGCTCCATCTAATTCATCTACTTTGTCTGCAACGTCATCAGAATCAATTTGTCCAGTTGGTAATTCTATGTCACGGTAAAAACCTTGTAGTTGTTGTTTACGTACATCGTTGCCACTTGTTTTTATAATGTGTGTAATTCTATCAGCTGATTCTAAATCAGTTGCCATGTAGTTTATAACGAGATCTTCACCTGCAACAAATTTTGCACAGGCACGTTTCATCAAACCATCATAGTAAACTTTTTTAAATGCAGAACCACACAACGGTAGATAAAACAATAACTGGTCCATGTCTGGATCGTATTCTTGCATTACCTCTGTTATTTGGTAATTCATAAATTCTTGCACACGTTGTGCTTGTTGATTTGTTTCAGGTGTTTCTAACCCTACAACTTGAGTTCGTACGGGGCCGCTTGGGGGGAGAAGTTCCTTATACGCTTGGGCTTGAAACTGTGTAACAGATTCAGCGAGTAAGGGATGTACGACCCCGGACGCTCCTTCGAATGGTTGTGTGCGGTCTTCATATTTGAAGCCCAGCATATCAAGGCCTTTGATATAGGTATCTTCCCAATCTTTCCTTGAATCACGATCCGATTCGAATTCAGCTAGTAGATCACTTGCAAATCTACTTAATTCATTATCTTCTATATAATCTGCTAAATTAGCATTATGTGGTACTTGCGATAGATCTGTTGGTGCGTTTGGATCTAAATTAATTTCTGCACTACCATCTTCTAGTAATTCTACGTCAGATTCAAAGTCAACACCTTTTTCAGGGTTAATTTCTATTTCCTCACCAGTAGGTTCTATCTCTAGTGCACCTGTGAGTGCTTCTAATGCTTTATCTATATTGTTTTTATTATCATCAGCCATTTATAGCTATTCCCCCTCTTTTGTATGCGCCCAATCCTTTAGAAATTCTATCTATTGCTTGTGGATTATCCTTTATTAGCAACATTGGAACTTCATAAGCCCTATTGTCGTCATCAACTATAACAGATTTCATAAATTTTGCACCACTTTTCTTAGACACTTTTTTCATTGCCCCTTCTGCTATTGGACCGTAAGCAGTTAGGTTGCCTATGTAATCTCTGCTGCCTTCTGATGTACTTCTGTTTTTTATTGCTGGTGTTGATATAGATATACCATCATACCCACCTTCTTGTGCTGTTTTAAGTGCATACTTCATAACAAATTCATTATAATCTTCTGTTTTAGAATATGGCCCTTGAGGTATACCACTATTGTCACCAGAACCAGCTGCTGCTCGTTTCTCGGCAATAATATTTCTTATCTTTGCACGCTCTCTATTTAATCTTGCTAATCGTACTTGTGTTTGTTGTGTTTGTGGCATTGACAATAAATCTTCTATTTTGGATTGTATTAACATCATTTGTTGCTCGTTTGCATTATCTGTTTCTCTTACCAAATCACCACGATCTGCATATTTTGATTGTCTTAGATCATCTTGGTATGCACGTTGGTTTGTTTGCCCTGCTGCCTGTGCTTTTTTAACTCTTCTTGCTGCAGCGTTTATTGGCTGGTGCATATCAGATTGTATTTCTTCTATGTGTAGTATTCTTCTACCAAATTCATCTGTTCTATCAGACGTACGCATGTGTACAAATGCATTTGCACGTTGTGAACTTGTTAAATTAAAATCATGTGCGTATGTGTATGTCGGTTCTGTATTACGCAGTGATCCAGGTTTGTTATTGTACTTAAATAAAAACTCACGGTAATTTGATCCGCCACCCATTGTTTGTTGCCCACGGTAACTAGCTTCTTTTGCATACTCTTTAAATCCTCCAAGTCTTATACCAGTTGACGATGCAATTTCTTGTAGTGGTTGTTTTAATTCGTACGGAAACTTTTGTGGAAACCCTTCTGTAATAGAATTAGCAACGCCAAAGTTTTTTTGCACTAGATCTTCTATGGTTGCAACTTCTTTTAGTATTACATCTTTGTTATTATTATTTACTGCTGTTTCTAGTGAAGGTATTCTCATTTTCATACCACTTAAAACATTTTTTAATGGTCCAGGTCTGTATGCTTGTAAATCTGTTTTTCGGTAAAGTTTAGTAAGTGCTTTTGATTCTCTTACACCAGGCGAGCCTAATGATATTACATCTATTTCAGGTGCAAGCTTTGTATCAAACTCTTCTATTATCTGTGCTTTTGATAATGTCTTACTTCCGTTTCTAGATAAGTGTGTTGATAATTGTGTATCATTTAATTCCATGTCCTTAATAGGATTGTGTTTTGCAAATGGTCTTTTTAAATATGCTAACCACTCTGCGCCTTTTGCAGACTCCATTGGTGCATCTATAAGTTTCTCACGTGATGACCAAAACATTGCACCAACTGTGTCATCGTCAGGTATTCTAGCATTTTTTGAATAACTTGTACCCATAGTATACATATCAGCATATTCGTTGTTTCTTATAAAATCTCTAGCTGCTTTTTCATCATTAAAATCTTTTATTGGTAAACCATCTTCATCAAAAACTGTGTATGGTCTATCCGGGCGCATTGGTCCTTGCACCTTAGGCCCTGTTAATTTAGGAGAATATTCTCTTATCTTACCTATGACTTTTGGTGCTAATTTCTTTACCAATCCACCGCCGACAAAATTTTGTGGATTAGCTTTTATCTCTTTTACTGCATCACTAACTGTAAACTTGTTAGCCATGCCACCTTGGTTATATGATTTGTAAAATTTGTGACCTCCGTATTGGTCTATGTAATTATAATTTACATTACCAAAATTTTTTTCGTATCCAGGCACAGCAAAAAAATCTGCTCCTCCTGTAAAATCTTTTGCTTGCCCTGCAATAATTTGATCTGCGTAATCAAGATATTGGTTATACAAACCTAAATCACTATCTTTGTAATCAGCAAAAAATCTTGTTGTTTTATCACTGTATGGAGAAAATTGTCCTTTACCTGATAATACACTAACAATAGGGCTAATATTTTTATTAGGGTTACCACCATACGTATTTACGTAGTTAGGGTTTTGTGAACGGTTAAAAATAACATGTCCAACAGCTTGACCTCCTTGAAAATTTTTATCATCTTCAGCCATCATCATACGTGCCATTGCTTCTCTGTCATCCATTTGTCTTATTCTACTAAATCTAAGATCTGGTTTTTGTTTTGGTTCTATTTTATTTGTGTCTTGATAATCACGCATACTTGTGCCTCCACGATAAAAACCGTGTATATTACCGCCTCTAAATTGTGATTCAAAATCCATTTCCATTCTTTCGTCCTTTAAATTTTTTAATCTTCTTTGCTCTTTAGCTATTTGTTTGGCTTTTGCTTTTGTGTTAAATATGTTACCAGATGGTGAAAAGGAATCAATAAAACTTTCGAATAGATCTGTATAGTCACCGTCCTCAGGCAGTGAAGCAAAATCTTTCATTTTCTCACTACCGTCACCACGCATAACGCCCATCTTTCTTTCGAACGCTTGCATCTGTGATGGTGTAGTTACATCCCAAATAATTGGATCATCTTTTGCATAATCTTCCGGTGACGTCATGTAATAATTTTCATCAACTATTTCTACTTGTCCTGTTTTCTTGTCTATGTAGATGTGTTGGTTATTGGCAAAGTCACTACGAATATCAAACTCAATATCTAAATCACCGTTTTTTTCTTTTGTCATGTTAACAGGAACTTTGTAACCATCTGAGTTTGTAATTTCAAATGATTGTTTATTTCCCTTGCTGCCAAAATTTCTAATCATTGTGCCATTTGATAAAGTTCTTCCCATAGCATTTGGTCCACTTAATTGATTTAATACACCTACCATTGATTTAATCCATGGCGGCGCATTTCTTGTTATTGTTTTTGTTGCAACCTGGGCCGCTAGCGGCGCTAATCTGCCCACAGGCATTGCTGCGGATGCAGCTGCTGCACCAGTTTGTTTTATAAATTTTCTACGTGACGGATCAAACTTTGCACTGTCAATAATTTTTTGTAATCCTTTTTTAATTAAACCACCTTTTGAATAACCATAATATTTTAATATTAAGTCATCCAACATGCCTTCGTAATTTTGTATAAAGTTTTCTTCAGGTTGTTGTAATCTTGCACGGTCACGGTTTTGTTTTTTCATAGAAAGAAACACATTACCTCTATCAAAAGATTTCATTGGATCGTCAGCCGCAGCTATTATGTGACTAAGCTCTAACAATTCATCATCACCAATTAGACCAAGTTCTTGTGCCTTACCTGTTTGTCTTCTTTTAAGCCTTGAACGTGTTGCTAAAAGATCAGCAAAGAAAGGTGCATCTGTTTGAGAAAATTTTTGTATAACTTGATTTTGTGGTATCTTAAATCCTTTTGCTTGAGCAAGCATTCTACCTAAATGTCTAATTAAAGAAGCACCGGCATTTATATCTTTTGCCGGTACACCTTTGAGTGATTTGTTAATTTTTGACATTGTTTCTCTGACTATTTTAGTATTGCCTTCATTTAATTCATTTACTGCATCCCCATACTTTGTCATTAATATTGGTCTACCAGACTCATCTTTAAATTTTGTTCTAACACCATATCCAGTTCCAGTACCTAATCTTCCTTGTCGGTATGGTCCTAAATTTGTTCCAGCAGGTATTCCCATTTTTTCAGATTTTTTTATGGTTAGATAACGAAGTTCATCATCAGATAATGCATCAAGTTTATTTCTTATATCAATTTTTTTTGGAAAATCTTTTTTTCTTGTAGCTTTTGCAGGTTCAATATTTATATTAGCAATACGTGCTTCTTCTATTTGACGTGGTACTAATACGTGAACAGATTTTTTTGTATCTGGATTAAATCTTTTTACTCGTGTTAAATCTTTAGGTTGGTATTTTTTGCCTTCGTATTCGTAGTGATCTAAAACTTTTTTAGGCTTAGGTGTATATCCTTTAGTCTTACCTTGTTTAGCTATATATTTAAAGATAGGTTTTGCGAAGAGCATTAGTCCCTCATGTATTCATTAACTGCGTCTTGTAACTCAGGGCTTATTCTATCTTTACTACCTCTTAAAAATTTTTTTCCAAGACCTCTAAGAATTCCTACACCCCCAGCACCTGCTTCTGTCATAAAAGTTAATCTTTCTAGATCTTCTTTATTTGGTCCTTCGTATTCCATAAATGGTAAAAAATGTTCACCAGCTGCTGCATACTTTAGTGGTATGTCAGTGCCAGAAATATTACCAAGATTAAATTTTCTTAACCCTGGACCAAACAAACCAGAAATGTCGTTCATTGAATCTTCGTAATAATTGTATCCAAATTTAGCGATAGAATTTTTTTCTAATAAATCTGCATAATCATTTTGAAAATCATCTTCAAATTTAGATCGTTCTTCTAAATATTTATTTTGATACATGTCATTTACATAAGAATCGTAATCTTCGTAAGTGTTACCTGGATTAACTGTAAAATATCTATTCATGGTTGCTGCGTTTTCATCAACATGACTTTGTGCAGTTTCGTATGCTTTGTCATATTTAGAATCGTATTTAGAATCAATTGTAGCTGCAGTATCTTTTTCTAATTCTTGTATTAAAGAATAATCTTGCATTGGATTTTCTGTCGTAAAACTTGGCAATCCTGTAAAGTTAGAAATAGCACTTGAAGCTACATCTCTTCCTTGTTCAGAAAGTCCAGTTAAATTTTCAGGTTTAAAATCTATTCCTGGTATGAGTGTATTTTTTTCCATACCCTCTTTTGTAAAAGGGTTATAAAAATCTGCACCTGCATCTACATAATCATATGCCGCTGCAGGAACGTCAACTGCAACATCACCTATAAAAGTCATTGCATCTAAGAATGCATTGCCTCCAACTCGTCCTGCATCTTTATATAAAAGTGGATTTGTTAACCTTTCTACGTTAGTATCACCGTACGATTCATATATCTCTGGTAATCTTAGGTAGTCGGCTAACGCCATTATTCCTGTGCCTAACATTAATAGTACTCCCTCCCTCCGACTTGCGTCGTTGTCTCGTCTTCGTAATCATCTTTTAACCCAACATAGTAGCCTTGTCTATATTTCATTAAAGCTTGCGTGGTAGAATCCACGTAGTCATCGTTATCGCCAAAAGGAAAAGCTGCACACTCTTCTATGACTTCTTCGGCAAACTTTTTATTGGGTGCCCATATAGCTCCTGACTCAAACAAAGGAGCCACGCTGTTTACCCTCGAGTGTTTGTCATTTCCTCGTGAGGGTGTATAATTTATAACAGGTATTCCTGCTTTTTGCAACTCATGAGTAAGTGGCATGCCAGATGCCTTTGCTTCTATCAAAATTGTCTCCGGTTCCCAGTATCTATATTCTTCTTGTGCTATTTGTTTTAGTTCAGGAAAGTTCCAACGTCCTTTTTTCGCGTCCAGTAGAATCAATGCTTGCGGACCACCTTCTTCGGGCTCAAATACGCCCCACGTCGTTATTGCTGAGTAATCGGCTGTCTCTTTTGCACTAAACGCCGTGTCATAGCTCTGTATAATGTATTTTAGGTGCGGAATTGTATCTTCTTCCCACGTTTGCCACCATTCACGTTTTATAAGTGCACCTTCCTCGGATGTAGGCTGTTGCATCCACTGTGCTTGCCATTTTGACTCTGGAATAGATGCCTTGACACCTTGTAAACCTTTCATAGTCCAAAAATTACCCCACATCGGTTTGTCATTTATAATTGCAGGAAATTCGACAACTTCCCATTGATCAGAATCCTCTGCCTTACCCTGGGCCTCGAGCAGCCGTCCAGTGAGATCTTTTATTGACCATCTTGTCATAACGACAACGATTGAACCGCCAGGTTGTAGACGTTGACGCGGACCGGATGTATACCATTCGTAATGTGAGTCTAAAACGGCCGGCGAAAGCGCATCTTGCTCTGAATGAGGGTCATCAATGATAAGTAAATCGGCACCACGTCCTGTAATCGCACCACCTACACCTGCAGCGAAGTATTCACCGCCATGGTTTGACTCCCAACGGCCGGCGGCCTTTGAATCAGCTGCTAATCTAACCGTAGGAAAAACTGTTTCGTACTCTGGCGACTCTATAACGTTCTTGGCCTTCCGACCAAACCTAATTGCCAGCTCGCCTGTGTGTGTTGTTTGGATGAGCTTGGCCTTTGGATGGTTCCCCATGTAAAATGCAGGAAAAAGGTTAGATGCAAACTCCGATTTTGTGTGTCGAGGTGGCATATTGACAATAAGACGCTTTAATTCGCCTTTTGCAATACGGTTTAGCTTCTCTGCGTAGATACGATGGTGTTTTCCTTCTATAAAATCAGGCCAAACAGTCTTGACAAACGACAAAAAATCATTTTGTGACTTTTCTTGCTTGTCCAACAGTGCATTTTTAAGAATATACTTTAAACTTTGGGTATCGAGCGTTTCTAATTTGCTCATTTCTGTTCTTTTAAGTCATAAAAATAGTTTTCGTCGTCGCCAGCAGTCCATTTTGATTTATTTTCAACAGAATAATACTCTGTTGATACTTTAAAATCAGGCTGCGTCGTTTCTGACGGCGTTAATGACTTATCATAGAATATAACACGGTTATTTGGCTGTGCTGCGTAATGACCGTTGTCCAATTCTAGTATGTTAAACGATTTATGCTCCTCTGGGACCTCAGAATAAGATGTGTTTAAGGTATTACTGTCCGCATGGCAGTTGTCAATCGTAAACAAGTATTCACCATAGTACCATTTTTTCGATGGCGCAAGGTATTTACATCTAACACCAGAAAGCGAAGCTTTTTCTACAATAGTAAAGTGGTAACTAAACGCATCCCACAGCTGTAATTCTTCTAAAGAAAGATCTTGATCAGTAGGGGCAGCGACAAAAGCACTAATAGGGAGCTTATCATATAGAGCACCATATTCCGGCAGATACGTTTCAAAGTAAAGTGCTCGACCTTGGATAGATTTACAACTAACCCAAACACCTTCTACAAATTCTCCTTGTCCCTTTTTGTGGTCATATAAATATTGTTTTTTAACAAACACCTTTATAGGTGGTAAGTTTGCAACTAAAAAAGCCATAAATGATTTAATTTTTTTTAAAATTTTTTATAACGTTTTTTACAAACATTGTCACTCTCAAACTTGCCTCTACATAATTCAAAGCATGCTTACGCAAAAAGGGGGGGTCGGGGGTCGTTTAGGTCCCGGGCGCGAGTTATCCACAGGTTATCCACAGGTTGTGAGTAACTAGGGTAAGTAGTTGTGGCTGTCTTACCCTAGTCGAGAATTAGCTGAGACTAACCAGCTAAACCTAGTCGCTTTAACAGATAGCCAACATCACCTTGCATATGATGTAGCAACTGCATACGATTATCTTTATCTTCTGCAATCCATTCAACAATAGAATTACATAGTACACCACTTATTAACTTCCAATCCAAGCTATCCTTACGAGGAACACTTGAGATGATAGACTCAAGATCACCAACACTTGCTTGATCTTTGGCATACTCAACAACTTCAGTAAGTACAGGCGTAATGTCTACACCCTTTACTGATTCTACTTTAACTACTTCTTTAGATTCATTAGTCATTCTAATTCTCCTTTAACTAATTGTTATAATAAAGCTATACATTACAACCCACATAATAGATACACCTATTAAGAATAATATAGCGTTCATTGTGGATAACTCTTGCCACTAATCTCAAAGACTGTGTCAGGGTTTACATTAGCCCAACGTTGAAAGCTTTCTTTAGCTCTACTATTTATCTTGAACACTAACACATAGTTAGGGTGTTCTGTTACTCTCTTCTCTTGTGTGAATCTATAGCCAAGTTTACCGAGTACACCTAGTTTAATGTGTCCTATTTGTCCATTGTTCTTTCTCCACTTACAGCTAAAGAAACCACGTTTAACAATATCTTTAAATTCATTCTTAGTCATATCTTTCTCTTTCTATTTATTAATCTACTACTATACACATAAATAAGACAATAATAAGATGACAAATTGTCGCACCCGGGCAGACAACTGGTAGCGAGATGGCAGATGTGATAGGATGAAGTTGGGAAGACCAGCGGGCGCCCGGTAGATAAACGTGGGAGCTTTAGCTATTAGTTGTGTTGGTTGTTAGGGAGCTTGGGAGTTTAGAAGTTAGAGGACTTACAGATATAACTACCATGCCTCATCGAGTACTTGTTTCTACTGTTAGCATCTTGACGCTGACCATACTCTGTTAATTAACTATTCTTATTATACCACACCAAGGTCGGTCGTCCAAGGACATTAACAAATATCTTGTGGATAACCCCATTCCTGTATTGTGCAGTACCAAACCATTTCTTTCTATTATGATATATCATATCTCAGCAGTTCCCCGGCGCGCCCGGTGTAGTTAGTGGACAACCAGCCAACATTATGCTGGTTGGTTGTTCCAGGAGTTTGGAGTTTCCAGCAGCTCCTGCTGCCTGGCAGCACCTGCATCTCCTGCTGCAGCTACGCAGCTGTTTAGTATATTAGTATGTACCATGCTAAAAGGCAGAAAACTGCCAATTTTACAGGTATCAATAGCATTAGTCAGTCCATATTTACCTCTACTTTCTATCATTCTATCCTCAATATAGATCCAATTCAGGCGTATGTCAAGCCATGCCTCAAAAAATAATGGCGGAAAACCGCAGAAAAAAATTTCAGGTTAACGGGATCGCGCCCGGGCGCCAGCTCAGCCATATCACCCCCACTTATAGGCGAGGGTGGTACTTATCGGAGTTTGGGAGTTTGCCTACTTTCAGTTACTAAACACCTCGTACATCTTGTCTAGTGTACTTCTGTTATCTGTCTGTGCCTCTTCGACTCTATCAGCATTTCGCTTCATGACAGGAACAACACTATCATAATGATGTGATATCTTACGCAAGGTATCGTTCTGTTCTTCTAATGATTCGTTGATTCTATTTAACGCATCCACTATTGGATCGTATTTATCTTCTGGTAATACCATAATAACTCCTTTGTTTCTATTTCTGCCCCTATTATAGCATAAAGTTATCCACATGTCAATGGCAGAAGTTACCAGCGTGAAGTACCAGCGGGCGCAGCGGGCCCTGGTCAACTGCAGGAGGACATCAACTATAATTTTTGGCGGTTTTGCTGGAGTTTGGGAGTTTGCGAGCTTTGGATTACCTGAATTAGCGCAGCGGGCGCCCGGGCGACTTGACCGTGCCATAAGGACTTTGGCCCTTGGGTGGATTTTTGACGGAGTTTGGGAGTTTGTGCCCCGTGAAAAACGTTTACGGTGCGTGTGTCTGGGTCGTATACCATAATAAATACTGGTGCGCCAGCCATACTGTGC
>Ga0209535_1000548_pt1 | contig 26834 bp, 16 predicted proteins | sample LinPmetageLP28_FD_184041 | JGI IMG/M metagenome (GOLD analysis project Ga0209535, IMG submission 184041) | Marine viral communities from the Pacific Ocean - LP-28 (SPAdes) (version 2) | ecosystem: Environmental > Aquatic > Marine > Oceanic | place: Pacific Ocean | collected 2009-08-22
GCTTACCCTAATAATACTTTAATGACAAATACAGAGGTTAATAAGTTTATTAGAGATAACGCAACAGACGAGATATAATTTTCATAATGTAAACAAACAAGTAATTATACAATAAGTAATTTAATTTAATCTATTATGGCAAAAAGAAAAACCCCTAAAAAAAATAGGATTTTAGACTTAAATCCTAAACCTGAAAAAATTGAAGCGCAAGAATTGCTAAAGCTTCAATCTTTAATAAAAGGTATCAATAAAGCTCAAGCTCAAATAGGTATGATCGAAGTTCAAAAACATAGTGTTTTAAATGACATTATGGAAATGAGAGGTTATTTGGCTAATATTCAAAAAGAGTTTCAGGAAAAGTACAATTCACATGATGTTAATCTTGAAAACGGAACAATAAACTACAATAAAAATGGATCAAACGAAATTAATTCGTAAGATCACTATTGGTAAAGACTATAAAATAGACGCCATGCACTATGCTGTTGGGCAAGAAGTCTATGGTGGTCATACCATTTGTGATATTATAGAAGAAGACGACAAGTATAGTATATATATTAAAAAAAACAATGATATATTACCTTGGAAAGACTTTAATAAAAACATGGCTGTATCTGTGGAATATAATTTACAATACTAATGAGAAGTATACACAGTTTTGTAGTAGAACCACTTGGTGGTAGATATAACAATACTAAAAAAATAGGCGACAAAGAGCTTATAATAAATACTGAAATATATAATCATCAGTTTGTTAACAGACAAGCTACTATTTTATCATGCCCTATAGTAGGTGATGATCTAGGTTTAGTACCTGGTAGTACTGTAATTGTTCATCATAATGTTTTTAGAAGATGGCATGATGTTAAAGGTAAGGAAAGAAACAGTAGAAGTTATTTTGATGAAAATACTTACATAGTAAATGCTGATCAAATATTTTTACATAAGCAATTAATTGGTGAATGGAAAGCTCCTAAAGGGTTTTCTTTTATTAAGCCAATAAAATCTATAGATAAATATAGTATAGATAAAGAAAAGGAACTTATGGGTATTATAAAATACTCTGATGGTTTTCACAATGTTGGTGATGTAGTTGGTGTTAGACCTAACAGTAAGTATGAGTTTATTATAGATAATGAAAGGCTATATAGAGTTATGAATAGCTTTATAACAATTAAATATGAATATAAAGGAAACGAAGAGGAGTATAATCCAAGCTGGGCAAATAGCAGTTGAAGAACTTATTAAAGTTGCTAAAGAGGCTATCGTTGATAGTGGTGATGACATTACAGCTGACAGGCTTAAAAATGCCGCAGCAACAAAGAAGCTTGCAATATTCGACGCGTTTGAAATACTTAATAGAATACAAGAAGAAGAGGCAATGCTAGACAGTAAAAACCCAAAAAAAGAAGATAGAACTTTTAAAGGTTTTGCTGAAGGGAGATCAAAATAATGTACGAGCAAACACTATATAAAGTAATTGAACCTATAAAACTCACTACTGTTCATCGTTTGAATAAAGGTAAAAAATGGGTTTTTGGTTATGATAAAATTCATGACATTGTTGTTCTCAGCAAGAATGGTCAGATAGGTGATATTTATGATATTCAAGGTTTAAAAATAGCTTTACCAAAACCACCTAAAAATGTTTATTCTAACAATAGTAAGAAGTGGCAACAAATACATAAGCCTGATATTTTAAAAAAAGTTAAAACAATATTTGACTGGCGAGCATACCCTGAAGATAAAAAACCTGAATGGTATGACTACATAGATGAAGAGTTTAAACGTAGAGATGAAGGCTTTTGGTTTAACAATAACGATGTAGATACTTATATAACTGGTACTCACTATATGTACCTGCAATGGAGCAAAATAGATATTGGCGCACCTGATTTCAGAGAGGCTAATAGACTATTTTTTATTTTTTGGGAAGCTTGTAAAGCTGACAAAAGATGTTATGGTATGTGTTATTTGAAAAACAGACGTTCTGGATTTTCATTTATGAGCTCTGCAGAGACCGTTAACTTAGCAACTATTTCGAGTGATTCTAGATACGGTATACTTTCAAAAAGTGGTGCTGATGCTAAGAAAATGTTTACAGACAAGGTTGTACCTATATCTATAAATTACCCTTTCTTTTTCAAGCCTATTCAAGATGGTATGGATAGACCTAAGTCTGAACTAGCTTATAGAGTACCCGCTAGCAAGTTCACTCGTAAAAAAATAGAAACTAACGAGCAGCTTGAAGAAATAAAAGGTTTAGATACTACTATCGACTGGAAAAATACAGGTGATAATAGCTATGATGGTGAGAAGCTTTCTTTATTAGTTCACGATGAAAGTGGTAAATGGGAAAGACCTGACAACATATTAAATAATTGGCGAGTAACAAAAACTTGTTTAAGATTAGGTAGTAGAATTATTGGTAAATGTATGATGGGCTCAACGTCTAACTCTTTAGATAAAGGTGGTGATAACTTTAAGAAGTTATACAATGATAGTAACGTAGAAAAAAGAAATAAAAATGGTCAAACAAAATCTGGTTTATATTCTTTGTTTATCCCAATGGAATGGAACTTTGAAGGTTTTATTGATGAGTATGGACAACCAAGATTCACTACTTCAGAACAACATGTTTGTGGACCAGACGGTGAATTAATTGACGTTGGAGTAATAGATCATTGGCAAAACGAAGTAGAAGGATTGAAAGGTGATCAAGACGCTCTTAACGAGTTTTATAGGCAATTTCCTAGAACAGAGGAGCACGCTTTTAGAGATGAAACAAAAAACAGCTTGTTTAACTTAACAAAGATATACGAGCAAATTGATTATAATGAAGGCATTGGAAACACTTCAGTTACAACTAGAGGTAATTTTCAATGGGTTGGTGGTGTTAAAGACACGAGTGTAGTTTTTAATCCAGATCCAAAAGGTAGATTCAACATCAGTTGGACACCACCTAGCCATCTTCAAAATAAAGTTATAGTAAAAAACGGAGTAAAATATCCAGGTAACGAACATATGGGTTGCTTTGGTTGTGATAGCTACGATATAAGTGGAACTATAGATGGTAGAGGCTCTAATGGAGCTCTTCATGGACTTACTAAGTTTAGTATGGAAGATGCGCCAGCTAATTCGTTTTTTTTAGAATATATTGCAAGACCACAGACCGCTGAAATATTTTTTGAAGATGTATTAATGTCTTGTATATTTTATGGTATGCCTATACTAGCAGAAAATAATAAACCTAGACTTTTATATTATTTTAAAAGAAGAGGTTACAGAGGTTTTAGTATGAATAGACCTGATAAAGTTTGGAATAAATTATCAACAGCTGAGAAAGAAATAGGTGGTATACCTAACTCTAGTGAAGATATAAAACAAGCTCATGCTGCAGCAATAGAAATGTATATTAATGACCATGTTGGGCATTTAGGTAACGGTAACTACGGAAGTATGTACTTTAATGAAACTTTAAATGATTGGGCTAGGTTTGATATAAATAAAAGAACAAAGTTTGACGCTGCTATAAGTTCTGGTCTAGCTGTTATGGGATGTAATAGACATTTGTATTCGCCTAAGCATGTTAGCAGTAAACCTAAGTTAAACGTAAATATAAGTAAGTATAATCAAGATGGTTTTTCATCTTCACTAATTAAAAGATAAATATGGCTGAGTCAGTTGTAAAAAGTTATTTTCCTAGTCAAGCAGTAAGTGATCTTGAAAAGATGTCAGCTGAGTATGGATTAAAAGTTGCTAAAGCTATAGAGCAAGAGTGGTTTTCAGACGATAGAGGTTCTAGAGCAGGTAGACATATAAATACTAAAAATGATTTTCATAATCTAAGATTATACGCTAGAGGAGAGCAATCAGTTCAGAAATATAAAGATGAACTATCTATAAACGGTGATTTAAGTTATTTAAACTTAGACTGGAAGCCAGTACCTATAATACCTAAATTTGTAGATATTGTAGTTAATGGTATAGCTGAAAGAACTTACGATGTAAAAGCCTACTCACAAGATCCATTCGGAGTTGAAATGAGGACTGAGTATATGGAGTCTATACTAAGAGATCTTAGATCTAAAGAGTATACTGACTTAATCTTAAAGTCTACAGGTGTTGATTTATCTGAGAACAAAATGGAAGAAATGCCTCAAAACGAGGAAGAATTAAAGCTTCACATGCAACTAACTTATAAACAAGCAGTTGAGTTAGCTGAAGAACAAGCGATAAACGTATTATTTGAAGGTAATAATTACGAGTTAATAAAGAAAAGGTTTTTTTACGATTTAACAGTGTTAGGTATAGGTGCTGTAAAAACTAGTTTCAACACATCGCAAGGTGTTGTTATAGATTATGTTGATCCAGCTAATTTAGTTTACTCACAAACAGAATCACCTTATTTTGAAGATATATATTACGTTGGTGAAGTAAAACATGTACCTATAAATGAGCTAGTAAAACAATTTCCTAATCTTACTGAAGAGCAAATAGAAGAAATATCTAAAACTAATAATTATGATAAAGGTAATTATAATGCTCAACGAGGTTATGATAATAATCAAATACAAGTGTTGTATTTTAATTGGAAAACTCATAAAAATGAAACTTACAAGTTAAAAGAAACAGGATCTGGTGCTAGTAAAGTTATTGAAAAAGATGATACTTTTAATCCTCCAGAGAATATGGATGGTAATTTCGGTAAATTGCAAAGACAAATAGAGTGTTTGTATGAAGGAGCTTTAATACTAGGTACTAGTAAATTATTAAAGTGGGATATGGCTGAAAATATGATAAGGCCAAAGAGTGATTTTACCAAAGTAAAAATGAATTATAGTATCGTGGCTCCAAGAATGTATAAAGGCAGAATAGAGTCTTTAGTTAAACGCATAACAGGTTTTGCTGACATGATACAACTAACTCACTTAAAGTTACAACAAGTTATGTCTCGCATGATACCAGACGGTGTTTATTTGGATGCTGATGGTCTAGCTGAAATTGATTTAGGTAACGGTACTAATTATAATCCTCAAGAAGCTTTAAACATGTTTTTTCAAACTGGTTCTGTAATTGGTAGATCTTTTACTGAGACTGGAGATATGAATCCTGGTAAAGTTCCAATACAGGAAATATCAAGTGGATCAGGAGGTCAGAAAATGCAAAGCTTAATTGGTACTTACAACTATTACTTACAAATGATACGTGATGTAACAGGTTTAAATGAAGCTAGAGACGGAAGTACACCAGATAAAAACGCTTTAGTTGGTGTTCAAAAAATGGCTGCAGCAAACAGCAACACGGCTACTAGACATATATTACAGTCTGGTTTATTCTTAACCGCAGAAGTTGCAGAACAACTTTCTCTTAGAATATCTGACATTATAGAATATTCTCCAACTAAAAATGCGTTTATACATGCTTTAGGCGCTCATAATGTAGCTACTTTAGAAGAAATGAGTAATTTGCATTTATATGACTTTGGTATATTTATAGATTTAACTCCTGATGAAGAAGAGAAAGCAATGCTTGAAAATAACATACAAGCAGCATTAGCACAGGGTGGTATAAACTTAGAAGATGCTATAGATGTTAGAGAAATTAAAAACATAAAATTAGCCAACCAAGTTCTTAAGCTTAGAAGAAAAAAGAAAATGGAGCAAGATCAACTAATGCAACAACAAAATATACAAGCACAAGCGCAGGCTAATGCTCAAGCTCAACAAGTTGCTGCTCAAGCAGAAATGCAAAAAGATCAAGCTAAAATGCAAGGACTTACTCAATTAGAACAAGTTAAAGCTCAATTACAAGCTCAAAAAATGCAACAAGAAATTGCTGGTAAAAAGGAGCTTATGATGTTAGAATTTCAAATGAATCAACAGTTGAAAGGTATGGAGCAAGATGAGTTTAGCAATAAAGAAAAACAAAAAGAAGATCGCAAAGATGAGAGAACTAGAATACAGGCCACTCAACAGAGCGAACTAATAGAACAAAGAAAAACAGGTAAACCACCTAAAAACTTTGAATCATCAGGTAATGATATACTTGGTGGTGGAATAGGTATGGATGATTTCATACCCAGATAATTACTAATTTATATTTTATATTATGGAAGAAAACGAAAAAGTAGTTGAAGAAACTACTCAACAAACCCAAGAAGCTAAGATTGATGAATCTAAGTTTGAGTCGGCTGGAGATGACTCAGTTATTAAAGTAGATTTAAGTAAGCCAGTAGAAAATGAAAAACCAGAAGAAGCAACAGAAGTTGCAGCAAGTACAGCTGACGACGAGGGAGTGGCTGGAGTCAATGAAAGTTCCAACACCGATAAAGAATCAGAAAAAGTACAACCGCAAACCGAAACACAAGAACAACCAGTACTAGAAGAAGTAACTGAAGAAGAAGTTCAAGAAGTTACAGAGCAGGTAGAAGAAGCTATAGCTAAAGCTGAAGAAACAGGTAATCCGTTACCTGAGAATATTCAAAAGCTAGTAGACTTTATGGAAGAAACTGGTGGTACTCTAGAAGATTATGTTGAGTTGAATAAAGATTATGAAGATCTTGACAATCAAACAGCTTTGATGGAGTATTATAAGAAAACAAAACCGCACTTAAATGCGGAAGAGATAAACTTCTTAATGGAAGATTCATTTAACTACGATGAAGAGGTAGATGATGAAAAAGAAATTAGAAGAAAAAAGTTAGCGCTTAAAGAGCAAGTTGCCAGTGCTAAAACCTACTTAGACGGGCAAAAGTCTAAATATTACGATGAGATTAAAGCAGGAAGTAGATTAACGCCTGAAGCGCAGAAAGCTATGGATTTCTTTAATCGTTATAACAAAGAGTCAGAAGCGAAAACTAAATTAGCAGAAAGACAAAAATCTGTTTTTAACAATAAGACTAATCAAGTCTTTAGCGACACATTCAAAGGTTTTGAATACAATGTCGGAGATAAAAAATACAGATTTAATGTTAAAAATGCTGATAAAGTAAAGTCTACTCAAAGTGACATAAATAACTTCATTAACAAGTTTGTTAACGAAGACGGAGTTATAGATGATGCTAAGAGTTATCATAAAGCTTTATACTCAGCAAATAATGCTGATGCGATTGCTCAGCACTTTTATGAACAAGGTAAAGCCGACGCTTTAAAAGACAGTGTTGCTAAAAGCAAAAATGTCAACATGGATCCTCGACAAACAAGAGGAGAAACAGAAGTTGGTGGAATTAAGTACAAAGTGTTAGGTAATCAGAGTTCTGATTTTAAGTTTAAAATTAAAAATAAAAAATAATTTAACTTTAAAAACATTTAATTATGGCAATTACAAGTGCAAGTGGACCAGATGCTGCTCCACGTCAACAAACATTATCTACTAATTATGTAGATTTTACAAGCTCAGCTACTTTAGGTTGGGCACAACAATATCTACCAGATCTTATGGAAAAAGAAGCTGAGATTTATGGTAAAAGAACTATCTCTGGTTTCTTATCTCAAGTAGGAGCTGAAGAAGGATCTGCTTCTGACCGAGTTGTATGGTCTGAACAAGGTCGTCTTCATTTAGCTTATACTGCTACCTGTGAAGATGCAGTAGGTGGTAACGATGATGCATCTGATAATGGTTTTACTATCATAAAAGATGTAGATGGAAATACTATTGCTGCAGGTGAACACGGTATTAGATTAGGTGATACTGTACTAGTTTCTAATGCTTCTTTAACATTAAGAGGTTATGTAAGTGTTATTAACGAAGCTACAAATAACATTACTATACTTCCTTACGGCGCAGCCAATTTTGACACTGCTGGTTTTTCTGATAGTGCAGGTGCTGAAGCTTATAGAATTTTAGTTTATGGTTCTGAGTTTGGAAAAGGTACTGATGGACGTTCTTCAGCTAATCAACCAACTTTTAAATCTCACTCTAATAAGCACATTATCTTGAAAGATTACTATGAAGTATCTGGATCTGATGCATCTGCTATTGGTTGGGTTGAAGTTTCTGGTGAAGAAGGACAAAACGGTTACTTATGGTACTTAAAAGCTGAAGGTGATACTCGTGCTAGATTTGCTGACTACGTAGAAATGTCTATGATGGAAAGTGAGTTTGCAGCCGCTGCATCTACTATTGAAAATGCAACTGGTGGTTTAGGTCTTGCTGCTTCAACAACTGGAGCTGATGCAGGTACTGAAGGTTTATTCAAAGCAATTGAAACTAGAGGTCACCAATCAACTGGTATTACAGGTGTCAATGCTGCTACTGATTTAGCTGAATTTGACGCTATGCTAGCTGTTTTTGACCAAAACGGTTCTATTGAAGAAAACATGATGTTTGTTAATAGAGGTACTTCTCTTGCAATTGACGATATGTTAGCTTCTATGAATTCTTACGGTGCTGGTGGTACTTCTTACGGAGTATTTGACAACAACGAAGATATGGCGATTAACTTAGGTTTCTCTGGATTCCGAAGAGGTTCTTATGACTTTTACAAGTCTGATTTCAAATACTTGAATGACAAAGGAACTCGTGGAGCTCTTAATGATACTGTTACTAACATACGTGGTGTAGTTGTACCTGCAGGTGTATCTTCAGTATACGATGAGCAATTAGGTAAAAACCTAAAACGTCCGTTCTTACACGTTCGTTTCCGACAGTCTGAAACTGAATCTCGTAAATACAAAACTTGGGTTACAGGTTCTGTAGGAGCAATGACTTCAGGAAAAGACGTGATGGAGGTTCACTATCTTTCTGAAAGATGTTTAGTTACTCAAGGTGCTAACAACTTTATGTTGTTGAACTAGTAGTTTTTATATAAGATCGGGGCTTCGGCCTCGGTCTTTTTTTTTTAATTTTTATTATATTATATTATGGCAAAGAAACAAAGTAAGGCAAAACAAGAGCCTAAGGTTAATGAAATACAAGAAACCTACACAAGCACCAACGATATGGTTGAGGCTACAATTAAATATCCAAAACAAAAAGAAGATACCTGGGAAATAAAAGATAGAATGTATTATCTTAAAAATGGTAGATCACCTCTAACTTACATGATAAGAGGTAGTAACGTTTTTTATTTTGATGAAAATCTAGGATATGAAAGAGAGTTGAAGTACACTTCAAATCAAAGAACACCGTTTGTAGATGAAATGAAAGGTGAACAGAGGTTAGAGCATATTATATTTCAAAATGGAGCTTTATTTGTACCAAAAAATAAAACTGTTTTACAAAAAATGCTTTCAATTTACCATCCTCACAATGGTACATTGTTTGAAGAGCATAAACCTCAAGAAGTTGCAGCTAGTGAAATAGATATATTAGAGCTTGAAATAGAAGCATTGACAGCGGCTCAATCTTTAGATATTGAAATGGCTGAAGCTGTTATGCGTGTAGAAGTTGGTTCTCAAGTTAATAACATGAGTTCTAAGGAACTTAAAAGAGATTTACTATTATACGCTAAGAGAAACCCAAGCTTGTTCTTAGAATTAGTGAATGATGATAATGTGCAGTTGCGTAACTTTGGTATTAAAGCTACTGAGCTAGGAATTATCAAACTATCAAGTGACCAACGTACATTTATGTGGGGTACTAATGATAGAAAATTGTGTACTGTACCTTTTGATGAACACCCTTATTCTGCTTTAGCCGCTTGGTTTAAAACAGATGAAGGAATGGAGATATATTCCAACATTGAAAAACGCTTAAACGCGTAACTATCTTATAGTAGAGCAGCCATTCTACAAAAGGATGGTTGCTTTAACTATAAAACATAAACAATGGCAATAAGTATAAATACAGTATACCAAAAAGTCTTGGCTATCGCCAATAAAGAACAAAGAGGTTATATCACACCTCAAGAGTTTAATCTATTTGCAGATCAAGCTCAAAAAGAAATATTTGAACAATATTTTTATGATATAAATCAATTTAATAGAGTGCCAGGTAATTCAACTGAGTTTTCTGATCAACTTTACATGCTAGAAGAAAAGATTTCAGCATTTAGAGTTAATGGTGTTTCAATGGTTTCTAGCACTGAGCTAGTAACTAGATCAACATTTGAAGCTGGAGTTACTACAGGTTGGACAGATAGTACTGGTGATAATTCAGCTCCTACTGTAGTTACAGAAGCTCTCAATGGTTATGTGCCTAGTTTAAAATTAATAAACGATGGTAGTGATGACGATCCTGATATTTATGAAGACATAATACTTTCAACCTCTAAAAAATATAGATTAAAAGTTAAAGTTTCTTACGCTGTTGATCCAACAGGTGCTGGTGACAGTGTAGGTTTAAAAATACAAGCTTTTTCAACTGCAGGAACTGAAGACGGTTATTATTTACTACAAGTATCTGCAGTTACCGGTGGTGAGTACTTTTTAGACTTTGAACCATTAGACTACGCAGGTGGTGGAGGTGCAACTGAAACTTACAGGATACAAGTAGGCTTAGAAGAAGATACTTTAGATAGCACTATAATACATTTTTCTGAAATATCTGTTAAAGAAATTGATAATACAACTTTAGCTTCTGATATTTATAGATTAGGTGATGTTACTTACAAAAACACAGGAAGCTCTTATCCTATTGGTATTAGCGAAGTAAACACTGCTGAATTAACTAATTATAATTTATCATTACTAACTAGACCTACAGTAAGTAATCCTGCTTATGTGAGAAGTAGTAATACTTCTATAACGATATATCCAACAACATTAACTAGCGGTTCTTCAGTTTCTTATAATTACGTAAAAAATCCAGTTAGTCCAAAGTGGACTTATAATGTAGTATTAGGAAAAGCTGTTTATAATGGCTCTGCTAGTGACGCTAAAGACTTTGAGCTACATGACTCAGAAGAAAACACTTTAGTATATAAAATATTAGAGTTAGCTGGTATATCAATGGGAAGAGCAGATATAGTACAAGCCGCGGCTACTAGAAGTATACAAGAAGTACAACAACAAAAATCTTAGTAAATGGCACTAATAGAAGAGACAGGATCAAATTATTATAATGGAAATAATATTGGTGGTTATCAATTTACTTCTTTACAAGATATAGTTAATCAATTTATGATAGCCTACGTTGGTGAAGATAAAATTATTGGTAGAATTAAAAAGCCAGACATTTTATTTCACGCACAGCGCGCTTTGCAAGAATTAAGTTTTGATACTTTTAAATCTACTAAAGCTTACGAAGTTGTTATACCTCCTTCTTTGTCTATGCCTTTACCTCAAGATTATGTTAATTATACTAAAGTATGTTGGGTTGATAAGTCAGGTGTTGAACATAGAATATATCCAACCGCGGACACTAGTAATCCTTCTAATATAGCTCAAACAGCAACACCAGATACAGCTCCTTATTATGAGTTTACAAATAATGAATTAGTTTTAAATACTGAATCTGATACTTCTACTAGTTTTAAAAATGACAATCCTAATGAAAACGTTGTTAACGATTTTAATTACGATGATGAACTTTACGATCCTAATATTGGTCAAAGGTTTGGTTTAGATCCTCAAAGAGCTCAAATTAACGGTTCATTTTATATAGATGATATTAGAGGATTTATAAATTTTAGTTCTAATATTTCAGGCAAGACTGTAATACTTAAATACATTAGTGATAGTTTAGGTACTGATGCGGAGATGCAAGTTCATAAATTTGCTGAAGAAGCTATGTACAAGCAAATAGCATATGCTGTTTTGTCTACAAGATCAAACGTTCCTGAGTATGTTGTTGCCAGATTTAAAAAAGAAGCTTTTGCTTCTAAACGAGTAGCTAAGCTTAGATTATCTAATATAAAAATAGAAGAAATAACTCAAGTACTAAGAGGTAAGTCTAAACACATCAAACATTAAGATATGCCAGAATTAAGTAACAACTTTCTAAAAGGTCGTATGAACAAAGACCTTGATGATAGAATTGTGCCTCGTGGAGAATATAGGGACGCTTTAAATATAGAGGTTTCTACAACTGAAAATGCTGATATAGGAACTGTTCAAAACTTAAAAGGTAACAAACAAATAGTATCTGGAATATTTAACTCTATTCATGATTCTAATATATATACTACTGAAGGCGCTGGTGTTTATAGTAGTCTTTATACAGACCAATATGGGACTGCAAATAATAATGAATCAACTTCTAGTAATGTTTTTAACGAAATAATATATAATCCTAGCATAATACCTTTAACTTCAACTACTAATATAGGTCATAGATCTACAATATTAGAAATAGGTAAAAGTTATACTGTAACTTTTGATGTAGAAGTTAATATAAATAATTATAATACTGATGGAGAGTATACTTATACAGCTGGAATAGTTGGTTCTGAAGATTCTGATAATTTTACTAGTACCATAAACGTTCAAAACAATGTTCTTATAGCTAACGCAGATAGTTCAACTGGAGTTTTGTTTACTAACTTTACAAAAACTTTCTTTGCTCAAAACGAATACATACAAATATATGCTAGTAAATCTTTTTCAGGATTAATAAAAAATATAACAGTAGTAGAATCTAATGTTTTGGTTAGTGATAGTAGTAATGCTATAACTGTTGGATCTAAAGAAGATACTACTACTGACACAATATACAACTTTGTTTACAAAGCTTCAGACGTTAAGTCTAGTACTTTTTCTAACTCACAAGGTATTGTAAAGTCAGTAAATGTTGGTATAGTTAGCGATTGTATTATATCTCACAAACCAAATACTTCAACTGAAGATTCAGTAGATGAAGTTGTTTTTACAGATGTGTATAAAGTTGTTCTTGCACCTATTAAATCTTCTACTGGTAAATTACCAATGTCTACATCTGACGGTATACCTACTTCTACTACTATAACAGGTTTGCCTTACATAGTTAACGAAGAAGGTATTACAGAAATACAAGGAATTAGATTAGGTATGGATATTGCATATATAAATACTTCTGGCATAGACTTTTGGGCTGGTAAAGGCGTTAAAGTAACTAACATTTACTTTGACACTAATACTTCTACTGGTGCTATAACTATAACTAATCCACATAGCGTTAATTTATATAACAATAATGCAGTGGAAGAAGGTCATACTTTAGAATTTACTTCGAATAGAATATTAAACTTTACATGTGGTACTATAGAAAAAGAACTTAATGTAGATAATACCCCAAGTAGTAATTCTCCAATAGGTACTAACATACATGCTATCAACATTGTAGAAGATTTTATATATTTTACTGATGGCAGAAATGAGCCTAAAAAAATAGATATAAAAAGATTTACAGAGTCTACAAGAAGTATATTTCATCATACTTTTTTAACAGAAATAAATACTTCAGATCCTGTAAAATTTGCTGTTGAAGAAAAACATGTTACTGTTATAAAAGCAAAACCTACATCACATCCATACTTGTTGATGAACGGTAAGTTTAGAAATAAAACTGGTTATATAAAAATATCTGGAAATATATACAATGGTAAAGGAGATTTTCCCGCTGCTTTTTATGCTGTAGAAACTTCTTGCTTAGTTCAAAGTGATTCTTTTGAGCCAATAACATTTTTAAAAGATGATGATAATATAAAATCTTTTAATACTGAAATTGGAATAGGAGTAAGTATAAACAATATTAACTGGAAAGAAGGAGATAATATTATACTTACAGGCTTGACTAGTACCAAAAAAGTTAATATTAGAATAGTCAATGCTCTACCCAACTCTTTACAGTTCAATAAGTTTACAGTTAAAGTTATATCTTTTGATTCAAGCTATGAGCATAATAATTTTCAAGCAGAATCTTGGACAGCAGAGCTAGAAGCTCCTAAAGCAATATATGAAAGAAACTTTGTTTCTTTTGCAACAAGATATAAATACGATAATAACGAATATTCGGCTATTGGTCCTTACTCAGAAGCAGCTTTTTTACCCTCAGCATATTCTTATAAAGCTGAAACAGGATTTAACGCTTCTATGGAAAACACTTTAAGATCTTTAGAAATATTTGACTTTGTACCTAGTGACATACAGAAAGACGTTAAAGCTGTAGATATAATACTTAAAGATCATTTTTCTACTAACGCTTACGTTATAAAAACTGTAGAAAAAGATACGCCTGAATGGAATACTATAGGTCACGGTGCTAATCAAGGTAGGTACGAGATAAATTCAGAAGTTAAAGGTACTACAGTTCCATCGTTACAACTGTCTAGAGTTTTTGATGCTGTACCTGTAAAAGCTAAAACTCAAGAGTTTATAGCTTCTAGATTAATGTATGGTAATTACACTGAGAGTTACAACATGGTAGATCATGGTCAGTCTAGCATTGATTTTTCAATGATTAGTGATTTTGAAAACATAGACGGTTATACAGTAGATTTGGGTACTGGTAGCTCACCTAATGACTTGTTTGCTAGTTGTAACCCTTTTTTCGATGTTACTACAGAGTCTCACAAGTATATTCATAATTACTTCAAGCAACAACATCAACTTACTCCAGAAGCTTCTAACAATTATGACGATACAGACACTAGTAGCAGTCAAGCTATTTTTTGCGCAGAAGACATAGATACTTTTTATAATGGTGGCACAGTCGGTAATGGACCTAGATATGCTAAAGTTTTAATACCAATAATTCCAAAAGACGAAGATAATGATGATAATGTAACGCATTTGTTTCCTAGTTTAAATGACTTAGCTTCTTCATCTAACGACGAAGGTGCTTCTGGTAATTATCAAGATTTTAATTGTACTCATGATGACACTTATAATACAGGAGTAAACGAGCCAGGTAATAATGAATTATCATCAAGTATTACTCCGTTTATATATAAGCTACCTTCAGACGGTGAATACACTATAAATGTTAGTACAAGAGCTAATGCTAGATATTTTTACGGTAAAGATTTACATACACTTTGGGCAGCATCTGGAGCCCCAAATAGTCACACTGCTCAATGGAGTCCAGGTCCAACTCAACTTAGCAAGGCTATGCCTTCAAGATTAGAAGTACATAAAGTTGACATAGCAGGTAATTCTTTAGGTATAATAAAGGATTCAGAAAACTTATTAAATACTAACACGCCTTTTGCTACTACAAAATACAGTACGTACGCTGCTTCTGAATTACTTACAGAAGAACCTTTAAACGGTAAGCAATATAGATTAACCCAAGGGTCAAAACCTTTACATAATCATAGAAACACAAACAGCGGAGACTCTCCTAATATACCTTACCATCAATTACGTCGTAAAATAACCGTTGGTACAGGTAGTAGCTTGTCGGCCAATGATTATATAGGTATTTTCTACGTGTACCAAGTGAGTTTTCTTCCTACAACAAACACGCCTGTATACACACCACCTTTTGTTGATTACAATATTGCACTTGGTCAATCGTATGCTAGCTTTACTCCTAATCATGCTGAGAACGCTAACATAAGGTTTTTAATAGACTCTACGACAACAGTTTATAACATAGACGCACCTTTAACAACTAATAGCGTAGAAGTTTACAAACCAGCTAAGTCAGTGAAATCTAATAGATCTTACGAGACTGGAGTTACTTATTTAGATGAGTACGGTAGAGAAAGTACTGTTATGATAAGTGAGACTGCTAGTTTAGAAATAAACGAAAAGTTTAGTGATAAAAAAAATATTATAACATCTTGTATAAAATCTAATGCTCCAAAGTGGGCAACACACTACAAGTATTATATAAAGGAATCTGGCCAAAAAACTCCTAATATAGTTATGTATAAAGCATACTCTAACGAAGAAAGTGGAGATAGTAGTTATGCCTGGCTTTCATTTAATTCAAATGACTTTAGTAAAGTTAATGTTGATGATTATCTTTTAGCTAAGAAAATGCACGGTAATAATAAAGCTGTTAACAATATACTTGCTAGATACAGAGTTCTAGACGTTTCAGCTCAAGTTCCTAGTTTTGTAACTGATGATGGTGAAACTACTCCTTTACAAGTTACAGCTTCTGATGCTTCAGGTAAGTTTTTTGTAAAAGTAGAAAGATTAGGATTAATACATATTATAAATGAATCAACAGATGACGCTTTTTTTGCTTTTGCTGCTGATGACGCTAACACAGCTATAGGTGCTGTGTTTGAAATAGAATCAGAATCTGCAAGTAATGAAGGATTCTTTTGGGAAACTTCAAAAGCATATCCTATTATTTTAAATAATAAAACTATACATCAATACATTACTGCTGGTGACAAAATAGAGATGGATTCACTCTATGATCCTGCAACTGGTCTTTATTTAAAATCTGAAGAAATACACATATGGAATCAAAACAACACCAGCGTTAAAGTTCTTGATGCTAATGGTGCTGTATCTTTTCCTAACGTAATTAATACTTTAGATGATAATCAACTTTGTACTATAGTACTTAATAAATCTGTAGGTTTAGTTTCTTCTAATTTAAACGGAAATTACATAATAGCTAAGTTTGTAAAAGAAGATGGGTCGTATGTTACAGCTAGAGTAGCTAATATAGATAATAATTCAATAACAATAATTCCTTATACTCACCCTGTTTCAAAAGTTGCTCAAGGAGCTTTAAATAAAATAGCTCTACCTTGGTTCAACTGTTTTACTTGGTTCAATGGTGTTGAATCAGACACTATAGGTGATATTTTTAATGGTAAAACATTATATCCTTACATTTCAGGTGGTAAACAAAGTGGTTTTAATGCAAGTGATTATTTTGCTGATTACGGTGAAGAAAACAATAAGCATGACATTATATACTCTCAACTACTAAATGAATCTTCTAATATAGATATGACTAATCAATTTATATTAGCAGATAGTATAATTAAAAAACTAAACTCAAGTCACGGTCAAATAAATAGTATAATAAGTAGAAACAATGACTTGTTAGTTTTCTGTGAAGACAAGGTGCTTAAAATATTAAGCTCAGGCAAAGACGCTTTGTTTAATGCTGATGGTAATCCTCAACTCATAGCATCTAATAGAGTTCTTGGACAGTCAATGCCTTTTGTAGGTGACTTTGGTTGCCAACATCCAGAATCTATAGCTGTAGATGAATATAGAGTCTATTTTATAGATAAAGCTAGAGGATGTGCGCTTAGACTGTCTAGAAATGGTATAACACAAATATCTAACGAAGGTATGAGTACTTGGTTTAATGAAAACTTAGAAAAAGCTCAGTCTGTAGTTGGTAGTTTTGATGATAAAAAATCTGAGTACAATATAACAGTACATGACATAACTTCATCTTTAGTAGATAAAAACGTTTATACTTTAAGTTTTGATGAATCTGCTAACGGTTGGGTTAGTTTTAAATCTTTCATACAAGAAAATGGTTTAAGTTTAAATAATCGATATTATACATTTAAAAAAGGAAGAATATACTTACATCATAGTGATGATGCTTTACGTAATAATTTCTATGGCGTTCAAGGTAACTCAACTGTAACTAGTCTGATCAACATGCAACCTAATATAGTGAAGTCTTTTGCTGTTATAAACTATGAAGGCTCACAAGCTGAAGTAGTGAAAAGTTTAACAGACGACAGGCACGACAATATACAAGCAAAGTCTGGATGGTCTGTGGAGCTTTTAAAAACAGATCAACAAGAAGGTTTGGTAGAAGAGTTTATAGAAAAAGAAGGCCGTTGGTATAATAATATAAAAGGTAAAAAAGAATAATGGGATTAGATACTTCTAAAATAAGCTTGCAAGGTCTTGGCGTTTTAAATGCTAATGCCACTATGGTTAGCGGATCAGCTCCTTCTACTACGTTTAACGTGGTAGTTAGTATTTCAGCTGTAGACCCTAAATGGACTACTGAAGGATTAACTTTAAGTAATGTATCTAGCGTAAGCGGACAGTCTACATTTTTAATAACTTCAAAACCTGGATTTCAAATTAGTTCTTCTTTTTTTAATTACAACCCTGATGTAGCTGAAGTTTCAACTTTGTTTAGTAGTATAAGCTTTACGAACACAACAAATAATTTAGACACTAACAATCAAGTTTTAGTAACTATAAATTGGATTACACAAAGTATAACTAGTGATACAAACATAGTATTAAGTAATATTCAAATACAACAACCTACAGCTGGTAATTTACTCTATGAAGCAAGAGTTGTAGTATTTCACGGCGGTAATGTAGATATATATATAGAAACAAGTTTTACTGAAGAAATATCAAATCCTGAAGAAAACACATATCAATCTATACTCCAAGGATTAATGGTGGAAAATGAAACTGCTTTAGTTGGTAAAGTGTATATGACACCTACTTTGAATGGAGGAGCTTTTGTAGGACCACCAAATTGTTCCGTAAGTGGTCCTGGCTCTGATAGTTACACTTTACAAACTTATTATGAATACAACCAACAAGTAGTAGAAATATTTGCTACACCAACACTAGAATTATCACAAGATAATCAAGCTGAAACAATATCTATAACGTCTAATCAATATCAAAATAGCTTTGATACGCAAAACTTAAATGGTGTTGCTACTTCTCAATTCAGTATCTCGGATGAAGATCAACAAACATCAGAAGCTTATCAAGAGTTAGAAGTAAAAATAATTGGTAACTACGCTATATTAGCTGGCTGGGAAGTCTATCAAAATCCTTATGACGGAGAAACTGGTGCTACTTGGATTCCTGATGCAAATATTGAGTGGGATGAGTCAACTAATATTTTAAAGTTAAGAGTTAATAATAATTCAGGAGCAGAAAGGCAAGCTGTTATAAATTTATTTTCTACTGTCAATGGTAATATACCATTAGGTAGTTTTTTTGTTACACAAACAAAAAGCAGTTTTTTAAGTGTAGACGTTGCTAACGTAACAGCTAATGTTCCAACAAACTTCGATGGCTCTAGCATTGATTTTCCTATAACTGGTGGAAGTTTAATTATTTTAGCAGTAATAGAAGATTATAACGTTTTTACTAGCACAGCTGGATTAGTTACTGCTTTACCTACATCAGATAGTATAACAAACGGTAATAACAATACTAATTGGTTTACTTTTGGTGACGGGTATTTACTAAATAATACTGTTGCTTTTGTCTGTACTATATCTGGTAACACCTCTTATGGTAATGGAACTAGAGAGTTAACCTTCACTGTTAAGCATCCACTTGATAGTAGTCTAACTAAAAGTATAAATATAACTCAAGCAAGAGCTTATGATCCTTCTGTAGACACGTTAGACATTTACAGTATAGCTAATCCTAGCACTAATGAAGATGTTAGTTTAGAGTTTGAAGGAATTTCAGGGACTAACAACTACTATGTACAAGGTACTGTTGCAAACGCTGATGATTTATCTGTGCCAGGTGAATCACCTTTGACCACTCATGATGCTGTATTGCAAATGGATTTTGGCGGTGCAGCATTAATAGATACACCTACTGTTTTATTAAGATATATAAATAGCACTGGTTCTGAAACTACAGTTTTACCTGGAGGTGAAATAAACAATGGGTTTTTTGGCTTTAATCAGTGGGCTGAAATAATTGACATAGACAGCATTGGTATTAGTTCTAATTTTCAATATGATTACTTCGCGCTTATAAATATACAAGACAATGATAGTTACTATGAAACTAGGCAAGTTGTTGCTGAAGTTTATCATCCTAATTCATTAGTTCAAGATTTAGTCTCTGCTGTACCTGTTAGATCATTAACAATTACTCAACAGGTTAAATCTGGCGCGTTTTTTATAGCTCCTGATACTACTGAGCATGTGTTTGATATTTTAGCTGATAACACAAGTGAAACTTTTAGTTTTAATATGTTTTCTTCAAACGGTTTGCCAGTTGTTAGACTTGAAAGCACTGAAACATTTAACTACCCCAACGGTGAACCAACCGTTAATAATCAAAGCAATATTGTTTTTCATATATTTGATGGTAATGGTGGTACTGGTAACACAGATGGCTTAGTGAATAGCTTTACTCAGGCAGCTGGAGCCGCGGCCGTAGATTCAACTTTAACTGTTAACATATCTCAAAATACTGTACAAGAATTTTCAAATAATCACATTAGATTTAAACAACACATTTTTAAATGTTGGCCAAATGGAACTACAATAAACGCTGCTCAAGCAGGTAATAACGTAATAACTTACACTACTCAACCAAGTAGTACTTTAATAATAAATCAATACGCTTTAACTGATCCACAATCTATAGAGTTAACAGGTTTTATGGCTTCCCTTTTATCAGATGGAGACTTTACACCTGCAGCATACTCTATGAGCGGCCAATATAACTACACGCAACTAAGCACTGTCATGGGATCTTTATTCTATAGACCTAATAGACCTCAAAGCGCACCAACATATAATGGTGGATTAGCGGGTATGGTTAACTTGCATAATAGTCATCAAGTAAGCAATCAACTTAGTTACAATTCGTCTTTTAATAACGCCATATGCATGGTTATAGGTTTAGAAACTTCACCTTCTTACGAAGCAGCTACTATAGAATTTGTAAATCATAGGTATCATGAGGCAGATGGAAGTATAATAGCTGCTACTGGCGTTCTATTGTCAGATCATTTTACTAGCTTTTCAATAGTTACTGATAGCAGTGGCCAAGCGTGGAGTTCGCAAGGAGATTTTGATAAATATATTAAAATAAATTTATCCCCTAAATCTTCTTTTAGTTCAGGTGGTAAGACTGTAGATAATATTGAAACAGTATTTAAATTACGTATTGGAGACAATTTTGAAAAACAACTACGTATATCTACTAAAATGACTTAATAAATAATAATTATGAATATAACAAAGTTAACATTTAATGGTGCTGTAGGACACAACGTGAGCGTTGGAGATACTGTTCATTATTGTGCTATAAGTTTATTAGGAGGTTTTAATAGTCAATTAGAAGAAGAAAATGTATATAAGCTTGGTACAGTGCTTAAAGTATCAAGTAGTGCATTAATTGTTGAGTTAGTAGGAGATAATCCTTTACCTTTATCTACTGATTTTATATTTACATCAAAAGATGATGAGGTAAACTTAAGCTCTTTAATAGGTCATTTTGCTGAAGTTAAAATGAAAAACACATCAACTGAAAAAGCTGAGTTGTTTAGAATAACGTTAGGATTCAGCGAGAGCAGTAAATAGAGCATGTACACTGTAATTATAAAAATACTAATACATAAATAAAATGGCAATAGGAAAACAATCACCGTTCAAGATTTTTGGTAGTAGACGTAGAAAGGAAGAGCAAGATAAAGCTAATCAAGAATTTAACACTCAAATGAGTGATTATCAAAATTTTGATGTAGGTAGTAATATATATGGTAATTATCAAAATGTTTACGCTGATGCGCAAAACGTGTATGCTGGAGCTGAAAATGTATTTGAAGGTATGGAAAATACTTTTGAAGATCTTAGAGTTGATACCACTGGAGCAGAGCTTGGTGGTCAACAGTTCGCACAGTCACAAGCTGATCAACTAGCTGCTTTAGGTGGTGGTGTTAGCGGTGCTGGATTTGGTGCTTTAACTTCTACTATGTCTAGACAAGCAGCGCAACAAGCTGCAGGTACACAAGCTAATATTGCTGGACAAGTAAGACAAAATGAAATGGCTAGAGCTACGGGTGCTGCAAATATTCAGCAAGCAGAAAGATCAGGGGCTGCTGCTCAACAGGGATTAATATTAAGTGGAGCTGCCGAACAGCAACGTTTAATGTTAAGTGGCGCTGATACAGCACAACAAATGCAGTTTGCAGGCGCTGAAAATGCTTTTAATAGACAATTTAGTCAACAACAAGAATTACTAGCTATGGCTGCTGGTAGGAAAACAGCGGCAGATCAAGCTAGAGCTCAAAACACTCAAATGTGGATGGGATTAGCTGGAGATATAATTGGAGCTGGTACTACAATAGCGACAGCTTAAGCATAGATAAAAACAAAAACATGAAAAAATCACCAATAAAATATAACGCAAACTTAGTTCAAAAAGTTGTTGCAGCTTACCAAAGCAGTAATGCAGTTAGTCAAGCCGCTACTCAAGGTATAGCTTTTAATATTGGTAAAACAATGAAAGGTATAGCCGAGGCTTCTAAACAAAAAAAAGACAGGCTGTTAACTCAAAATGTTGCTAAAAACGCTAACGTAGAAAACTTTACTGAAATTGAAGTAAAGAACTTAATGAACTTTAAAGATCAATATGATGACGTTGCTTCTAAGTTATCAAGACCATTTTTAAACAAACAAAAAAAAGCTGAACTAAACTTACAGCTTAACAAAATAAATAAAGCAACAGCTACATATGTCGGTAGTGTTAAACATGTTATGGCAAGGCAGAAAGAAGCTTTAGCTGGTGATAAATCTAGATCAAGCGCTTACGATCATCAACAACACATGACTTGGGACAGGTTTGCTACTGGTGAAGCTAGAGAAGAAGCGTCATCCTCTGTTGATTTTGAGACTGGCGAGATGTTTATTCAAGATCCTTATGGCTCTACTGGTGACACAATGAATGTAATGAACTGGGGAGCGTTAAAAGTAGTTGATCCTACTTGGTTAAACAGCGATACTAAAACTTCAAAAACGTCTAATGGTTTAGCAAAGAATTTAAATATAACTTCTGATGTTGCTAAAGAGCAGATTAGAAATGAAGTTTCTAATAATTACTATAGTAATCCTTCAGCTATATGGGATCACACTTCAAGCAGAAATAATGATTTTGCAGATTATTTAATAAATAGTGATAAGTTTGAAGACTTAATGAAAGCTAAATATCCTAGTGAGTTTGCTGAGTTGGAAACTTTAGAGTCTAACAAAGATGATGAAGGTTTTTATGACTTAGTTAAACAAAAAGCTAGAAAAGAAGACATGTCTGAGTATTGGGTTGACTTTAGAACTGAAAAACAAATGAATCAATTTAATAGCTCTAGAGAACAAGTAGAGTTAAATAACCAAGTTACTGGAGATGATTCTAAAAAATATACTTCTTCGCAAAAAGTTAAGTTTAATACATTTGTAAGAAGCTTTAATTCTGGTGGTAACATATACATTGGCGATGGTAGTGTTGTTAAGAAAAATAAAAGTGGTGACTATGACTTGTACAACAGTAGTGGTCAACCTGTATTAAAACCAGGATCAAGAACTGAAAGTAATCCTAGTGGTGAAATGATGACATTAACTTACAATGACATTATAAACAAAGCAGGATTACCAGAAGAGTTTGTAAATCAATTAAACTTTGATAAAGATCAAAGAGATTCTTATTTAGATGGACCGTTTCCAGGTGTTGCAAACACTAACGTATCTACAAAAAAATTACCTTAATATAGGTAATACTACAGTTATAACATAAAATATATAAGCATGTACGAATTCGAAGATGCTCTTTTCACCGAGAACGACGTGATACAAAGAGCGCAAGAAAAAGGTATGACAATGGATGAATATCTATCTCAAAATCCTGAAATAATTAAAGTTGATGAGGGAAAGGAGAACGATACTGCGACAACGGACACAGCGTCAGTATCAGATACGGTGTCCACATTGGAAAATGGTTCTTCGGAGCAGTTTGTAGCTCCAATAGGTAGTAGAAATGAATGGATAACAAATGATTTTTTTAACCTACAAGAAGAAGAGGCAAAAGGTCAATTAAAACAAAGATACCCTGATTTTGAGTTTAGCGAAACAGGTAAGTTTTTTCCATTTGATGAAGCTACAAAAAACGATCCTAGATCTAATCAAAGATTAGGTTTATCTAACTTTATAGAAGTTAAAGCTCCTAATGGTGAGAAATTATTACTTGAAACAGCTTTAAGTTCTTCTAATAAAAATGTAGTCAATAAAAAAGGTGGTAAAGATTTTTTAAATCAATACTATAAAGATCAGATAAAAGATTTAACAAACTTTATTGATATTAATCAAACGGCAAAAACAGAAGACTTATATACTGCTAAAAAGAAAAGACGAACTATATATGAAAAGTTTAATGAATCAACAAAACTTACAGACCAAGAATTAAAAAGTATAGAAGAAGAATTTAAAGATATAAGTGTATTTGACACTAAAAGATCTAAAGACTTTGTTGGTTACATACCAACAAGAGAAAGAGTACCAGGTTTACCTGAGTATAAAGACATTACAACTCAGCCTTATAAAGACATATTAAAACAAGCTAAAGCTAAGTTAAAGAAAGAAAAAAAAATAGATTTTAATGACGATAATGCAATAAAAAAAGAAGCTTTAGTTATTTTAAAGAACAATGCACGTGAATCTATTCGTAATAAAAAAACTAAAGAATATTTAGAGCAAATTGAAGCTGGGCAAATACCAGATGTATTAAAAGAAGATTTTGCAAATCTTATAAATGAAGGTGACAGGATAAATGTAAAAGATATAAAACCTCTTATAACTGTAGGTTCTAAAGAATACGATGAAGATTTAACTTCTTTTATGCTTGGAACTGTTAAACAGAAAACAGAAGTAGAAAACTTACAGTCTGAGCTTCAGAAGATAATAGACAAGAAAGTCTACAATGAAGAAGACAAAGTTCAATACGAAGATATATTTAAAAAATACGAATCTAGCATCAATGACTATAATGATACAGTAGAAGCCTTAAGCAGTTTTGCTGTTGATATGAAGAATAAATCTGCTCAATTAAACTTGTTACAAAAAAACTATAATGATTGGGATAAACAAGGTGCTAGCTTACTTTTAAATTTTAGAGACTTTGCTGCAAAAGCAGTTTATGGTATATCATCTTTAGTAGGTGCAGATGGTAATTTGCCAGATAAAGTTGATCCTACAAGAACCAGAGAAGAAGTAAGAACGCAAGACTTAGTTAATACTTTAAATCAATCTCAAATAATACGCAGTGGATATGGAGAGGATGTTTCTTTTGACAATGCTTTTAAAAGCCCAGCAAACTTTGCTAAGTGGACAGTATCTATGGGTAATAGCCAGTTGCCAATACTAGCATCGTTAGCTACACCTGGTGGATGGTCAGCATTACTTTTAAGTTCTTTTGGTGAGAACTATAAAGAAATGACATATGAAGAAATGAAAACCAAAGCTGCAGCAGAAGAGTTAGGTCTTGATTATTCAACTCCTGAGTACTTTGAAAAAAACAGCAAGTTCAATAAGTGGGCATTTAGTATGATGTTTGCGGCTCCAGAAGTTCTTCTCGATAGAGCAACTACCGGTATGCGAATCAGAGGTGTAAAAGAAATGTTCACTAAGTCTAGTAAAGATCAACTCATAGATACAAATTTAAAAGAAGTAATGTCAAACTTAGCTTTTGGATTACCTCAAGACGCAACTTTAGGTGCACTCTCTGAAGGTACTACTCAACTTTGGCAAAACTTCCTTACAGGTAAAGAAGATATTTGGGAAGGAGTTGATGAAGCTGCGTTTTCTGGTTTATTAATGGACGGTGTTTTAAGTAGTATGCCTACACTTAAAGCTGCTGTTTATACACAAATGTCTGATCCTCAGAAAATTAAAGAAATACAAGCTGCTAAGAAAAAGTTAGACATGCTTTATACTGTTAGAGACAATGCTCCAACTGGAGGTTCTTTAGATGCTGAAATAAAAAATTTAGAAAAAGAAATAGACGACAAGATTAGAGAGAACGTAGATTCAATAATAGGTATTGGATCTAGAGGTTTAACGGCAACGGCTATAAAAGATTACGTTGTATTAACTGCACAAAAAGCCACATTAAAAAATAGAGCTCAAAGCATTATTAATGACAATCTTATTACAGAAAGTCAAAAACAAAAAATGCTCAGCGAATTAAGTGTTCAGTATGAAGCTATAAAACAAATACAAAAGAAGTATGAGTCAGAAAAAGGATCTGAGTTTTCAATGTTTGCTGCCAACCCAAAAAACAAAGCTGTAGTAGATTTATTTGTAAGACAAGCTAAAACTGATTTAACTAAAGAAGGTAAAAAAAATATTTCTGATTTAGAAATACAAGATAGAGCCAGAGAGTTGTATAATAAAAGTAAAATACTTGAAAACGTTAATGCAGCTAAAAAAAATAAACTTGATAAAGGCTTAATAGTAGTAAAATCAGAACAAGAGTTTAACGAGCTTATTGAAAAAAATATTGATAAAATAAAAACATCAGAATTTTCTGAAACTGCATCTTTGTACAAAAATGGAGGATATGGTTTTAACCTTGATGGAATGTCAGTTATAATAATTGACAATATGGCTAAAGATGATAGGCTTGAAATTAGAACTCATGAGCTTGGCCACGAGCTTGGAGCTAGGGCTTTCAAGAATAACCCAGCTATATTTAACGGTATGGCTAATACTATATTAAACTGGGCTAAAGTAAACGACGAAAGTTTATTTAATAGAATACAGCGTATAACTGAGCGTAAAAACGATCAACTTATATCAGACGAGGTTATGGCTGTGTTTTTTGAAGAAGTAGCTGCTAACAGAGTTAATTTAAAGTCTGAAAAAAATCGAGGTTTGCTTTCTATATTTGGTTTTGGTACTAACAAAGCCATGAAAGACACTTATGGTATTGATTTTGATTTAGCAGGTATTGATGACACTTTTAGTTTAATGTACGGAATAGCTAAAAAAATCAGTAAAGGTACTTTAACACAAACAGATATAGATGCTTTGTCTGATTCTGATGCTATAAAAGCTTTAGAAAAGCAAGGACGAAAAGCAGTAGGTGAATACATGTTTGCAACTGAAGAAGGAGTTAAAAAAGCTTCTAAAGTTCAAAGCAAAATTGATGACCTTGGTAATAAATATACTAGAGACGAGTGGGTAGAGTCTGGAGCGGATGAAACAATAGGTGAAATATATACTGACTTAGAAGGTTTAATATCTAGCAAGG
>Ga0209535_1000549_pt1 | contig 26804 bp, 34 predicted proteins | sample LinPmetageLP28_FD_184041 | JGI IMG/M metagenome (GOLD analysis project Ga0209535, IMG submission 184041) | Marine viral communities from the Pacific Ocean - LP-28 (SPAdes) (version 2) | ecosystem: Environmental > Aquatic > Marine > Oceanic | place: Pacific Ocean | collected 2009-08-22
ACAGTGTAAAGTCCTGTGATCTGAAGTGTAAGTCCTTCAACTTTTTCTGCTAGAATGTAGCCAATTAGCATAGCAGGTCTGCTAAATTTGTAATGTCGCATTGTAAATCCTATTACAGAAAATACTGCTAACATTGCAAGATCTTCCCATCCGCCTGTGTACTGCATACTAGTGAAAATAATCAATCCTAGTAGCACAGGGAAATAGTATTTGTATGGCACTGCGGCTAGTTTACTAATAGGTTTAATTAGAAACATACAAATAAGTGCAACAACTATTGTAGCACCTAAGAAGCCAAATGTCATACTTTTAAATAACTCTGTGTCCTCTGCAATATCTGGAGTGCCTAGTTCTATGTTTAGATACATAAACAAACTCATTAATATAGCAGCAAACTTTGCACCCGGTATTCCAAATATTACTGTTGTAATCATAGATGTTGCTTTTTGTGCATTGTTAGCACCCTCTGGTCCTATTACACCTTTGATATTGCCTTTGCCAAACTGCTCATCGGGGTTACTAGCAACTGCTTGACCATAAGCCATCCAGTCTGCCATCTGTCCACCTAGTCCAGGCAGCAAGCCAATAAACGCACCAATGAAACCGCCGCGCAGTGCAAGCCAACGATTGTCCCAACTTGCTTTCATGCCTGCCCATAATTCACCGTCACGAATCACGCTGTCCGCAGTGCTGTGTTTGAGAAACAATCCTCGTGTAAGTTCTGGCACAGCAAATAGTCCTGCGGCAACTGCCATAATCTGTATACCGTCTTCTAAGTAGAACCAATATTGTGCGCCGAATCTTGCTTCGTTGTTATCAGGGTTGACACCTACCATGCCTACAAAGATTCCAAATGCAATAGCAAGCACAGTGCGGAACCAAAACTGGTTAGTTAAAAATCCTACAGTAACAAATGCTAGTAGAACAAATGCCCACAGTTCAGGAACGCCTAGTATGTAAATTAAATTAGTGTACCAGGGTAGTAGTAGAAAAACTAAACAACCCCATAACAGTCCATTTACTGTGCTTGTTGTGACTGCAGCACTAATGGCATAACCTGCCCTGCCCTTTTGTGCTAGTGGGAAACCATCTACCATAGTAGCAGCCGCACTGTTAGCACCTGGTATACCCAGCAGTATTGCAGTAAAACTGTCGCCTGTTGTGCTTGCTGCAACAACTGCCATAAGGAATATTACTCCCATATATGGCTCGTGTGCAAAATAACCTATGAATCCAAACAGTGCAACCAAACCTGTAGTAGCACCTGCACTAGGTATAATACCTATAATAAGTCCATAAAATACTCCTGCGAGTAAATATGCTATCATTTCAATCATGGTGAATCCACGACGGCGCAAACACCGATCGTGCCTTTAATAATTTACGGGAATCTACAATGTTAGTTCTAGGCCTTCCGCCATGCAAACATTAATTGTAGTATGCTTTTATTTATACTTTTCTATTTGAGGAAGTAAAGTTTTTGACATTGCTATGTGACCTGCTTTTGTAGGGTGCATAGTAATTGGATTGAGTAATTTTAATTTTATGCCTTCGCTGATCCTCGGATCGTCAACTGTCCAATTACTGTAATGGTAAAACGCTTTACTGATCTTTGATTTGTTTACATCTAACATTTGTGTAAGTAAATCTCCACCTGGTATAAAGTTTCTAGGTAAACGTGGATAGTTGTGAGTATTGAATGTGTCAAACCAAATTACAGGCACATTATAATAGTCAAATATTGTATTCCACAATTCTATTTGATTGCACAAATCACTAACACGTTGCTCGTGATCATAATATAATTTCGTATACAATGTTTTGTATAATTCTTCTTCATTTTTTGAACCTACATCAGAGTTGTTTGCAGACAACATTATAGATTTATTGTTCCTAAAAATTCTTGCAGTACTAGTTATTCCCCATAAAACAACGGGATCGCTTTCAATGAATTGTTCTCGTTTTTTAGCGTCGCCAAATATTTTAGACATGATATCAAACTGTTCATCATTACTAGATCCTCCTAAACTAAAATTAACATTGTTTAAGTATAATAACTTTGATATTATGCCTCTAAAACTGTATAGGTCTGCTATACCCTCGTCGGCTCTAATTTTATTATATATTGTTTCGTCTGACTCTGTGTGCTCTTGCGTTAATTCTTCCCATACAAAATTTGTAAAGTAATCTTGGTTTTTTCTATTTTTAATAAAATTTTCGTAACTAGGATAGTCTGCGCCTTTTATACTATCATATTCCTCTTCTGTGTATATACGAGGAAATTTTTTTATGTCTGCAAATGCTGCCAGCATCTGTGCCGGATCTTCGTCATAGCCTACTCCTATACCAAATGTCCAACTACATCCTAGTGTTACTAGAGTCTTCATGCTTTATTTTTTACGCCAAGCGAAGTATAACCTGTTTTTGTGGCTATCAGTACGAATATCTAATACTTCTACATTAAGTTGTTCAGCACAATTAACAATAAAGTTACTGTCCCATGGGTAAAAGTAAATCCAATCACTTTCTAATTTATCATGTGGTAACCCTGGATTTGCACGGAAGTACATTACAGCACCTGGATTACAAAGACTTACTGCATGTTCTAGTTCAGCATAAATTTTATCTGTGCTACCAAAGTTAATTGATCCTAGTGCCATTGTAACATCAAACTTTTCTTCTGGATGATAATCTAACAGTGCAACTTCGTGATCTGCGGCTGAGTTGTATGGATCAATGCCAACAATGTTATCTATCTTATCCTTGAATAGATGATAACCGCACCCAATGTCTAGCACACGACGCGGCTTTTGATTGTTAATTTCATCAACAAGTGCGTATCCACTATACTTAAACTTTGCCATGTCGCCTTTCCATACGCTGCCAAAGTATTTGTGTAGTACTTTATCATCAATACGATCTACAAGTTCGCCTATGTTATTATATGATACATCGTCTATTTCAATGTTAAATGTGCCTTGTATAGCCTGCTGTAGTGTTACAGGGTTGCGCAACAACTGTGGACTAATGTGTATCATTTTTTCAAGTTTGTGTAATATTTTGTGGTTCATTTTTTAATTTCCATTGGTTGTAAAAGTAGTCTGCGTATATTTTGTTTGCTTTTTGATCCATATGAAATCCGTCACGATTTCTTTGTTTTGTATCTATAGTAAAGATTTTACAGTACTTCAATAATGCTTTTTCTATATTTGAAAAACCATATAAAGGTAGTGCAGTCTCGTATGCATCTGTTATCCGGTGTTCTAAGAAATAATCCTTATTATCTATAAATTCATCCGCTACTTGTATAAACTCATCCAAGTGCAGTCTACGATGCAAAAAACTGTACATTACAAAAGCGTTCTTAACTTCAAATAATTTACATGCTCGATCGTACACTAACTTAATTGCATCATTGCCAGCGCCGTCCATTCCTAAATTTAGTGTAGGTATATCAAACTGTAGTGCAAGTTGACTAGTCCAACTGTGTTCTATAGGCCCACCAATGTTAACTGTGAAACTATCTCCTAAACAAATGTTTACTGGCTTTCCAATATATTGCTCATAATCTAAACCTCTGAATCCCCAACTATTATACTTGTAATCAAAGTCCTGTACAGGATATTGATGCCAGTCTTGATTTGTGCAATGTGGACTTTTATTAGGATCGTCGATTCCATTTGTTTTACCGATATAGTTAGCACTTCTTTTAAAGTAATTTAAATCAGTTATCAGCATTAGGCTTGTATGTACCTATAAAAATGTCACTGTGCTTGTGATGTTGCAACCATTGTACACTGTTTTTGCGTCCAAAGTCAAGTATTAATTGATTCTGTTCTTGTATACGATAGGTCATTAGATAATCACTTTCGTACCAGTCATAGTTTGGGTAGGTAATATCAAACCCGCCTGCTTGTTTCCACCATAAAAAACTTGCCCAGTCTGGTCTATATACTAATTGTATCCAAGCAAGTGGATAAGCATCTTGTATTGCCTCAAAGTAATAGGGCCACTCATGGCTCATTATTAGTTTACAGCCTTGTGCAGGATCTGCATCTGTATATGGAGCATTTAAGTTCGAACGATCTAAACTTACATTAAACTCCATGCCTGTGCCATAGTATGCCTCTTGGTGACCTGCAAAACCATGATGAGTGTAATTGCGATGTTCTGCACGATCTGTGCAGTTGTATTGACCCGAGGATTTTATTTCCCTGGCAATGCCACTCCATCGACTGCCTGGAACACCTGTGAAAAATATATATTCAGGTAGCATAAATTTTACTTTCTGTTAATATTCTTTGTGCAATATCCTCTTGCGATATTGCTGTATAGTTGTTAGTTGTAGTTGTCCATTTATTATAAACTTCAACTGCGTCATCAAAGTTAACAACACGTTTCTGTTTGTCTTGCATGGTATTCATTTTTACAGGAATTTCATTTGGTAGTTTAATTGGAACCATGCTTTGTATAAACTTTTTTAATTGTATAGCACGTGGTGCTTTATCTTTGTTGAACAAATATTCTTTGTTTTTGGTTTGCATATACATGCTAACCAGGTATCTTACAGTGCTATAATCTTGTAAACTTATACCAAATCTATCTGCAACATTATGATCTAGTCCTGTTAATTCTTTCATCATATTATCAACATCACTGTGATTATCATCATAGTTTACTGCTCTTGTAATTTTAAAATTATCTTCTGCCCAATATTCGTAACCAGAATATTGTTCTAATTTTTGATTAAAATATTCTAAATTTAATTTCTGCTTTATAGAATTGCTGTGTACTTTAATCCTATCTGCAACACTAAACACATTAAGCGTATGTGTATTTTGTCTAATGCTCCAACTTAATGCATACTCAAATGGGTCTCTGGTACAGTAAAATATCTTATCAAACTTTTTATTACATGTATCATATAATTGTTGATAATCTTCTTTTTTATCTTTCAAACGATTAGTGATATGATATTTTGCAATACGTGACACTAAATTATTAGTTGTAGACTCTAGTAATCCACATATTTCAGGAATTGCCTGTTTATATTGTTTATCCTCTTTGCAAAGATTACCTTTTGAAAATCCTAATCCATTAAGCAGTTCATGTGTATTCCAGTAATCCAAATAAGCACTGTTTAGATATACTGTAAGAGCCCTTTGCAAATAGGTACTGCCTACACCATCAGGTGTTAAAATTAAATAGTTTGGAAGCATAAAAATATTTATCCATTATATGCGCACTTATCTAATATATGATACTATAATAACGATAGATGCGTTGTAAGTAATATTGAAAGGGAGGCATTTGGTCTTCATGAATTCGAGTAACATTCCTATGCTTCTCTACAACCCAAGGAGATAGCATATACAATGGCTAGAAAACAACGCAAAGCAAAAGCTCAGCGACGTCAGACACACGCTGAATTTGTAGAATCTAATGTACACTACTTACCACAAGCACAGAAACAAAAACAAGTTCATATACATGGACGCAATCCTAATCAAGAAGAGTATATACAAAAACTCTTAGATCCCCAACAAACTATTATTTTCGCAACAGGGCCTGCAGGCACGGGTAAAACTATGCTGGCTGTACTAGCGGCTGTTAAAGCACTTAAGGATCAGACGATTGACAGAATTATTGTGACGAGACCAGCAGTGGGTGTTGACGATGAAAAGCATGGTTTTTTACCAGGAAGTTTAGAGGAGAAGATGGAGCCGTGGACTAAGCCTATATTTGATGTAGTGCGTGAATACTATAATGCAAAGCAAATACAAACCATGATTGCTGAAGGTGTGATTGAAATATCTCCACTTGCTTTCATGCGGGGTCGAACTTTTAAAAACGCTTTCGTAATTGCAGATGAAATGCAGAACGCTACACCAGGACAAATGAAAATGCTACTAACACGCATTGGCGACAATAGTCGCATGGCTATTACAGGAGATACGGCACAAACAGATCGCAGAGAACATGAGAACGGACTAATGGATTTTCAGAAGTTATATGCACGTTACAATGAAAGTAAGTACATAAGTGTTTGTGCTTTTGATAATAGGGATATCGAAAGACACCCTGCAGTTGCAGAAGTGCTAGACATATATGGTGATAAATAAACGTGTTATAACAAACTCGGAGAATTCAAATGGATTATAGATTCGCAATTCGTTGCTGGCAAGATAAAGCAGGTGATGACAATGCAAAAGCAAATGTTTTTGTTGGCAGTACTAAGGTACTTTCAGAAGTTGAGATTACTGCTACCAGTGCAGACAGTCCACAAATTGTTGCGTGGGAAAGCACAGGATTAACAGCAGCTGCTGATGGTGTGGCATTTGCTGTTAAAGTGGTACTAGTAAATGAATACTATGTTGATGCCGACACAGATAGAAATATTTGGATCAATGGCTGCGGGTATATTACCAAAGCCACCGACGGTAACTACAAACAAAGTATTATGAATGACGCAACTCCACAGGTAAAAACTGGTGAAGGCACAATTACAGATTTTACTGATTTTGGTAACTACAACTACGTTGTTCCAACTGCAGTGGCAGGTGATCAAATTGCAAGCGATTGGTGGAGCGGCAGAGGAGACACTACTTTCTTTAACATTCCAGTTTGGGGCGATGATGGTGATACTGGCATGACCATGACAGTTCCGGCACTTACTAAAACATGTTCAGACGGTTAATAATTTAAAATACGAAAAGAGCCGAAAGGCTCTTTTTTTATGACTAAAATTTGGCAGAGGATGTAGGAGTCGAACCCACGCTCGCAGGGTTGGAGCCTGCTGTGCTACCGTAACACTTATCCCCTATTGGCGATTCCGAGAGGATTCGAACCCCTGACCCACTGCTTAGAAGGCAGTTGCTCTATCCAACTGAGCTACGGAACCTAAACTTTTGTGTTGCGCTTACCAGCTCTACGAAGTTTTCTTAACTTGTTAAATTTACGCTGTATACAACTACAAATTATATCTTTAAGTTTTCTGCGCTTTGATCTTGCCGCGTCACTCTTTGCAATACGTTTTGCTTTATTCATGTTCTCCACCGGGATCATTTGGATCTAGCATAACTTTTTTTCCATTAATCCACATGTACCCACGGGCGCGACTTACACTGTGATAACCAGGGCGCAAATTAAAAAGTGATGGATTATTTTTTGCTACAGCAAATGTACCAACAGTAACTACAATACCAGCAATGAACAAGATGTGTGCTACTGCACTTACTGCAAACACAGTAATACTACCAACACTCATTGAAAAGATAATACACCACATCCATGCAAGTATTTGCATAACAAAGTGTCTTGTTTGTAAATCTGGAATGTTGCTTAGTGGATTCATTTTATGATCCATTACGCTGTTCCAACAATTAATAATAAATGTACTCACTGGATAAACTCCTTTTTCAAAAGTAACTTTTAGTGGATAGTGAGCATCCACTATGTCTTTATAGTCAATAGCATCATACTTGTCAGCAAAGTACTTGACCACTGTATGATCTCTAAAGTATCCACTAACCCTGTACAATGTCGTATATCTCTTTCCAGTTCTTAGCGAGCGGAAAGTCCTTGTTGTCCATGTTAAATCCATGTTCTACCAAGATTGGCTTTAGTCCTTGCTTTTCTCCAGCAAGTGCGTTTGCAGGCTTATCTTCTACCCAATACATACCGCTATCTTTGTACTTAGCAAGTGCATTATCTTTGTCAGCACCTGTTCCTAGACATGTAACAGTTTCAAATGTACCTTCGCCAAACAGTTTATCTAAGTTACGCTTGCGTAACTTTTGTGCATACTTGTTTGTTGAAAGGCTTGTAATCGCAATAAATGTCCAACCTTCGTCTGCCATCTTGGTCACATATTCAACTGCATCTCGCAGAGGAGGAAGGTAACCAATTGCAGCACTTTCATTGAAGATCTTAACTAGTTTTTTGACTTGCGGCTTGTCAATACCATAACGTAGTGCCATATCATACATACGATTTGCACCTTCAACCTTAGTAAATCCATGCTCTTGCATAAAAATATCAAAAGCATATTCCCAATTAAGAACAACGCCATCACAGTCTACTAGTATTGTCTTTTTCATATTATCTCCTCAATATCAACTTACTATATTAATATAGCACAGTATTAGACTTTGTCAACCGTTTTAACATAGTTTAGCACAGTTTCTTTTCCACCGTGAAATTTACTTGTTTGATGGCGTTTTATCTTGCCTTTGATTTCACAAGTTTCTCCCCAATGCTCTGCATCATGTTTAGTAAAAAAGCATACAATGTTACCATTCATTTCTGCATTAACTACATGACACTGCAAGCGTTGAATAAAACTACAATTTAGAATGTTAATTGTGTCGGTAATATCTTCGCCTAGTGTGCCAACATGTATGCTAGTAATGCTTAGTTTACGCATCTTTGTGTCAGTAGCATCACGCTTTACTGCACGAAAGTATGCTTTAGGCAAACTAGCAATAACACCAATATCACGGCGATCAACCAGTTTACAATTAATAAGACCAAGAACTTTTTGTTCAAAATCATTTATTTTATTACCCATAGCCTTAAATGTAAGACCTTTGTAGTATTGAATAATATTTTCAGCTATATTTTCGCATTCTTGTGAGACATGATCTACAAATACTGCACGACTATCTTCCAATAGTCCTAGATGCGTTTGCACAATCGATTTATTTGTAACTGTACCGTAGTTAACGTAATCTTCATTTTTCTGCTTATGGGCAGATACTGCAAAAGTCATTACAGTTTTAAGATCGAATAGTTGTTGCGCTTGCATTTATTTGGTCCTCGTTTGTTTAAACATTAAATATACTATAGCACATATGGAACATTTGTCAACCTTAAAATGGAAAGAATATCAAGATTACACTATAGAACGTTTTGATTCTACTGGTGTTGAATATGATCCTTATTGGCATGTTTTCATCGAGGACATACTGCATCCCGAGTTGTTTAAACTAGTGCAAATTGAATGGCCCGACTTTGAAGCAGGACACTGGCAGTGGGCTTTTAGTAACAATGCAATAGATCAAAATCAAAATAGAAAAATATATCAACCTAACAGAACAGACGGGCACGAGTTTTGGAAACAATACTACGACAATATAATTGATAACCCTAATATTATTAGTGCGGCATATAGACTAGAAGGTCTAACTACAACACCTGATTATGTTACTGCAGGTGTTTGGGAAGATTACCATGGATATGCTGTAGGCAATCATATAGATCATTACAGTATTGATCTTGCATGGCAAACATACGTTTATTGTAGTGGCGGTGAAGGTTGGGGTACTAGCATGAATAACTCAGTAGGTAAACAACTAAAACGTTTCCCGTTTAAACAAAACAGTGGTTGGCTAATGCGTGTTGATGCTAACAGTTGGCACAGTTGTGATCCTGTGGACTGCGATGTACGTCGTAGTATTATGGCTCGTTTTATGACTTCACAGAGAGGGTAGAGTGTACTAGTTTTAAACTATTTTTTGCTTGTATATTTTTATTCACACATGCTCTATCCCACAATCCTTCATTCCAATTTATTGTACCAGCATAATGCTTGTAGTGAAACTCCTCCGGATTTGTACAAATTGTTGTATGCCATATTGTAACACCTTGATCATCTATCCATTGTGCTAGTTCTGGTATATTATCAATATTATCCTTTTGGATAACAGTGTTAACCATAAAATTAGGATTAAGTTTATCGCGTAGTATTTCAATATTAGTGTTAATTATATCCCAAATACAAAGTGTACGAATACGTTCTATTGTTTCACCTGTGCCGTCAATACTTAAAACAAAACAAACATTAGTAAATGGTTCAAGTGCAGACATCATATGATCTGTAAGTATTGTGGCATTTGTATTAATAACTATTTCACAGTCTTTGTTTTTAATACCATTTAGCATTCGACTAAAACTTTTAATCATAAAAGGTTCACCGCCTGCAAGATATATACGTTTTGCATTAGGACTTATTTGTATACTTTCTAGCTCTACTGTTCTATAAACATCTTCCTTGCCCAAGTATCTAGCCCATTCGCTGCTACTTTTTGCATTACACATTTGACAACGCAGATTGCAAAGATTACTGTATCTTAGATCATAACTTAATTCTTGTGGATTATGGAAATCTAAATCAGGATATTTGCGCATCCACTCTGATGTAAGTAACTGACGTTCACTAAAAGTTTTAAGTTGTTCTTGTTTTAAGCAGTTTGTACATTCAGACACAGGCTGATTATTCATCATTAATTGACGTATTTCAAATAGTCTGTCATCATCTATTTGATCACTACTAATACAACAAACTTTTTGTTCGTTATTAAGATCTATATGTTTATGGATAAAAGGTAATACGCAGAAACTATTTTCGTATTTTAGAACATCTTTTAGTTTGATATCTGACATAGTTCTACTAGTGTTGCTGCCAAGTTAATCTCTTGGTCTGCTACCATTGGAATGTTGCGCAATCCTTTTGCAATAATAAGAATAGCAGCATCCTTTTGCTCCTCTGTTGTACCCCACAATTCCAAGTTGTCATACATCCAACGGAACAGTTCATCCATTTCCTCAGGACGTACTTGACTGCACAGCATCTTACGAGCTTCTAGTATTTTGCCTTGCTTAAACAAGTCTACTACTGCTAGTTTATAGTCTGCTGTTGAACTGTCGCCTTCATTTGGCTTTACAAGTTTACCGTCAACTGTGTTCATCTGACACAGGTTAAGACACTTGCGCAAGTCAGGATATGTTGCTTTTACATAACTATCCAGTGTGTCAATATCAATCTCTACACCCTCTTCAACACATACTGTTGCAATGCGAGCAGTAAACTCTGTGTGATCAATCTTTTCAATATGAAAGCCTTGACACCTACTATGCAGTGCAGGGATAACTTTGTTTGGATAGTTACATGTAAGAATAAAGCGACTGCTACTTGCATATGTTTCCATTACACCGCGCAATGCTGCTTGACCATTGGGTGAAATATAATCAGCCTCATCAAGTAATACAACTTTAAATTCACCAAACGGCATAGTTTGTACAAAGTTAGTAATCTTATCACGCACGTTTTCAACACTGTTTTCACGACTAGCATTGATCTCTAGTACATCATATTCGTCAATGTCCAGCATGTTAATAAGCACTTTTGCAAGCGTGGTTTTACCTGTACCTGGTGCTCCACTAAACAACAAGTGTGGAATAGTTTTACTATCTACCCATCCCTGTACTTGTTTACGCTGTGCATCATCGCGGAACACATAGTCAGTTAGTGTGCTAGGGCGATACTTTTCAGTCCATAGTTCTTTCATTTATAATTTCCATCTATGTCGTAATGTTTAGCATTATACATGAAACACTGCAATGCTGTCAAGATTCCATACTGATTGCGTAATTTCTGGAACCAAGCGTTGTAGTGTCTAAAGTGATTGATAAAGATTAAAATCTTCTTTATAAAGGTCTTCAACATTGCACTCTTCTATGAAAAAGTTAATTAGTGCTATTAATGCAGGGTCTGCATTCTCTGGATATAGTTCAAATGATTCATATCCATTGTCAGTTGTCCAGTCGCAAAAGTCATCTAGTTTAACAAACTTCCATGTAATATTTTTATAGCGTTCGCTTGCACTAGTTTGCCTTTGTAAATGTACAGGATCAATGTTATGCCAATCTTTAGGATCATCTTCCAATGTCTCACGCAACAGTTCTTCAGTGTACTGCCACTGTGCCATAGGCTCTTTGTTCTGTGCTGACGCAAAGCGTTTGGTTACTGTTTGAATCTGTTTGGGCAATCTGCCGTTAGGATTCCTAACAAGATAAATTGCTGTTGCTTCTTCGATCTTTTTAACATCTGCATCGCCAAGTTGAACAAAGCCATTTGCTTCGCCCCAACTAACAATACTGCGTCTAGCACACTTTGGGCTTGTGCCAATTAGATGTTTACCGTTCCATATTACCATCGATTAGTTCTGCAATTCTCTTATAGGAGTTTTGCAGTTGCTCCTGTAGTTCTCTTACGTTATGTCGTAAAATGTCATTTTCTTTTTGTGTACTCAACATTTGACTACGATACATCTCTGCTTCGCTTTTAGTGTGATCTTCGTAAGTCATTTAGACCTCCAGTTTACCTACACTTACCTTGCCTTCATATGCACGAGTCTGATGACCAAGTGTTGATTTCATCAATGCTTTTTCGGGCTCTTCATCTTGAATACCTAATACATCCTTGGGATCTACTGTACGCACTGTTTCACCGTTAAGTTCAAAGCCACGACTCCAACGTCCATGTGCAACCATAACATATTGTCCCACATCTACATCTTGTTGCTCGTTGCCAACAGCAATTACTTCACCCCAGCGTGGATGAATACCGCCAAGTTTGCCATCATCACTTAGAACAATAATTCCACCTGGAGTTTTATGTCCTTTAAAATCCATGTTGCGTACAAGGATGCCGTCACGCAATGGCTTAAAAATACCGTCAATTCTAGTGTTCATTAAATTCTCCGTACGCCTGGGTTTTGTTTTTCTTGTTCTTGTGCAGACTGCTGAACATTACTTTCAGGCTTTTTTGCTGCCGCTACTGCCGCTGCTAATCCACCTGTTGGAGTTTTAGGTTCTTCTTGCGGTTTCTCTTGTTCAGCCACCTGCTTGCCTACGTTTGTGCCCTTTACAGGTGCAGGTTCTTCTTGTACTGGTGGCTGCCAGTCTTGCCAATCATCATCTGCTTGCAAACCTGTGCCTTCTGGAATGGCGCCATCAGATGGAACCATGGTATTAAGTTCATTGTATTCGCGCATGATATCTTCGCGACTTTTAGTAATAGTGCCATCAGGTGCAATTTCATCACCGCGAGCATTTACATTCATGTTGCCTATTGCCGGCACAGTTTCGTTATTTAAAAGTAAAGCACCAAAGTCTACTTGTTGACCGCTTGATGTTCTGTAAGTTTTGCCACGTTTAGGTGCCATTTCAATTCTCCTATTATATGCGTATATTATATACTTATCTTAAAAATTCTGCAATATCTAAATCATAGTAAAGACTATCAATTTTGTGTACACCTATTAGATAAAGCACATAACTTGCTACACTTGATCCTCTGCCTACCCCCCAAACAATGTCTTGCTCTCGCATAACATCTACAATGTAAACAAGAAAGCGTAGTAGATCAAACATATCTCGTTCTTGATACAGTAAAAGTTCTGCGCCTACACGTTGCAGTTCTGCATCTGTTTTGCATAGTTTTAGCAGATATGCTGCAATGTCCAAGTCTTTGTAGTCAACGGGCATACGCCAGCTGGATTGATTATGCTTATGATACTCTTTTACATCAATACCAAGTTCATCCAACTGCGTAAGCACTGTGTTTAAATGTAGTAGTTTACTTGCACCATTGAACTTCGTAACATCTTCTAAACACAAGTTACTAACGTCAAGTTTAGGATCAGCATATAGCATCTCTACTGCCTGATTCTCACTTAGTACCTGTCTACTATATTTGTCAAGCAGTATCGTCATTGTCGCCCTTTGGTGGCTTTTTAAAATCTTTCAGATTAACTACATCGGCTTCTTTTGGCTTATCGTCATACTGTAGTTCAATTTCATCCCAGGGATGATCCACAAGTTTTAGTCCTTCGTGCAGTAAAAATAATTGCGGTGTAGGTTTATACCAATACTTTACATATGCTTCCAAGTCCGGTTCATCTTCAAACAGTTCCAACAAGTTTTCGTTACCACCATCTACTTCGCTAAAGTTATGACTTACACTTCGTGCCTGATGACTACTGATGTTAATATTGTCTACGAAAAAGACTTCTTCGCACATACTGTTAATCTTAGTGTACAAACACATTGCAATAAGATGGTCCCATGGATCATCTGGAAACACATGTACCTGTGCTTTAAATGGAATCTCACTTAATAGTTTGAGATTATGACTGCCAACAAAAATACTGTTATCCAGTATCTCTTGAATATAGTATTGTACACGTTCCATTGCTTTATTGTAAAGTTTATTTTTAGCAGTGTTTGGAACTAGTTGCACAGTGATATTCCAAGTGTTCGGAATAACAACATCCTCAATAATCATTGTAGTACTAAAGGTTTCGTTAAGTTCTATCATTTAAATGTCGATTAAATCGTCCCAGTTTTTGCCTTTGCCTTCGGCAGTTTCGTTTGCTTGTGCTGTGCGCTCTCTGTCTCTGCGCATTGATTCTTCTCTGTAATCGTTAAGCATTAGTTCTACTTGTGAGATCATGTTTGAGTTGCCAGTTTGATATCCGTAGATAATACGCTTTTGCAGTTCACTTTGTTTTTTCATCAAGTCAGTATCGCTTAATTCTCTTAGATTAGGCGTTAGAGGATGGTTCATCTTAGTCCGTCCCTTCGTTGTTCACAGTATATGTTGAACGTGGTCCAGTTTCGCCACACAAGCCAAGCACCAACCATGCTCCAAATTACATTTGGAATCAGCATTAGTTTAAGACTAAACATTAAAAGTACAGCAAATACTGCACAAAAAATATGATCTTTAGAGGTCACCGTCTTGCCTGTTCTCGCTATAGTATGCATCAAAACTTCCGCCTGGATAACGTGCTTCCAGTTTGCGTACATTCTCTGCAATTACATCGTTAGGATCAATGTTAAGAGCGCGGCAACTATTAATCCAGTACCACATAATATCACCCAGTTCTCGTTTTGCATGAAATTGAGTCTCCTCTGATAAAGGTTTTCCTTGGAAAATGCACTTTTTTACAATTTCCATGAACTCACCGCCTTCAGCACTAATGCCAACAGCACCTGTTAGTAGCAAACTTACGTTTACGCCACTTTCTTCTAGTTTGCTAATAGCCATAGCCATTTCGCCACTATCGTTAGATTCTTGTGATGTTACTTCTTGTACGAAGTCTTGATACTTGTTTAAGTCAATTTTGTTCATAGATACCTCTTATATAATGTTATATTATACAGGATATAGAGGCAAAGTCAACCGTTAAATTGCTTGTAGAACTAGTTTTTTCCAAATTACAGTACTGCCGTCATATGTACCTGTGCATACATATAGGTTAGTTGCATCTGCTGCAATGTCGCCTGCTTTATCGCCGGCTTGTCCAGCCGCTACTGCAGTGCGTACTTCAATTGCTCTGCTATTACGCAAACAATCAATAACAGCAATACTAGAACCGCTATCATCTGTAACGAATTCAAAAATGTGTACGCCAGTTCTATCTGGTGTAATAACTCTTGCACCATTGCTGCCAATTAGTTGATCTTGTCCAATATCTACTGCAGCAGGAAGTGTGATTGTGTGCGCTACACTAGCAACATTAATTTCAGCGCGAATTGTACCTACTTTGCCTGCAGCAGGAAAGTTACTAAATGCAAGCGTAATACTTCCACTTGTAGTAATTGTTACATACGGCCCATCTTCATAATTACAAGTTACTGTTCCACTTACAGCTCCTTTAGCAATACGAGTTTCACTCATGTCTTTAAGTTCAAAATCTTCTATAACAGCGCCAGCGCCATCGTTACTTAAACTTTCGCCTGATAGCGCACTTTTAAGTACTGCTTTTGCTTCTAGGTCACTGATCTCTGTCTTAGCAGTGTCTAGTGCTGTTTTTAGGTTTGTAAAGTTATCACGAAATCCTTGACTGTCATTGTCCTGACCTGCCACTGGATACGCTGTGTCAATACCTGTTGTAATAATTCCGCTTGCCATTATCTATAAACTCCGTCTGTGGAAACTGTGTATATATTTATCTTTCCGTGTAAGGCAGTCTATCAAAAGGTCCTGCCTGCTGGAACTTAACAAACTTGTCGCCGTCATCTTTTGAAGAATATACATCTATGCTTGCAAAGAAACGTGTGCCATCGCCATCAAATGTTGTAGTAGGATCATTTAAATCAAATGCTGTTTCAGACGTTAAGGTATACTTGCCAGTGGTCTTGTCAAAGTATTTGCTTAGATTATTATCCAGTATTAATCTATCAATCTCAAAACTTATTAATTTGATATTCAGATTAGCAGTCTTAATACGCTCTTCTAGTCTGTATTTAATTTTAGCACTAGTACCAGGCTTACAGTATACAATAGGTGCAGCAAGTGTCCATCCTAGTACAGTATCATCTGCTTGTTTGTCCTGCATCCAATCAGGTAATACTTTGCGTTCTAGTATTTGGTAACCAATGTCCGACTTTAATCTACTGCGCATATTTTCTATACTGTTTGGATATACATGGTAATCGTTGGCTTGTGAAGCAAGGTAATGTCCGTGACTTACATCTGGCATAGTTTCACTTACTGCTAGTGGATTAGTCCAAGTGCTAGTATTACTACGCACATCTTGACGTAGTACAGGACTTGCACTTAATCCAGTAGTTGGATCGATGCCTTGTGTATTATCCACAAGTTCTACATAAACAACTTCATATTTTACTGTGCCATCACTGTTGAGTGCTCTTGCAGTTTTAAAACCGCCAAATCTTAGTGTGTTGTTCCAGAAGTTTTTACTCATTGCTTCAACATAGTCTGTTTCTTGCGCAGGTGTTAAGCCTGCTGCAATAATGCTGCGTATGTCTTTTTGAATACCAAATGCATAATCGCTTGCACGGTATACATCTTCACTTGGTATATCATCATTGTTTTGGACTAAATTGTCGTATATATCTCTTTGATGTTGCGGCGGCAATGCACGAACATACAAACTTTCATAAGGTTTGCTACTATCTGCACTTGTTGTTACACTAAACTTTTTGTATGTGTCAACTACACCGTCGGCACTGAATACTCTTGCAACAAAACTATATACTTGTTCAAATGTTGTTGTGTTGGTATAGACATTTGTTATATCAAACGTTGTTGTTCCAGTATCAAACGTCATATTTTCAAAACTTACTCTGCCTACAATTAACCCATCTTCATTTAACTTTAAACCTTGAGGAAGTTTATTTGTACCTAAACTTGCTGTACCAGATCCACTGCCAATGTCGGTTGCTGTGAATATTGTACCAACTGTGTTATCTGCACTTCCGATACTTATAAAATCTGTAGTGCCTGCACTAACAATTGTATACGTTTCGCCGACAACAAAGTTGCCTGCAATTACACTGGTACTGCCACTTTTAAGTTCATATTGTACAGGACGATTATCGCTAATAGAAGCTATAACATTTAATTGACTTTGTTCTCCTGCGATAATTGTTAAATTTCTGTCAGGCCAAGTCACTGTACTATCTACGTCACCTACCACAGTTATTGTGAAATTGGTCGCAGTGCTTACATATGCTGTATTATTGCGCTTTCTAACTTTTATACCAAAGTTAAAATTAGTTTCGGTAGCACTGAAATTTGGTAAAGTACCTGTAAGCCAGCCGCTTTTTGTATCCAATGATAGTCCTGTTGGTAAACTTCCACTATCTAATATATAATCTATAGGGACACTATCAAAGTCTTTGCCAACAAACTGAAAATTAAATCTATTGTCGTGTGATATTCTACCTAATCCTGTGCTTTCAGTAAGCAATACTGGAACACGAAGACTTGTTTGGCTTGCATCTAACAATTGATCAATTGTTGTATTTGTATTGCTACTTTCAACATTGTCGGCAGTTACGATATCCATATCAGCAGTTGCAATGTTCCGACTCACTGCATATAGACTGTAGGTTTTTAAATCAATTTGCTTGCTGTCACTTACTTGAATCGTAAACTCGTAATTCTTGTTTACACTTTTAGTAGCAAAGTCCCACTCGCCAATATCAAAGTTGTTAATATCAAAACCAGGAGTGCCATCAACTGCAGCAAATGGTTCTATATAGCCTAATATACGACCGCTAGTGCTAATGCTTAATCCTGTTGGTAACTCGCCACTTTGTAGTTTCCATGTAAGTGTATCACCTGGATCAGGATCTGTAGCAGTGAGTTGTACGTCAACTTTGTCGCCATCAAAATATGCGCCCAAGTTTTCTGAAGGAAGTGTATCAATAACGGGAGCGTCTTGACCTGTAACAGTCATTTCAAACACACGGTCTGCTACAGTACCGTCTGAGCTAGTTGCACGAACAACAAACTTACTAGTAACATCCTGTGCTATTTCAACAGGAACACCTTGAATGTAATCGTAGTTTTTAGGATTGCCTTCTAGTATTCCATACTGCGTAACACGAATGCCAACAGGCAATACGCCGCTAAGATAAAGATAACTGTCTGCATTGTCAGCATTTAACTGTACTTGGTAAAATTCACCTTCAACAACTGTGCCTAGATCACCTGGTGGTGTTATCCATACTGGAGCCGTCATGCTCAAATACTCCTCATTATCTAGTATTTATCCTAGGGTGCTGACGATTTATATGTATGATCTGCAGGTAAATTACTTGTTAATCCCCATTTATGAGCAAGGTAGCCTTCTGCTTGTATTACAGTTGAGATGTCTGTGCTGCCTGTGCCAGGAATACTTGCTACTGAGAAAAATTCTGCCATTCTGCCGGACATACGTTCGTTTGCTCTGTTGCGCATGATGCGTAGATCCATAAGAGTGTCTAGTGAGTTGTCATAGTCATTCACAGGTGTAAACGCATCTGTTCCGTCCACTCTCAGTGCAATTTGGTTGCCAGTTTTGTTGAATATAACAACCATTATAATCCAAGTGTTTTGTGCTACACCTGAATCAAAATCCTGTGTGTTTCCTATAGTTGACGAGATTCTACCTGTAATCAGTCCATCCAAATCTAACTCACCATCAAAGTTACTGGCACCAGCACTGATAGCATAGTCTCTTTTGGTTGCTATTGACCCGCTGTTATTTTCAGTACTCCAGAAACTATCTTGTGAGTCGTTGCGAGTGTTCCATTGCATAACTCCTATTGCCCAGTGATTGCCACTGCTGGCTTGTGCAACCTCATCGGTGGTAAAATCTTCGCTACTACCTGAGAATGAAAAAACCGCCTTGCTGTCCAATGTGTTGCTTACATTAGGCGTGCCATTTACTGTAACAGTGGCATTGCCTGCTTTGTCTGTTACTGCTGTTACATCTGATCCACTAAGTGTATAACTGCCAGTGTCACTAGCATCAAACCAAATTGCAGTAGTTATGCTTGAAGCAGGATTCCAAGCCGCCGCGCTGTACGCAGTTGATCTACGTCCTGCAAAAAAACTTCCGTTTACTGTGGATAATATTGGCATTATGTAAAGTCTACCATCTGTCCAAGAACAACATAAGTACCGCCATCATTTAATATTGTAAATGAGAAACTATCAATTCCGTTTGCATTTCCTGTAGGAGCACTGCCACCTTGCCATTCTATGGTCTGTCCCGCTCCACCTATCTGCACAGCGGTAACTTCATAAGGTGTGCCACCTTGATTAATTATTACTGTTAAGTTTGTAGCATATTCTGCAGTAAGACCTAGGTTAGTAAAGTTTGCAGTAATATCACCACTAGCACCTGTGTGATAAAATAGGTGTCCGTTATTGCAATCGTGTGCAACAACTCCTGTTGAGCCTGTAAGTGTTGCAAACTTTTCTTCTACACCTGTGTTAAATTTAACATCAGCAGTAAATGTAGTTTCTGACCCTGCACTTACGGTGTTATTATCTACATAATCTTTTACTGCCGCACTTGTTGGAATAGTGGTATCATTGTCGTTACTTGCAATGCCTTCGCCTTCAGTAACTATTGCACTTGCTTTAAAGTTGTCTACTTCTATATTAGATACAGTTGCATTATCAGCATCTATTGTACCAGTTATAGTTCCTGACACTGTTAAGTTACTACGGATCTCAACTGCACCAGTGCCATTGGGGACAAGTACAACATTAGCATTACTTTGTGTGCCTTGTATATTGTTATCTACAATTTTTAAACCTGTAGTGCTAATACTTTCAATGCCTGAAATATCATCTGCTAAACTAAAAGATAATGCACTACCCGCAGCATTTACATTTATTTCATTTGTTGTACCTAGTGCCTGTAGTGTATCTCCTACACCGATGCTACCAGTACCAGTATTACCGGCAGTTGCTATTGCACCTTGAGCAGTACTAGTCAGTGCTACTGTACCTGATGCGGCTGGCAATGTAATAGTTACATCGGCAGTGCTTGCAGGACCTATTAGTGTTGCTTTATTAGTACCGTTGTTTGTTCCTTCTAAAAACTCAATCTTACCACCTGTTGTAGCAGTAGGAGATAGAATAGGATCAGTTAACGTTTTGTTTGTTAGTGTTTGCGATCCAGTAAGTGTGGCTACAGTAGAATCTATATTTAATGTAACATCACCTGAAGTACCTCCACCTGACAAACCTGTGCCTGCTACTACTGACGTAATATCTCCACTTGCAACTATTTGTGAATCAACATATGCTTTAATACTTTGTTGGGTAGCAATATGAACTGCACTATTACTAGCCATGTTATCTTCATCTAGCACACCGGTGCCTGTTACAGTACCATTTAGATTAATGCTTCCTGTACCACTTGGTGAAAGTATAAGATCATCGTTAGTTCTATTACTACTAATGTTATTGTCTACAATAGTCAAGCCATCTGTATTAACACCGCCTACAGTAATAGTATTAACAGTTGTTGTACCAGCATTGGTAACTGTTTCCAGTGTTTGTGTTGCGACACTAATAGCAACCTTGTTTGCTGATACTGCAGTAGTAACAAGACCTTCGCCATTAAAGTCAATAACATAACCGTTGTTTACTGTCTGTGCTGCACTGTCATCACCACTAATAAGTATGCTCTGAACTGCACTATCTGCTGTCGCACCTTGTGCTGCAGTCGCATAGTTACTTGCAAGTCCATCAGCATAACCTTTTGTTGCTGCATCTGTAGTACTGGTTGGTGTTGCAACACTTTGTACTCTATTACCGCCCATGTCAATAGTTTGTGTGCCATTGATTTGGAATGTTCCATCTACACGCAACTGTCCTGCAACAATAGCAATACCTGTGCCTTGAGGATCAATAGTAATGTTGCTGTTTGTGTTTAGACTTTTAATAGTGTTTGATACAATGTCTAAGCCGCCAACTTCTGCACTTGTGCCAATAAAGCGATCACTGTACACTGCAAGGTAACGTTTGTCTGTGCTACCAACATTGTATAAACTGTCGCTGTTTGGAATTAGATCATTTGCAAGTTCAGCATTAATACTAATATTATCTGTGTCTGCATCCCCAATAGTAATATTTCCACCAATGGTAACGTTGCCACCAAATGTTGCATCGCCGCTTGTGTTAATAGTTGTACTATAGATGTCTTTCCAACGTAGTGTTGAACTGCCAAAGTCATTTGTATTATTTGCACTAGGCACTAAACTACTGTCAAAACGACCTGTTACAGTAATTGTATCGCCACTTGCATCGCCTAAATTTACATCGCCATTTAGGTTAGATACACCTGCAATTGTAATGCTGCTAGGAGCGAATGTGCCTGCAGTTAGTGTGCCTGTAACTCCTAGATTACCGCCTACTGTAGCGCCTGCTGTTACTGCTAGACTAGCAGGGCTAAGTGCACCTGATACATCTAGTGTCCCAGTTAGAGTAGTGTTACCTGTTAGTGTTATAGTGCCGGTACCTTGTGGATCAATAATAATTCCACTGTTACTTGTGTCTGTAGTAATAGTACTGCCACTCATCTTAATGTTACTAAGTGCCACACCACCTAGTTCATTATAGACTTCAGTAAAGTTGTCATTAACCTTTACAAATGCAGCACGGAGATTATCACCTGTGCCGTCATCTTGATTAGTACCTACATTAATAATTTGTTTACTCATGGGTACTACTCCTTAACTAACAGCAAACGCTGGTACTACATATGTTACGCCGTTAACTTTGATCTGAAAGTAGGTTGTTGGTGCTGCTGGTACGTTAGTTGCAGCGCCTGCTGATCCTACAGTTGCCTGCGCTGTTGTAATAAGGTTAACTAAACCTGTGCCTGCTGGATCGATGTCAATGTCATCATTTGTTGTTTGTGTAGTAATGCGGTTGTCTTCCAACTTCAATCTACTGTTAACATTAATACTTCCTGTTGTTGCAACGTTTGTTCCATCAAAGGTAAAGCCTGCACTCATTGTGAGGTTGCCACTTGCATCACTAAACAAAACTGCATTGTCTGTATGATCTGTAAGTGTTAGTTCCGCGCCAGTCGCTACTACAATGTCGCCTGTGCCGTTTGGATCAAGTATAATGTTGCCGTTGGTGTTATCACTAGCAATTGTATTGCCGGTTATAGTAATGTTATTGCCTGTTGCTGCAGTACTGTATAGATACAGTTCATCAAAGTTGTCGTTAATTTTATCAAAGGCGGTGCGTAGCGGATCGCCTGTTCCGTCATTGGCACTACTGCCAAGATTTACTGTTTGTTTAGCCATGTGTGGGACTCCTAAATTATAGTGTATTTATTACGAGTTTTAATCTAGCCGTTTGCTAAATATTTGTATGATATTAGGTGAGGCAAAAATACGCACAGATTATTTTCGCACTAGAAATGGTGTGCGTGAAAGATGTTTCACTACAAAAACCATATACAAAATTAGATGTGATGTGTGCGAGTGTGAGTTTACTAGAACTAGCAAAGAAATTAATCGCCGTAGCAGTGCTCACTGTTGTAGCAATTGCGACACTAAACGCTTTGCACAGAGACAGAGTGCTACACTACGTCAATATAATAAATGGGATGCTAGTAGCAGTAAGCCTATTTAATTACGACCCATGTGCTTGCAGCCAGAGTCTCTGGCTATCCAATCCATTAGTCTAAATATCTTTTTACGCAGCCTTACTAACATCTTGAAGTTGTCCTTGTAGTGGATTTGCAGGATCAACTCCTAGGAAGTTGCCCCACTCTGCATAGTAGTGACGCATTCCAACTTCATCATGTATAGTCGAGTTCTCATGTCTGCCGTGCAGTATGTTTCTTGATTCTGTACCCTCACGCATTGTGGTACCTTGACCAGCAACACCAATAAGGTCTTCGTGCAAGTTTCTGCCGAAAGGTCCCCATATACTATTGTGATGCTTTATGCGTGTTTGTCTTTCCTCTGGTGTATCTTTTCGTAGTCCATAACCACGAAATTCTATTAGTACTTTGTTTGGTCCTAGTGGTGTTACTGAGTCACTGCGATATGCACTCCCGCGGAGGTTAAAGTTGAATCCTGGAAAGAGGTCAACCATGTACCACTGGTTGGGCGGCAAATTGGGAAAAGATAGTTCCCCGCGATCTTCAAATCCGTCATACTCTTCATAGTTAACAGTAAAGCTAGACACATTAACGTGACCATTATCAAAAGGGATATTTTTTCTAGCGAAATATTCGTCATTAAATCCACTCACTCTATTAAAGTAATGCATGAAGTCGTGATAAAATTCACTGTTTGTGTCATGCCACAATTTATAATTTGTATCTATAACTGCTTTGTGATAATGGAATACTTCCATTTCCTCTGTGTCAATTGCTTCAGCAATACAATCAAATGCGCCTGCTGTCCACTGATCTACACTGCAATCTGGATTTTCATTTAGTGTTACCCATACCATACCACCATGGTAAACTTCACAGTGTAGTTCTTTGCCAGCGGCTTCGTTGCTGGCCATGTTACCTCTTACACTAGTGATGTTATCTCCAAGATATGCTTTTACGCCTGAACCTGTGTTCCACGCAACCACACGCTGTCCTGCAATTTGACTTGTGCGGAAGTCACCTTGATTATACATCTCACTGATATGACACATGGGCACCCAAACTTTACTAAAGATCAGTTCTTGTTCTTGTGTATATAGGTAGTGACTGTTATAAGCATCACTGCTGATGTGTTCTACTTTAGGTGTTTTGGTCCAGTTATTATGATTACGTGGTGGCATGTGTGTCTCCTGTGTACTCGTATTTAACAAATTTATTTTTACTAATCATGCGCAACCCGCCATCTGCTAGTAAGTATTCTGGTTCATGTGCTAGTTGCTGTGTATCGTTAAGTCCCGTTTCGGGCATGTCATACTCACTTGCACATTTTATACTGTCCCAAGGTGTTGTACGGATAGGACTTTCAAAGTGTTTTTCTCTGCCGTCTCTAAATTTAAGCCGCCAACTGATAACGCCTTTTTCTGGTTCTCGTAATACTCTGACCTTGTGGTTCATGGGCGCAAAGTCACTGTACCCTCTGTCGTCGATTGCATTTTGTGGACATGCTTTTATACAACTGTAACACTCCCAACAAAAGTTTGGTTCTATGTTTACTGCTCTTCGTGTTACTGGATCAATGTGCATGATGTCACTTGGACAAATATCAACGCAATAACCGCATCCATCACAGGCGGTCATATATACAAATGTTGGCATAGTTACTCCTTTAGACTATACAAATATTTACATATAGTAGGCATGATTGTTTATATTTTATGGGCTATTAGTATATAGTTGTTGACTATGTTATACTGCAAAACTTTCGCCGCAGCCACAACTTGCAGTTGCATTTGGATTGATTACTGTTAGGTAACTTCCACCTAGTTCGTTTTTGTAATCAATTGTACACCCCGCAACAAACATTTCTGCCATTGGATCTAGCACTAGCGCATCCTCATAGGGCTCGCTCCAGTGTACATCAGGCCAGTTGTTTTTAAAGTCCCAAACATAGGTAAATCCGCTACAACCACCACCCTTTACACCAAGTGTAACGTAGTCGTCATTGCGTACTTTGTCTAAATATTCTTTTGCTTCTTGGGTAATTGTTATCATTGTACTACTATTTATTTGGTATCCCGTAGGAGACTCGAACTCCTGTTACTACCGTGAAAGGGTAGGGTCCTGGGCCACTAGACGAACGGGACATAAAAAATACAAGCAGTTTTACAACCTGCTCAGGTTATCCTGGGCACCATCCGTTCGGTTATTTTACCAGTGAAACGGAACACTGGACTGTGTTATTTTAGATCCGCTACGTCTCTTGCAAAAGGACCATTGTCAAGACTTGTAATAGCCTCTGACGTATTGTCTGCTTCAAACATTAGATTAAGACTTTCAAATTTCTTTGTTTCCCAATCTTCGTTGCTGCGCAATTGTGCATCTGTTGCACCATTGTCTAGTGCAAGTTTAAATGCAGCCAACCCTGCGTCTACATCTTTTGTGTAAACATCTACTGATACTTTCATTTTATATTCCTCTTATTAGATTAGTTAGTAATAAAAACCCACTGTACGCCGTTCTCACTTGAATCAGCAACAATACTATTGCCTGCTTTGCTCCAGTCAATACTTGCAAGACTAACATCGTCGTGACCAAAGTTTACAATTTCTCCAATAGGTTGTGAGCTGATTTCAGCTTGTGGTGCAACTGGTTCATCTTGAGTCAAGTAATGATGACCTGCTGCTAATGCTCCAAATAATAGTAACACTTCCATAGTCTATACTCCTTTACAAATTGGCGGACAGTGTAGGATTCGAACCCACGGAACGCTCACACGTTCAAAAGATTAGTAATCTTCCGCTTTCGACCACTCAGCCAACTGTCCTATAATTTTATGAAGTTACAAAGTTTGTCGCTTCATAGTGTGCCGAAATAGCACGATTATTGATTGCTTGCTTTGCAACTTCTCTATCACAATCTGAGACACGCATAACAAATTTAATACTTTGTTCGGCACTAAGATTCATACTAGATGCTTCTTGTACTGCATATTCAACTTCGCTTTTCATCATGTTCTCCCTTTATTGTCTATACAGTATACTACTGTATAGCAGGAGTGTCAACTATTTTTTTGTGTATTTGGCAAAGTTTTCTGTGTCTACACCGTATTGTTCTACCCAATCCATAAGTCGTTCTAATGCTTCTCTTGCTATTTTTTCTGCAGGTGTTTCCTGTTTCAATTGATTAATCCTTTATTAGTTTGTTGCAAACTATTTCTTTACCGCTGAATGTTTTTACTGTTAATGCTGGTAATTCTGGATCTACTTGTCTACAGTGAATTTGGTGCCAGTCATGTGTGTGTATTTGTTCTGCTACGGTGTCAAAGAATTCTTTATTGTCAAAGGCAATAACGCCTGCCATTAGTGCTACTAAAATCATTTTCATACTCCTCTCTAGGAGTATTTATAGAATGGTGCCCCGGGAGGGACTCGAACCCCCACGCCATAAGCACTGGTACCTAAAACCAGCGTGTCTACCATTTCACCACCGGGGCAATATATGTATTATATATGTATTTAATTTTTAGTCAATCTTTATTACAGTTTATTGATGTCAGTATGTGGTATTAGTTCTATACTATCATCCAATATTTTAAAAATAGCACCAGTTCTAGCCGTATTTGTTGTAAGTTTAACACTATGATTAATCTCTTTAATATAGACACTGCGCTGTTCAATTCCAAAAAGTGAATCACTCAGTGATTTATCAATAAATTCACTTACATTTATCCAATCATTGATAATATCATTCCTGCCTAGTTGAAGCATCTGTGTTAGACTACGTCTATGTTTTTCATTAAGATATCCAAATTCGTGATGATCTTTGTTTGTTTTTCTAATTTTGTTATCTATGCCTTTTTGTATATTAAGATACCTACTGAAAGATTCTACATCTAACATTTTACAGTCAATGAAACCTTGTTTAGATGGGTAATATTTTTTTAAGTAATCTACGCCTAGCAGTACTTGTTTAACAGCAAGTTCTGGAAACTTACTTCCTATGAAAAAATCTTCGTGCTCTGTATCTAACCCCCAATCAGAATTATCGGTAATGATCCAATAATACACACCGTCTTTACAA
>Ga0209535_1000550_pt1 | contig 26790 bp, 34 predicted proteins | sample LinPmetageLP28_FD_184041 | JGI IMG/M metagenome (GOLD analysis project Ga0209535, IMG submission 184041) | Marine viral communities from the Pacific Ocean - LP-28 (SPAdes) (version 2) | ecosystem: Environmental > Aquatic > Marine > Oceanic | place: Pacific Ocean | collected 2009-08-22
TCAAAAGAAGAAGCTCAATTAGATGTGGCTGATCCTAATACAGATACAAAAGATGAACACATTGAAGAAAATGTAATGGTTAAAGTTATAGAGTTACCTGAAATGGGTGGCGACGTTAATATTTAAGAATTAACAGCTGCTTCACCTCTAAGATGAGCTTTCATATTTTTTTCTACAAAGGCTTTTTCTTCATTATCTAAAGGTCTTCCACCACTTATATAATTGGGAGCAGGATCAATTGTGAGAGTGTCATATATATCTCCTTTAGGATAGTCTTTACCACTAGCAACTTCTTTTTGACAAGTACAACCTTGTACATGTCTAGTGTGATCTCTTTCAACGGCTAGTAGTCTTTCGTGGTAGCGGCTCACCTTATCTGCGAGGACAGCTATAGCTTTCAATACTTCTTGATTATCCATAATTTCTCCTGATTTATAATTTTTGGGTGAGAACCAATTTAAACATGTGTGTTGTATATATCAAGTAATCTTTTTAAAATTGTTTTCTTGACATTTAAAACTTTAAAGCTTTCCACCCTTTAGGATGAGGAATACAATGTTCAGTCTTTACCCCTTCTTTCATTGTTAATAATATATCACCACTTATACTAATACGAGCTTCGTCTTTTGTATTGTCTTCTGTATGATGAAGCATACCACTTGGAAAGATAAGAAGATCTCCTGTCTTAACAGGGTACACATAACTAGAAAAATTTAATTGATTCCAATTAGATATATAATTTTCCGTAGGAGGAATAAATAAACCTGTTTGCTGTGCTAATTCTTTTTCAAATTTTATATTACCCATGTCATCATTACGTACATAATAAACAAAACTAAAATGACTTGCTGTATGTTTATGACTAGCAATATGTTGACCTTTTACCGTGTAGGTAGCCCATGCTTTTGTTATATGTGTATCTAATTTTTCTCTATTATATCCTTTAGCTTGTATAAATTCACTGATGCCTGCTGCTATTTTTTTAAAGACAGAAGAATAATTTTTATCTCTATGTAAATCATCTTTAGCATCATCTAAGTCCGGTAGTTTAGTATTACCTGTAACATCTGTTGTAGCTGCAGTGCTTCCTGGTTTTTCTTTAACAAACTTTTCTATGTGAGGAATGACAGATTTGTCTTCACCTATGTCTTTATAATAAACTGTTTCACCAAAAAATGTATTAACTCTAGCTTCTTTCTCCATATGATACCTCCAAGTATTCTATTTTAGTTACCCAACCTTTGGGTATTGCGATGGCTCCTCCACCGTGATTATCATCTTTGTCCGTGCACCACGAACGCATGACCACAACCTTGTCATTATTATTAACCATTAACCAACCAACTTCTTGGCATTTAGCTAAAGGTGCCTCTACAATTTCTTTTGCTGAAAGCCAACCAGTTTCTGTATCACGGGCATCGAGCCACGTTACACGGACCATAGGAACTTTCTTAATATCTACGTTCATATTTGAATTTCTCATTGCACATTACAATAAAAACACCTATAATTATAGAATTAATTTGGCCTATCTTTCAAGTTTCGCCTCCTTGCTACATTGATATAATGCGTTATAAGGAGATGAATGCAAAAACTTAAATTAATTAACGGCGGACTAGCTGACTTTCAGGAAGCTGTTCACGCTCTTAAAGATTTTGGACGATATGAAGATGATACCCTAGCTCATGTAGCAACAGGGGAAACAATTATTCCTATGGAGGTTTTTGAAACCAACCCCAAATTAAGAGATCAAGTATTTAAATCTATGGCTGACTTAGGCATGGATCCAACACAGTATATTGTAGGTAGTAATTTTAATTCTATTAACCCGGTTACGGGGCAGCCAGAATTCTTTCTTAAAAAGTTATTCAAAAAAATAAAAAAAGCAGCACCAATTCTTTTACCTATTGCAGCATCTTTTATTCCAGGAGTAGGCCCATTAGCTTTGGCAGCATCTGGTTTTGCTGGAGGTAAAATAGCAGGTCAAGATACAAAGCAAGCTATAATGTCTGGCATTATGGCAGGTCTTGGTGGTAAGTTTGCTGGAGGAACAACTGCGGCGCAAGCAGGTCAAGCGGCGGGCGGTAAATCTTTAGGTAGTCAATTATTTAAAGGTATTTCAAAAGAAGGACTAGGAAGTTTATTTTCTCAATCGGCTCCCGGTATGACAAACATCCCTGGCGCTAATGAAGTTTATACAGGCGCTAATACGGCGGAACTTGCAAACACAAGTAAATCTGCAGCGGGTGGAGGAGATTATTTTAAAAAAGCATTAAACTTATTCAGGAAAGGTGGAGAAAGCGGAGCTGACTTTAGTCCTTATAGAATAGGAGCAGGAATGACAGGGGCAGCATTTTTAAAAGACATGCTCTTTCCAGAAAAAATAGAAGAGGAAGAATATATTGATACGAATGTTTATCCAGGTGACTTTGGACAATTACTCGAACTAGCTAAAGCAAGAACATATAATCCAGGTTCTAATATAGTACCATTTCAATTAGCTAATGGTGGGTACATGGGTGGATTTAATAATGTTAAAGCTGATACAGAATCTTTGACAGCGAGTGATAATATTGATAATCGTATTATGAAGAATTTACAATTTGAACAAATGGCACCGGGCATGATGGGTTATGCAACAGGTGGTATAATTGGATTGCAAGAAGGTGGATTTCCTTATGCCACTGCTAAGAGAGCAAAAGGAGGAGTCAGTGGTCCTGGAACGGGAACCAGTGATGACATACCAGCTTACCTAAGTAATGGTGAGTTTGTAGTCACAGCGAAAGCTGTAAAAAATGCAGGCGGTTCACGACCTATGTATGATATGATGGATCATTTAGAAAAAGGTGGTAAGTTGTCAAAAGGATCTAGAGGTAAATAATGGTTGATCAAGTTACGGAACAAACAGTAAGGCAGGCTCCTTATATAGAGGAACGTTCAGAACAATTACTCGCTTCAGTATTTGGTGACCCTAATGCAGTTCAAGAAGCAAATGAAACTGATGACGCTTTTAAATTAAGACGATATGGTAGAGCCGGTGTAGGAAGAGATATTCCAGCATATCAAGTAGCAAATTTTAGCCCTGACCAAGAAGCAGCTTTTCAATTAGCAAGAAGCGGTATAGGTGGCTTTGCTCCATTTATGAAACTAGGTTCCTCTACTTTGGGCCAAGGTGTTACTAGCGCTTTATCTGGAGCTCCTTTAATACAACAAGGAAGTCAGGCATTAACAGAAGCAGATATCAATCAATATTTTAATCCTTATCAAAGTTATGTAACCGATGAGATAGCAAAACAAGGACAGATAGCAAAAAATAAATTAGCAGGAGCTGCTACAAAAGGCGGCGTGTTTGGCGGTTCACGGTACGGTGTTGCTGAAGGACAACTAGATGCTGATGTTGCAGCGAAAATAGGACAGGCAAATGCGCAAGGATATGCACAGGCTTTACAAGCGGCAGAAGCTGCTAAGAAACGATCTTTATATGGTGGTCAAGGGCTTGGCTCTTTAGGTACACAGATTGGTCAACTTGGTGGAGCGCAAGCTGGTATGGGAATGGATTTCCAACGTGCAGGATTAACGGATATTAATTCTCTTCTTGGTATTGGTGGATTAAATCAACAACTTGCACAATCTGGATTTGATGCTGCAAGGAAAACAGAAGAACAAAGACAACTTGAACCATTTACAAGGCTTGGATATGCAAGTGATATACTACAAGGACAACCTTCTAGTTATTCTACTTATACAAATCAATATGGTAGTGGTGGCCAAGATGTAAGTCCGTGGTCGCAAGTTGCAGGGTTAGGATTAGCTGGATTAGGAGCATATAATAAAGGCCTATTTGGTTGATGGAAAATTTTTTAAATAGAAGAATGTTCGCAACGCCTATCCGTGCAGCGGAAGGTGTTTACGTACCTACGATAGAAGATATTTTACAATTTTATCAAGGAGAATTTGATGCTAATGGGCAGCCTATAAATCAAGAAGCATTGGCGCAAGCAGCAGAATTAGCAACTATTGTAGGAACCCCAGCAAATAAAGATAATAGTCAATTTATTTTAGATGATGCTATGGCGGAAAAATATAAAGCTCTTGGAGCCAATGTTATTCCTGATGGAGTTGGTGCACAAAAATTTGGAGATACTTTTCCTGATATGACAAATGCTCCTAGTCTTAATGAACTTTACTCAGGGGCTAATACGGAGGAAGAAAAAATTAATTTAGCTAATATTTCAACAGATGGTGTTAAAATTGATGATGGTTTAACAGTGTTTAATGCGGCTAATTTATCTCCGGAAATGCAAACAGACCTCGATGCACTAAATCAAAAAGAAGCTGCTGCAATAAAAATGCAAGAAGAAACTAATAATTTAAATAATCAAAGACTATTGGAATTAAATAGTGCAAATGCTCCTGCTACAGTGGCAAGAGATCTTACTACAGAAGATGAGTATGCACAAAGACAATTGGATATAGCAAATCAAAAAGAATTATTTGAAGGACTTCAAAAATCTGGCATTAAAAATTTAGCTGGTGATACTACACAACCAATAACAGGCGATGCTAATATAGAATTAATTAAAAGAAATATATTACGAGGAACTAATATTGTAGAGCAAGATAAAGATGATCCAGTTTACGGTAACCTATCTGCTGTCGATAGAATGAAAATAGACGATGCTATATCTGATAAGAAAAAAGAAGATTTAGATTTAACTTATAGCGGTGAAAAAGGTATACAAAATTTTATTGATGCTGCTGGAGGTTCTGTCGAAACCGCTATAATGATTTGGAATGATATATCAAACGCAACAGGAAGAGTTGCTGAAGGTGCTGATGAATTATTAGAGGGTTGGAAAAAAGCTTTTTCAAAAGGATTTTCTGATGAACAAAAAGAAAATCTTGATAAACAATTAGATTATTTAAAATCAAAAAATGAAGACGGAGAAAAATCTTTGGGTGCAGGCGCTCCTGTGTTTGGCGTGGATATGGAAACATTAAAAAAGGGCGGAGAAAATATTAAGAACTGGTATAAAGGCACTATCTTTCCTGAAGCAATAGAAGGCGGTCTAAACATTGCTCAAAATATATTTGGTGCTTCAGATCTAGGAGATGGTACGCTTCCTGCAGAGTTACAACCCAAACCTCTTACAACAGAAGAAGAATATTTAAAAGCATCTGGTGCAGACTTGAGCACTGATTTAAGCTTTAAAACTAAAGTAGATGAAACAAAAAATAAAGTTATTGAAACAGTAGAGGAGATAAAAGAAACGGTTATTGAAAAGTTTCCAGAAATTAAAGACAAGGTCACTGAAAAAATAGAAGTCTTAAAAGAAAAATTAAAAAATGGGAATATAACAAAAGAATCTTTCTTTGAAAAAATAAATGAAATAAGAGATGTTACTATAGATAAGGTAACAGATTTAAATTCGGGAGATAAAGTAACAGCCATAGAATTTCTAACAGATTTATTTGAAGATGTAAAAAAATTTACGACTGACTTCTTTACTAAAAAAGAAGTACCGAATGAGTTAGATAATATTACGGCCGGTGTTTCTGCAGAGGGAGATAAAAAAATAGATCTTGCTGGTAGAGCAGATGTTGAAACTCCTATTAAAAAAGAAGAGGTTGCTGAGATAGATCAAACTATTACTGATGGTAATGAAGTAGTAACTAATAATAATGAAGGAGCAGGGACTGTCGCAGCTAATGAATCAGCTGGAACGGGTAGCGGTAGCAGTGCATTTACTACAACAACAGGATCAGGAACTTCAAGTGGAGATTTAAATATTCAAGATATGATAACAGCGACAGCGGCGCAGACAGGGTATAACTTTAAAGGATTAGATGATTCTAAAGATGACTTAGCTTTAAAGACAATGATGTATGGTATAGAATTGTTTATGACACCAGGAAAATTTAGTGAAGCTGTAGGAAGCGTTGCTAAAAAAGCGTTAACTAATGAAATTAATCAACGTTATAAAACTAAAGCAGCCCAATCTAAATTTAGAGGAGAACTATTTAAAACAATCCTCGCTGGTAAAATGGATATAGCAAAAGAAATGGCGAAGCTTAGCGGAAAAAAACCAGACTATAGTTCTGGATATAGTTTTCCAAAAGGTTCAGTTGATCGAAGCGTCGGATCTTGGATTAAAAATAATATGGGTATGGATATACAAATTGACTATCCTGATGGCATACCTGAGGATCCAAAAGGTTTTGTTGCTTATAATTTTGTTCAAGAATTTAAAAACCAAGTGCAAGAAATTGCTAATGTAAGAAAAGCAGAAGGTGGAAACCCTTCTTTAAATGAAGAGCTTCTTCAAGAAGCATACAATAATATTTCAGGTGATTATAAAGCAAATAAAGCTGAATTAAACGCCGTTAATAAAATCTGGAATTATGTAACAGGGAAAAGTGAAGAAGAAATTGAACAACAAAAAATAGAAGGTGGATCGTTAACAATAGATAGAAGAAAATCTCAATCAAAGGATATTCCTACAACCGGAGTTATGACAGACGCAATGATCGCTACGGTTATGAAAGATAATAAACAAATTACGAGTAAAGCGCAAGCAATTGAAATTTTAAAGCAATCACCAGAGTTAAAAAACTGGGACTATAGTCAAGTAGAATAAAATGGTTCAAGGACTTGACCTTTCAAATATTTTAAATACAGAAGAATCAGAACAGTCAACGGGTATTGATTTATCTAATATACTTGTTGGCACAGATACAGACGATCAATCTTTTGCTTTAGACGATACTTTAATTGTTCCAGAAAGTGGAGGTGGCTCTGAGTTTGTTAAAGGATTAAGAAGAGGTTTTAATAATATGCAAGCCTTAACAGGGGATGCTCTTCAAGTAGCTGGTGAGTTATTAGGTAAAGAAGGATTAGAAAAATATGGTGCGGGAGTCTCGGCAAAAAATAAATTAGAAGCGGCTAACGTAGGTGCACCTATTGTACCACGAGCAGAAGATGTTGAGGTAGGAAACCTTTCTTCATTTCTTTCTAACTCTCTTGGTGAGGCACTTCCTTCTTTTATTCCTATGTTAACAGGAGCAGCAGGGTTAAATGTTGCAGTGAAAATGATACCCCCCGTAAGATATGCTCTTGGATTGCTTAAAATTGGTAAACTAGGAGTCAGTGCATTAGGTGCTTATCTTCCTTCCAGTTTTATAAGCACAGGAGAAGCAGCATCAGAACAAAAAGACATGGCAGGAGGGACAGTTTCTACACCTGATCCTATGCAGGCTTTGTTTACAGGGTTAAAAGCAGGAGCTCTTGATGCTTTAACAGTTATCCCTATTATTAAAGCTTTTAAAATGAAGGGTGGAACAGTTTCAGGACCTAAAGAAATAGAACAAGTGTTTGGTGTAACTAAAGATGTGGCTAAAAAAATAATAAGTAGTGTACCTGGTATTATACGTAGTGGTACAGCAGCAGCTATCGTAGAAGGACCAACAGAGACAGCGCAAGAAGCTATTTTTATTAAGGATGCTGAAAAAGTAACGGGTCAGAAAATGAATAAGGAAGAATTCGAAAGTCGTTTACTTAACGCTTTTGTTCAAGGGACTATCGGTGGAGGTGCCATTGGTACTGGAGCACGGGTCGCTGGTAACCTACTTGGTAATGAAACAGTTGATGAAAGATTAAAGATTAATGATTTAGATGAAGGAACTGTTGCCAAGTATCCTAACTTTGAAACATTTCAAAAAGAAGGAACAGTTGAAGATAAACAAATGATTATGGAAAGATATAAAGCAGTTTTTCCTGATGGAATAAATAACAAAAAAGATTTTTTAAAACTACAGACAGCGGAGATGGAACACATTGTAGATAAACCTTTACATAAAACCATGAGAGAAATTTATGCAAAAGGAGGTAAGCCTTTCGCTGCTAATTATTATGGTAAAGGAACTGAGTTTGTACGTTATGATATGCCAGGAAAACTACATCCTCAAACTGAATTAGTAGACACAGGTCCTTTTTTTAAATTAAAAAAAGGAGCTAAAGAAGTAGGTGGTATGCTTATGGATAAAACTTTTGGAAAATCCATAGGAGCAATCGCTGACCTTTCACGGTACTCTCCTACTTTAACAAAATTAATACAAGACTTTGAATATTTTGATGATCCTATTGCTAAAGCAATAGCGCAAGATGCAAGTTTAGGAGAAGCTATAACTTTAAAAACAGCTGAGTTTGACAGAGTATCAAGACAAGCAGAACAAAATGCATCGAAGTTTTTTCGTTTACCTTTTACTTCAAAGGTAACACCGAAAATTAACCGAGAAGTTTATTCTTATATTACTAACCCTGCAGGGTATCAGGGATCAGCGCAAGGAAGAGCATTAGGAGAAGCTTATGCAAAAGAATTTCAAGACATTTACAACTATGCTAAAGAAGCAAAATTTGAACGAGGAGGTCCTGCATTTGAAGGAAGGCCTGTAGGTTTTGATCCAGGATTTATTGAAAATTATTTTCCTATTATGCTACACTATAAAAAATTTCAAAACAGTGGAGCATTTAGAGAACAATTTAAAACCATGTTAAGAAATAATGGCATCAAAGATCCTGATGGAGTTATTCAAGCGATCATTGGAAATGATGGGCTTACTAATCTTTCTGAAACAGTAGGCATGGATCCAACAAAAAAAGCAGGAAACCTTGAGTATGAAAGACAATTGAAAGATCTTCCCTTTGATGAACTTGCTCCTTTTATAAACACAAATACGTTTGATGTGTTAAGAAAATATCGTGACTCAGTTGTTCGCCGTGTTGAATATGCAAAACGATTTGGTATGAATAATGAAATATTAGAAGCTCGTTTAAAAGAAGGAGGAGCTGAAGTGCAACGGAAACGAGGTGAAGAATTAACTACCCCTGAAAAAGATAGGTTTTATAATTTAGGTAGAGCTATGCAGAAACAATACAAACCTATTGACAGTGCTATAGGCAGAAAATTAAATGCTGCTTTAATTACTTACGGATATATTTTAACACTGCCCTTTGCTACCATTTCTTCTTTTAGTGAACCTTTTTTAGTCTTGTCTCGTGGAGGAGCAGGACCTAAAGTAATTTTAAAAAGTTTGTTTAGTGGAGTAAAAGGAATTATACGAAATACATTTCCTCGTTTTCCTCGTGATGAATATGATAATGCAGTTGTTGATATTGGTATAGGTATGGATGCTGCTACAACCGAAAGACTGTCAGCAGCGTTTGGTGGAGGTCAAGAGACTAATAGATTTACAGAAAAATTCTTTCGTTTAAATTTTCTTTCACAGTTTACAAGATGGAACAGATTACTTGCAGCTGCTGCAGGGAGAAATATGATCATGAGTCACGCACGTTTTCTTTCAAAAGCTATGGAACAAAAAGGTGTAACAAATGTAAATGAATTAGCTAACACAGGACGTTTTAAAAAGTATCAAGAACAGTTGCGAGAGTTAGGAATAGAACCACAACTCGCTGTTGACTTTATGCGTAGCGATGCTGTTAGAAAAAATAATAAAGAAGCATACGAACAAGACCCTTTCTATCAAAATCAAATTAGGTTAGGTTCTCTTCGCTATGTTAATGAAGTTGTGATGAACCCACGTGCTACAACTAGGCCTATGTGGATGTCTGATCCACACCTTGCTATCTTTGGACAGTTAAAAGGTTTCCAAGTAGCATTCTCAAACACAGTTCTTAAACGTTGGTACAATGAAATGTTTAAATCAGGGTTTTATAATGGCATGGAGAACGGCGCTAAGTATGCGGCGGTAGGCGCTGTGATGGTCATAGCAGCAGCGTTAGGTAATGAGTTTCGTGAGTTTATACAATACGGAATCAAAGGAAATAAAAGATATGAAGATGAGTCAGAGGAACAAAAATTATTTAGAGCTTTAGAAAGAACAGGTTTTTTAGGACCGGTTCAGTTCTTATTAGATTCAGCTCGTGCAGAGAAATTTGGTTCAGGTCCAGTCGAAGCGTTGATGGGACCTATTGTTACAAGGCTTGTTAGTTATTTAGAAGGAGTAGCAGACTTAATGTCTAAAGGGGAAAAAGAAAAATTAATAAGAGAGTTAGTTAAATCAATCCCTGTTTTAGGATCCACCCCTTTAATTCGTAATAGATTATATGAAGCTTTAGGTGTAGAGTCTACGTTCGGACAAAAAAAATCAGACTTTGCAATGTAGTTTGGATAGGATATAAAAACATATGGGATTTTTTACAGATAAGTTTAAAGAAATTTTTAGTGGTAGCTCTACAGCCAACGACAATACTGGTGAAGTAGGTAGCACATATCAAGGAGCCAGTGGTCCTGGTGGAATGACGGGTGGAGAAGCTTTTCAATCAGGTGTTATTTCTGCGGCTGAAAGAAGAGAACAGCTATTAGCCGATGCAGCAGCAGCTCAAGCATCAGGGCAAGACTTTAGTTATAATACAGATGAATTTACAGGGCACAATTTAGGATTAGGTAATGAAGAAACTGTAGGTAAATTACGTGAAGGAATGACTGGGGCTGAGTATGCAAAGTTTATGCAAACATTACATGGGAACAATCCGGGGGCAATGCAGCAAGCTTTTCCTTTTTCTAGTGGCGCTACAGTAAGTAATTTAATCAAACCTATTATTGGAGCAGCGTCGGGGTTAGGTGGAGTTGCAGGGCTACTTCCAAATCTTTTAAGCAGTGTAGATAAAAAATTAGGTGGTATTTTTAATCAAGATAAAGCTCCAACAGATATGGGAACTAGCATGAGTAGTATGGATCAAGCAGCTTTAGATGCTTTAAAAGGTCCAAGCATGGCAGATATTTCTGGACCAGGTACAGCTGCAACAGGATTTGATAATGAGGCTGATGCTATAGCTGCATACAATGCAGAGAATTCAAACTTCCCTGCACTTAATATGGGCATAACTAATCCTGAGTTAATGAACGCAAGTTCATTGTTAAATTTTGAGGACTTATTAAATTACAATATTAATGGTGCAGATGTGCAAAGTATTATTAACTCTTTTAAAGATAATAAAGGATTTGATGTTAAAGATAATCAATTACAGTATAATGTACCTATAGGTCCGGGTAATTTACAGTTTGGCGCAGGTCAAAACAACGCCGGTATAAATTTTAGCTTACCGTTTGGTGCATAATGTTAACGATGCGTGATTGGATATGGATAGCCTGCATAGTAGCAGGTATCGCTTTTACAAACGGGATGCTTTCATCACGGGTCACGGCTCTTGAATCAAATATAAAAGACTTTGATATGCTTCGTATCGATGCACGACTAGCAGTGATAGAAGAACAACTTAAACAAATAAATAAAAAATTAGATTAGATTTCAGATGGAAACATTTCCATCTCAATGCATTTTGTTTTAATCCACACAGGATTAATACCTCTTTGCCGTGCAGCTTCATGTGTTATGTTCTCTCTCACCACTCTTTGTTGTTCACATGCTTCTAAACTTGGTAATATAAAAGCTTGGTATTTAATACTAGGCATACCAGGAGAATGCATCATCAAGAGTAATAGGAATACTTTAATCATTTGTATGTAAATATTCTATCATCCTTTCTAATTCAAGTTTTCTCTCTTTAAACATACCTGCTCCCAAATTATGACGTTGGCACAGTAGGCCTCGTGGTAAAATATTAGAATTATTTTTATAATCTTTTCTTGTATATTTATGATTATGATCAATAGCTAATTCGGCTTGATTACTTCTTTTATTTTTTCTACTAGGAGCTTTATTATATAAAATATTAGGGCCACAAACAAAACAAGTAGGGGAATGTTTAAGCCACCAATCTGCGACAGTAACTCCCCATTCACATTTAATTCGTCTGTATCTTAAAGTTATTCTTCCTTCGGGGGTTGATCGTAATTTTGCTTGATGTTTTTTTTTACATCTCGTGCTAGCTTCTTTTCCCTTAATAGTATTTACATATCTTTTTTGTCGTTCTCTTGCGTATGCCATATTATTTAGCTTCCCCCCATGAGGGCCCTTTCTCTAAATCAATTACACTAGGTAGATTTAATTCTACACAGTGTTCCATTATTTCTATAATCTTTTTCGCTTGTTCATCTGATTCAAAAGAAAGATCAAGTTCATCATGAACCTGTATCAAAGGTAAAAAACCTTCTTCATATAAAGTAACCATCGCTTGTTTAGTTTGATCAGCGGCGCTACCCTGTATCAATCTATTCAATGCTTTGTATGTCCACCCTCTTTTAATTCTAGTGAACCCGCCGTACTCTCGTTCAGCCTGTTCTTTAGGAAGAGGTAAGCCGGCTCCAAATTCTAAAGGCTCCCATAAATCAAAACGGCACTTACGTCCTTTAATAGTTCTAATAAAACCTACATCACTTGCTCGTTTTTGAGCGTTCTTAGTAAGTTGTCTAACAAAGGGTACATTAGTATGGTATTTAACAAAAAGTTCCTCAGCCTCAAATTCTGTAAGATTTAATTCATTTGCTAGTTTTGCTTTACCCATACCATACATCATGCCTAAGTTAATTGTCTTAGCTTGCTTACGATCAATGCCTGCCATGTCTGCTACTGTTTGATGGAAATCTATGTTCCCAGATTTGTATCCTTCTATTAAATGATCTGACCCTTCAAGTTTAGTTAAGTTTGCATAATGCACTAAGAGTCTTGGCTCTTGCTGAGAGTAATCAAAAGCGCCCCACTGCTGCCCCTCTTCTGGAATAAATAATCTTCTAATCAAAGGACCTATTTCTTTATTACGAGCAGGGATTTGTTGCAGGTTTGGATTCTGCATACTTAATCTACCAGAGATTGTACCTCCCTGCTCGTTTCTCATTTGATTTATTTCTGCGTGGATTCGTCCTTTGTGCTCGTGCTTGAGAATACTATCAATGAAAGTGGTTCTCGCCTTATTAATTTCTCTAGCTTCAACAACCAATCTTGCAATTGGATTAGAATGATTTGACAAAAAGTCTTTGTCAAAACGAGGCTGTTTAGACTTCTCAGTACGTTCGTAAGGCACTCCGGCTGCATCAAAAGCTTTAGCGACAGACGTTGGAGTCCAAATATCAACATGGACATTTGTACTCTCATGTATTTTTTTAAGTATCTTTTTCTCTGAAGTAAGTAAAAACTTCTTTGTTCTCTCTGCATGGTCGACATCTACTTTAACTCCTTTCTTTTTCATTTCAAATAAAACAGGAAACAAATCTGTTTCTAATTTAAATACGTCTATTAATTCTTGTTTAACTATCTCACGTCTTAATATTTCCCACAACTTTAAAGTTAATGCTGCATCTTGTTCAGCATAAGGACCCACGTACATAGGAGGCAACCTCCACATCTCAGTCTTCGCATTAACACCCCACTCTTTCGCTGCATCATATAAAGCTGTCTGTGATTTTTTTTCTCCTACATATTTTTTTCCTAACTCATCAAGAGAAAATCTTCTAGGCTCATTCTCATTTACTAAAGGACCGGCAATCATAGTATCAATAATTCTACCATGAACCTTTAGTCCCATTTGATGTAACCACCCTACATCATAGATTGCATTGTGAAATATTTTATCACAAGGTAATTCTAATATTTTTTTAAGTTGTCTTGTAAATATTTTAACATCTATGTTGCCGCCACCTTCATGCCTAATAGGAAAATAACCTTTCCATCCTTCAACAGCTATAGCTACACCAATAACATAACCATTACTGATTGCCCATCCTGGTCCTATTCCTTCGTTTAATCCCTTATCCCTCGTCTCTAAATCAATAGCAATTTCTTTTGCTTCACTTAAATCTGGTATTCTTTCCGGAGGAAGCCATTCAATTTTAGTTTGAAATAAAGGTATTTGCATAAGTCTCCTATTCTGTTTCGGTGTCTTGTATTTCTCCAGCGATTGCTGCATATCCCGCCATGTCTATGTAACAGTCCTCTGTTTTTCTATGTTTTAATCGTGCCACTTTTACTAACATCATACATATGGATACATCGTGCGCTGATATTTCATGATCTAAAAAACTACTCCATAACTTTGCAATGTTTTCATGGTTTGTTTTTTTGTTTCCATAATCTCTTTCTCTTGGGCCCCTTATAACTTTAATTGTTTTTTCTAAATATTCTCTGCTATCCATTTATGTTCTCCAAAACATTTCCGAAAACTCTTTATTAGTTTCCGAACGAACCATATGTAGTTCTTTTTTTGCTCGTGTCATTCCCACATAGAACACCCGACGTTCTGCATCTCTATTTTTCCTATACCCTTCATCAACACGATGCGAGAGTTGAGAAAATAATAATACGTTGCTTGCCTCCCCACCTTTAGATCCGTGAATAGTAGAAAGTCTTACCTTTGCTTCATGATTTAAATTTTGATTGCGTCTTAGCGAAGCTAATAAATAAGCTACTCGTGTTGGAGATATTCTATCTAAAGCCTCGTCCCATTGCATTGCTTGTGGTAATAAGAGTCCATAATCATTTACTAGTTCATGATAGTTATATTCTTTTTCCTCATTAGCACGGGGCATAGTCTTTGACCCATACTTAACACCAACATCTATACTCATATAATGATACATAGCTTTAGCTCCTTCTAACGTAATATATTTATTACGGGAAAGCCGTGTCCAACTATTGATAGCTAATAACAAACGATCACTTACTGATTTAGAATTTTGTCGTTGATAAAAAATTCCTCGTGTCTTTAACTCTTCTTCTACTTTATCTAATATGTAGTTTGTCCTAGCTAAAATTAACCAATCATCTTTTAAAAAATCTATATTACGATAAGGGTTCGGTTGAAACTTTAGTAAACCTTGTCTATCTGTAGCGTTCCAATTTTTTTCTACACGATTATCAATGCGACTAATCACAGAATTTGCACGATTTTGCACGGCTAACGGTACACGGTACGATTGATTTAAAATAATTCTATTTCCTTTCTGTTGTCTGAATCTCCAAGGATGTGCCCCGGCCCATTCAAATATTGCCTGATCATCATCGCCTGCAATATAAATATGAGTAGCATTTTTACATAATAAGTCTACCATATTCCATTGAATTCCGCTAAGATCCTGCGCCTCATCTATAATAAGTAAACGAAATTTAGGAGACGTGCCACGTTTTACAAATTCTAAAATCATATCCGTAAAATCTAAGAACCCGTTTTGTTTTTTATATTTCTCTAATCCTGATGCAATCTTACGTAGTTTTTGAAACCCTCCTTGTAAATGACCGGTGCTTGGCTGACAAAACTGATGTTCTAAACTAACATCTTTAATCCTCGCAAGATCCACAATATTTACAAACTTATCATCTTGCCAACCTGTTCCATAGTTGTCATACTTATTTGCCGGATTAGATATTTTTGCTTTTAACAAGCCAGACATTTCTTTGTAGTCATTATCATCCATTAAAGAAGAATCGTTTAATCCTAATTCCATATAAGCTAAACTATGTAAGGTTCTAAAGTATTTAAAATCTTTTTTATCGTACTGCGGAAACTGGTTCACGGCACGGGTGATAGCTTCGGTTGCTGCTCTACGAGTATAGGCAAAGTAACCAATTTGATCGGGCTCAATACCTTTAGTTAATGCCTCTTCTACTATACTTAAAAGTTTGTGTGTCTTGCCTGTACCAGGAGGTCCAAAAATAATATTCTTCATTAAAAAGCCTCTTTCTTTTTCATGTCTGGAAGAGGTATGTCTTTTTTATCTATTGGCTTAGAAGGCACATACCATAAATAATAAGTAATATTCTTAACTGTTTTTCTATGATTGCCCCCTCCTAAATCCTGCATAACTCTTGCATGCATTTCTGTTTGAGTAAGAGCAACAAATCTTTTCTTGTTTAAATACTCTTTTAAAGTCTTTGGTTGAAAATAAATTTTTCCTTCATTCTCCCAAGGCATTTCAATTGCTATCTCTTCTTCTCTATCTGATACTCCTTGATCATAAATAAAAGAATATAAATAAGAATCAAATTGACCGTACTTACTTATCTCTGCAGGAGTTTTAATTATCTCTACGTTCTCTAATAAACTTTGAATCTTTATGGTCCATGCGGCAGGGCTTAGGGCGTTAGGTAATTGTGTTAATGCGTCCATGCATTTTTTTCTAAACTTGCGTTGATCAAATAGTTCCTCTGTATTTAAAACTAATCTCTCTTCTTCAAAGTTTAAAAACCAAACAGGTTCATCTGAATCATATTTTTGTAGATCAGAAAATTTACTTTCATATTCTCCTCCTACGCCAAACTTACGCAAGCGACACTGAGGTGCATCACATCTTGAACACATTGGTTGATCTTTACATTTGTATTTATATTCTTTTTTCTCATGTTGATTAATTGTTTTAGTAACTTGCGCATGGCCTAATGGCGGCTTCATATATTTAAAATTAAATTCAGAAATTTTATCTTGCCAACTCTCAGGCCATTTCTTTTTTGCATAGACAGCGTACTGATATAGAACATTGTCTCTTCCCCCTTCATCTATACCAACACTAATTAATGTTTGTAAACACGGAGGACCATCTTCTAATTCTTCTATAGTTTTTATTTGTTTTATTTTAAATTTTTTTAAATTCTCTTCTGTTATTTTTCTTTCATCTACAAAAGAAAGAAACTCACTTAATAATAATGATTCTCCTTTACTATCAAAACCATTTCGTAAACTATCATCTCCACCATGATAAGGAAGATTTAAAAAGTTTCCTGTATCTCCACGGTCTGCTTGTAATTCTATTTGCTTTGGAAAAATTTCACAGTCGGCATGTCCTAACAAAGAAGAAAAACTTGTTAGTTTAGTGCGCATTAACTTAGCAGATACTACACCATCAATAAATAAAAATAGATGCGCCCCGCCACTCTTTGATCGACATGTAATCAAAGGTAATTTTAATTTCTCTATACTCTTAATTAATTTTTTATGATCTAAAGGATATGTATCTACGTCTATACACCCCCACCTACACATAGAGTCATCCATAATAGGAACGATACCAAGACTCGGATCCTTACCTTCTATGTGATCTACCCAATGCTGTGGTGTTACTGGTTCTTTTTTTATGTAAGACTTACCGCCTCGCTTGCCGTTATCTTTTACCTCGCCCGGTACATATACACCGTGTGCTCTTTCTAAACCGGTAAAAACTTCTTTAAATTTTTCTACACTCATTGTATCCTTCGTTGTTAAATTAAATGAGGGCGAACTATCGGAAGATTATTCGCCCTCACCATGCCCTAATACGGAAGCGGCCCTTTTTCCGTATCGGTCGCACTGCCCTCACCACGTTCTTGAGAAACCTTGGCCTCCCCTTTACTTACCGTTTCAGCGAAAGTTTTTGCTGAGGTGAAGAGAGCAATGTCCTTTTCATTGCTTTGATCGAGTAATCTTTCAAAGCCGAAATCAAATGTATGCCATGTACCTTTGTCATTCTTTTGTTTAACACTACTAACTCTGAATAATCCAGAGAACATAGGCCATTCAGCAGGGATCACAGAACGAATAAGAGAATTAAATTTCTTACTACGTTTGTATCCTGTTGATTTAAGAGTGATGACACAAGGACTACCTAACATACCGTTCGATGACTGTCCTCCTTCATTAACAACATAGACAAAATGATTGGCACATGTTTCAATGTAGTTGCCATTCTCTAATCTGTCTTTGTTTTGTCCATCACGAGTAGTCTGCGAAAGAATATCTGATGTAGCGGAATACACATTTATAGGAGCACTGCTTCCAGTCCCTATGTTAGCCCATTCTACATACTCTCTTGCAAAGCCACATGGCATAACGAGAATACCTTTATCTCCATCATACAATTCTTCCGTGACGTTATTGTAGATCATTCCAGGTTTAGCACCTGCAACAGTCTCATCTGCTACCTCTGGTGACAGCGCCATTAAGACTTTAAGTCTCGGCGTTGCATAATCCTGAGCATCGATTGATTCGAATCCCATAGATTTAAAGGTATCAAAAGAAGCAAGTTGTGCAACTTGCCCATTCGTTTTTTTAGTTACAACATTCTTTGTCATATTTTTCCTTTTCGTTTCAAGTTTCACTATGTAATTTTCACTGTGTTGGTTACATAGACTCCAAATTTGTCTTGAGGAATATTAGATCCTTTTTCAATCTGTTCCTTGACAAATGCTCTTAGGGTTGACCAATGAATTTCGCTTTTCTGAATAGGATTCTCTCCTGCTTCAGCTAACTTATTAAGTAAGTTAGTAGCTACATCTTCTTGGCCTCTCCCAAAACTACAGACAATATCATTTTTAATAATATCATCAAACCCGTTTTTTCTTAACCACTCATGTGCTTCAGCTTTATTTTCTTCACTTATATGAGCTTTATAATTTTCTTTTATCTCTACCTTAGAGCCGGAACTTAAAGTAACCGCTTTCATTCCTATCTCATCTAAGAGAGTAGGTATAGATTCATTCTCTAATTTAAACTCTTGTTCTTTTAATTTTTTTACTTCTTCTTCTCGTGCAGTAATTTTTTTACGAACAGTTTCTAACTGCTCACAAAAAACACCTACAGCTTTTAGTCTATCATCACCAGAACCTTCTAGTTCTTGGATAGCTTTCTTCGAATCTTCAAACAGTGACGTCATATTGCTTTCTCCTATTAACGTTTTAGTTAGTTAGTGTCTACCTCCACGGGATAATATTTATTTAATTTACGATCCCACTTTAGCATTTTAAATCTATTACGGTTCATGCTTGCCGCAACAACAGCGACCGTTGCTATAATAGATGGATCACCTAGACACAAGATAAAATCTTCATCAGAAAAATCTTTTAATTTTTTCTTCAGTGAATGTACTACAGGTTGTGAACTAATCATCAGTTGATCTTTACGAGGAAGAAGATTTTCAAATTCTCCAAAACGTAAAGCATCTGTAATGTCTACTCCAATTTTTTCTTGTACTACAAATACTGTCATAAGCTTTCTCTCTTCACATATAGTTATTGCTTTTTAAAAATGCAAGTGTTAAATAAAAAATTAGAAAGAATTATTAACAGAATAGGAGAATATATGGATTATCCATTTAAAACTGTGCCTTATGCACATCAAATTACTGCGTTAAAAAAGTCTTGGTCGCAGGAAAACTATGCTTACTTTATGGAAATGGGCACAGGAAAATCAAAAGTTCTTATCGATAATATGTCAATGTTATATGATAAAGGAAAAATTAATGGTGCTTTAATCATTGCACCGAAGGGAGTGTATCGTAACTGGCAGCGCCAGGAAATACCTACGCACTTACCCAATCATATTGAAGATTTCACGGTGGCCTGGACACCCACCCCCAACAAGATAGAAAAAGAAATGTTGGAAAGTATTATTAAAGATCCTAAAGACTTGACGCTTGATATTTTTTTAATGAACGTTGAGGCACTGCACACGGGTAAGGGAGCACGGTTCGCTGAACGATTTCTTAATGGGCACAGAGCGATGATTGTTATTGATGAGAGCACCACCATAAAAAATCCTAAAGCAATTAGAACTAAGAACGCACTCAAGTTAAGCACCCTTGCAAAGTACAGGCGTATCCTGACGGGCTCTCCTGTCACCAAAGATCCAATTGATTTATTTTCACAGTGTGAGTTTCTTGATCCTGCTATCTTAGGTCATGCTTCTTACTATAGTTTTAAGAATAGATACACTGTACAGGTGAGAACTAATGTAGGTACACACGTCTTTAATAAAGTCGTTGGATATAAAAACTTAGAAGAGTTATCAGGATTACTTGAACCCCACTCCTACCGTGTCTTAAAGACTGACTGTTTAGATTTACCGGAAAAGATTTATACAAAGAGACAGGTTGATCTGACCGTTGAACAAAAGAAAGCCTATGGTGAAATGAAAGAGTATGCTCTTGCGATGTTTGATAATGGTGAGGTGCTCACAGCCAGCACAGTAATGACACAGTTACTTAGACTACATCAGATTAGTTGTGGTCATTTGATTATGGAAAGCGGAGAGACAAAGATATTTAAAAACAATCGTATCACTGAGTTGATGGATATTTTAGAAGAGGTTGATGGTAAGGTTATTATCTGGGCCAACTACCGCCAAGACATACGCACCATTTATGATACTATTTCTAAGAAGTACGGAAAAGAAACAGTGGCCACGTACTACGGTGATACCCCTGATAATGAACGACAGGATATTGTACAGAAATTTCAGGACCCTGAGTCTACCCTTCGTTACTTTGTTGGTAATCAACAGACCGCCGGGTATGGACTGACACTGACTGCTGCTAAGACTGTGGTGTATTACTCTAATAACTATGATTTGGAAAAGCGTATACAATCTGAGGACCGTGCACACCGGATCGGACAGAAGAGTAATGTAACGTATATTGATTTGATTGCAGAGAAAACGGTAGACGAGCGCATAGTAAAGGCTCTTCGCAACAAAATCAACATAGCAAGTAAAGTATTAGGTGAAGATTACAGAGAGTGGTTGACTTAATCTTTTAAATACTTATATAATAAAAGATAAATTACGGAGAAAGGTATATTTATGTTTGAAAATTATAAACAACAGGTTAAGTTTTACAGCAACACTGTGTTCTGGCCGGAAAGAAAAAATATGGATACGACTAAATACAAGTCTGTCACGATAGGTATCGAGACATGGAAGAAGTTACACTCACTTGCTGATAAAGATATGCGTTCGGTTAGTCGAACAATTGAATATCTTGTTAGCTATAATGATTTTGTCACAAGGAAATATGAAAATGGAGAGAGTGATCTTACTCCAGAAAAGTATTTTGGATTGAAGGGTAAAAGCCATGAGTAGAATAAAAGAATGGTTGATGGCTATGGAAGAGGACGCTGAGCACATGAGTGCGCAAGAGTTTGCCACGGCTCACGGTCAACGGAACATGGACATTTGGTCTAAGGTTCAATGGGAGTTAGGTAAAGATAATGTTGAGGAACAGTACCTAGCTTTCTGTAAAACACAGGGGGAAGCATGATATATTTTTGGAATATAGTTGTTATTATTTGTGTGGCTTTCTTGAGTGGGACCGCCGGATATGTCTATGCTCGGAATAAATATGGTAAGTTGTTTGCAGAACAACTTGAGAACATGAAAGAATGGTACAGAAATCCTGAAAATAGAGGGAGGGACGCATGAGAATGAGAAAACATCCGGGGAAAAAAGATATAAAAATATCTAAGGAAATGGATAACGGAGAAGCTCGAATTAGGTATAATGAAAATTTTACTTATGCAGAATTAATTTGTAAAAATGAACAAGGACACAGTGTAGGGATTCCTTTAGAGTGGAAAGATAGAGACTGTTTAAAAGCAGTGCTTGAAGAGGTGCAAGCTTCTATAGCAGAAATAAGAAAACTTTTTGATGAAGGGAAAATTAATGTAGACAAAAAATCTATAGAAAAGTGGGCTATATCTATGAGTGGAATAGAAGGTATTGGTGATATAATAAATGCGCACATATCTAAAGATGATTTGTTTATTATTAGAGAGCCGGCACTATCAGATTACTCAAGATATCTAAAAAATATAGGAGCAAAATAAAATGAAGAGACTATCTTTAGAGGTTCGATTACGAAGAGCGATGGATAAAGCAACCAAGTATGCGCTTCGTGATCCCCGGACCAAGCAAGATATACTTAATCGTAGAAAATGGGAGAGACTAAATAATATTATACAGAGGAGATATGATGATAAGCTATACCACCCAACAGACCCGAATATGTCCCGACTGTCACGGTAATGGATATGTTAGACTTAAATTTGAATCAGAAGAATCAATTGGTCAATGCCAAACCTGTGATTCGCAAGGGGAGATAGATGAACAGGGAGCAAGTTGATGTGTTAATCCCCCGTTAAACCATCAATGCATTTTAGGGGAGAATTATAAGTTCTCCCCTTTTAAATACTTTTTATTTACTTTTCCTGTAAAATAACTTAAAATCTCACACGAACTAAACAAAGGAGACATATGAGCATTAAATTGCCTGATAGTCCTGTTCGAAAAATATATGAGTGTCAAAAATGTGACACGGTTTCTGTAAAATTTTGGGATGATAAGTATAACTGTAGCTTTAGTCGTGATGAATGGAACACGGTTCGTGCTCAAGGAATTGAAGCATTGCGCAAAATAATGTTGCCGGTAGCAGAAGATCCAAAGTTTTTCTTAGATTAGTAAGATGTATTGAGAGTTAAGAGAAGAATATTTTTTATAAAAACTATCAATTAGAAGTAATTAAGTAATTTGTACACATAAGTATATGATATATAACAATAATAGTAATTACTTATTCAATTACTTATAGTTACCTGCCTTGTTGTTAAAGTAATTTACAAAATTATTTGTGTTTTACTTTTAAAACAACTATATACTTTTGCGAAAGTACACTAAACTAAACACATGAACACTAAACTTACCCTTAAACAACTCAAGTTTGTTAATGAATTAGTTAGAGAAGATGGTGCAATCACACCAACTGAAGCGGCAAGACGAGCTGGCTATTCAATTGATAGAGCTAGAACAACTGCGTCTGAATTACTAAACATACAAAAACACCCTGAGATTGTTAGGTATGTAGATGAATTAAAAAAAGAAATGCAACACAAAACTGCAGTTACTTTTGATAGACATGTAAAAAGATTAGATGATTTGTCCCGAGCCGCACAAGAAGATAAAGCCTGGTCTGCATCTGTTCAAGCAGAAAAGAATCGAGGACAGGCAGCAGGATATTACAACCATACACAAAACATTCATACGCTAAACTCCATAGACACAATGAGTTTAGATCAAGTTCAAGCAAGATTAAAAGATATCCGTAAACTATATGGAGATATTGTAGACGCTGATTTTATAGAAGTCCCTGAGATTGAGCAAAAAAAAGAGGGCTAATTGCCCTCTTTAAAATGATCTTCTCCTTTTATAGGTTTGTTTCTATTAGTTGCTGACCAACCAATAACTCCCTTGTCATTTGTAATAATATTTAACCATACATAATTGACTGGCTTTGATTTAATTCCCAATAATCGTTTTAATAATTTAATCATTCTTCCTCCTCACTAAACTAAACACCCAAGCTAAACTAAACACCCAAGCTAAACTAAACACCCAAGCTAAACTAAAATTCATCAACACCCTCCATGAATAAATCTATTTTTTCTTTTAAGTTTGCACTATCTTCTGCTACTGTGTCATTAGTTGGATAATTTTCACAATCAATATTTTCATTCAACCAATTAATAATTTTTTCTATACATTGGTTAGCTAAATCGTCTGAATTATTTCTCATAATTCCTCCTTTAGATATAAAAAAAGGGGACTTAATTGTCCCCTACTTTTAATTAATAATCTTCTCCGTCCATTTGGTCATACCAATAATTTTCTTCTTCATATGAATTCATTTCATAGTCAGGCAAATGATTAGTAGTAATAACAGGGTTAGTAAAAGAAGTTTGTGAGGCTTTAGGATATTTCTTTTTTGCTTCACTTAAAGTTTCAAACTCCTCCAACATAACCTTGCGTTGCTGTCCAGCTAGAACAGATGATTGGGGGTATATCCCCCAACCATAAACAATATAATCGTCATCTCCGTATTTACTTGGCTCGATAGTAAAGTAGTCATAGACATCTTGATTTCTCATAAAATCCTCCCAATCTGTTATGCTATTTCTCGTTCTTTATTATACTTCATTACAGCTAGAATTTTTTCTTCTCTAGTTTGTTTTACTCCTTTAATAGTATCAAGCATAGACTTGATACTGTCAGGGCTAGACATAACTAAATCAGTTCCTTTTTGTGCTAAAATATAATTATTAACTGTCCACCCTAGTGTGTCAGCTAATTCTTTTACAGATGATAATTGCTTGTAAGATTGAATAGCGTTTTTTACAACTTCTACTTGTCGTAAAACACTTTCAATCCATCTCTCATGACTTTGAACAACTGCTTGTTTAGAGTGCAACATAGTCTGCATTACATCAAACTCTTGATGAGTACATTTAATCGCCCTACTTCTGCAACCTCCTGTTCCAATAATCCACAACCCATATTTAGATGTCCAATCTAAGTAGCGATTAACTTTTTTGAGATAAGTTTTTATACTCTCTCTCGCTGTCGATAGGTGGGGATTATTACTATTACCACTTTGTTCTATTTCAATGTCAGGATTTAAACCATGACTAAATAGTTCATCTCGGTAATAGGCATTAGCAAACTTATCATTATCATCACGGTATCTTCCTCCTGTATAACTTCCGTCTAATTCAAAACTAAAATGTTTTTCAGGATACATTCCGTCCTCATTTTCGTTAGAGTGATAACCATAATCATTTTTAATAGTATCTTGCCAATTAGTAGTGCTTTCATCAATGACTTTAAAATAAAAACAACTATCAGTAGCAACACTATCAACAGTAGAATATTTATTTTGTAGTCCTCTTAATGTAAGCACATCACTAGGAATAAATGCTCTCTCTACAACTTGCGTTGCAGTATTAAATGCATTTTCAACAGCCATATCAAAATCAGATATAGATTGTTTGTACGCATCTTTGAGAGGATCATTTCCCTGTTCTGCATGTTTACGAAAGTCTTTAATTAAAGATTTTCGGTAGTCATTATTCAATCGTAAATCATTAGTCATTTTATATTCCTTTCAGAATTATATAAAGGCAAACTATTTTGCCTTTAGTCTTTGTTAACTATGTTTGGTAAGTTATAAAAATAATCGTAATGAAGTGCAAAAAATACATTCATACAATTCAACCGACAAAATAAAGACACACGCTTATTATCGCCGTACCAATCTCCTGTTTCATATATTTTTTCAGGTATATTGTTTACTTTATAACTAATATTTTTATTGGTATCTGCACTAATAGTACAGTTTTGTTCAATAGCTTTTTTCCAACTATCCTTACTAACTTTACCAACTCTTTGTTCAAATGAGTTCCAGTAATTATTACCATACCCATAGCTTATGGTTCTCCCACAAGTTTTGCATTTTGACATACAAATTCCTTTCAAATTTATTGAATAATTTTTTTCAATATGTTCTGGGCTATACCCCTCACATGAAACCAGTCCTATAAAGTCACTCTCATCTGCTCATCACAGCCCACTCATATTGGGTACTTGGGAGCCAATCCCCAAGCCCTGCCGATATAGTCCTACAAATACATATTAATTAAATCTTTAAAGGGTTTTAAAAGATTATACAAGATATTAAGTTATAATTTTTTCCCTTTTTTAATGCTACTATTTACAAGATATTATGCTACGCAAACCTGAAAGCAAATTATGGCAATTAATTAAAAAAAATACGCCTAGCATTGCATGGAATAGAATAGAAACTACAACAATTATGGGGTTTCCTGACCTCGTTGGCTGTCACAAAGATTGTGGTTTTTTTACTGTGGAATTAAAGGTATCAAATCGTGGCAAAATCAAGCTATCTCCTCATCAGATTTCATGGAATTATAGCCACGCATTAAAAGGGGGTAGATGTTTTATCCTAGCCACCCCCCTTGAACAAAGTACCCTGAATATCTATGGGGGGTGCATGGTGCGTGAGTTATCACTCAATGCAAACGAGGTTGAACCATTGGCCGTGTTCCATAAGCCGTTTGACTGGGACAGGGTTGCCTTATTCCTGACACAATACGAGAGAGTAGGGGACACTAAACGCACTCCACCCTCCCCTCTCCACCCACACTAAACATACACAACTGTCCGTTGTCCGTGGTACACTAAACATACACATTCGCCCTCCGTCCTCGATTCATTTTTTTATGACCGAAGGACACTAAACTCACACAAGGGGAATAAAAAAAGAACCAAAAAAAAGAACCGAAAAAGTACTACCCTTCCCGGTTCTTGTTAATGATCCATAGTATTGGTTTAATGATAAGTAAATAAATTAAGATGATTAAGAAGCATTCTAGATAAATTGTTTTAATGTTTTTCATAAGATATATTTTTAATTGATCCATTCCAACAGGCTCTACAGTCCAGGCACTGGCCGCCCTGCTTGCTTGCGTTGCAAGCTTCACCAATTGGAGGTACGCCGGCGGTGTGAACCGTGCTGCTGTGCTGGTGACTCTTACCCGGCGCCCCGTTAACCATCGTTGCACTGAGTCGTATAACCAGGTTCGAAGGAATGCGCCCGCCGTTTCTTTTAAATTCTTTTAGTATACCCGCTTCACGTGTTGGCAGCCAGTGCTTTATAGCTGGTGTGCCAGCTGCAACGGCGCAGATCTTGCGCAGGTGATCGACGGTCTGTATATCGCCGCTATCATGCCATCTAAAATAATTCTTTTCATAGTGTGCTATTAACTGGATCATTGCAGGCACCCAGGCAGCGGAATCAATAGACGCCAGGCGGCGGGCGTGGCCCGTCTTCACGGATGGATAAAAATAATTAGCTTTCATTGCGTAACAATCAAAGCACACTGACCCCGGCACCTGCTGCAGCTTGCCGCCTACTTTGCAAAGCTTAGCACTCAAGCCGTAAGTATAACCCGGCATTTTTTTATTACGGTTACTAATACCGCCGCCGGTCAATTCCTTAGCTTTTTTTAATGTGTACATTTTTTTTACTTTCTTGTTGACTTGTTAATATATCTTGTATAATCTTTTATAATAATTAATCAAGAAAGAAAGAAGGTTAATATGTTAAAAAATAATGTTGGAATAGTTAATGAAGGCAGCCTAGTAAAGTTTAAGCTGCACACTCAAGCCGCCGTTGATTGGTGGAATGATAACGTTGATGATTTTAACAAAGAGATAAGGGCCAAGGCTTT
>Ga0209535_1000551_pt1 | contig 26694 bp, 24 predicted proteins | sample LinPmetageLP28_FD_184041 | JGI IMG/M metagenome (GOLD analysis project Ga0209535, IMG submission 184041) | Marine viral communities from the Pacific Ocean - LP-28 (SPAdes) (version 2) | ecosystem: Environmental > Aquatic > Marine > Oceanic | place: Pacific Ocean | collected 2009-08-22
TAGATGATATAATAATATCTTCCCCTAATAATGCTGTTCTAGTTTGAGTAATAGTACTTGATAGATAATTATCATATTGAGGACTTTTTACTGCTCCAATAGGTATATTATTAGATCCACTAAGACCCAAATCAATATTATTATAATCAGCAAATGTATTGTTTTGAGAACCAGGTAAACCATATAATAAACTTGAAGTAGCAACTAAACTACCAGATTCACTTCCAAAATAATTAGAATAATAAAGTTGCATCACACTTGAATAAACAGAATTAGTATTCAATTTATTTACAAATCCTGTAAAATTTTGAGATCCTGAATCAGTAGATCCAAAATTACCATACCATATAGATTGTTGGGAAGTTTCAAATATTAATTTATTAGCTGGGGGTTGAGTACCAAAATAAACTTCAATTCCTACATTAGATGCAGTCATAGCATCTCCTGTAAATCTAAATCCTTTATTAGCAGAAAAAGGAGTTATTACAATATCCTTTGTAGTAAATTGTTTGTAAGCTGACATACATTTTAGTAATCTAATTTAACTCTAACAAGTAATTCTTTTGTGAAATCTTTAACTAATGGTCTACTTAGTTTAGCTACAGCACATAATTCATTAGAACCATTATATAAACCTACTGTTGTAATAAATGTTTGTGGATTATTATACATAGTATTCCATAATACTTGTCCCGTTGATCCTGAAACAAATGATGGGTTTGATGAGTAATTAAATTCTGAATTTTGGGCTCTTACAAAGTAAAAATCAGATGCTAATGTTTCTTGAGAATTTAAACGGAAGAAATTACCACCAAATACACTTTGAGATATAGCACCATTTAATCTAGACATATTATTATCATTTTGGTTTGAGTTTCTTAATGTACCTAAATTAATGCCTCCGTCAGTTGCAAATGGTTGATTACCATCTAATGCAGCGGCATTTAGTAATATTAATCCTACATCAGGTAAAAATAAACCATATGATCCAGAATCAGGTGTAAAACCATTAGCATTTAAGCCTGTGTAAACTGCTCCTTCTGATCCTGAAACTACTTGGTAAACTCTTCCGGCATTTCCAAAAACATTTCCAGTACTAATTCTACTATTATCTGTTAAATGTAAGGTTACACCTCCATTTGCAGGCGATCCATTTGCACCATCAGATCCCGATAGGGATAAAGCCATTGTACCTAATGCTAATGATTCTTTATATCTAGCCCTTTCAATAGCTATAGCATAAAAATAAGATGAAGAATAATTTCCAAATATAAAAGGATCTGTATCATCTCCTAATGCAATATTTTGATATTGTCCAAAAATAGTAGATGAAGGTGATTTACCTACAACTAAAGCATTATAATCTAAACTACCACTACCTTGTTCATCAGCATAAGCTATGTCAAATTGAACTGCTGCTGTAGTTTCTGTTGATGCTGTTTGATATACATGAATATAATATTGTCCTGAATTTGATGTTGATTGAACTGATGATGTGTACATTTCAGTTAATCTAGGTTGATTTCCACTCCATACTGTTCCTGTTTGGGAATCTACACTATTAATTATATCACCATTTGAAAATTGAGTAAAAGCTCCGTTAGCCATATTGTTTTTGTTTTATTTTGTTTTATTGCATTCCTGCTGACTTTCTTAATTCTACTGGAACTTGTATTCTAGCTCCTGTATCTCTTCCTACTAATGTTAGAGTAGCATATAATACTGTTGCTGTTCCAAATACATTTATACTAGTTGCACTTAAAGTTATGTTATTACCTGTTACAGTTTTAGAAACATTAGTTCCTAAAGTTTGTTGATTATTTAAAGCTTCATTAGCAGAAGCTCCTCCTCCTGTTACATTAGCATAAGTAATGTTAGACATAGTTGCTGTGTAACCACTTTGTTCCCCTGCAGTTCCTTCAAATGTTTGAGTTTGAGGAGTTATTGTTTCTACTTGTCCTGTTTTTAATAGAATTTTTGAATCAGAAAGAACTATAGTAGGCATTACTGCTGTTCCTCTTGGTAAAGTAACCAATTTATATTTCATTGTTTGTAACTCATTAGGAAAAGCTTCTAATACAGGCATGTTTTCAATTGCTTCACCATAATATGCTGATCCCGATGGGTGGTTAGGATTATATAAAGAATAATCTACTTCATCATCTGATAAAGAAAATTGTGTTATGTTAAAAGCATTACCACCTTGAGCTAGTAATTCTCTTCCTTTTTTAGTTAAAATAGCATCTACTGTTACTACTTGATTATTTAAATATCCCATTTTTTATTAGTATTTTATTATAAATATATGTATTTTTTATTTCTAATCCAAATTATAATTTAAATTAAATTTTATTTTAATGAATCAGGTGATGTTTGTTGAAAAACATTTTCTGATTGGAGTTTATTAATTAATTTTTGAACATTTCTTTGTTGTATATCAGTTAAATCATTAGGAATTAAATATCCATCTCCTGATAAGGTTAAAGCACCCTGTGATCCTGATGGTTGATTTACATTTAATACAACTCTATCATCAGCTTCTTGTCTTTTTCTTAAAGTCATGGCATATATTTTTCCTGTTGGAATTGGAATATCTAAAGTTGCAGGATTAGGTGTTACTTTTATTCTATCAAATAAATATCCAGGATCTATACATTGACCATCTGCACCATTGGTTGGTCTATTTATTAATGGATTAATTGATCCTGAAAAGAATTTATTATCGCCAGTAGTTTTCATACCATTAGTTGGACCTCCCCCTTTATTAGTAGTTAATATATAATTAGTACCAAATATTGCAGCATGATCTTGACCAAAAGGAAAATCTGCCCCACCACCACTATCAAATAAAGATGCAGTAATACCAATTATTCCCGTTTCATTTACTTCATCACGACTACTAACACCAACTATAGAACCACTAAGAAGCATTTCATTACCACTACTATTAATACCTAAAATATACATTGTAGTTGAGTTATTTTTTGCTGTTAAATATTTATCTTTAAGTGAACTAAAAGAATAATAACCATCAGCTGGAAGTGGATTTCTAAATGTAGTTGTAACTGAATTTGGTAATTGATAACCATTTAAAGAATAACATGCTATTTCAAATCTTACGTCAGTTATAGCATAAGTACTTATATCAAAATTACTAGTATACAAAGCTGGTGGGACTTGATCATATCCTAATACTGTAAAGTCTTGATATGTTTTATTTAAAATTGCATCGTTATTTAAATTAGGTTGATATGCATAAGATACTCTTATTTCATCACCTTTCTCTACTAAAATCTTTTGATTATCTATATCTCTATATTCTGATAGATTTGATCCTGATATATTCCATTTGAAAAAATTACTATCAAATTCTAAATCTCTTTGCGTTAATATAGGTAAAGAACCCTGACCCCATTCTGTTAAAGGTTTTAGGGCAAAAGTACTATCAAAATTCATAGAAGGTATAACTTGAGTTGCAGGTATAAATGGAAATGTTGTCATAGGAGCTCCATTATCCGTAAAAGGTATACCAGCTCCTGGAAGAGGTACAGTAATATTATCATAAGCGTTAGGATGATTAGAACCAACTGTATAATCAAACGATAAAGGATTAATATTTTTTAATGATAATAAATTATTAATTGAATTAAATAACATAAGAGATGGACCAACAACATTATAACCAGTACTTGTACCAAATAAATCTGTTGACACTGCCATTCCTGGTATTCTTCCAACATTTGGTCCTCTTAAATTAATAATTCCAACATCTTGATTTTTTTCATTTTTTGCACTTCCTGTAAATGCCATTATTACATTAGGTGAATCATAAAAAGAAGGATTACCAGCACTACCACCACTTCCAATTACAGATATATTATTAACCAAAGGAACTTGATTTAATACTAATCCTGCAGCACTCATAGAAACTATAGATGAAGTTAAATTAATGGATGCAGATTGAGGGGTGGATTCAATAGCTTCATTTATATTACCCCCCATAGATGGAGATATACCTTGTTCATAAGAATACCATTTAGGAAGATCATAAAATTGATTAGTTGTTAATAAATCTAATGCTCTTTCATTTGATTGGTATGCTGCAAACTCTATTGCTCCAGCATTTATAACTTGTGATCCCACACCTAAATTTGTGTATGTAAGTACATTACCTCCTACATTATTAAAAGTTTTTGTAGTTTGATTATATACAATGGTTGCTTTTCTTTCAGGCATAAAAGTAGAAGACATTGCTATTAAATTTTCATTACTACCATTTATTAAAGAAGAAGTAATAATTGGAGATTGTTCACTTAATATCTCTTCAAACGGTACTTGAATTAATTGATCTATATTAAAAGTAGTAGTATTATAATATTCTTTACTTTCTAAAGATGATTTAAAATGAGCAAAAAAGATTGGATTACGATCAATTACTGCTGTTTTACCTAATGAAATATCACCACCCCAACTACCAGTTTCACCATTAATATATCTAACTTTATTTTGAGTTAATAAAAATGGAGGATTAGCTAATCCTGTAATTCCTGTATCTCTAGATCTTGCTGTAAATAAACTTTCTGAAGGTATACCTGTGTAAAAGTTATAATCTGCACTTTCTAATAAACATCCATTGTATCTAGGATTTGCTGATGATAATATTGTATAATTACTTTCGGGTACTCCAGCAAATTCTAATAAATTATCATTAGTAGCTATTCCTTCAAATCCTAATTGTGAAGCAGATATAATTAATGAATAATCGTTTGGGATACCTTCTTTTAATTCTGTTCCTGGTGTTACAGGATCAAAATCCATGTCTAAAAATCTTTCATTAGGTCTACTACCACTTATATTGTTAATTATAGGATTATAAGGTGAATTTTGGAATAATTGACTTTGAGAAGGTACTATAGTAAATGCATCTCTTTCATAGAAGTGTTTAGGGCCTAAACTATTTATAGCTCTAATATAATTTACTGTAATAGTTGAGGATACATTTGAATTTAGTGAACTGTTAAAAAAGATAATACCATTATTAGTGTTATAAGCTGTACCTGCTGTAGTATTATATATAAAACTTGACACAGTAGTGGATGAATTAAAAGTACTAGGAAATAAAAGTAAATCAGTAACAGGGCCTGCTGTTAAAGGAGCTCCTGTTAAATCTGCACCTTGCAAATATTTAAAAACATCATAATTAGGAAAAATAGTTTGTGTCATTTGATTAAATCCAAGACTAAGTAGTTTATTTGTATTAAAATTATTAGCAGTATATGAGATAGAAACTTCATACTCTTGTCCTTCTTGTAAATCGAAAAAAGATCCAGTAAAAGCTTCATATCTATTAGTAAGTGTAATTCCAGTAGTATCAATAACAATAGTATTAGCATTAGTTACTGTAAATGCTCCAGTCGTACCTCTTTCACCTCCTTTTGTAAAATCAACATATGGTGGTGGTGGAATTATGTCTGGTGTTTTATCATTTCCATCAGCAAATATTCTATAAGGATTATATTGGGTTGGAATAACTTCAAAATTACTACCACTAAATTCACCATCATAAAATTCTGTTTGATGATCATCTACTTTCCACTCACCTGTAAAATCATCTATATACCAATTAACTTGTTGTGAAGCTAAAGGTTCGGGTTTTGCAAAATCAACACTTTCTCCAAAACTAATAATATATTGATCAAAAGTTACTGCAACGGTACTTACTACATTCCAATATATTCTTTCATCGGGGTATATTTCTAAATAATTATTTGATACTAATGGGGGTGGGTCTAAAGAATTAATTCCCTCAAATGTAGTACTAAATATTCCCCCTCTTTTACTAGATGTTGCTTGAAATGTTATATCTGCTGGGAAAGATGGAGCTGGGTCAAATAAACCATTCCATCTAAATTGGGATCTAAATGCTACATCTGATTGGATATAAACTTTATTATTAGAATCTAAAGCTATAGATATTTTATTGTTTAGAGAAGGAAAGACTAAAGAAGGTATATCTGGAAATAGAGGAACTATTGTTAACGGAACTAATAAATTATCTCCTTCATTTTTATAAAATTGTCCCTCATTAGTTATTATATTATATTTATTAACACTTCCTCCTGCACTTCCTGTTAAGGAATACATTCCTATACTTGAAGTAATTAATAAATTTCTTTGTGATATTACACTGTTAAATCCTGTTTGATCAGTGTATCCATAAACATCAGAGCCGGTTTCAGGCGTTTTAGCTATAGGAGTATTGGAATTAACCCCAATCACTGCCATAGACTTATTTCGTTCTAATAGATGTTGTTTTACAATAATTCCTGTACTTAAACTTGTACGAGCAGGTACATAATTTTTAATTGCTTTAAATAATGAAGTTTCATAAAATTTAATTAATCTATTATAATCATATTCTTTTTCAATTATAGTAGGTAATCCACCATTGTAAGTAGGATCATTAATAGTAACACCTTGATATTTTTTAAAATAATCTTCAGCTATACGAGTTAATTCAGGATATCTATCATTACTTTCAGATAAAAATCTTGGATCAGCTATTGCATCTGATACAACACCATGTCCAAAAGTACCTATTATATCATCATTTATTTCATTTTGAAATGAGAATCCAACTTCTAATGAATTTAAATCTTCAGTATAACTAGAACTTTGTTCAAATTCTTGTTGTATGCTTCTAAAGGGTGATAAAATAGTACCATATTCATTACCATCAATTACTTGTATTTTATTTTTAATTCTATTCCTAATACCAGCTGCAGGCTGATCCATATAATTTATTTGGGTATTAGGTGCTAAGTATGATGATGTAATTGCTGCTGTATCTGTTCCATCCCACCCTTGGTATACAATAGAATAACCACTTCCCGTATTATAACCTGTTAAATAAAGAAATGATGAAGTGTATAATGATCCTTTTTTATTAACTAAAGAAGGATGAACTGAACCTAACGCATTAGCACCAAAGGATGGGAAATTTATAAAATCAGGTGTTCCCCCAAATTTTAAAATTCCAACAGCTTTTGTATTTTCAGTAGCAGTTGAAAAACCAGCAGATCCTGATACCTCTACATATTCTAACTCATTTCCTAATGGTAATCTATAAGATAATAAATCATAAGAACTACCCTTTCCTGTATTTGAATCTGAATGTCCTTGTATTGATTCAGGATTCATTACATAATCATTAAATTGAGATGATGATAATGCTCTTCTATAATATCTAAATTCTTGAAAAGATCCTGAGAATCCCGTTCCTAAGCTTCTTCCCCCAACTCCACCAACTATAGTATTATTAAGTCCTTGGTTTGAAGGGTATGTCATATATCCTCCTAATATAACCCCTCGTGATGATGGGAGAGAAGCATTGATTGGAGTTGTTTGTCCTCCTTTATTCCAAGCTTCATTTATAGCAGGTATTGGTCCAGCGGGCATTGTAATTGATGTTGATCCTTGAAATCCTATTTGATTCCCATCATAACCATCATATATATTATTTGCTACCTTTAATTCATACTCATTTACGGTATTATCTTCGTTTGATGCAGATATATGAATCTTTCTTTGTAATTGAACAGACCACCAACCTCCATCAAAAAATGGTAAAGAAATAGGATCACTTTCAAAATATCCGTTAGCATTAGCTGTATCTTCAATAATAAATTGCATGGTTCCATATTGGTAATCTGTTGGTAAAACTGCCCCAGAAAATGATCCAGAATTTGATCCTGAATATTGTAATACAATACCAAAATCACTATAATTTATAGCATTTTGGGAATTTTTTACTAATAAAGAAGAAGTAAATAGAGAATTGGGATGTCCTGGTTCTTGACTTATAGGTCTATCATTTTTAAATCTAAATTGTATACAATCAGGAACTGCTATATCTGGAGCTGTTAGATGTTTTGTTTCTACATAGTTAGAATTTAAAGGTACCCAAGGAATTCTTATAGATCCACTAGGTAATAATGCTCCTTTTTTATAATTATATGTAGTTAAAGCATTACTATAACGATTCATCCATAAATCATAATCGTTTTCATCATCCTTATTTTTACCCCCAAATTCACTTATACGAAGCATTGTATTGGGAACACCCCATATATTAATTAATTGTCTTAACCCTGTAACTGTACCTTTTCTTTTTACTAAAGAAACCATATTATGAAATATTCTTTTATATATTTCTTGAGCAGCATTATCTATAGGATAAGGAAATGAGGGATCGGCTAAAGCAATAACATATCCTAAAGTAGATTGTTGTTGATCATAATAATTTATTACTGATCCTGATGCTATATCTATATAACGATCAATATATTCTAAACCAGACCCTGCTGTTGGGTATACCCCTACACCATTAACATTAAACCCAATAGAATTAAAATCATTTCCATAAGTATCAAATCCTAAAGATTCTATTACTTCATCAGCTAATCCTAAAGGTAAAACGTCTCCTGTTAAACTAGAATCTGTATTTCTAACTTGTTCTACAGCTTCAGTATAAAGATACATTTCATCAAAAGTTTGTCCTGTCATATTTACAAACTTAAGATATTGATCATTATTATTATTATTAGTTATAAAAGGTGGAATTAAAAAATATAAATAATCTTGATTATTTTCATCATAAAGTGAAGCTGATAGTATTTGATTTTTTCCTGTATTATAATAAGGATCTAATTCATTAGTACTACCAAACCAATTTAATGCTGCTGAACTTGTTATTGAATAATTTTTATAAGGATAAGTTGTTGAATATTTAGGCCAAGAATTTGATCCTGTTATATAGTATAAAAAATATTCATAACTATCAAATTTTCTAATAATGTTATTTATATTATTACTTATATTATTATAACTAGAAGAATAATCAGGTGTTCCACTAGTAACACCAGTAATAGTTTCAAGTGCTGCTAATTCTGTTTCGTAAGATTCAATTGAAGATATTTTTGATTTAAAGTTATTTAATCTTTCTTTTGCTGATGAATATTTTACAAACTGATTCCAGTCAGACCAATCTTTTCTTAAAATAATTCCTTTTTGACTATTTAAATTATTAAATTGATAGTATGATTGTGAACTTATAGTATTAACTAAATCATTTAGATTTTTTGGTGGGGTAGAATTATTTATTCTATCTTTTATATCTATATTATAATTAGGACCTTTTAATGAAAGTAAATTATCTATAAATTCTAAATTAGGTTGGAAGTCTACTGAATATACTTGAGTTTCTCCTACTTTTGAAATTATTTGTAATTGTTGATCTATTTCAAATTCAGAAGGTAGAGGTTTATATAATTTTATTAATATTGAAGTTGGATCAGTTGACCCAGATATAACAGTTTCTAATTGACTGTTTACAGCTATAAAATTTCTATTATTACCAAAAGAAATATAAAATTCATCAACATTTTCTCTTGCATTTATTTTATTATTAAATTGGTTATAATAAGATTCAATTTGGTTTGGTGTAAGAAAATTATTTTGTATTCTTAATTCTGTTCTATCTCCTGATATTTCTGATAGAAAATAAGGGTGTTGGTTAAAGCTTTCGTCTTCATTTTGATTTTCTTCTTCTGATCCTAGTTCATAATCTACAAAATTATAAAGAGCATAATAATTTCCTGAAGAATATCCTTGGTTATAAATATCTTCAGTAGGATTTATTTCAAATTGATTATAACTAGATGTTGATGTTGATATATTTAATCCTGACTCAGGTGATATAAAGGATCCGTTAGCTGAGTAGTTTGTATTTTGATATAATATAGTTTGTGAATAATCATATATATAAAATTGTACTTTGCTTTTAAATGGAGTAAAAGAACCTGTTAGTTCAACTGATGGAACAATAGCATCTAAACTTAATTCATACCCTTCTTGAATAAAAACTTCAGCGTTTAATTGATTAATTGATGCAGAAACTGGTATAGCCATTTTTTATTATTTATCTAATTGTTGTTTCAACTTGTACCTCTTCAGTATTATTAAGATTTAATCTTCCAGTACCTGAAAATTGTATATTATTATCATTAGGGTCAATTGCATCCTCTATATTAGTAGCTTCTTGAATTAATTCTAAATTTTCTTTTCTTAATTCAGCAATTTCATCTAATAATGCCTGAATCTCAGCACTAATAGTAGCAAAATCAGCATATTCACCACTAGTTTTTGCAAGATACTGATGAGATTCTATTTCTCCAAGCTTAGGTATAATGTAAAAAAACTTATCATAAAGATACCAAAAATCATCTAATACAGCTAAATCTCTATCGAAAAAAGAGGGATCAGGTACATTAACTAATTGAGAAAATTTAGTATCTACAGTTTCATTAAATTTATCTCTATCAAACCTTTGTGATTTTATTATTATTTTTTCCATTACCCATTTATTACTTTAAACATCAAATCTTCATCAAATACTTTTGTAGTACCATCAATAGTAGCTTTTAATAAAATAGTATAATATCTTTCTGGCTCTAATCCTCCCATATAAATATCAAAATAACTAGAAGTTGTATCTGCACTTACTTTAGTATATTCACTATCAAAATTTATTATATATTCATTAGTTTCTGAGTCTTTTATAGCATATTCTGATTGTTTTGGTAAATAAAAGTTAGTTAAATAACCTGATTGTGTTTGGAATATCTTTTTAGGGTATTGAGGAACTGCTGCTATTCTAAATCTTTGTACACTTTGAGGATAATAAACCCCATCATTATTATAGGTAGATATAAATGCTTCGGGTTGAGATAAAGTTTGCATTTGTGATGATGTACCATAGAAAAAATCATCAAATTTTATTTCTAATGTTGGTGGGTAAATTGTATTAGTATCTACAGAATAAAATTTAAATGTTGATGCTTGTGATTGTGAAGGAATTAATTCAATTGAAGATGTTTGTTTTACTATAAAACCTTCATTAGGTATGTCTCCACCTAAACCATAAGATTGACTAAACCAAACATCTACTGCAAAAGTTACATCTACATCTAAATCTATAGGGTCAGCATATGTAAAAGTTTGAGAAGCAGTTACCATTTTAGCAGTAGAGGATCCAGTATACCATGTTCCTCCCCCAGTAGTTGTACCTTGGTTTTGAGAATAAGATCCTGTAGTTCTAGGGGAAAAAGTTCCATTAGTCCAAGATTGTCCTTCTATTTTTGATCTCCAATTACACCCATTTGTAGTAACTGGTGAATTTCCAAATCTACCTGTTCCCATATCCCAACTTTGAGAAATAGGATAAACCTTTAAATATGAGGTTGAATTTAAATTTGTTACTACAGCAGCATAATTTTTTAAACTAGATTTCCATTTTCTTTTTTTAAAATTAGTACCTACTAATGTTAATGAGCCTGATGTTTGTGCTACTAACCCATTTGTTTGAAATGATTGGGATAAAGATGTTGTAAGCAATACATCACCAATTTTATAATTTTTTCCTCTATTAGTAAGAGTAATATTTGATATAGTATTTCCTGTTACTGTTATGTTTCCTATTGCTCCTACTCCTGCTCCTGTAGAACTTGTAAATGGGACATTATTATAAACTTTATCAACTAAATCTGTTGGATTTATTGTGAGTGATCCATTTAAAACTCCTACTCCTGTTGATAAATAACTTATACGTGATCCTGATATATAACTAGTATATGCGCTATCTATTTCATTTTGAGAAAATTTAATTAAATACCTACTAGTTTGGGCTGCATCATCTAATATATAAGTAGATGCTTCTAATATTTCATCTAACCCAGTATTCATTTTTATATTTTGGGTATATAGTGTAGCGTCTTTTTCAGGGAATAGTTTATAAATTGCCATTTATTTAAATATTAAAGTTTTTTAAATCATTTAATTTAGGTTTAACATCTCCAGGAACAATACTTTCATCTATACTATCTGGTATACCCCCTTGTGCTGGTTGTTGGTTTAATCCTTCTTCTATAATTCCTTCAATTTCATTACTAGGATCTGCTAATACTTCTAAATAAGTTCTATTAGGGGTATATTGTTGTAATGTCATAGTTTCTAAAGTTCCTGCGTCTTCGGAATTTATACCAGCATTAATAAATTTTGCTTTAGTAGGGTATCTTAAAACTTTATAATTACCTCCATCCATAAATGTTGATTTAGTACCATTTGCTGCAGATGTCCTATTAGGTCCTCCTGTTCCTCCTTGTTTTGTTCCTGCTGATGGGTCTTCAACATCTAATGCTGATATTTTAGTAGATTGAACTAAATCATTAGTTAAAATATTAGCTCTTACTATACCTTCATTATTAGTATAATATGAATTATCAGCATTATATCTTTGAACAAAACCTGATGTAGGGTCATTTGTTGTTCCTCCATCTATAGCTGTTCCATCTGCAGGTTGGTTTTTTCTAATTTCTTCGTATTCTGCCTCTATAGGTGACTGTTTAGGGGGTATTGGTCCCGGGGTATTACCTAAATAAGTTCCTGGGGCTTCTACTCCTGTAATACCTTGGTCTCCTCTAGTTGTTATTTTAAGTGTATCTTTATATCTTTCTAATAAATCCATATTTTTTATTTTTATAAAGGTACTACTCTTCCCGTAATATCAGATTGTGGGTATTTTAACTCAAAAACCATAGGATCAACTGATGGGTATATTATACCATTATTAGTAGCAGCTTTTAAATCATAAGAATAATCACTATAACCTAAACTTGCTCCTGATATGTTATTTATTTCTACATTTTTTACTGTTTGTACTCCTTCTACTTTATCTAAAAGAATGCTTAAACTATTTAATAAAATAGGTTGGTTTATATTCCAATTGTCTATATTAAAATATTGGGTTAATTCATTTATACAATTAAGTATAACAGTATTATTATTAAAATTAGGTAATACTATTATATCAAAATTACATGTTATATTAATAATATATGCATCTTTAATTTTAATAGAATCATTTATCATCCTATATTCAGATAGATATGTTTTTAAATTTTGTTTTAACGTTGATGAAGCTGTTCTTAACTGTTTTCGAGAATTATAAGATAGCACATACATATCTAAAATAGTAGGTAATTCACCTATTTGATATTCTGCTACTTTGGTAGGTTGTACATATGCTTTAGCTATAGTACCTATATTAGAAGGCATACTTAAAGCTCTAATTAAATAATCTTGTTGTGTAACAGTTCTTAATTGGTTTTGAAAATTACCTAAAGCATTTTGTCTTATTTCATCTATAGTATCTGCGCCTTGGCCTCCATCTGCTGCTTCTATATTATTTGTTGCTACAGAATTAAAAATAGAATTAGCTAAGCTAGTATTTGATATGTTAGGGTTTACAAATACTATATTACTAGGGTTAAAATTAGTAAGTACACCAGATGAAACATTAGATTGTAAACCACCTCCTACTAAATACCTAACAGTTAAAGTTGTATTAGAAGGAGCAATACCATAAGTATCAGTAAACATAAAATTTAAGGGAGAATATGCTGCTGTTAATTTATCTTTTGAAAAAGATAAACCTGTTCCTACATTATCAGGGTTAGGAACTAAATTTTCATCATTATCACTAACAGTTCCAGCTCCAAATCCTAACTGTAATTGAGTAGAATTTAAGAATCTTGTAGTAAATCTTTTTTGGACTTGTTTTAAGTTTAATAAATTGGGAGCATCGTCTTGTATAGCATTAGGGTCCGTATAACTTGCGTTTATTTTTGTTGTAAAAACCGTGTCTTGTGCTAGATTTAATACTTCATACCACTCATCACCCCCACTATCAAAACAATCTAATACATTAATTATACTAGTATCATTTATATTTACTACTGAGAATTTTGAAGGAGTTGTAAATGTAAAATCTTGAGATTTTATAGTTCCTGAAATAGCTTTTCTTGTTTTTTTCAATAAAAATCTATTAGGTTGATTTATATTTCCACTCAATGAATAAATAGAAACATCTGTTGGGTCTTGAGATGATGAAATTGAAAAATCACAAACATCCTCAGTAATAAAATTTATACTTCCATTTTGATTTGAAGTTATTTGGAAATTTTCTGGTATTTTTAATGCATAATCATAATCTGGGACATATGCACCATTTACTGTTTTTGAAGGTAATTGTTGATAAAAAGCTATTTCTGTAGTAGCAACTGTAGTTACTTTAGGTTTATATCCTAGCATATAAGCTAAATCAAATAAATTTGATTCTTGTCTTGCATACTGTATAAAAGTTTCCTGTATTTGGTTATCTAAATAAAAAGATAAGACATCACCAATGTAAGAAGCCATTTCAATAAATAACATTCCCGTTGAGTCTGATGAGAAATCATTATAAGTATTAGGAAAATAAGTTTGAGAATAGTCTATAAGAGCATTTCTAAATGTATTAAAATCTCTATTAGTATAATTTATATTTCTATTTAAATTTGCCATTATTGTAGTTCTATATTAACTTGATCTTCTATTCCTATATTTTGAATTAAATAAGTTACAAATAAATTTATTGTATTTCTATCTGGTTGGTTTTCAAATGATACATTTTTTACTTCTATAGATGGAAAATTAAATGAAATATTTTCTCTAACTCTGTCTTCAATTGCTAGGTTTGTCCCACCTGTAATCCCTTCACCAATAAAATCTCTTAAATTAGCTCCAAAATTTGGTCTCATTACCCTTTCACCTTTATTAGTTAATAACCAATTAATTAAATTAGTTCTTATTACTTCCTGAGTTGTAAATGTAGGATTAAATACTGCATTTCCCGATAAAGGAAAACTAAACCCTAGTGCAGCACTACCGCTTCCCTGAGTTGGGAATACATTATTTACAATTCTAGCCATTATTTACTACTCATTAAATTCATTATTTGATCCATACCTACATTTCCCTCAGGTAATGTACCATTAGCTACATCCATTCCTGGATTAGGTCTAAAAGATTGTACATTATTAGTATTAAATCCTGCTGCTGTTTCACCTAAAATATTTTTATAAGCATCTCTTTTATCTTGAGCAGACATTACAGGAGCTGTAGGTGAAGGTGTAGGAATTGAAGTATTATAAGACTCCATAACTGGGGTTTTAGTTACTACTTTAGGTGTTTTTACAGCCTCTAAGAGTATATCTTTTAATTCTTCTTGTATTACTTCTCTAACAGTTTCTTTTAGTACTTTTTTTAATTCTGTTAACTTCATCTTTAATTTTATTATAAATATTAATAATTTATGTTTTTATATCAATTACGACCCAGTAGGTACTGGTAACCCATTTCTACCAAATTCAAAATACCATTTATCAGCTGTTGTTAAACCAGCATTTACATTATTTTGATTATATGAACTTGAATTTGGATTTCCTCCTCCAGGTGACCAGAATGGTAATTCAGAAGCTACCTGAGCATTTGCATTGTACCAATTTATTCCTAATACATTTTTAAGTTTTATAAGAATTTTAGTTTTAGAATATGCATTTATTTGATCAAATGTTAATCCATTATTAGTTTCATCATTATTAGGAGGGATTAGATTATTAAAATAATAATCCGTAGCTATATTTATTTCTGATTGCCATATATCTCTTATTTCATCGGAAGTAATTACTTCGTTAGCATTTCCACTTATTGGAATTTCATTGATAATAGGTTGATTGTAACCTTGATTTTTACTTAAAAAATAATCTTTTAAAGGATCATTAAAATTAATTCCTGCACCTGCTAAAAATCTTAAATTAGCTGCTTCAAAAATAGCTTGGAAAAGTGGTTTTCGTTTAGCCATTTCTGGTCTTAAATTTACAAAATCATTTCCAATAGTAGCATCATTAAATTGTGTTTCTGCTGTTAAAGCTAATCTTTCTGAATATGGGTATAATCTTCCATCACTAGCATATCCAAATGCCCCATCACTACTCCATCTTTTTGATGTAGGGTTATAACTACCACCTATATCATTTGCCTTATTAAGTATATTTCTAGCAGTAGTTCTTATTAAACTAATTTGACCTGCTATTACTTGATCCGTACCCTCAAAATCTGCTAAGAATAATCTTTTGATAGTTGAATCTAATACTCTATCACCTTGTTGCCACTCATACCCTTCATTAGCAACTGCTTGTTCCAAAATATTTCTAGAATTATCAAATGCTTCTTGAACTAATTGATCATAATAAAAAGCTGTTGGTCCCCTATTTTGGGATAATTCCCAAGCTAATTCATATAATTCTTCTGCTTCTTCTCTGTTAGCACCAAAAAGACTCATTAGTATAATAATTTGATTTTCTCTATAAATAGCTTTAAGTGGATCTTCTTGGGGTTCTGGTGGTGGGAATATTAAATCTTTAGTATCAATTAACCATTTCATTTCATCAACTAAAACAGTATTAGATGATGAAAATGATTCATCTCCTAATAATTCTTCTACAGGTATATTTTCATTGTAAAATTCTCCTGGTGGTGGAACTGATTCTTTGTTTTGAGCTATTATTTGTTTTTTTATTAATGAAGTATCTGTTGGGGGAAATGATAATCTTAAATAATAATCTCCATATAATAATCCTGGAGGGGTAAGTAGTATTTTTTCTAATTCTGCCTCAGTTAACCCTGATCCTAAAATTGCAAAATCTAAGTCATTTAAATTATCAGCGTTAATGTTAGGATCTTTTTCTATACAAATATTAAGGGCAACATCAAATTCATTTAATTTAGTAATTACTTCACCAACATCTTTACTAATTAATTCTAAAGCTTCAGGTATAGATGCTAAAGATGCTTCTTCTTTTTCTATTAATGTTCCTAAATTATCTAAAGAATCAGCTAAATTATTAGTTACAGATAAAGGTAATCCTATACCTGGAGGTACAGATGAAGGTATGGGTAGTTGTTTTATTACAGTTTTTCCCGCGCTTAATGCTTGAACTGCTACTTCAGATCCTTTAGCTACTTTATTTAATAAAGCTATTTTTTGATTTATTTGATCTAAAGCACCATTGATTTGGTTTTTTTGATCTATTAAAAGTATTAATTCATCAGTTGTTGGACAACTACCTTTAAATCTTTCGATTAATACATCTAAAGTTTTATTAAATTGAAATGTAACTTTAGTTATACTTTCAACTATTTTAGATATAAATTTTGCTAAAGCCATTACAGAGTTCTTGTTGTTTTAGATTTATAAAATTCAATTGAAGTTAACATAGCTTGTGCTTGTAAACCTACTTTGGTAGCTGTTTGAGCAACTGCAATATTAGGAGTAAAAGGTACAGGTGTACCTACAGTACCTAAAGCACTTGTTAAGGAAATAACATTAGTTAATAGTTTTTGAAAATCAGCTAAAAATTTATCTCCTAATATTAAGGGTTCAGTAGTACTTTCTTCTTTATCCCCTAACATTATTTTAGTTCCAACTTTAACAACAAAATTAGCAGGGGTATCAAAATTAAAACCTTTTTGAGCTCCAAAAGATATTGTTCTTGCAGAACTAAGTAAAATATGATCATTTTTAGAATTGAATAATAAACGACCTGAATTGACAATAACTTGGGAACCATTATATGAACTAGGTGAGCTTGGGATTTCACCAAATGCAGCTGTATATGAACTATAATCAGTACTAGCTGCTCCTATAGGTATTTGTTGGTTTGATGTTAAATATAATGAAGATTTATCTGTATTAATATTTTCTACTTGGGGTACCCAAGGATCATCTTCGGTTTCGGATTGACCATTTTTTATAGTAATAATAGGTTCACCATTAACCCCACTATTTGACCAAGGATTGGAAGGTGTACTATCATTAACCGTACTACCAAATCTTATAGTATTACCCCATCTTCCTTCAATTAAAACATCACCTTCATAGGGTTGTAAATTTCTAATTCCAATTCTTTCTTTAAAAGTTATACCTAAATTAATATCATCATTACTAGAATCAGCTTGTAATTCAACTCCTGATTCTGTTTTTGAGTAATTTTTTGAATTAGTATCTTTTGATTCTAAAGAATTTGGTAGAGCATTATGGTGAATGCTATTCCATATATTAATACTTTGAAAATAATAAAATTGTTTACCACCACTTACATTTTGTTGTGTTGTGGCGTCAGGAAGAGAAATAATATATACAATTTCATTTATTAAAGGAAGAAATTTAATATTAGAATATAAAGGAAGAGCAAAACTTAAAGTTTGTAAAGGTTTTCCTGATGGGTTATTTAACTCTTCAAATAAAATTCCTCCCATACCTGAATATTCTCCGTATTCTTTCCAATTAACAGGATAATCTTTTCCATTTAAAGAAACAAATTTAACTCTTACAGGTATTATTGAGGGAGAAACTACTGAAGATTGGGGAGTTGTTTTTAATGAATTTAAACCCGTTGGTATTCTAGCCATTGTTTTTATTTTCTTTAGATAATCTTTCTAATTTATCCATTTCGGCTAATAATTCAGCTTTTTCTTCTTCTGATATTCCGAACTCACCCTCATCATTAGTATTATTAACAGCTCTTTGTATAATAGTAGCCATTTTTATTAATTGTTCGTCATTTTTCACCCCAATCTCTAAATATTCTTTTATTAAAGGTACTATTAAAGTAGCATCCCCTATTTCTTGAATTAATGGTTTTAATTCACTTATTAAAGATGAAATTTGTTCTTTTTTCTTTGTTTGGTTATCATATATTTCATGAAGAATATCAGAGAATTTTTTATTACCAAATATTATTGAATCTAACTGTCCCATAATTTTTTGATTATAAATATTAAATTTTTAAGTTTTTAAGATGGGAAAAAACCTTTTTCATAATATACTAAATATTTTTCTTTAAATACTTTATGAAGTCTATTAGCTATTTTTGTAATTTTTGGAGTTTTTACATCAATCATTTCTCTTATATAAATGTAAAGTGCTTTTTTATTAAAAACATCTATAGCATCTCTTTTTCTAAATAGTTCTAAAATACAATCAGCAATTTGGGCATCATATTCTTTAGGAAAATAACCATAAATATTTTTTGTCATATATTTTACATATAAATCTATAAAGATAGATAATCTATCTCCTTCTTTATATCCTTGGTTATATAATTCATCACCAAAATTATTATCTGACTCTATAAATTTTTGAGAAGTTTGTTCTAATTTAGGATTTAAAATAAAAAAAGTATTATCCCCTACATCTAAATTCTGATGTTTGGTAATATCTCCCATATCAACAGAATCTATTTTTTTCTTATAGTTTTTTTGGTTGTAAATTATTAACCATCTTTTTACTATAGTACCAAAATAAGAATATGCTTTAGCTCCTTTAGAAGGGTCAAAAAGATGGATTTTATCTAAAAGAAATACCATTATTTCATGTTGTAAATCTTCTAAATTTTCTACACCGTCTGTATAATAAAACTTAAAGGTATGTATTATGTTTTCTGTTAATTTATAAAAAGGATAATGTATTTCCTTGGAATATATATTACTTTTAAATTTTTTATCCTTACTTAAATTATATTGAACAATAGCATCTTCTGTTTCTTGAGTAAAATAATTTCTTTTCTGTCTTTTTTTCTTAGCGGCTTTTATTATATTATCCATTTATCACAATTATAAGTTTTTAATTTTAAATCCATTTAATAAATCTTGTATTGTCATAACTGTTTTAAAGAAAAAACCTATTTCATCATCACTTTTAAATCTTCCTTGAGCATCTAATTTTTTTAATCTTACATCTGATACTTCTATTGCCTTTGATATTTTATTTAAATATTTCATGTATTCAACTAAAATATCTTCTTGTTGTTCATTTTTTTTCATTAGATTGAAAACTGCAAATCCTAATACTATTGATAATGCTGAGAGAATTGATATTAATATTATTTCCATATTATAAATTGTCTAACATACTTTTTAATCCTGGGCTTGATATGTTACCTAATGCTTTAGATTTAGTTGTTTTTTTAATTGTAAAATTTTCTTTTGATTTGGTTTGATTTTCTTTAAATTTTGGCAACCACTCAATTTCAAATTCAATCCTAGCAGCCATCATATCAGCCTGGTGTAGTATGAAAGGTAATGAAGTTCTGGGTTTTTGTTCAGGCATATAACCTTTTAAATATTTATCATTAGCTGAATCATATAACCCATCATGGGTTTGAATAGCTATCATTTCATTAAAAGTATATTTAATACCATTATCCTGAAGTAAAAATAAACCTCTATCTGGAACTGATGAAAATGCTAATTTTTTATTAAACATGTAATCTTCACCTAATTTATCTTTTCTCCATTTATCTGTTTGAGGAATATATGATTCATGATCTGCATCACCCATTTTCCCTAAATCATGATTAATAGCTGAAAATACTAATTCTTCAGTTGTGAATGTACTCATATCACACCCAAAAGATTTCCAAACATCAGACATTGATAAAGCTGCATGGACTACTCTATTAACATGATCAACATACCCACCTGGAAATGCTGAATGGTATTCTTTTTTATGAGCAGCTGGCATAAGCATAATACGTTCTGCATATGTTTCATAAAATTTAGTTAATTGTTCTTTGCGAGGTGATGAAATATAAGTATCAATATTACTTATAAAGTCTTCCCAATTAGATTGTATTTTTTCTGCTGTTAATTTCATAACTTTTATTTTAATTACATTGTATCTTGTTCACGATCTAATAATGATTTTACCTCTTGGATTAAATCTTTAGATTCATTAATTACATCTTTAAATTCTTGAATGTTGGCATTAGGTCTACTTAAAATAAACTTTAGAGTTTGTAATTTACCATCTAGTTTATCCATTAATCTTATGCATGTGTTTTTATTTCTCATAATTATTTAGTATGTTAGTATATTTTATATTTTAATACTTATTATCTCTATTATCTAATATCTCTTATCTAATATCTCTTATTAATATTTGTACCTTAATACCTAATATTAATTTATATCCAAGATATATAAAATTATTTGGGAATCCAAGTTATTCTGAAAGACTATCTAGAATTTTTTGAAGATGAGCACACCTTTCATATTCTTCTGTTTCTATAAAAAAAGAAATACCTAATTTTAATGAAGTATCAAGATATTCATCTGAGTATGTTTTAATTCCTTTTATATGATCCTTATTAGATATATCTATTTTTTTAATATAATTCCATGCTCTATTATATGTAACAAACTCACCAGCTTCTTTAACATCATTTAAATCTAAATCTTTGTTTGATTTTTGGAAAAATTTTACTATTTTTTTGTTAAAGTTTATATGGTTTAATATTAATTTTTTATACATTCCTACCCAATACGTTGGGGTGTTTTTAAAATCCATATAAGTAGTTCCATTATCTACTCCATCAAAATCATCATTAGATCCAAATAAATGAAATATGTTATCTAAGTTTATCATATGTTATAAATATAATAAAATATAACTATAAACCCAAATTATCCCCTAAGGGATCCTCCACCACCGGGCTTATACGACTTGCCCTGTTAAATGCCGTTTAGCTAGGGTACCTAATTAGGCAGCCATCGCTAGTTCAACTTGTTCGCCAGTTATGCGTATGATCTTCATTATATTCTTACTTTATGTCAAATACCTGTACATCCCCGTATTTTATTGTATATATTTAGTGGAGATGGTGGGAATCGAACCCACGTCCAAAAAAGCAGCTAATATAATTATAAACGATCAAATATAAATATTATATATCCCAATCTTCTTCAGCAATCTGTAATGCTAAAAGAGGAGACATATTTCCATCTGATTTAGACATTGTTGTTAAAGCATAATATACAACTTCAACTAATTTTTCTTGTCTGTTTACTCTATTAATTATTTCAGAAATTTTAATAATCTCATCACTTCCTACTTTATCTAAAAACTCTTCTTGAAATTTATCCATTTTATTATTATTATTATTATTTATTTAAATCAGTATCAAAAAAGAACATTTGCCACAATCTACCTGTTTCTATATTATGTCCAAAATATCCCATTGAACTATGGATAGATTGTCCATCAAAAATAACCATTCTATTATAAACATTCCCAAATGTATCAACATCTTCATATAAAGTTCCATCTACAAAAGTTTGTTGTTGGGGAAAATAATCAAATATGTTTTCGCTTTGGGATGTATGGTATATTTTAGATTTTTTATTTGCTACAACTTTAGTTCCTGTTTCAAAGGGTGCATTTGGTGTAAGAAAAATCATAGCAGCCCACTGTTGTTGATCAGCATGGTAAACTAAAGGTGGGACATCTCCACTACAAAAACCACTTTGGAATACCCCACAAATAGAATAAACATCAACCCAATTAGTAATATTACAACCCATTGTTTCTTCAATTTTTTCTTTTACCCCATCAAATATAAATTGTTTTCTAGTTCTCCAACCAACTCCTCCATGACCTTTATCCCAATACATTTGTCCTAAAGCATAATTTCTAACAGCATCCGGATCTTCGTAAAAGTTATCAATTATCCATGCTCTTTTATTAGCTTTTTTATTTACTTTAAATTGATTAGTTTCAATTAATCCCCAATCTGATTCATTATTTGAATCTTTTGTATATATTTTTTTCATCATTTTTTATTTTTAATTAATTTAATATCTGCTCTTAATTTTTCAACTTTATAACCATATTTTTGAAATGCTTTAATAACTTTATCAACACTTTCTTTTAAAGTAAGTCTATTATTTTCAAATAATATTTTATCTGGAAATAAAGACGGGTTAAGGATACAATTTTTTATATAATCTAATAAAATTATACAATCATGTCCTTCTGTATCTAATTTAAGATATTTTACTTTTTCTATATTATATCTTTTAATTAATTCTTTTGTATTGATAATTTCAACATCCTGAGCTTCTAATATTGCTAATTCTTTTAGTCCCTTTAAATCAAAATTTATCCTTTCAGGTCTTTTTAATCCTTTAGTAGGATTATTTTTATTTTTACTAATAGCAAAATTAAATCTTAAGTGTGAAGGGTGGGGTTGAGAAATTGAATTACACCCACGTAACCAGTTAGGAAAATTATATTTTTCAATATTTTCAGGTTTAACATAAAAAATTTTATCAATTCCATTATAATTAGATATACCTAAACATACTTTTTTGACATTTTTTTTATTGGGTAAATTATCTAAATATACTTGGATTGGTTCAATACTTAACCCTTTAGTATTATTATCTGCATTTTCTATTAATGTACTAAAATCAGAAGTTCCTATTTCTATAAAATCGTATTCCATTTTTTAAAATCCTAAATGTTTTTTTCTTATATAATCTAAATCCCATGAAGTATAAGAATTAAAATATTCTTTATTATTAAATGGAAATTTGTAGGGACATAATCTTCTCCAATGCTCTCCCCATTTTTCATTTAAATATTCGTAATTTTTTAAATCAACCTCATCTAATTTTTCTTTCATTTGGGGTTCTTCTTTAGATGTTTGTTGACCATTTTTTTCATAATCCCAACAATTAGCTATTTCTTTTCCATGTAGATAAGTATTATCTAATCCCCTACAAATTTTTGGGTCTAAATTTAAAATTCTCATTATATAATCTGTATCTTCTCCATAAGCCGGATATAAATTTTCATCAAATAATCCTACAATTCTTACCCCCATTTCAGTTATAGCAAATAGATCATATGTACCTACATTATTTTCACCAGCTCTAGGATGAATCATACTTATTTCTTTATCTTGTGCCATATTTGAAAATTCTTCTAATAAACCTGGTGAGAAAGCAACATCATGGTTAGAAATTATCCAATATGGTTCCATTAAAAAGGATTTAATGATTAAATTCCAAGCTGCTGGGACTCCTAAATTAGAAGGTAAATGTGTTATGTGTATATTTTTAATAAATTTATTAGATATATTTTTTAACTTATCTAATTCCCTATTAATCTTTCCTCTTCCATTATTATTAATTATAAATAAATTATCTACAGGATAATCAATTGATAACATTAACCTCTTTACCCAATGAACTCCATTTACTACTGGGACCCCAATAACAGGTATACTTTTTTTATCTTCCATTTCTTTTATTTTTTAAGGGCCAATAATTATCTCCATAATAAGTACAAATTTCTTCACTAATATTTATATCTCTTTGAGCTATAAAATCAAAATGGTATGGAATTTTACTATCAAACCATAGTGCATTATAATTTTCATCATGGTTATAAATGCAACCAAATCCTAAAGGTAATACGTGTTCAATAGCATTAATTTTTGGATAATTAAAGATGTAATCATGTAAACTATTACTAATAGGATCATCTGCTTTAATACAATAACATGTTTCTATAAGCTCTTCCTTTTTAATAAACTTATCAGTAAATACTCCATATCCTTTCTCATCAGTCCATTTTACATATAAATTATTAGGTACTTTAATTTTCATTTTCTTTAATTAAATGTGAAAGTCCTAAATTTTCTATAACTTCACTTATTAATGTTTTATATCTTTCATTTAAATCATTATTAGGATTATTAATTAATTCTATAAATAAATCTGTACTTTCTTGTGTTTTTCCTATATGCCACCCTGCAAGAGCTTTATAATATAAAAATACAAAATATCCATCATATCTATTATAATATTCAAATTTTTTATCACTTAATATATTAGCAATTCCTATACAAGCATATGAATACATTGTAAAATACTTTTCTTCAGCAGATGCAATTCTATCACCACAAAATTCTAACCATAAACACATAGCGTTATAAGCTTCTGGTCTATGTGGTGATTGTGATATTGCTTGAAATATTTGTCCTCTTTCAAATACAGGTCTTCCACCTACCTTAGCCATACAATCCCAAGAACATAATAAACTCTCATAAACTAAATTATCATTTTTAGACAATTCAGCACACCTTAAGTAGTATGATAAAGCTGATGCATATTGTCCTATATCAAAATAACTACATGCTAATTTAAAATTACATATATCTTCTCTAGGGTTAAGGATATATTTATTTAAATTTTCTTCTAATTTATAATTTCTCATATTCTATTTTTTCTAATATTATTTTTGGCATTTTAAGTATGTATGCTGCATTATCTTGAAAACCAAAGGTAATCAATAAATCCTCACCTACTTCAGTTAACCCACAATTAAATTCAATCATAGCATCCATAAATTTAAACTGTTTAGATACTTTAACTATATTCCAATCTTTATCATAAAATACAAATCTATGATGATAGTGGGCATCTTTTTCATTTCCAACAGGGTGGTATGGGAAAAAACATTCATGTGTAATACATAATCTATAATCACCAAAAGGTATTACTTGTGATCCTCCCCTTAAATCTCCTGTTTTTAATTTTGTATTAGATATTTTCTTACTCCAATCTTTTTTTACTACAGGTTCACAATTTTTGTTTTTGCAATCAACTTTAACTAATTCTACAGGATCAGCATGTCTAAGAAAATGGTAAGGCATATCTAAAACTGGCATCCAATTTTTTTCAAGATATCCTTCTTTTTCAGGAACCTCTATCCTATCTCTTGTAACTTCAACAAATCCTTCATCACCCAATTCAACCTCACACATTTCCATCCTTCCAGTTCCTATTTCATCTATATCTCTTCTTACACCACAGGTATATAGTTTATCATCCCATCTAAATAGTCTTACATCTTCTTGTCCTATAAAATCCCAAAGTGGGGATTTATCATATTTAGTAGTATTAATTTTACTTAATCGAGTTATATTTAAATCATCATCTAAATGACATAAATAATTAACTGTTTCTAAGAATTGAAATTCTTCAGGATTCATATATTGCATACACCCCCACATACCCCAATATTTTTGCTCAAATTCAACATGATGCATAACATATCCTACATGCCTTATATTAACTAATAATCCTTCTTTTTCATCATTATAGATAGTAGCATTACATAATCCTGTTCCTCCTGTAAGTTTACTTGGGATTATTAAAGGTTTTATACTACCTCCATGCTTTAAAGATAATTTAACTAAATTAGTTTCTTTTGGATATAACTTTTTCCAATTCATATATCAATTTTTTATTTGTTTTGCATTATTCTGTGACATTCATATTATATATATTATACAACGCATTAAAACCGCAAAAAAACGCGGTTAAATGCGCATATATTAATTTATTAACAAGCATATTCTAAAGCTTTTGAAAACATTTTTCTATTTAAATCTAAATCTTGTTTAAAGTTTTTAACAATTCTAGCTTGTCTAACCTTACCTGACTTTGTTCTGTAATGAAAATTTCCTTCAATAATATTTTCTTGAACTCTATTAAATACTTCCCATAATCCATTACCTCTATCTTCATTACGTTGAGATTCTAATACTTCTCCAATAGCTTCATCACTAACTGTATTATCTGATCCCTTAACTCTAATATCTAATAAAGATTTAGCTAATTCTAATACTTTTTCCCCTTCTAATTCAATATTCTTCATTTTATTCATAGATTCAACAGTTAATGGTAATTTTTCAACCATTTCTTTAATCATTTCTTGAAGATCTTCAAATGTATAACCCATATGACGCATTTTTACATCTTCAAATTCTGTATCTGCAATAACTAAACCATTTTCACAAATCATTCTAAATAATCCTGCTGTAAATGTAAAAGCATTTTTACCAT
>Ga0209535_1000553_pt1 | contig 26649 bp, 24 predicted proteins | sample LinPmetageLP28_FD_184041 | JGI IMG/M metagenome (GOLD analysis project Ga0209535, IMG submission 184041) | Marine viral communities from the Pacific Ocean - LP-28 (SPAdes) (version 2) | ecosystem: Environmental > Aquatic > Marine > Oceanic | place: Pacific Ocean | collected 2009-08-22
ACAAGCGAGGTACATATAGCAGTACCAAAGAAAGATGAAGAAAAGATGGATACACTTTTAAATAGACACAACCTTATAGCAGAGGATGAGTATAGTTATATGTTTAGAAAGAAACACCACACACAAAGGTGGAAAGAACATAGTAATGGAGTTACTACAGATAAGTCTAAAGATATTATTCTATACCAAGCACCTAGTCTTAAGTGGTACGAAGAACATCAAGATGTGAAAGATATAAATGCGTTTATAGAAATGGGTGAGGAAGATGGTAGGTGTATTGTATGTGTTGGAGAAGATAATGATGTACACTCAGATATAGGGGATTACTATGATGTGTTTAATATATATATGAAAGTAGAATTAACTTAAACTTAAATTAAGATAAAATTTGGCAGTGTCAAATTAATGTCTTATCTTTGTTCAAATCAAACACAATTAATCAGAGGTCTGTCCGTTATAACGGACTCCTCGCAAACATTCAAACACGATGTGCGTAATTATTATTAAACAGAAAGAGCAGATGATGTCACGAGAGGTGGCAAAGACTTCGGCTCGAATCAATCCACACGGATTAGGAATTATATGGTTGGATACCTTTGAGGTCACCTACCATGCATCAAAAGACTATTCAGTCTTATTAACTAACAGACCATTTATTGCTCACTTTCGGTATGCTACTATCGGTGCAATCAATAAAGAGAATACTCATCCGTTCCAATGTGGGCGTAACAAAGATGAGTGGCTAATGATGAATGGTACAATACAAGGTATGGGCGATGTGCATATGTGCGATTCAAAAGTCCTTGCTATTGCATTAGGTCAGGTGCCAAGACATACTTGGAAGAATGAGTTGGCTCAGTACGAGTGTCGTTTCGTTTCGGTTAACACAAGGACTCGTTCGTTTCAAATCTTCAACAAGCATCTATATACATTCAAAGATGGCATATGGTATTCAAAAGCCAATGTGTTTCAAGAGAATCTTATTGCAGTGTACGGAACACTAAAGAAAGGTTACTCTAACTACCAATCTTATTTGACTAGCTCAAAGTTTGTCGGTAGTGGAGTTACTAAAGATAAATATCCATTGGTTATCAGTGGACTTCCTTACATGATAGATGAGAAGGGGTTAGGTCACAATGTGGAGGTCGATGTATTCAAGGTGTCTAACGCTACCTTTAAACAACTAGACCAACTAGAGGGGCATCCAAAATGGTACAAGCGTAGAGAGACCAAGATAAAGATGTCTAACGGCAGAGAGTTAACTTGTTGGTTGTACTTTAATCCTAAGCACATTGACAAGCATACTGAGATGCATAAGACATATACTCAATCTTATATGCCAAGCAGTTCGCAGAGAGTGTTCTTTGATTCAAACCATAATCATGTGAAGACAATTTGCTCTCAGCATTCTATATGGGATGAGGGGTATGATAAGAAAGATTGTATCTACTGCTTTCAAGACTTGCAGTTCGATGACACAATCAATCAATACCATTGCAATGGTTGTGATGAGTGGTTTACTAAAGGAGAATTAAATAAATTTTAAAATCATGGAAAATAATACAATTGAATGGGGTTGGGAAAAAGGTAAACCTTTAAACCTAAGAAGTAAAGAGCATCAAGCGTTCTTGATTGAGCAATACAATCGCAATAGACCTATTGATGAGCAAGTTAAAAATATGTTAGATTACCTTAAGGCTTTAGAGACTAACGAGGTTAAGCATCATGGTATGCGTAGTGTTACAATAACTGAACGCAGAGTATATCACAAGGTGGCTAAGATAACTATAGGCTTACCTGAAGACTTACCATTAGAGGGTACTGTAGAATGGTTAGAGAACAACGATATTGAGTGGGAACAATCGTTAGACAACAAGTTTAATGATGCCGAACTTGATTATGGGACGGGTGTTAATGAAGTTCCTCATATGAACGAACCCGAATCAGATAGCGAGACAAGGTATGATGTTAATGGAGAAAAATATGGAGGGCATTTATAATAACAATATTTTATAGTGGTCAATTTGGTATCTCCGATGTCTTGGGGACTGAGGGGTTGTCTGCTTATGGTTAATAGTCGTGACCACTAGGGTGTTTATAAAATTATCACCTAATCATGCGACAAAGACAATCAAAGACATTAGAAGGTGAGTCCGTTATAACGGACTTACCTTTTTTTTTAGTCTTTCATAAAAGTTGGGCGTGTTGGGAAAAGCCCAAGTAGTCCCAAGTATAATGTATTGCCCATTTGGGGTTAAAAATGCCCATTTGGGGCAATTTGGGGCAATTAAATTTGCACAGTAAAAAGAAATGTACTATATTTGTACAATTAATTAACTAAAATTAAACACAATGGAACACATTATTTTAGGTGTTGTTACACCACTACTACTAATTGGCTTCTATATCGTATGGCAAATGGTCAAATATAATCCACTGAATAAGAACACTACAATCCCACAAGAAGATGAAGAAGATAGAACAACTAATCAGTAATGATATTTTAGCTGAGAAGCTATATCAAAAACCGGACAAGGGTTACATTCAGGTATGTCAAAATCTTTTAAATAATTACAAAGAAATCGACCATAAAGATTTTATAGATACCGGTAGAATAATGCCTAGGCAAGATTTTATAGATAGATATCCTGACAAACAAATACCACAGACAACTAAAACTATATGTAGATATGCCGGTGGGTTTTATATTGAGTTTGTTGGCAAGAAAGATTTTTCTTGGGCATGGCATGAGGATAAAGAATTTGACCATGTAGAAAATACTTTATTCAATTTTATAAAAGACCTTATAAAACAATAGGAGATGAAAAGAGAAATATTTAATGAGTACGCAGACCAAGTGAATAAGGTTTTTAGACTTAAGAGTAAAGATATGTTTAAAAAAACCAAGAAGCGAGAGATAGTAGACGCTAGGAATATGTTATACTTTCTTTGTGCAAATAGACCAATGCGTGTATCTGCCATACAAGAGTATATGGCTGAGCGTGGTTATAACATAAGCCACACTTCAATTATGTACGGAATAAAATCTGTTCAAGAAAAAACTGAGTCAGATAAAGATTATGTTTCAACAATTAAAAGAATAGAGTTATGCGTAATTTAAAATATGTATTTAAAGATGCACTTGTTGATGAGTTTGCCGCGAATCTTGATACGAAATATGTTGAAGCTAGAATTGTATTTGGCGTTAAAATAATAAAGGACAAAGAGAGTGATGAGGTTGAAATATATAATACTGCAAGAGGTGGTGACTACTACCAAGAAATATCTTTAAAAGAGTATAAAAATTTTGTAGAAAAAGGTTGGAGATATGGAGTATATGTAATATCTTTGTCTAACTATCGTAGAAAACTTGAAGCAATTGATAAGACAATTCAGCGTTATATATCAGAAGGAGCATCTAAGACTAATTTATCTCAAGCACAAGATAGAAGAGTTAGAATAATGAATCGTTATAGTAAAATCAGTAATAAATTAAATCTATTAAATTAAACACAATGAGTAAAACAACTTACACTACACTATCATCGCTCCCTATCAAAGATAAGGTTGAGCGTAAAGGAAAAATGGACTACATATCTTGGGCAAATGCTTGGCATATGCTTAAAACTATTTATCCTCATGCACAAAGAAAAGTATATGAATCTGAGTCTACGGGTTTGAACTACTTTCATGATGGTTCTACTGCCTATGTAAAGGTTGGGATTGATATCTCAGGCTTAGAGCATATTGATTACTTACCGGTTATGGACTATCGTAACAAGTCAATTTCAATTGAGGCATTAACTTCAATGGATGTCAATAAGACTATTCAGAGGTCAACTGCTAAAGCTATTGCAATGCACGGGTTGGGGTTATCTTTATGGACAGGAGAAGATGTTCCTGAGTTAACAACTAATACCTCAACAAAACCTAATACAACTAATACTAAGATTACATTAGAGATTGGTGATGAGAATTGGGTAAAGGTTCTTAAATACATGGGTGCCAATAAGCAGTTAGGTTTATCCAAGATTGTATCTAATCTTGAGACCAAGTATAAAATGAAAGCCTCAGTTAAGAAGGAGATTCAAAAAGCTATGTAAGGTGAAGGATGTTATAAACAAACTTCGCAATGATGCTGAATATTATGGGGGGATAGGTAAGAACTATCTCTCCAATTCAGACATCAGTTCTTTACTTAACGCACCAAAAGAGTTTGGCGTAAGTAGGGCAGACAATCCAATCTTCGCTAAAGGAAGATTATTTCACCAACTTATATTAGAACCTGAGAAAGCTAAAGATGTTATATCTTTGGATGTATCTTCTCGTAATACAAAAAAGTACAAAGACTTTATTGCTGATAACAATTTAGATTTTGTTCTTTTAGATAAAGAGGTTAATGATATTAAGTCTTGGACGTATATAATGAAATCTAATATGGATTTCTTTGATATGATATACGATGAGGATAACGAATTTGAGGTGCCGGGCATTATGCATCTCAAAGGGGAAATGTGGAAGGGGAAGGCAGACGTAGTAGGAAAGGACGCTCTATACGATTTAAAGACCACCTCAGACATTAAAAAGTTTAAAAGGTCTGCTAACCTATACAACTACGATAGCCAAGCTTATATCTATCAACAGCTCTTTGGAAAACCTCTTGTCTTTCTTGTCATAGATAAAACGACTCATATGCTTGGTGTGTTTAGACCGACTGAGGACTTTATAAAGCGTGGTGAGGTAAAGGTTGAGAAGGCAATAGAGGTATACAGAAACTTCTTTTCTGAAGACGCAGTAGAAAATATTGAAGATTTTTATATTGAAGATTACATTGATTAGTCCGTTATAACGGACTCACACAGATGGCAAATCGTGGCGTTCCCCTAGTCATGATGAGTCTTTATTTAAAAGGGGATTAAATTATTTATTATGTCAAAAGAAAAAATCTTTGCAGACGGATTCTCATTTTCAACTAGAGAAAACCAACCTGATTTTGTGGTGGGTAGAGTATCAGTAAAAGTAGAAGATGCCATTCCTTTTTTGAAGGAGCATGGAAAGAAACGAGGTTGGGTTAACCTAAACATCCTTACGGGTCGTAGTGGTAAGCCATACATTGAGCTTGACACTTGGGAAGCCAAGTCAGACACAAATAAGCCTGCTCCTGCTAGAACAGTAGAAGAGGACTTACCATTTTAATGTGGTGTAAGTAGGGGTTTAAAACTTGGTCGTTAGCACTCTTACTTACACATCTTTTGCTTGGATAATCACGAACTGATTATTAAACTGTAACAAGTCGGTTGCAATCCAATTTAAAAAGGGGAGAGGAATGGGAATTGCCTCTCCCTTTTTTTAATGTTTCTATGTTAAATTATATGATTTCCTATAAACTATATAGCATTTACTATTCTTTTTCTTTTTTATTATTTATATTTGAAAAATAAAATTAACATAATAAACACTACTACTAGTAATCAATAGATTACGAAAATTTATCTAACACAAAACAAACATAATGGAAACACTACAGGTCACGATATTTAAAAATATCAAGGAAACCGCTACCCCATTCTACAGAGAGGTGGAGGTTGTACTACAGAGAATCAAAGATGGTTCATCAAAAGAGTTAGTTAAAAGTATACGGCTAGAGAAGGATAAGTCTAAGCGTAATGAACTAAAGAAATTACTTCCCGCAATATGCTTCTCGGGAATATTCACAAAGCGTAATGACAATTCAATCAATGAGCATAGTGGTTTAATATGTTTGGACTTTGATGGTTATCCTAAGAAGAAGGATATGCTAGAGGAAAAAGAAAGATTGAGTAAAGACAACTTTGTTTACTCGGTATTTATATCCCCATCAGGTAATGGTTTAAAGGCATTGATTAAGATACCACAAGATGTGGATAACCACATCAACTACTTCAACTCTCTTGAGGCTCACTTCAACTCAGAGTATTTTGATAAGACTTGTAAGAATTTATCTAGAGTTTGCTATGAGTCTTACGACCCACTAGTCTACATCAATAAAAACTCTTCAATTTGGGATGAGATACAAGACATTGAGTACAAAGAAGTCTCAGTGGTTAAGGATGCACCAACTATACCAATTACAGATGAGAATAAGATTGTGGAAATCTTAGTAAAGTGGTGGATAAAGAAATACCCAATGTCTGAGGGGCAAAGAAATCAGAACGCCTTTATTCTTGCTATGGCTTTCAATGATTATGGTATAAACAAAACCTTAGCCTCTTATATTCTAAATAATTATGCAACTAAAGATTTTAACGAGGCAGAGATAACTAGAACGATTGACTCGGCTTATGCTAATAGCGTAAACTTTGGCACCAAGTATTATGAGGACGAGGAGAGAGTAAATAATATCAAGGCTAAATTTAGGAGAGGTTCAACAAAAAAAGAAATCCGTCACGAGTTAGAGGAGTCAGATTTGGATGGGGCGGTTATAGATACGGTATTGGCTCGAATTCTTGATGAGAAGGCACTAAAACAGTTTTGGAGTAAGAATGATAAAGGAACTATTAAAATCGTTCATATCCTTTTTAAGCTCTTCTTAGAGGATAACGGCTTTTATAAGTACTGTCCTGAGGGAAGTAAGAACTACGTCTTTGTAAGGGTCACAAACAACCTTATAGACCATACTTCAGAGAAAGAGATAAAGGACTTTATTTTAGGTCATCTTTTAGAGTTGGAAGATATGAGCATATATAACTACTTTGCAGACAACACTAGATTGTTTAGGGAGGAGTTTTTAACATTGCTATCAACCATTGACATATATTTTATATCAGACACTAAGGACTCAGGCTATTTATACTACAGAAATTGTGCAGTTCAGATTACTAAGGATAAGATTACACCGATTGATTATTTAGATTTAGGTGGCTATGTTTGGAAAGACCACGTGATTGATAGGAACTTTAGTCTTTGCGATATAGGTGAGTGTGACTTCAAGAAGTTTATAATAAACATCTGTGGTCGTGAGCAAGAGAGGGTAAACTCAATGGAAAGTACTCTAGGGTTTATGCTTCACGCACACAAGAACTTATCATACTGCCCGGCAATAATCTTAAATGACGAGGTTATATCTGACAACCCTGAAGGGGGAACGGGTAAGGGTTTATTTATGAATGCTTTATCTAAAATGAAGAAGGTTGTTACCATTGATGGTAAGTCATTTACATTTGAGCGTTCGTTTGCCTACCAACTTGTATCAGCCGATACGCAGATACTTGTCTTTGATGATGTGAAAAAGAACTTTGACTTTGAGAGATTGTTTAGTGTTGTGACTGAAGGATTAACTCTAGAGAAAAAGAATAAGGATGCTATCAAGATACCATTTAGTAAGTCACCAAAGATTGCTATTACAACCAACTATGCTATAAAAGGAGCGGGTAATTCTTTTGCTAGAAGAAAGTGGGAGTTGGAACTACACCAACACTACAATAAGAATTTTACTCCATTAGATGATTTTGGTAAATTAATGTTTGGTGATTGGAATGATGATGAGTGGTGTGGGTTTGATAACTACATGATTAGTTGTGTACAAAACTATTTAGGCAAAGGATTACAAGAAAGTAAGTTTGTAAATCTAAAAATTAGAAAGCTAATTGCCCAAACATCTCACGACTTTATTGAGTGGTGTGGCTTGATAGAGGGTCTTCAGTCTAATTTTATTCTTAAGACTAATATTAAAATTAATCAGAATGATTTATACTATGAGTTCATAGCTGAATATCCTGACTATGGACCGAAAGCTAAAATGACCATATCAAGAACAAAGTTTTATAAGTGGGTGGTAGCCTACTCTAAATTTAAGACAGGATTAGACCCAACAATAGGTAGAGATTCATTTGGTAAATGGATAATAATTAACTCAAATAAATTAACACAATGTTAGGATACGATACACTACTAGACTTCCTCGTTGAACATTATAGCGAGGACACATTTTTGAAAGCAGATGGTTTTGATTCAGCCTGCATAGGCTTCTGCTACAAGTCACGAAGACTTATTTACTCAACAAGTAAATGCGTCAAGATTCTAACCGATGATGGTATGCCATACGATGATGCTTGCGAGTATATGTCATTCAATGTATTGGATTCTTATGTTGGAGCGATGACACCAATCTTTGCAGTAGACGAATGGTAGAAACTGTAAAGTGGAGAGACTATCAATCGGAAATAATTGATAAGTCTCTTAAGATACTTAACCGTTCAAACTTTGTCTATCTAGCGATGGAGGTTAGGACGGGTAAGACTTTAACGAGTCTAGGTATTGCGGAAAAGTTAGGGGTAGAGAACGTTCTATTCCTAACTAAAAAGAAAGCCATACAATCTATCAGTGATGACTACGACAAGCTATGCCCTGCAGGGTTTTCATTGTTTACAATCAACTACGAGTCAATGCACAAGGCTCCCAATTTAAAGTGGGATGTGATTGTGTGTGATGAGGCTCATAGTCTTGGGGCATTTGCTAAACCTAATAAGAGGTCTAAAGCAGTTAGAGACTTAATACAAAAGACTAGGGCGAAGGTTATCTTGTTGTCAGGAACACCAACTCCTGAGTCTTATAGTCAGATGTATCATCAAGTATATGGAATCCCCGGCAATCCATTCTCACAGTTTAAGAACTTCTACAGATTCTGTGATAGGTATGTAGAGGTTAAAGAGAGAAAGATAAACGGGTTGTTTATTAAGGACTACTCTAGAGGTTTACCTTCAATACTTGACGCTATGAAGCCATACACTATTAGTCTTACTCAAAAGTCTGCAGGGTTTGTTACAGAAACCACAGAGGAGGTCTTACAAGTTTCGATGGAGCCTAACACATACGCTCTAGCCAATAAATTAAAAAAAGATTTAGTTGTGGAGGGTACGGATGAAGTTGTGTTAGCGGACACACCTGTAAAGCTGATGATGAAGTTACATCAAATATACTCAGGCAGTGTAAAATTTGAGAGTGGAAATTCTCAGGTACTTGATTATACTAAGGCTAAGTTTATCAAAGAACATTTCAAGGACAAAAAGATTGGAATCTTCTACAAGTTCAAGGAAGAGCTAAACGCATTAAAGAAAATCTTTGGCGACAGTTTGGTTACGGAGCTTGGTCCGTTTGAGCAGACTGATAAGAACATAGCTTTGCAGATTGTGTCAGGTAGAGAGGGAATATCTCTGCGTCACGCTGACTGCTTGGTGTACTACAATATTGATTTTAGTGCAACAAGTTATTGGCAGTCAAAAGATAGGATGACTACTAAAGATAGGCTTAAGAACAGGGTCTATTGGGTGTTTTCTCGTGGAGGAATTGAGTCTGATATATATAAGGCGGTAACCAAGAAGAAGGATTACACCTTGCGACATTTTAAAAGAGATTTATTATCTTTATAAGATGACAGAGCAACAGATACAATCTAAAAGAATCAAGGAGTTGGAGTCCCAAGGTTATTATGTTTTGAAATTAATCAAGACTAATAAGAACGGGATTCCTGACTTGGTTGCGTTCAAGCCTAATGCTGATGTACTGTTCAGTGAGGTAAAAACACCAAAAGGAAAGGTATCAAAGTTGCAAGAGTATAGACTAAAAGAATTAGATGAGTATGGATTTAGAACAGAAGTCTACAGAGGATAGTGTAGTAATGCATTTCAATGAGTGGTTTGTGGATGAGATTACTCAGTACCCTAAAGAGTTAATGTCTGAAGTTTTATCTGAACTATATCTAGGTCAAGAAAAATTACCTGAACTAAATGGCTATAGTCAAATAGTTTTTGGTGTAGTAAAAAGTAAGGAGCCGTTCTACTTTAAAGTAGAATACATAAAACAATTAGAAGAAATCGCTACATTCTTAGACATCATTGATGTGGAGGTAGATGATTATTTAGACGCTATAAACAATAAACAAGCATTAGACACAGATGGACAACAAGAAAGTAACGAGGTTAAAATCAATCGTAAATACAGCTTTTCAATTAAGCTTGACGAGGAATACTAGAAAGAAAGAGTACATATGGGCTCGTGCAATATTTTGTATTATACTAAAAGAAGAGGGTTATACTTTAACATTTTTAGCTAATAATTTAGGGTTAAATCACGCTACTATTATAAATTATATAAACAAAAAAGATGGGTACTTTCATAGCTATAAAATGTTTAGGGATATGTACTCAAGCATCCGTGAAGAGTATTACAATTACGAAGACCCTCTATATGAGATGAATAACCTTGACTTAAAAAAATGTGTGTTAAACTTGCGAGAACAAATAAATATTTTAAATTTGCGTAACGCAGAGCTTATTAACACTATTGAGAGTGATACAAAATACTCAAAGTTATTTAATATTGTGAGAGAGAGAACCAAGCCGAAGACAGAAAATGATATGGAATTTAAGTTAAACAGGTTTTATAATGGCGTTTATAGCTGATAATAACCAACCCTAAATATAATGACACCGCATCAGAAAAAAAGATTAACGCATATTAATCATTTAATGAATGAGGTACACGACTCCTCTAATCAAATCTACGAGCATTTAGTAGACAGAGAAATTGAGCAAACAAAATCACAAGTAAAAAAATTAATAAAAAAGTTAGAAGGCATCCTTAACTCTTTGCAAGATGAGTCATAAGAACTGCATTAAAGGAGTAAAAGTATGTGTGGTTTGTGAGCAGAAGCGTTCTTGTTTAGATTATTTTTCAGCAGGTGTAATAAAGGGTAAGAAGTATTTTAGAAGGGTTTGTAAGTTTTGTTATAGCGATACCAAAAGATATTATAGAAAAAAAGTAAGAGAGTGGTTGTACGAATTAAAAGAAACTTTATCATGCACTATATGTGGATATTCTAAGTTAACGCATAAAAGCTTTTCTACCAAAGCTCTTCAGTTTCATCATAAAGAAGGAAGTAAAGAGTTTCAAATATCAGATGGTGCAAACCACGGATACTCCAAGAAAAGATTAGAAAAAGAAATTAAAAAGTGCTCAGTACTTTGTGCTAGGTGTCACGCAGAATTACACGATAGTAAGAATGAGGTTTGAAGATGATACATCTATTGCACGAGAGAAATATGCAATAGAAAAGTTTGTTAAGATATTCAGTGGCAGCTTCAAGAAGCTTGGTCCAAACGATGTAGACTACAGAGTGTTTGACGAGTCCGGAAAGCTAATAGCTTATGTTGAGGTTAAAGGTAGGTTTAGAACCATTGCAGAGGCGTATCCTTTACCTGTCGCAGCAAGAAAGTTAGTTAAGTTGTGTGACAAAAGATTAAACCCTGTAATGATATGGTCTTGTGTAGATGGAATCATATACGCAAAAGCATCAGAGCTTAAGGGAAATGTGATGTGGGGAGGAAGAAAGCCACGAGCTAACTCAGTTAATGACGAGGAACTAATGATATATTACGATAAACAAAAAGCTTTTAAGTATGTACGATTCTGAGCCTAGCATGAAAGAGTTTACCTTTGTTATTATTGTTAACGCAATAATTCTTTACGGGTTATACTACATACTTTAGAGTCCGTTATAACGGACTCTTTTTTATTCACAATAACATTCCTAGTAACCTATATCTTCTAAGTCTTTAAGTTCTTTCTGAATAGCTTTTATCTCTGCATTTGCCTCACTGTTATACATAATATCGTACAATTCAGGGTCAAATTTCTTCAAATCAGTTTTTGTCATTGAGGGTTTGTTTTTAGACTTTTTCTTTTTACCTCCACCTTCAATTACATAGTTAGAATAATTAAGCAGCCTAAGTATTAACTCTCCTGAGTCCATTCCTTCACTTGAAATTTTCTCAGCGTTTTGAGTCATTCTAAGCAGTTGTGGTGCGGGAACTCTAATTAAGGTAAGTAACTCAGCATACAATTGTTTTTGTGCTTCAGCCTTTTTCTCAGGGTCTTTGAGTTGATTAGCTCTTTGAATTTTCTTAATTATTGAGCCTGATAATTCAAGTATACCTACTTGCTTTCCTATATCAGAAGCCCAAGGTTTCCCTGTGGCTAAATCACCTAAACCTCCAATAACTTCACCTAAAATAAATAAAGCATTTAAGTTACCTATAAGCATAGCTCTTATCATATCTTGGTCATCTTCATCATCCCAATCGGTTAAAACTCCGGGCAGACCTGCTGAAACCCACTGAAAGAAAGCGGGCATAACCATATGAAACATAGCAAATTCTCTTAAATTCTCATACAGAGTTCCTTTACCTGCGTTTTTATCATTTGCTTTTGCTTTTCTGTATAGGTTTCTAATAGACATTATCTCTCTTCTAAGGTACTGCTTTGGAGTAGTCTTAAAGGCATTTAATCCTCTAGTTAAAAAGCCTCCTGTTTGAAAGTAATCTTTATCCTGAATATCAGAAGACTGCTGAGTTGTTTTAGTAGCTTTCTCAAATTTAAGTATAGCATAATCAATAGCTTCTTGCTCTGTAGCTTTAGGTTTTTTTTCTTTAAACTTTGCTTTATAGTAAGAATACAAAGGCATTCCTCCAAGATATATCGCTCCTTTATCACCTGTTCTAACAAACCACATCATAGCATTTATAAAGAAATCTTTAGTTTCGTTAGGAACAAACTTCTTCATTGCAGAATCAGTATAACTCTCTATTACTTTTATAATATTGGTAGCTCCCCTGTCTTTCATATATACAGAGTTATCCCTAATCTCTTTAAAAACTTTAACCATCTGAGATTTATTTTTTACAGCATACTTAATATACTCTTTAATACCAATTTCAGATGTGTATGTAATAGTAGAAGTCATTTGTTTTAAGAATATAACAGGTGACAAAGCAACTCTTGTAGTTATAAATACGTTATTCATACGATTTATAAACTTGGCTAATTCAGGGTTTTTAGTGCCTTGATTAGCTACTTGCTGTATTCTATCTTGTATCAAATTATAAAGTGCTTTACCGTGGTTAGCTTCAATAGTCGCTTTGATATATGGGTTTGTAAATATTTTATTTATATCTCTAACATTCTCCGCGTAAGCTGCAAAAAACTCCATATCATTTAGGTATGTCATTAAAGCATCAGTACCATCCATAGCCATAATCTCTTTCGTATTATCTAATCTAGACTTTGTTGATGAACCTCCTACACTCGTTTGGATAATAGAATTTGTACCTAATAAATCTAAAGCTTCAGGAGTAATACCGTCCCTGTATATTCTCCCTGCATAAAACTCATTCAAAGGCATATCGGTTCGGTATATTTTTTTATATGGCTCATTATAGTATTCAAAAAGACTTGGAAAGTATTCATCTACTTGCCAATCAGCAAACTGTTTTACTTTAGGGTCTAACTTAGACTCTATTTCTGCAGCAACTTTCTTAGCTTCAGTTATATTTATAGAATTTTTTCTTTTCTTTTCTTCAGAACTATCGTTTTTACTTATTTCCTCAGAACCCCACATCTTTTTAAAAGCAGGGTGGTTAGCAGGGTCTTTAAATTGATTGTACAAATAATATAATTGGTTTTGACTGTAAATCATATCTATAGAATCTATGATAGTGGTTGGTATTGCGTTAGAGCGAACCATAGATTTCCATTTTTTTCCATATATATCTTTAAATTTATTCGTCAAGACTTCGTTATACATTAACCTTCTTTCTTTAAACTTCCTACTTGAAGCGTCAATCTTATCAGTAACTAACTCTTGCATTTTACCTCCAAATAATTCACCCGGCATTTTAGATATTGCATCCATTAATCCTTGAAGTGCTTCAGCCGTGTAAATGAAATCTCTAGTACCTTCTAATATATTATTAGCAAAACTAGTAAGTCTATTCTGTACATTTTTTTTATTTTCCTTAGATGCTACATCACTCTTAGCTTGCTTGAGTAATTTTACGGAATCAGGGTTTGACATATCTATTTTCTCACCCGTTATATCAAGGTAGGCTTCTTCAAATTGTTTATTGTATTCAGCTTTTTGAGCTTCTAATAATATAGCCAACTCACTTTTACCTTTAGAGACTAAAGCGTCTAAGTTTTCAAGGGAGGTATCTAACGCATCAACCTTTGATGGGTCATTATTCTCCATCAGTAAAGAGTTGTTAATTCCAATTAAAGAAGTACGAGCCATAATCTCTGACATATTTTCTATAGGGCTTTCAGATAATTTGTTTATTTTCTGTCGTTCAACCTCATTAGATGCTTCAATTTCATCAGCAGTACTTTTATCAGTTAATACACTTTCATTGATTAATTTAATTAATTTAGCTGTCTCACTATCAACCTTAACACCTTTAAGTCTACCTCCATAAATTTCTTCAGTCTTAATATTTAATATATCTTTTATATTACCCTGAAGAGTTTTTACATTTTTAGATACAGCGAACTCAAACACCTCGTTTATTAAATTATCTATAGAAGCTTTGTCAGCTCTAGATACTGCATTAATAAGCTTAACAACATCAGCTTTACTATATTGAGAGGCAGGTATAGTCTTACGTATAAATGATTTAAGTATGGCTTGAGTAGCCTTTAAATCACGAACCCCTTTAGCTCTCTGATTTATATCTCTTCTAGCTGTTTCAAGTTTAGCACGCATTGCTTGCGTTGGTCTTAAGACGTTCATCTTTTGAAACTCAGTAATCATTTGAGCCTGAATAGTTGATAAATCTTTTCTAACTTTTATTTCTCCTTTAACTTTGTACGTGTCAGCTTCAGCTTTGTATTCAGGTTGTGACTCTAAGAATTGAATAGTCTCATCCATAATCTTACCCTCAGACAATTTATTTTTCTTAAGTTTATTATTTTTAGCTATTAACTTATCTCTAAAGGCTTGTACTTTATTAAATAATTTTAAACCAACTATAGCACCTCCTGTTATGTTACCAAAAGACTTAGGCAACTTGTCAAGTAAATCTATGTTAACATCTAATAGTTCACGTACATCCTTAACCTTCATATCCTTTCTTTTGACAAGGTAATCCATTATTCTCTCGTCTGTAAAGTTGGCATTTCTAGCTTCTTTTATAAATGTTTGAGGGTTGTACTTCTTTTTTTCTTCTTTTTTTAACTCAGGACTCAACTTAGGTTTAACAGGGGCTTTCTTAACTTTAGCCATAGACTCAGCTATAAGGTTAGCGTCAAAACCTTTTTTGTCTAATAATTCAGCTATACCAACTTCTGAATATCCTGAGTCCCTTAATTTCTTTACTACCCCTTCTACTGCAATTTTTCTAGAAGGGTCCATTTTTCTAAACGCAACATCAGCTTTCATAGCTGCACGTTGTTTAGGTGTCATTTTTATTGGTTTACCACTAAGTATATCACGTAAGGCTGTACCTAAAAATTGGTCAAGATTTAAGTCTTGAATTTGTTTATTTGTTAAATCTTTAAATTGTTTGAATTGTGATTTAACGTAATCCCACAAACCTATCAACCAATCAAGCCATTTAGATTTTATAGATTCGTTAGTGATTGTCTCGCCTTTATTACCGATAAGGATAGCCATAGCTTCCTCTGCAGCTTTAATAACATCACCATTAAATATTTCTAATTGCTCTCTGTATGTGTCTGTCTCCTTAACTAACTCAATCCCTTTATTATATAGCTTCTTACCTTTAGGTGTTTGCTGTATATACTTGGTCCATACGTGACCCATCTCGTGGATTGCTGTATTGAATAGAGCTGAGCTTGTTTCGTGAACATCAGGATTAATAAATATCTTCCCATCTAAAGTAACACCATATATAACATCACCGCCCTTTAAGTACTTTTTAACGCCATCACGTTGCATAACGCCATTAAAAGTATCAGTATCAACAATCATATTTGTGTCAGGAAATGAGCGTTGTAAGAAATCAAGAAATCTTTTATCAGTATTAATACCAATAGGAGTTCCAAGAAGTTCTCTGTTAGCTAAGCCTGCTTGAACCGGAATGGTTTGAACTAACCTAGCTTTATCACTTCTTGCCTTTCTTTTTCCCGAAACTTCTTCAGCGATACCTAACGCTACGTTGTTGTATGCTGCAGGTACTAAATCAACTATTGATATAGGTTGCTTTAATATACCAAGTACTTTACCTTTTGGTCCTACAGGATAGTTAGGATGGCTTGTTCTAACGGTCTCGGGGTTTTTAATATCAATAGCTGTAACCATAAACGCACTTCTTTGAGGCACGTTTGCAAGCTCAGGCTCTGTTATTACGTCAGCAATTTTTTTAGTATTAAACTTATTTATATCTTGCTGAGAGGGACTCTCACCATACAAAGCTTTTATTACAGGCTTTTTACTTTTTGATGGTTCTTTTTTTAGTACATTAAAATTACCTGATGTCATAAGATTTGTTATCTGAACTACAGATGATATTCCTTTTAATGAATTTAAATTTTCAGTAGATAAAACGTCCTCAATAGACTTTGGCTTAATTGCCTTAATCATGTTTTGAACGTCCTCTACCTCACCTATAAACTTAAAGTAGTTTTTAATAGTAAGAGGCTTAGCCTTCTCTCCGTTCTTAGTTAATCCTGTATCTACTACTTCTTGATATGATTCTTTAACAACCTTTAGTTGTTCCTTTAAAGCTTTTAGAGCAGCTTTTTTATTTTTCTTAGGGAATGATTTTAAATTATCAGATATAACTCTTATCATAGCCTCATTACTCTTCATACTATCGTTACCCATCTTAACAATAACCATAGGTATGTGTCCGTCAGGTAAAACTCCGTCAGCCCAAAGTTTGTCAAACTTAGCAGGATTCTTGTCGTACACCTCTTTAGCTGCTTTTTGTTGAGCATCAACCTTATCAGTAGTTACACTAGCCCAAGCTATATCCTCGTGCCCTTTAACTGAGCTAAACCCCAAACCACCTTTTAAGTTTGTGATTTCAGTTCCTGTAAGTGGATTTATTACAGAATAGTTTTGATTTACATCAGTAATATTAGGATTGTAGTTACCCGTTATTAGTTGGTCTGAGATATTCCACATAACAGGTACGTCATTAAGAGTCTTTATATCAAACTCTTTAAAGTTACCTCCTGTTCTTTCGTTTAATGCTTGAACATTAATCTGAGAGGGAGTGGTTTCAGTCTCTGTAATCTCACTAACATTGATAGTGTTATCAGCTCTTTGATTTAAAACCTCTAATATACTAGCCTCTTTAATATCCTGCTCTGTGTTTTGAGATTCAGTAAGAGTGCTTAAAGGTTTTTTTCTAAACTCAGGAGTTGACTTCTTCGCCTCCTTGTTAGAAATAGCTTCTTGCGTTGGAGCAATCGCATCAAGCACTGATAAGTCTATTCTCTCATCAGCCTCCATTGCAGCTATCTCAGCTTGGACTTCCGGGCTGACATCAGGTTCTTGAATTTCTTGTGTAGTCTCTGTGGTAAGTTCAATGACTTCGGTGTCTCCCTCTCCCACTGTTTGGCTATCTCCGGTTTGTTCTTGTACATCCACCGTCTCTGTGCTTGGCTCTTGAATGGCATTTTCTTGTTCTTTTAAAAGTTCTAGTTGTTTTTCTTTAACCTCTTCAGGAGTTGCATTTTGAACTCCTTCTTCGATTAATTTTTCAGCGGCATATTCTTCAGTTACTATATTTGTTATATTGGTAACGTTATCACCCTCAGAAATTGGAGCTTCTAATAAAGGTTGTGGGTTAATGCTGTAATTAACCTTATTATTTATAGGATAATTACCTTGACCGTTATTAGCTTTATTTATTTCATTAGCCCTAACTTTTTTAAATTTATTTATAAAACCACTAACCTCTGCAGGACCACTAACATTAGCTGTTGTTAATAACAATCCATCCTTAGAGTAGGTATTGATTCTGTATGTTCCATCAGTCTTAGCTTGAGCTTCAATTTCAAAAACTTTATTAAACACATCTTTTCTAGAAAGATTACTCTTCATCCCTGATATTTCCTGAAGCACCTTATCAATAAGAGTTATAGGTATACGAGATTTTACTTCTTGTTTTAATAAATATTCTGCAGCATTAGCTTCAGTTATCTCCCCGCTTTTAATTTTTTCTTTAATTTGCTCAGGCGTAATCTTTACGTCTATCTTATTTTTTAAATATTCGATAGCACTTTGCTCAGTTAATTCACCGCTTTTAATCTTATTATTTATTTCAGTCATCAAAGAAAAAGCCTGCTCTTTCTCTGCTTTATTAAACTCTGAGTATTGTTTATTAAATACAGTCTGACCTTTAGCTACTCGGCTCGCTAAACCAACAGCCCTAAAACCTATAATATACTTTAACGCCTCGCTCATTCCATCTGTAAAAGATTCTGTGGTTAGTTCACCTTCAGGATTCTCAAGGGTTGGAGTCGTTGCGTTAATAAGACCAAAGGTAGCTACCTCTCCACCTAAACCAATTGTTTCACCTACCGTACCAATTATTCTAGAGTCACTTAAACCTCTATCAACTAATGCTTGTGTAACTCCTTTTTGTTTAACAGCGGTAGCTCCTTCTGTTTTTAAAGCTGCACCAAGTTTAGGTATTTGTCTACCAAGAACACCTATTAATCCTAATCCCGCACCAAGTCCGTATCCTTTTGCAAAAGCTTCAGGTGACTGAGTAAAATCAACTTCACTTATGCCACCGTATTGGTCAACTTGTTGTTGAAAATCTTTCGCTGTTTCAAACAAAGCAAATTTAGAACCCGCTTTGTCTAAAGTCTCAACAACCTTAGGTAGTTGTTCTTTAATTATTTTTGAAGCTACTGAAGGCTTAAACCCACGCTTAACCAAAGCATCAGTAGCGTACTTAGCTACGCCTAGTATTGGTAACTTAGGTAATACTTTAGTTATAGCACCTGCTATACCAACATTAGGTGTAGCAAAAAAGTCTACAACAGTAGATAATATACCTGTAGCAAACTCAGAGGTTTCCCCTTCAGCGTACCCCGTTATATCCATCATAGGCTCTGAAGCCCATACATTATCTCGTTTACCTTCTTTTAGGTTTAACTCAGTAGTATTTAACTTTTTTATTTTTTCTGCCCTTTGCTCCTCAGTTAAATTTGCATCAGAGTAAACTTTTTCTTTTTGCTTTCCTAACTGAACTAGCTTAAGCTCTTTGTTATTTCCAATAGATAAGGTTCTTACAAGGTCTCCAATAAAGGTTTCATCATAAGACTTCTCTAAAGTCTTAGCGGCAGTAATAGCCATCTCTAAAGCTTCTTTGTTTGCATCCCCTGCAGTTGCACCTGAGATACCTTCGTTGGTAAGCCATTCTTCTATAGAAGGAACTGAGGTATCTCCTTGCTCTATAGCTTTTCCATAAGTAGCTTGATATATTTGTTGGTCTAATTCTGTAGGAATTTCTTTTGTATTATTTTGGCTCCAATCTTCATATTGTTTTTTTGCTTTTGGAGACGACATAACTGATTTTAAATCCTCATTAGATATGTTTGAAAAATACTCGTCTAATGCATTAGATTTAATTTCTTGTTTTTTTAAATCTTTTAATTCAGGAAAATTAGGTGATTCTTTACCCATAAAAGTATCTTTCATGGGGTCATAATTAGTAGTTGGAATATTAGGTATAACAGAATCTTTGACTATATCAACGTCTTCTTGAGTAGAAGATTCCAATGAGACAGGTTCCTCCATCTCTGTTGGTGTAATGGATTCCGTAACGTCCTCTTGAACAATAAATTCGGACTCGTCTTTTTTTTTTACTTGAGAGAATGTTTCTGCAAACTCTTCCGGAGAATTAAATATACCTTTAGGTAGTGCTGAATATAAAACCTCAACACCTTCTGAATCAATTACTGATTGCATCTCTTCTTGAGTATTAAAAACACCTTGGTTTTTAAGTATACCAAATAAAGCTATTAAATCTTGGTCTTCCATAATTATTTGATAAATTCTGAGTATTGAGTAAATGTTCCATTAGGATTTTGTTCTTTCCATTCAGAAAAAGACGGATTAGCAGTCTTACTATTAGGTACATTTCCTCTAACTGATACTGCTTTTGTTTCAAGAGGTGTGTTAAGATTTATAAAAGAGAGTGCCATCTCTAAACTGTTATCTAAATCTAAATCTAGAATAAATGTTTTACCTTCAGGTGATGTTATTGTAATTTCATCAGTTCCGGGATTTGTTGTATCAAATTTAAATCCTAATTCTGTAAATGAATTATACAACTGTGTCTCAGCATCGTCTTCATCTGTACTTAATCGCCCATCTATTTTACTATTAATCAAAGAACTAAAATCACTCAGAAGAGTACTAGAAGGTTTAGTCTCCGTTTTAATAAGAGCATTTTCCTTAACACCAATAGCTAGTGTAAACGCATTTATAATACCTTCTTTAGCTTTTTTTTGTTGTTTTTCTGTAAGTTGAGGAACCATTGCACCACTACTAGGATTAGAGGGGTTTGCAACCATTAATATAGTATTTTCGTTTGCCTTGCTAGGGTCTGTTATGAAATCCTCAATACCATACTCTCCCAAATAATTAGTAAGTACACTCAACGCACTACTTGAAGAATTTGTTTTTCCATTTTCACCTATAATTAAACTTGAAGCGGCTTGGTCTAAAGCTTTTTGAAACTCAGGCGTATCAACAACACCTGAAATAGTTTTGGTATCACCTTCCATTATCACTTGTTGGAACTGACCTGATAGTTTCTTTCTCATATTAGAAACCGCAGTATCAACATCAAGAGCGTCTACACGTGTGCGTACATCATTTTGAATTGCACTTATAGGTCGCCCTGATGATTGGTCTAAATTACCATCCTTATCTAACTTAAATAAATTAAGTTCTCCTGTTTCGGGATTAAATCTATATTGAGTAGTGCTAGGATTTAAGAACCCTTCTAGGTTAGAGTTCATCCAAGTTTCCTGTAAAGCAGCAGGTCCATTTGGACCGCTTCTTTTTATATCTTCAGCATACATCTTTTGAAACTCAGCCGCACTAGCATACAAAGCTTTAACATCTTTCGTTGTATTACCACGCATAGCATTGTAATCTCTTTGCTTAAGCTCACCATCTCTTAACATACGGTCTTGCATAGTCCTTATTTTTTGTGCTTGGTCAGCTAAGTCAGCGGTAGCCTCAAGAGCTCCTTTGTGCCCACCTAAAGGTGCATTAGCTATAAAATCACCAAGCTCCTCAGAAGCATCATCAATAGACTGTTTCTTATCCTCTCTTCGTTTAGCCTCAGTAGTTAAAGTATCACCCAACCCTTTAGCTACACTAGCCCAATTAATTACGGTAGCATCTTCCTGAGCTTTAAATCCGTAGTATGCTCCTTTTCCTAACTTTGCCATTATGGAAGTATAATTTGATTATCAATTGGCATTCCCATACCTGCCGTTATGCTAGCATTTTCTCCAAAATCTGCTATATTATATGTAATAGGATTTGTAAATGGTACCTGTAATGTTTGTTGTTGAGACTTTTTACGACCATACAAAGGAAGTAATTCTTCAGATAGACCTGCTTGTAATGTTGATTGCAAACCTTCAGCACCTTGAGTTAAAGCTTGTTGTTGTAGCTGTTGTGCTTGTGCTGCAGCCATACCTGAACCTGTAGAGACTCCTAATTGTAGATTTGCTTTTCCTGTAGCCAATCTTGATTCTTCTAATGCAGCTTTTTGCTGAAGCCCTTGAAGGTCTTTTATTTGTTGGTCTCGTATTTGTGCTTCAGCAAGGTTAGATTGAGCAAGTACTCTCCCCGCAGTAGCAGCACCACCCCTCTCTGAAGCACCTGTGGCTTCAAAGGCTTGAGCTGCACGTTGTGCTAACTGCTCACGTTGATTTTCGTAAGGCGTTTTACTAATACCGAGTTGTTCAAAGTAATTTACATCAAGCTGTTTTTCAGCAGCTATAAATGCTTTTTCTGCTGACTTTTGAGCATCTTCAGCAAGTGTTTTTTGCCTTCCTGCTTGTATAAAACTACCTGCTGTACCTACTGTTGCTGCTGTTGCACTAGCTAATGCTGCTACTGCTGCTATCTCTAATCCCATAATTATATATTTATAACTAATTCTGTTTGATTCTTTGCACCAACATTAAAACCCTTACCTATAAAATGATTTACAAGTGAAGGGTTATTGTTGTTTGCGAAAAGATATTTTTTATCCATATTTTTTGCTACAGAAATTAAGCTATCAAGTAATTGTTTAATAGATTCATCTCTATTAGGTTTTAATATATACTCTTTGTTTGAAATAATAAACTCTATCCACGCTACTTTAGAGTTGGTATTATACAAAAAACCTGCACATACAGGTGTATCACCATCCCAAACCATTATACCACCTGCCCCATCTTGTGGTAAGAAATCTCTGTTAGGAGCTTCCCATCCCCAATCCTTCCACCATCCTTTTAGAATAGTGTCATAGTCCTCGTGTTGTAGTGGAGTAGTATTAAATTTCATTTAATAGCAAAGATACTAAATTTTAAGGATAACTTTTCATTAGCTCAGACTCAATAGCAAACAGCTCACTTGCAGTAGTAACTGTCGTTGGAAGATTTAATGTAATCTCTGCATAGTGACCCATAACTCCAAGAGATTCAGCTACTGAATTTTTAGCATACAAACAAAAATTTCCATTAGTAACACTACCACCTGTTCCTGACACCTCGACATTATTAGTTGCGTTATTAAAAACAATATTAGTAATTGCAAAAACAAAAGTTGCAGTAGTTTGTCCGGTATTTACTGTATATAAAAAATCACCAATACTAACTATGCCTTCCCAAGAACTTTGAGAAAATCTAACAGTTAAAACCCCTCCTGATAAATTAACCCCCACACAGTCACCTAAACCACCTACAGTTCTTGACTTGTAGTCAGATTCTGTAAGGGTTGTTCCGGTAGCATCAATACCATTGGTTCGTACATAGGCAAAATAGTTACCCTCTTTCTTTTCAAAAGATGTGCTGTTAATCGTGCTATCTTGAGCGGCAACATCAGTAAGTATCTCAGCAGACCAAGCGTCAGTAGACTCAAGATTAAGGGTCTTAAAAAGCTTATTATCTAAAGGAGCTTCATTAATAACAGTTTTTATCATTGAGCCTGTTGATGTAGAGCCGTAATAACTATTTCTAGTTGCATTAGTATTATGCCTATATAACTGACCATTCTTAAATGAATACAAATAGTTATTCATTCCTATCATATAGTCAGGAAAGTAACTGTAAAATGAAGGAAACCCTTTTGAGTTTTCACTGTATGTAAGTGTATAATTTGCCATATTTTATTTTAAGGGTTACAATCTCCAACAGCTATAACAATTCCTTGTGTACCTATTTGAAAAAATCCGTAAGTTGTTGATACTCCTACTAAAGCTCCTAGTACAGAATAATATCCTGTAGGTAATTTACCACTAGCATTTAAATCTGTGTATATAATATCGTTTACTGCAACTAAAGTTCCATCTGTTCCGGAGACTACTCCGTGAAACCTACTAAAATTCCTATCAGTAGTAGGGTTGCAAAGTGCTGCAGCTTCTGTAGCAAAAACAGTAGAAGTGTTTATTGATGTTAAATTTTTAGGACAAGATATGCTTACACCTATTTTAGATGCGGGTGGTGGGCATGGTAAATATAATTGAGATGTTAATACAAAGTCGGTAGCAGAAGTTTTTGGAATATATGTTATTAACCTACCCGGATTAGATGTGTAAACAGCCCTTCTATTAGTTGTGCTTACTGCTGTTACAGCATTATTTGTTTCCCAAATACCACTGTTATTATTATATACCCAAGTAGGTAACTCTGCAGTGCTACTACCCATAGCAGTACAACTTCCTGTAGTAGAATAAAAATAACTAACAATACTATCGTCAGGTGCTTGTTGAACTCCTAAAAAAGAATTACTAGTGCAACTAAATTGATTAAATGTGTCATCATTATCTTTTTCAAAATACACTCCCATAGGCGTACTACCAACACCATCAATAACAACTTTAATAGCACCTGTAGCAATTCCAAAAAAAGTATTTATTTCAAATATACCTGAATTATTACCCGGCAATCCAATACCTTGATTACAAGGGTAAGTGTTACAGTCAGGGCAAACCTCAAAGCCTAATAATACACCACTGTTTTGGTACCTAGTAGTCACGCCATCTGAATAATAACCATTAGCAGATGGAGTTATTAAATCAGCGTCATCATACACTGTTGATGCACTAGCTAAATTTACTCCGTTTATATATTTTTGTAAATAAGTTCCCATAATTTAATTGCATCCTGTTACTGTTATTGATATTCCTAAGGCAGTTGTTGGTGTAAAAGTTGGTAGAGATGTTGAAGAAACATCAGCCTCTTGTCCTGCTGTCAAAGTTTGTGTACCACCACTGTAAGAAATATAAATTGTTGTCGTTCCATTATTAGTTACATTATATTGAGTACTTCCACTAGTACACGAGCACGTACAACAAGCTGATAATAAATTAACATCATTTCGTACCCCTGTTTGAACACAGATTGTCTCAGCTCTTGCAGACCTTAAATCCCACACTAAATATAAATATGTATTTGTATTGCTAGGCATAGTAAAAGACCCTGATGTTGTTGTTGGACTGCCAAGAGTTTTTGTTAACGTAGCTGTCAAAGGTAAAAGTGTAGCTAAATCTGTAGATGTGTTAGTGTAGTTAGTTGAACTTCTTAACCATCTAAATTTATCTGAATTTAAAAATGTGTAATTATCTAAAGGTGGTCTAGTGTGAGCTTCCATCACTACCGAGCTTCCATTAGGCGGAAATATACTTTCACCTTGAAGACCAACATACTCAAGATATGATGAAGCAAACACGGCTTGACCTGTACTATTGTCTAAAAATTCTATTTGTGTTTCAGGACTTTGTATTAAAACTGAATTATTTGTGAAGTTATGGCTTATATGAAAAAACTTTCCTGTATCAGAATTATTAGTTAAAACAATTGTTCTTAATGTTAATGCATTTCCATCAGGGCATTGAACAGTTATTAAAGAAGCTCCACTTCCTGCAACGTTAGTTATTGTAAATGAGGCTGTATTAGGGGATATATTTCCTTTGACAAAAGAAGTTGTTCCAACCCCTGTTAGGTTAGGTATATTAATTGTACTTCCATCATAGGTTCTTGATATAGAAATCGTAGAACCTGAAGGTATGTTATAGTTAATAGTAACACTACCTGTCGCATCAGGAAGGTTAACGCAAAAAGTTTGTGTTGCACCAATTGCATCTCCTGAAAAATCAACTGTTTTAGTTCTACCACAAGGTAAACAAACATCCTCTGATGGTAAGCCTACATCATTACTTGATAAAACATACTCATTCATATAAGGGTCGTAAGCACCAAGTTTTTGAGTAGAGAAACTATCAGTAAACAAATCTCTAAACCAACTTCTCATACCTACGTTAGATATAACAGTTAGTTGTTCTGCTGAACCACTGCTACCTTTTAATTGTATTAATGCACCTCTTTTAGAATCTGTAAAAAATTTATCAGGACCATAAGCTACAAAGCTCTCAGGATTATTACTAATACCATATTCCTCAATCCGAGCTATCTGTTTACCTAGCACTTCAGGTACTGACGTTAATACACTTACCCCTGAAGCATCTGATAGTAAATTCTTACCCGCTAGAACATATGATATTTTATCCTCTTGCAGAACAAGTATATCAGTCTCACGAGCAAATAATTTATTGATAGGACCAAAAGACTCTTCTAATGGTTTAAAATTCAGCAAACCAAGGTTAAACTCGTTTAGTCTATTTAAGTTAGTCTCATCGTTGTATATACCGCTGTAAGTAATGTCATTAGCTCTATGAGCTCTTTTATAATCTTGCTCAGCAACCGTTGTAACCCTATTACCTAAACCAAAAGATTTACCTGTAATAGAATCATAAATTTTATAACTCTCAACACCATTACCGAAAGTAAAGCAATTAAAAAAGTCAAGATTAATAATTGCAGGTAAAGAACTAGTTTGGTCTTGGTCTCCTGTAGCTCCGTTGTCAAGATGAAAAAGGTTTCCATCAGTACTAATAGGGTATGATTGAGCTCCTTCATACCACACATCAGGTAAAGCTTCGGTTGGCTCAGTTTCAAAAACAACTAAATTTTCACTTCTAAATATTTCAAATAAAGCTTTAATATTTGCTGAACCTCCTGCTATAACTCCTGTACAAGCAGTAGAACCACTAATAAGAAATCTAATTTCACTAGTTACTGAATCTCTATACCATTGATAAAAATAATTAGTAGTTCCTGTACCTAAGTTTTTAAAAGCAGTAATATCAGTATCAATTACTGCAGTATTAGTTTCATAAGTATTAGTAATACTTGAAGGGTCTTTAGTTCCTGAGTCAATTATATCGGCAATATTATCCCCATTCCACCATTCAATTATATCAGTATAATCATTAGTAGAAATAAACTCTCTTTTTAATTTATAACTCCTATAATCACAACTTGCTCTTTTGTTTCTAAATAAATCAAAATCAATAGTAATTCTAGTGCCTGCAGTAATAGTATATGCAGTGTGGTTTCCTGAACCATCTATAGATTTTTGGAAATTATTATATTCTAAATATACTCTATTACCGTTAGTATTTTGGATGCTTGATTGCTGTCCCGGAAGAACAATTGCATCATCCCCAACTACTGTACTAAAATCATTAGCTAACATCTTCATATACACACCTGCAGGAGATTTAATTG